>ERZ772883.146-NODE-146-length-80226-cov-8.139639_pt1 | contig 80226 bp, 67 predicted proteins | sample MGYA00580575_ERZ772883 | MGnify/ENA primary metagenome ERZ772883 (study PRJEB29015, sample SAMEA2737666) | human gut metagenome | biome: human gut; feature: human-associated habitat; material: faeces | place: China | collected 2012 ... | reverse complement strand
CTATGAATTTTATGATGAAATCTTGGATATTTGCGAAAAATATGATGTAACGATTTCTTTAGGAGATGCTTGTCGTCCAGGATGTTTAGCGGATGCGACAGATGTGTGTCAAATTGAAGAATTGGTGCGTTTGGGAGAACTTACAAAACGTGCATGGGATCATAATGTACAAGTGATTGTTGAAGGACCTGGACATGTTCCTTTGAATCAAGTAGCTGCAAATATGCAGGTTCAGCAACAAATCTGTATGGGAGCTCCATTCTATGTGTTAGGCCCATTAGTTACAGATATTGCGCCAGGCTATGATCATATTACGGCCGCTATCGGTGGTGCTGTTGCAGCTATGTCGGGTGCAGCTTTCTTATGTTATGTAACGCCTGCAGAACATTTGGCTTTACCAAATGTAGAAGACACAAAACAAGGTATTATTGCCTCTAAGATTGCAGCCCATGCAGCAGATATTGCCAAAGGTGTTCCTGGAGCTAGAGATATTGATGACAAGATGGCTGATGCAAGAAAGAATCTAGATTGGGATGCTCAATTTGCGTGTGCGCTAGATCCAGAAACTGCAAAAGCAATTCGTCAATCTCGTATGCCAGAAGAAGATCACAGTGATACTTGTAGTATGTGTGGAAAATTCTGTGCTGTAAGAAGTATGAATAAGGCTTTGTCTGGAGAAAATATTGATATTTTGTAACGTTTGTACATTTTAGTAAGTGTTTGTAAAAATTAACTGAATTTAGTCAAGAGTGGATAGAATATGATATATTAAATATATAGCTTTATTGTTAGATTCATCTATAACAAACGTTAATGAATGACGTATGTTAATTATGATTCAATAGACAACGGGTTAGAAAGGGTAATTTATGAGTGAGTTTGTATTAGATTTTTTTGAGGGGAAGAATCTTGCGACGATCGAAAAAAAGAAGCATTCATATTTAATGATAGATGGTCATGATCAGGCAGATATTTATATATTAAAAGATGGAATAGTAAAAACGAGTATTATATTAAGTGATGGTCGTGAATTTAACATTATGTATTTAAAAGGTTTTGACATGCTTTCACTTTTAAAAGATGAAATAAAAAAGGTTACTTCAACATCTTTTCATATTCGTATTGAAAGTGATACGGCTGTATTCTATCGTGTGAATCGTAAATTGTTTTCGAAATATTTAAGTGAAAATGAAGCATTAAGAGATTATGTGGATACATATTATCGTAAGAAGTTGTCGGAAGCCATTTATCGCCAGCAATTAATGACAATGAATGGTAAAAATGGTGCTGTATGTGCTTTTATTTATTATTTAGTTGGATTATTTGGAAGAAAAGTTAAGAAGGGGATCTTTATTGATCTTCAAGTCACAAATGATGATATTGCAGGTTTTTTCTTTCTTTTTTCGTTCCATTTTATGACAACGCTTTATAATGGAGGGTTGGTCATGAAAAAGCTGCGATTGGTCTCACTCTGTCTTTCTCTGCTGATGTTATGGCCGACGCTGGCTATCGGAGAGGGACGCTCCTACTCCATTCGAGAGTTGCTCGGCGTGACTTCTCCCCGTTGGCAGGAAATCTATGAGGCTTACGGACGAACGATTCCTGTCGATGTGGAGATCGAAATTCCATCCGTGGAAACTGCCCCGATGATTCTGGTGCAGGCTGCATCTCCGCTGCCTGACGCGCGTGTCGAGGAGCTTCAAGCCTTTTGCACATCGGCCATGGAAACGGACGAGGTCAACTCCTACAGCTTTCAATCGACCCCTTTTTCGACGGCTTACGATCACGCAACGCCGCCCATATGGGGAAAAACGCGGAAGGACGACGCTTCCTACAATCAGGCTGTCATGGGTTGGGACTCTCATCTTTTGTCGGATTACCGCATGGACGCGGCTTACGCGGACAACAATGCCCTTCTATTGGGGGATGCTGTTGCGGCTGCGAAAAAACAGGTCTCGGAATTATTTCCAAACGACTCGCTGGATTTAACCAACGTCGCCGTTTTTGACCGCACTTTTTCCAAAAAGACCGGGGATCCCATCAGCGAAAAAGGCTATTATCACTTGGAATTTCACCAGATCTTCCACGGCATTCCCTTCATGGGGAGCGTTCACAGCACCTTCTCCACCAAAGCCGTTGGGGATGAAAATTACCTGTTGGAAAGCCGCGGCTGCGCTTCTGTCGATGTCTGGGACGAAGATTCCTTTTTACTCAAGTGTGTCTTTTATGAGGAAACCTACGTTGTACGGGAAGACATTCCCCTGCTGCCGTTTGATGACGTAAAAGGCAAAGCGGAGGCTCTCATACGTGCAGGATACATTCGTGCAGTTGATCGAGTGGCGCTTGGCTATGTGCAGTATGATACGGAGAACCCGCAGGAACAGCTTCTGCTGCCCTCTTGGGTTGTATGGGGTGAATATCAGCAGGACGGCCCCTTGGCGGAAAGAAACGGACCGTTCTATACGGACGGCTGGTTGGAGGACGAGCCGTACTACCGACCGATCATTCTCAATGCGCAGACCGGCGAAATGATCGACCCGGAGAATACTGAATATGGACGATGCCTTGCACCGTCGATCAATCAATAAAAAAGGCGAACGGGATTTTCCGTTCGCCCTTTTGCTTTATGTTGCGCCTGTCAGGCTGATTCCCCCGCCGCTTCTTCCAGTACAATTCGGCAAAGGCCCTCTAAACACTCCACATTGCTGGCGACCACCGCCGTGGACAGGTCAAAGTCCACTTTCTCGTTCAACGGCATGGTAAATGCGCCGCCCGCCTCCGTCACCAGCAGCGCCCCCGCCGCGATATCCCACGGTTTCAGACGCAGCTCAAAAAAAGCGTCCATGCGTCCACAGGCCACGTAGGCCAGATCCAGCGCCGCCGAGCCGGAACGCCGCAGATCGCCCGCTTCATGCAGAAGCCGATAAGCGATCTTCATGGTGGCGCGGCTCAGTTCTTCATAGTAGGGGGCCGTGCCGAATCCGATCAACGCGTTATCCAGCGGACGATGGGAGACGGCGATCCGCTTCCCGTTCAGCCATGCTCCGCGCCCTTTTTCCGCGCTGAACAGTTCCTCCGTAAAGGGATTGTAGACGCAGGCCAGCACAGGCTTCCGGTTCCGCAGCAATGCCACCGAAAGGGCCGAATGATGGTAGTGGTGGATCAGGTTCGTGGTCCCGTCAATGGGGTCAACGATCCACGTTTCCCCCTCCGAGAGCTTCTCGTTTTCCTTTTCCTCGCAAATAAACGCAGCATCCGGGAGCAGCGTGCTCAGTTCCTCCATCAACATCCGCTGAACCCGCACGTCCATATCCGTCACAAAATTGGCGTGGCCTTCTTTTTCCGTCACCGACAATTCCGCCGCCGTGACCACCGTTTGCCCAATGCGGCGAACAACGGCTTCCAGTTGTTCCAGCATATCGTTTCCCCCTTCGTTTTTCTATAGCGATTCATCAAAAATCCGGCTGCCCCCAACGGGAACAGCCGGATCGGCTTATAGCATTCCGAGAATCCACATGACCAGCAGACTCATGCCGCCGACCACCAGCAGGCAGGGAATCACGATCACAAAGAACGCCGTCACCACCATGATGACCTTGTCCTGAAAGGGTACGCCTTCCATGCGCTCACTGAATTCCTTTTCCTGCTCGGGAGTGACTTTTTTCAGACGCTTCCAGATCATGCCTGAGGCTCCTGCGCCGCGGTACGGTTGGACTTCTTCTCCATCTTGGGCAGCTCGAAGAGGTAGTTGCCGTTCTCATCCAGCTTCTTTTCGGGGAAGTGACAGGCCAGGAAATGACCGGGTTCCACCTCCCGCAGCTCCGGCGGGACGCGCTTGCACTTGTCGCAGGCCATGTAGCAGCGAGTGTGGAACTTGCAGCCGGACGGGGGCTTGATGGGGCTGGGGATGTTGCCCTCCAGCAGGATGCGCTCCTTGTCCAGACTGTCGGGGTCGGTGGTAGGAATGGAAGACAGCAGCGCCACCGTGTAGGGATGACGCGGGTCGCGGAAGATGGTTTCCGCATCGGCCAGCTCCACCACGTTGCCCAGATACATGACGCAGATACGGTCGGAGATGTAGCGAACCACCGACAGGTCATGGGAAATGAACATGTAGGTCAGGTTCTCTTTTTCCTTCAGTTCCTGCAGCAGGTTGATGATCTGGGACTGAATGGACACGTCCAAAGCGGAGACGCACTCGTCGCACACGATGAACTTGGGCTGCACCGCCAGCGCGCGGGCAATGCAGATACGCTGCCGCTGGCCGCCGGAGAACTGATGGGGATAACGGTGCAGCATATAATCCTGCAGGCCGCACTTCTCCATCGTCTCGATGATATACTCGCGCATGGCCTCGGAGCCGTGCTTGTAGAAGTGGTGGGTCACCAGACCTTCCTCGATGATCTGGCCGATGGTGAAGCGGGGGTTCAGGCTGGAGTAGGGATCCTGAAAGATGATCTGCAGATCCTTCCGCAGTGCCCGCTGCTCCCTGTATTTCAGTCGGGACAGGTCAACGCCGTCGTCGCGCATGGCCTCGTACTTGGCGAACTCGGGATTGGCGGCATACTTCTGCCGCAGCGCGGTCAAAGAAGATTCCAGCTCGACGATTTTCTTGTCCTCGGCGGCAATTTCATCGTCCAGCGCCTTGATCTTCTCTTCCAGCTTTTCCACGCCGCCGGCGTTGCTGCCCTTGCGATGCTCGACCTCCACCGCCAGATTGACCCGGCGGGCGGAAAGCTGAGCGCGCCTGGCGCTGGCCTCGTATACCTGAAGGATCAGCTGACGGCCCTGATCGTTGTCATCCACGGCGAAGAATCCGCCGATGATCTTCACGATATGGTCCAGACAGGTCTGCTCGTCGCAGCGGGCCAGATTCCGATCCTGCAGCAGGTAGAAATCCGCCTTGTCTTCGCCGATCTCCTCCACCTTGCGGTTGAGCTCAGCCGTTTTTTCCTGCGCCTTTTTGTAGCGCTGACGGTACTTGTCCAGATGACGGAGGGTGTCCTCCATATAGCTGGGAGCCACTTCCGCCAGCGTCTTGCCGTAGTACATGGTCGTACCGGCGGTCTGGGGATAGAGCTGCAGCAGCACCCGGCCCAGCGTGCTCTTGCCGCAGCCGGACTCGCCTACTACGCCGATGGTCTCGCCCTCGTAGATGTCCAGCGAAATGTCCTCATTGGCGCGGACATACTGCTGGGTCTTCTGGAAGACGGAGGCCTTGGCGACGGGGAAATACTTTTTCAGATTAGTGATGGACAGTAATTTCTTTGTGTGCTGCACTCCGTCTCACCTCCTTCTCCGGGTAGAAGCAGCGGATCAGCTGCCCGTTCCCCATGTCCTTCAGCTCGGGTTCTTCTTCCATGCACTTCTTCGTGCAGTACTTGCAGCGGGGCGCGAACTTGCAGCCCTTGGGCAGGGCCAGCGGGTGGGGCACCACGCCGGGGATGGGCTCGATCTTGTCCTTGGAATCCAGCCGGGGAATGGAGAACATCAGGCCCTCGGTGTAGGGATGGCTCATTTTGCAGTCGGAGAAGATGGTGCGGGCAGAGGCCTTCTCCACCACCTGACCGCAGTACATCACCGCTACGTCGTCGGCCATTTCGTTGATCACGCCAAGGTCGTGTGTGATGAAGATGATGCTAGTGCCCTTTTCTTCCTGCAATTCGTTCATCAGACGAAGAATCTGCGCCTGAATGGTCACGTCCAGCGCCGTGGTAGGCTCGTCGGCAATCAGGATTTTCGGGCGGCAGGCCAGCGCCATGGCGATCATGACGCGCTGCCGCATACCGCCGGACAGCTGGTGAGGATACTGGCGAATGACGGCTTCCGGGTTGGGAATCTGCACGTCGGCCAGCATTTTCAGGGCCAGCTCATGGGCTTCTTTCTTGGTTTTGCCCTGATGGATGATGAAGGGTTCGCTCAGCTGACGATCCACCGTGAACACGGGGTTCAGGGAGGTCATAGGCTCCTGAAAGATGACGGAGATCGCATTGCCGCGGATCTGGTACATTTCGTTCAGAGACAGCTTGGTCAGATCCTTGCCCTCGAAGAGCACCTCGCCCCCGGCGATGTAACCGTTGGCGTCCAGCAGCTGCAGGATGCTCATGGCGGAAACAGACTTGCCGGAACCGGACTCACCCACGATACCGATGGTCTTGCCGGGCTCGAGGGAGTAGGAAACATCATTGACAGCCTTCACGATACCCTTTTTCGTCTTGAAATAGGTATGAAGGTTTTTAACTTCCAACAACGGCATTTCTCTTTCCCCCTTACTTATCAATGTTGGACTTGGGGTCCATTACGTCGCGCAGCGTATCGCCCACGATGTTGATGCAGATCGTGGTGATGGCCAGGAACAGGGAGGTAAAGAGCCACTGCCACCAGTAGTTGCCGATGATGGTGGCGTTGTTGGCGCCATTGAGCATATTGCCCCAGGTAGGCCGCGGATAGTGAACGCCGAAGCCCAGATAGCTCAGGGAGGATTCGGTCAGCATACAGCCGGCGAAGTCCAGCGTCAGGGTCACCAGGATGACGGAGACCACGTTGGGCAGGATGTGCTTGAAGGCGATCGTCCGCTCGCTGACGCCCATGGCCTTGGCGGCGGTGACGTACTCGCTTTCGCGGGCCACCAGCACCTGACCACGTACCAGACGGGCCAGCGACGGCCACGTCAGCACGCCCAGAATGACCATGATAATGAAGATACGCATATCCTCGCTCAAGGTCATCTGGCTCATGACGGAGCTCAGGATCATGGCGAAGGGCAGGAAGGGAATGGCGGTGAAGATCTCCGTCACGCGCATCAGCACCATATCCACCTTGCCGCCGAAGTAGCCGGACAGGCAACCGATGATGATACCGATGATGGTGGAGAAGATAACGGCCACAGCGCCGATGGTCATGGTCATCTTACCGCCCGCGCAGATGCGCTGGAAGATGTCCGCGCCGTAGGTATCGGTACCGAACAGGTAGCCCTTCAGACCCCAGGTGCCCAGCAGTTTGCCGTTTTCATCCACGGCATAGTTTTGGAAGGAGCCGGTGAAGACCTGCGCCGCGCGCTGCACCTTGGCAGGCGCATTTGACTGGCCGAAGTGGTTCTTGCCCCAAGAGTACACATGACCCTTGTTGGTAATGCCGGTGTAATGATAGGTACCGGCGCTGATGCTGCCGATCAGGAAGTGCTCGTCCTCTTCCAACTCGGGGATCTCCACGCAGTCGGAGGTGAAGTCGCCGGACAGGGCGATAGAGCCGTCGCTCAGTTCCAGACAGAGGGTGTCGCTGGTGGCCACGATCCGCTCGATGGTGCGTCCGTCCAGGAAATCCTTGGTCTTCTGGGACTGGGCGTACACGTTGGTGCGCAGGGTGCCGTACAGGCCGCGGGTGCCGGTGTAAACGCTGGTGCCTTCTTCCTTAATGCCGACGATGTAGTTCAGCAGGAAGGCCACGTCCTTCAGGCCGTGATTATCGAGGAATTTGTCGATGTTGGCGTAGGTCAGCTTGTTGCCCCACATATACAGGGTGCCGTCGTTCATCAGAATAGCGGAGCACTGATAGCCGCAGGTCAGCTTCTTGACGTTGGCCACGTCAATGCCGCCCTCCACCATGATTTCTTCCGGCATCACGGCGATATTGGGGTTATCGATCATTTCCTGCGTGCGGCCGTACTGGCCCAGCTTGTTGTTGCCCCAGGCGTAAACCTTGCCGTTTTCGCCGATAGCTACAATGTGATCGATACCGGCGGCCACCATGGCGATCTTGGTATTCTTGACCTCGTCGGGAATGTTGGCCACGTTGACGCCGGTAGTGCCGATCTGGGTCGCGCCCCAGACATAGACCTTACCAGCGTTGGACAGACCCACGGTAAAGCTGCCGTTGGCGTCGATCATCTTAATATCGTCCCGCAGCTCCCGGGGCACGGACATCATGCTCATGGTCGGGGGCACGCTCTTCTGGGTGACCTCGGTGTAGCTGTCCGAATAGTTAGTCAGGAACAGGGGGCCGATGAACACGAACAGGAACATGGCGATGACCACGCACAGTGCGAACACGGCCAGCTTCCGTTCCATGAAATTACGCACCAGCTGACGGCCGGGGCTGACGATCTCTTCCACATCGTTGATGCGGTTTTCTTCCTGCTGCTGCAGCGTTTCCTCGGCGTACTGGCGGCTGGCGCCCATGAAGGCGCGGCTGATCCAGCGGAAGGGCGCAAAGCCCTTTTTGGAGGAGGACTGCTGATTCTGCTTTTTGCTCATTTGCTTCTCTCCTCCTTACTTGCTGACGCGGACGCGCGGATCCACCAGACCGTACACGATGTCGATAATCAGATTGCCCAACAGGGACAGCATGACGTAGAACATCTGCAGCAGCATGATGACGTCAAAGTCCGCCGTGCGCAGGGACGAAATCATCAGGTCGCCCATGCCATTCAGGGCAAACATCTGCTCAATGACCACAGAGCCGGAGAAAATGCCCAGGAACCAGCCCACCACCAGCGTGACGATGGGGATCAGGGCGTTGCGCCAGGCGTGAGAATAGATGATGGCCTTTTCCCGAACGCCCTTGGCCCGAGCCGTCTTGATGCAGTCCATGGACAGCGCTTCGATCATGGAGGCGCGGACGTAGCGGGTCATGCCGCCCAGAGAGCAGAAGGTCATGACGATCAGGGGCAGGGCCAGGAAATACATCCGGTCGGTGAAGAACTTCCAGCCCGTGTAGCTGCTGCCCGGGGTCTTGATGCCGCTGGGCGGGAAAATGTGCAGCAGCGAGCAGAAGATCCAGATGAATAAAATAGCGATCAGGAAGGTAGGCAGGCTGTAGCCGATGATGGTCAGCATCTGCACGGCCTGGTCGCCCCGGCTGTTTTTCTTGACAGCACAATGGATGCCCAGAGGAATGGTGATCCCCAGAGCCAGAATGGTTGCGAATATATTGATAAATATGGTGTTGCCCATGCGAGGCTTCACCACGTTGATGACCTCGTCGCGGGCTTCATATGAATAACCGAAGTTGCCCTGCAGCAGGCCGCTGTAGCTTCCGTCATACAACGGATACAGGCCTACCCAGCGGAGATAGCGGATCACCATGTTATTGGTGTCCGTGCCGTAACGGCGCTGATATTTCAGGTATAGTTCCTGAAAACGGGTGTCCATGTCCGCGGCGGACATGCCTTTTTTCATGGTCTGGATCTCAGCCTTGGCGTCCGTATAGGCGCGGTTGCTGGGAACCATATTATAAATGATAAACATCAAAAAGGACAAAATAACGAGAACAAGCAGCATGTAGCCGATTCTCTTAACGATATATCTACCCATTGATCATTCCTCGCTCCGACTCCCGTCCAGGAAAGACATCGTTGGCTTTCCAAGAACTGTAATATCCCCAAGGCAGGGGAAGCCCCTGCTTTGGGGTGAGGGAGCGAAACGCTCCCGAACCTGGTTTCGTTTTGCTGTGCTTACTTCAGCCAGTACACGTCGGCCTGATCCTTGATGTAGTACGCAGAATAGTCGTCGTACATGGCGGGATCGATGGTCATCTGGTAGGAGTAGTCATACGCAGCAGAGGTGAAACCGGTCGCGAAGTTGAACACGGAGTACATGGGGCTGCCGGAATAGTAGCCGTACACCGCAGCCTGATACAGCTCGTCCAGCATGGGCGCGAAGTCGCCGATGGTGTACTGCACGTTGAAGCCGGCGGCGATCACGTTGTCGTTGGAGGCGAAACCGGTCATCAGCTGATCGGTGAAGGGGTTGTCGGAGGTGCCGTACCAGTTCAGGACCAGCGGCATATAGTAGTCGTCGCCGACCTTGGTGGTCACATAAGCGCCGTCCTTGGACTTGTAGTTGATGTCGTTCTCGGTAGCGACAGCGCCGGGGATCTTCTTGTAGCGGACGCCCTCGACGTAGTCGTTGCCCTCAGCATCGTACACCCAGCCGCCTTCGGTCAGCACTTCGATAGCGCTGTCCACGGAGGTAGCATAGGCGTTCAGGATCATGCCCTGATCCACAGCGGCCTTGTACATCCAGCTGCCGGAATAGTAGGGGCCGTCCACAACGCCGCCATAGCCGCCGGTGAAGTCCTTGGCGAACTTGGCGCGGTCCATGCAGTAGGCGATCGCCTGGCGCACTTCGGTGAACTGAGCGGGGCCGTAGTCAGCACGGAAGCCCAGCTTCCCATATCCGGCGCGGCTGTAGTGGGTGTAGACGTACTTGCCGTCGGAGCCGTCAGCCAGCGCCAGCGCCTCGTTGGTCTCGTCGCCGCCGGTGATGCCCGCGATGACGTCCAGCGTACCGGCCTTCAGGTCCTCCAGCTGAGTGCTGGAAACGATCTTCTTATAAACGACCTTGGCGATGGTGGGCTTCACGCCTTCGTAGTTGCCCTTGAAGTTGGGGTTCAGCTCCAGCACAGCGGACTTGTCGGCGCTGTCGTAGGACTTGACAACATAGGGGCCGGAGTAGGGATAGGTGGTGTCGGTATTCTGGCTGGCAGTCACGATGTGGTCAGCCATCACGTACTTGTCGCCTTCCTTGGCGTAGAAGTCGTCGGTGAAGTACACGCCGTTGCCGTCGTCCTTCACGTCGGCGTCGCCGATCCACAGGGAAACGTCATAGGCGGACAGACCGGCGTAGGAGATGGCGTAGAAGTAGTTGGCGTAATCGGCAGACACGGTGATGGAGTAGGTGTAATCGTCGATCATCCGCAGACCGGCCAGCTCCTTGGTGCCGGATCCCTCAGTGCCGTCATAGGTGTTGAAGGTCTTGAAGCCCTCCAGCGTCATGCCGGACTGGTGATCCTTGCCGGCGGCGGCCACGGCCACGGGGCTGGAGAACACCATGGGGAAGACCACGTAGTTCTTCACGGTCACGGGGGTGCCGTCGCTGAGCTTCAGGTCGTCATAGATGGTCACGGTGTAGGTGCGAGTGCCGTCCTCGTTCATGGTCTCTTCGTGAGACTTCACAACGGTGGGGTTCCACTCGTAGCCGCCCTCCTTGGTGATAGCGACGGTTTCCAGACCGGTGGACAGGTTCTGCACGTCCAGATCGGCCGCGCCGGGGTTGGTGCCACCGAAGGCCGCGTAACGGAACTTGCCGGACAGATCGGTGGTGTTGCCCATAATGATGCTGTTATCCTCTTTTTCGGAGGTCCAGTCGATCAGAGCGGAAGCGGGAGACCAGTAGGGGTTGGTGGGATGCTCGTCCGTGCCCTTGATCTGCGCGTTGTACAGATCGTAGTACTCGTTGGCGTACAGGGGAATTTCGGGCATCAGATAGTTCCAGCGCTGCATGTAGTAGCGCCACCAGGTCGCGTACACATCGTCTTCGGTATCCCAGCCGTCGACGACCTGGGTGTTGTAAACCATGGCCATGCTCAGGAAGTCAAGGCCCAGCTCGTACTCCACGCCATCCTTTTCGATGTAGCACAGGCCGGTTTCCTCATCCTCGGTAACATCGGCAATGGTGGTTTCCTTGCCAAACTGAGAATACAGAGAGGTGTAATCCACGCCGTATTCTTTGCCGTTGATGCTCTTGGTTTCGGCTTCCTCAGCAAAGGCAGCGGGAACCAGAGAGAGCAGCATCGCAGCGGCCAGAACCAGAGAGAGCAGCTTCTTCATGTTCAGTGTCCATCCTTTCTTTTCGCTTCCCGTCGAACATTGTTTCAGGAATGTACAGCGGTTATTCCTGATTTTACGTCATACTGACCATTTTGTCAATGTTCTTTCCCGATTTCCAGCCTTTTTCTGCACAAAGCCATCACATTGTTCGCAATAAACGTTTTGATTTCCTTCACTTGCCAAAACGAATGGTTTTTTTCGCAGGCTCTTTGAGGCTCCCCAGCCGTTGACTCAGCTCTGTTTTCAGCTCTTTTCAGCCGAATTTCCGCCTGTGCTCATTTGCAGTTTGTTCTCGGATTGTATTCAATTTTGGCTTACGGGTCTGTCCGCTGGGGAGGACGTCCCTTCCCATCTTCCCGGAAATGTTCGGAAAAACGCCATTCAAAGAAAAGCAGTATATATAAATATATAGAAACAAAAAAACGACCCTTTCGGGCCGTTTTTTTCGGTTGCACCATTACGCCTGGGCGGGAGCTCCCACGGGGCAGGTGCCGGCGCAAGCGCCGCATTCGATGCACTTATCAGGATCGATCACGTACTTGCCGTCGCCCTCGGAGATCGCTTCCACGGGGCACTCGGACTGGCAGGCGCCGCACATGATGCACTCGTCAGAAATTACATATGCCATCGTCGTTTACCTCCTGTATTAATGGCAGGCTTCTTTTGGGAGGTCTGCTTAGATGAATGATAACACGAAAGCGTCCAAGTTGCAAGTACAAAGCGCCCCTGTTTTTCCTTCCATTTGGAATTTGAAGCAGCTGCTTTCCGTCAGGCTTTTTCCGGCGCGGGAAGCTCTTTTTGTTTCTCCCGCAGGGCGGACAATTCTTCGTGAACCTTCGTCATCACAGGGATCGCCATATCCACCGCTGCCTCGGGGGACAGATTCCGCTCGCAGAGCACCAGCTCCGGCTTTTTGCCCACAGCGAAGCGCAGCCGCCCGTCCGCTTTGGTGATGGCTTCAAACAGCTGATCGGGCTCGGGCATGTGCCGCTCATCCAGCCGCAGGTGAACGCCGTCGGGCCGCAGGGACAGATGGCTGACCCCCAACTTGCGGGTCACGCCCCGCAGCTGGGCGATGCGGATGAGGTTCTCCACCGGCTCGGGAATATCGCCGAAGCGGTCGATCAGCTCCTCCTCGATGGACAGGCGGCTCTCCTCGTCCTCCACCATGGCGATGCGCTTGTATACCTCCACCCGCAGGCGTTCTTCCCGTACATAGGTTTCCGGCAAATAAGCGTCGATATTCAGCTCCACCCGGGTGTCCAGCTCGGGGATCTGCTCCTTGCCCTGGGCCTCCCCCACCGCCTGCTCGATCAGCTTGACGTACATATCGTAGCCTACGGTGCTCAGATGGCCGCTCTGCTCCGGGCCCAGCACGTCGCCTGCGCCGCGAATTTCCAGATCGCGCATGGCGATGCGGTAGCCCGCGCCGAACTCGGTGAACTCCCGAATGGCGTTCAGCCGCTTCTGGGCGGTCTCCGACAGGCTCTTGTTGGCGCGGACGGTGAAGTAGGCGTAGGCCTGACGGCTGCTGCGGCCCACCCGGCCCCGGATCTGGTACAGCTGGCTCAGGCCGAAATGATCCGCGTCAAAGACGATCAGCGTGTTGGCCTCGGGCACGTCCAGCCCGCTTTCCACGATGGTGGTGCACAGCAGCACGTCGTAGGCCCCGGCGTAGAAGTCCAGCATCACGTCCTCCAGCGCGTTTTCCCGCATCTGGCCGTGAGCCACGCCGATGCGGGCTTCCGGCACCAGCGCCTGAATGCGCTGGCGCATTTGCTCAATGGAGCGCACCCGATTATATAGGAAGTAAACCTGCCCGTCCCGCTGCAGCTCCCGGCGGATGGCCTCCCGGATGACGCCGTCGTCGTAGTCCATCACGTAGGTCTTGACCGGCAGCCGCTCCTCCGGCGGCGTTTCCAGCAGGCTCATGTCCCGGATGCCCACCATGCTCATGTGGAGCGTGCGGGGAATGGGCGTGGCGGACAGGGTGAGCACGTCCACCTTTTCCTTCATATTTTTAATGGCTTCCTTGTGGTTCACCCCGAAGCGCTGCTCCTCGTCCACGATCAAAAGGCCCAGATCGTGAAATTTCACGTCCTTGCCCAGCAGGCGATGGGTACCCACGATCATGTCCACTTCGCCCTTTTCCAGCTTTTTCAGGGTCTCCTTCTGCTCGGCGGCGGTACGGAACCGGCTGAGCATCTCTACCCGCACGTCGAAGCCGGAAAAGCGCTTCTTGATGGTGTTGTAGTGCTGCTGCACCAGAATGGTGGTAGGGGCCAACAGGGCCACCTGCTTGCCCTCCACCACGGCCTTGAAGGCGGCCCGCAGGGCTACCTCCGTCTTGCCGTAGCCCACGTCGCCGCACAGAAGGCGATCCATGTTGTGGGGGCTTTCCATGTCGGCCTCGATCTGGGCCACGGACTGCTGCTGATCCTGCGTCAGCTCGTAGGGGAAGGCGTCCTCGAACTCCTGCTGCCACGGATTTTCGTGGCTGAAGGCGTAGCCGGGGTTTTTGGCCCGGCGGGCGTACAGCGCCGCCAGATCGAAGGCCAGCTTTTTCAGTCCCGCCTTCACCTTGCTCTTTTGACGCTCCCACTCGCCGCCGCCCAGATGGTTCAGCTTGGGCAGGCTGTGCTCCGCGCCGATGAACTTCTGCACCCGGTCGAACTGGTCGGCGGGCACGTAGAGCTTGTCGTTTCCGGCGTACTGAATTTGCAGATAGTCCCGGGTCACGCCGTCGCCCTTCATCTGGGTCACGCCCAGATAAACGCCTACGCCGTGCAGGTCGTGCACCACGTAATCGCCGGGCTTCAGGTCGGTGAAGCTGGAAATCCGCTCCCCCGCGTTCTGCTTCTTCCGGGCCCGGTGATAGGCGGAGCCGAAAATATCCGTATCGCTGAGCACGCACAGGTGCGCGTTCGGGTGCAGAAAGCCCTTGTTATAGGAGACCGGCAGCAGCACCACCTCCCGCAGGATGATGTTGCCGTCCAGCGATTCGCAGTACACGGAGGGGATGTTCATTTCCTCTAGGGTTTTCTGCAGTCTGCGGCCCCGGTTCTCGCCGCCGGTCAGCAGGATGATGGCGCAGTTCTGCTCCTTCCACGCCCTGATGTCCTTGCCCAGCGCGGCCAGCTGGTTCTGATAGGGCATGGGCGGCTTGGAGCCGAAGGCGATCAGCTTATCCGGCAGGAGCCGTCCCAGCGAGGTCTGCACGTTGTCGCTCAGCGATACCACGGGCCGCTTTTCCCAGTCGGCCAGCAGCTGGTCGTAGGAGAAGCGCAGGCTCTTCTGCCCGTCGAAGGCGTCGCCCCGCAGCCGCGCGTCCTCGTAGGCCTCGGCAAACTCCTCCTGCAATACCTTCATGCGCCCGGCGTACTGCTCGGGCCGGTCGCACAGAAGGATGGGGTCGTCCAGATAATCCAGCGCGGAAACCGTCTTCTCGCACAGCACGTTCATCCACATGGGCGCGGTGCGCAGGGTCTGTCCCGCTTCCACCAGCGCGGCTTCGTCCAGATGGCGACGCTCGTCGGGCACGTCCTTCTGAAAGGCCTCCGCCGGTTCCGCTTCCTTCTCGGGGGTGCTTTCCTTTGTCCCTTTGGTTTTCTTGCCCGGCCGGGCGGCTTTTCCGTCCAGCAGATCTTCGCTGAGTTCCAGCGCGTCCAGCTCGGAAAGAAACTCGTCCAGTGCCGGCAGCGTATCGCCGTTATCCAGCGTGGTCTCCCGCGCCTGAGGCTCCTCCGCCTGCGCCTTCTCCCCCGCGCCTGTCTCGATGGCCCGGCGAAGCCGCTCCGCCGCCGCTTCCCGGTCGGTCACAAGGCATTCCGTGGCCGGGGCGATACGGGCCGTGGACAGCCGCTCAATGCTCCGCTGGCTGATACAGTCGAACCGGCGGATGCTGTCCACCTGCGTATCAAAAAACTCAATGCGCAGAGCGTTGCCCTCGTTGGGCGGGAACACGTCCAGAATGGAGCCCCGCATGGCGCACTGGCCGCAGCCCTCCACCATGGAGACCCGCTCGTAGCCGCTGGCCAGCAGGCGGTTCATCAGTTCCTCCGGGGGAAAATCCCGGCCTTCCTCCAGCGCGATTACGCTCTGGCGGAAAACCGCCTTCGGCACGCAGCGGTCCAGCAGGCTTTCCAGACTAAGGCACAGAATGCGCGCGTTTTTCCGGCAAAGCTCGTCCAGATTGCGCAGCCGCAGCCACGTGCTTTCCCGGCTGGACGCGGCGCGGCTGAACTGCAGATCTCTCGGCGGCAACACGCCGCATTTTTCCCCGGTCAGCCGCTCAATGTCCTGCGCATAGCGCTGGGCCACCAGCTCCGTGGAGCACAGCAGCACCACCGGGCGGCCCGTCTTGCGCCGCAGCGCCGCCGCCAGAAAGGGCCGCTCGCCCTCGGAAATTTCATAAACGGACGTACAGCCCGCCCGGCCCAGCCGTTCCACCAGCGTTTTCCACTCGTCCCGGCTTTCGTAGGCGCTGAAAAGCCCCTCGTTCATTCTTTTCCTTCCTCCGCCTGCTCCGAAGCCGCCGCGTCGTCCCCCTCCGGGGCCGCTTTCTTCGTTGACTTCTCCTTCTTTGGCTTCTTGGTATTATAGCGGTTCATAGCGCTGTTAATCCCGTTTTTCAGATATTCCAGCACCGCGTCGGCGGCCTGCTCGTAGGCCCTCTCGGCGATCTCCTGTTCCTCCGCCGTCTGATAATGACTCAACACCCAGTCCGCCAGATTCCATCCGAGGCCCCGCTGGCCCACCCCCACGCGAATGCGGGGGAAATCCTCCGTGCCGGTCTCCGCCACGATGGAACGCATCCCGTTGTGGGTGCCCGCGCTGCCGTTGGGCCGAATGCGCACCGTGCCCTGCGGAATGTCGATATCGTCATAGATCACCAGCACGTTTTCCGGCGGGATCTTATAGTAGTCCATCAGCTCCCTCACGGCCAGGCCGCTCAGGTTCATGTAGGTCTGGGGCAGGGCCAGAATCACCTTCTGCCCGTCCACGAAGCAGTCGGCGGTCTGGGAATAGCCCTTTTCCCGGCTGATAGTGACCCCCAGCTTTTTTTCCAGCACGGCCATAACGTCAAAGCCTACATTATGGCGGGTATGGGCATACTGCTGGCCGGGATTGCCCAGCCCGACGATCAGATACATTCTTCCCGTTCCCCCTTTACGGACAAACACGTTCGGCGGGGACTGCATTGCCGCCCCCGCTTTTTCGCAGCTATTGTAGCATGAAAGCGGGCTTTCGGCAAGGGAAAGCGGCCCTTCCTCTGCTGAAAAAGCGCCTCCCCGGAATCGTTCTTCGGGGTGGCGCTTCTATTGCTCTGCTGCCAGCCGGTTCTTTTTCGCCCGTTCGTCCATTGACGGCCTACTTTTCCCGCTTGAACTGCCGGAAAGAACAGTCGCCGATCAGAAGCGGAAACAGGACTTGTCCGTAATTCACGCCGCCCCAGCCCCTTGCCGCAATGCCCTCGGCCAGAGAGAAAATTCCCTCCACGCAGAGGATCAGCGCAAAAGCGGTGACGGCCAGATATACTTTTTTTCATGTTCGATCCCCTTTGACGATCCTTGAAGCTTTTTCCCCATTTCGATCCGTACTTCGTGCCGCTCCGGGTCGTTGTTGGAGTAGGAGTACAAATCGAATCCGATAATGGAAAACCCGTTTTTCCGATAAAACGCAATGGCGCTTTCATTGCAGGACTGAGTTTCCAGCACGATCATCCGCGCGCTTGTGGACTCCGCCGTTTCGGTGATACGGTTCATGAGCGCCGTTCCCAGACCCCCGTGCCGCCGGGCAGGGTCGAACACGCAGATATTGCTGATTCGGAAACGGTCGTTCCAGCTTTCTATCGAGCCTTCCACAAACCCGATCAGCTTTTCGCCCTCAAACGCGCCGAAAGTGACCGGGGCTTCCAGCCACTTTCCCAAAATTTCATCCTCGAAGGATTTCTCCACCGGCACTTCCAACGGGACGTATTTCATCGAAAAACCCTGTTCTGAAGGTTCGATCTCATAATAGCCGTTGGTCTGATAGCGAACGGTAAACTTCCTGCCCGCGTAGGTCCCGGGATTCAGCGGCAGAAGGATCATGGGGCGCACACCTCCACAAACTGGAATTTATCCCGATAAAGTCCTCATTTGTCGCAGCAGACAGAAATGCCTTTCAAATAATCTTCTCGGGTCAATTCCAACTGAATGATTCGGTCATGTGTGCCGGTTTCCCGAAAACCAACCGCTTTGTGGATACGATATGCAGCAGCGCGGGTATCCTCAAAATCGTTGTGCAAACAGGATACTCCGTCCACCTTAAACGCGCGATCCAACAATAGGCGAAGTCCTTGTTTGCCATACCCTTTTCCTCTCTCCGGCGCGAAAATCACAATTCCCATATCACACCAGTTCTGTTTCGGATTATGATGATAATTCACGTCTCCGACAAAGCCCCCGTCGTTCTTCCTTTGTAGAAAAGCGTAGAATCTCTCCGGGGCTTTCCCGATCCAAGATTTCTGCAGTTCCACCCACCCCGAATCCGGGTCAGGAATACATCCGTCAGGCGGAAACCAAGGTGCGTTATAAGCCATCGTCTCCGGATCAGACATCATTTTCACATAGAACCATCCATCCTCTGAACGAGGAATATATAGCTGCAACTCGTCAATCATCTCTGTTTTCTCCTCCGCAAATTCCGATTTTCAACTTCGTTCCCTTATCCCGCTTTCCGGGCGGAGCCGTGTTTCTAAAACCGCCCGTTACGGCAGCGTGAAAGCAGGCTGCGGCCTCTCATTCATTTTGCTGAAAATCAGCTGTTTCTTATTTTTCGGACGTTGCGGTTCATCAAGTGTCTCCCCAGATTCCGATACATAAACGCCTTAAGGGCCGACATTTCCTGATGGTGCTCCCGCAGCAGCTCGTCCGGAGAATCATAGACCCCGAAATCCTGATTGATGCCCTCGCTCTGAATATAGGTATTGTTTCGGTCAAAGTCGATGGTCGGATGCTGAAAATCCTTCACTGCCACGCCGTAGCCGCAAAAAGCGCCCGTGCAGTCGCTGTACTTCTTTTGCAGCCTGTGCAGATAATCGCTGTCCAGAATAAACGCTTCCAACTCGTACCACTGGTCTTCCAGACAGACCTCCACCCAGCTGTGGAAGACATTCTGCGGAGCGTTTCGATACACAACGCCCGTCATCGCGCCCTTTTGGAGCTTCTTATCAATGGTGAAGCCGTGGACTCTGCAGGGGATCCCGCAGGCCCTTAAAAGCGCCATGAACAGCGTTCCCTTCGTGTTGCACTGCCCGTACCCGTCCGCCAAAACTCTGGATGCGGGAACGCCGTCGTCCACATTATACCCGAACTGTATCTCATCCCGCACAAAAAGATAGATGGATTTCAGACGCTCAAATTCGCCCATTTCCTTCCAGCCTTTTTTCTCTATCAACTGCCGGATTTTGGCGTTTGAATAGTCCAGCATAGGGGTTTCCATCAAATAGCGGTTCATACGTCCTCCTGAAATTCTTAACTGTTCTTTCTGTTTTTCACTCGCCAACATCCGCCCCGGCGGAATGGGAAAGTCCAACGCCTGATATGCCCGAACCGTGTTCTTCTTCCAGCAAGTTGTGAAGAACCTTTGTAATCGTCGATTCTCCCTGATGATTCCATATGAACTGAACGTCGCTGCCCACGACTGGCTTTTCCGTCGTGGCACCCGCTAAATGGGCCGAAATGAGCTTTTCCCAGTACCGAACGGAATAAACGCCGTCCTGAATCGCTTCCACCACGCCTAAGTGCTGCCCGAAAATCTGCTGGAAGCCCTCCTGAGCCTTCACCTTCCGATATTTTGGAAATTCCTCGCCGATCCTGTTCAGCGCCTCCTGATCGTCCAGCTTTTCAAAATCCGGGCTTTCGATCAGTTTCCCGTGGATGGAAGAAAAATCGTCATTCAAGGGAAAGACCATCAGCGCGTCAGGAGAATTGCCCCAAGCGTCCGTAATGCCGAACTCCGCCCCTCTGCGGAAGCCGAAGCGGGGATAATAATACGGTTCCCCCATAATGATAATACCCGCAGCGCCAAATGACCCGGCAAGGCCGAGAGTTTCCCGCACCAGCGCGCCGCCGATGTCGTTGCCCTCCATCATCGGCTCCACCGCCAGCGGCCCGAACGTGACGACCTCGCGCCGGGTATCGCCGTCCACGATCCATGCTCTTGTGTAGTAGATCGCCCCGACGATCTGTCCGTTCCACTCCGCGACGCGGCTCAGCTCCGGCACATAATCTCGAGAGTCTCGGATGATCCGCGTCAGCAGATGCTCCGTGCATCCCGGCCAATACTTGTTCCAAAAGCTGCGCATGACCATCTGTTCCGTCTGGTGATAGTCGGCAGGCGTTTCCTGTCTGATAATCAGATTCTTCAGCATTTTCCGGCTCCTTTTCTGGATGAAAGCGGCGTTTTTCCGAATGCAGACTTGCGTCCCCGTCTAGGGAATATCCTATCATACGTTCCATAGAATGGCAATGACGCAAAACGGCCGCAGCATATTTCCATGCCGCGGCCGTTTGAATTTCTATGCGCCCTTCGTCTGAAAAAGGCGTTTGGTTTTTACTTGCGGTACAGCACTTCGCTGCGCTTGGGACCGGTGGAGAGCATCCGCACCGGCACTTCGATTTCCTTCTCGATAAATTCCACGTACTTGCGGCAGTTTTCGGGCAGCTTGTCCCATTCGGTAATGCCGCGCACGTCGCTCTTCCAGCCGGGCAGCACGGTGTACACCGGCTTGGCCCGCATCAGGGAAGGCGTGGAGGGGAAGTCCCGCACCAGCTTGCCGTCGATCTCGTAGGCGGTGCAGACCGGGATCTCATCCAGATAGCCCAGCACGTCCAGATTGGTCATGGCGCACTCGGTAGCGCCCTGCGCCATGCAGCCGTAACGGGTAGCTACCGCATCGAACCAGCCCACCCGACGAGGACGGCCGGTGGTCGCGCCGTATTCGCCCGCGTCGCCGCCGCGGTCGCGCAGTTCCTTAGCTTCATCGCCGAACAGTTCGGTAGTGAACGGGCCAGCGCCCACGCAGCTGGAATAGGCCTTGGTCACGCAGACGATGTCGCTGTAGGCGGTCGGAGGAACGCCCGCGCCCACGGTGCCGAAACCGGCCAGCGGAGAAGAAGATGTGGTATAGGGATAGATGCCGTGATCGGGATCCCGCAGCGTGCCCAGCTGGCCTTCCAGCAGGATGGTCTTGCCTTCCTTCAGGGCCTGGTGCAGGAAGCTGGTGGTGTCGATCACCATGGGCCGAATCTGCTCCGCCTGCTTCTTCAGGTGAGCGATCAGGGCCTCCAAATCGATCTCGGGCTTGTGATACAGGTTGCGCAGGGTGGCGTTCTTCTGCTCCACCGCGCTGGAAAGCCGGGCGCGCAGCATGTCCTCGTCATACAGCTGGCAGACCTGCACGCCGATTTTCAAATACTTATCGCCGTAAAAAGGAGCAATGCCGCTCTTGGTGGAGCCGAAGCCCGCCTTGCCCAGCCGTTCTTCCTCATACTTGTCAAAGGCCACATGATAGGGCAGCAGTACCTGTGCCCGGTCGCTGATGTACAACTTGGGCATGGGCACGCCGCGGCTGACCAGACTGTTCAGTTCCTCCACGAACCGCTCCACGTCCAGCGCCACGCCGGGGCCGATCACATTGACGATGTTGCTGTGGAACACGCCCGAGGGCAGCAGGTGCAGCGCAAATTTGCCGTAATCGTTGATAATGGTATGGCCGGCGTTGGCGCCGCCCTGAAAACGAACCACGATGTCGCTGTTCTCCGCCATCACGTCCGTGATCTTTCCCTTGCCTTCGTCTCCCCAGTTGGCGCCTACGATGCTTCGAACCATAACTGATCTCTCCTTCACTCGCTTCTGCGGCCGGGACAAAAATAAGCATAGGCCATTCCCCTTTATACTATATTTAAGCAAGAAATGTCAAGCGGACAGAGGAGGTCTTTTGCATGAAGGAGAACCGTCTTTTTCCCCAAAAATGCCGAAGGGCGCTGCTGGCGCTGGCCGCCGCCGGGCTTCTGAGCTTTTCCGGCGCGCTGGCGGCGGACTATGCCGACGGCGTTTATCAGGATCTGGCCCCCGGCTACAACGATGACGTCATCGTCTCCGTCACCGTTCGGGATGGGAAGATCACGGAATTCGACGCCAAAAACCGCAACGGGAACGAATCCGAATATTTCGGGAAGGCGCTGGAGGGCATCCGGCAGGCCGTTTTGGAAAAGCAGGGTCTGGATGGCGTGGACGCGGTCAGCGGGGCCACCGGTTCTTCGGACAGTATGCTGACCGCCATGAAAGGCATTCTGGAGCAGCTTCGCGCAGGCGGCGGAGAGGGCAGCGTCAGCAGCGAAAACACGCCGTCTGCCCAGCCCTCCCCCACGGTCGATCCCGCCACGGCGCAGGTCTTTTCCGGGCTTGGCAGCACGGCCAATTTCCGCAACGGCCCCGGAAAGGACGCGGAGGGCACGCCGGTCTATTCCTTCAACATCGCCATGGCGAACGCGCTCTTTGACCGGGAGGGCAAAATTCTGAACGTATTTGTGGACGTGTATGAAGTATCCACCCCCAATTATGACGGCGAAACCATGCCTCATTTCAGCGGTTGGCCGGGCCGGGAAGGCTACAACGTCACCGACCCCGCCACCGGCAAGGTCACGGGCGTCAGCCAGAACACCGAAGAAAGCGCCGCCGAGGAGCTTTCCCAGTGGAAAACCAAGCGCGACCGGGGCGACGGCTACGGCATGAATCCCTCCAACGAATGGTACAAACAAATGAACGCCTACCAGCAGTGGATGACCGGCAAAACCGTGGCGGAGCTTCGGGACTGGTATGGCAGCTCCACCCGCCCCTCCACGGGCCGTCCTCTTGACCCGGCTTCAAATGCCGAGGAGGATCAGGAACGGCTGTCTGCCCTGAGCCAGCAGGAAAAGGACGATCTTGCCGACCTGCGCAGCATGGCCACCATAAGCCTCAGCGACAGTCATGGTCTGCTTCTGGAAGCGATCGAGAAGGCGTATGAAAACCGAGTGCCGGTGGGCGGGGTAGCAGTAGAATAATGAGATTGGCCGCTTTTCTGCATTTTCATTTAACATATGAGTACAAGAAAATATGTGTTGATTTGTACCGACAAGGGAGATGGTCAGAGACACCAGACGGAGTAAACGAAAAACGATTTCACGATACGATTCGGACTTGGGTTCGCATAGAAGATGTTTGCGAACCAGAAGTCCTGAGGCATAAAAACCAGAACAAAGTATGGACAGCAGAAAAAAATATGAATTGGTAGCCAAAGTTTTAGCTGGTGCATCGTGTAGAGAAACGGCAATTTCGGTCGGAATCAATAACGGTCTCTTGTATCAATGGGTCAGATACTATAGAATGAAAGGGTATCAAGGATTGGCCGCTCAACGAAAAGGATGACCACCCAAGGAGCCTGACATGAAAAAAATGTATTGGCAGAGTTAACCCCATCCGAACGAGAGGAAATGATTCAGCTCATAGCTGAGAACGAACTTCTCAGAGCGGAGAATGCCGTAATAAAAAAGAAATCGCCTTGAGAGAAGAACGATGCGCGGCGCAACTCAAGGCGAAAAAGCTGCGCTCGTCCAAAAACTGCGCAAAGAAGGATACGAACTGAACGATTTGTTGGATGCAACCTTCTTCCTTTCTGCCGCTTAAAAGGTTCTCAATCTCCCCGCCCCAAAATCTTCCTTTGTTGATTGAGCAATTCCGTCTTTTGGCAAAATTGGGATCAAAAAGTCGTGATTGGGCAATTTATCCAGTAAAAATGTACGTATAATTCAATTGACGGTCAGAAATGACAAATTATATACTGATAACATCAATTAAAACTTCAAGGAGGGTACCCCATGAAACGTCTCGTCGCTATTGCACTGACTCTCATCCTGTGCCTCAGCCTCTGTTTTTTCGCTGCGGCGGAAGAAACGGACGTGTACGGCAAGTACGAAGAACCCATCAAGCTCACCATTCTAAGCGAGGACTTCAAGACCGGCAACACCAACTATGATGCGAACGACCCCCGCCGCGCCTCCGCTACCCAGAACGTGTGGATCGACGCGTACAAGGATTATCTGAATATTGATGTGGAACGCCAGATCGCTGAAGACGAAACCGCGTTGGCAGCACTCATCAATACCGCCATGGCCTCCGGTGACCTGCCCGACGTCATCATCTGTAACAAAGCCATGTTCTACACGCTGGTAGAAAACGGCGTACTGCAGGATGTGCGCGCCGCCTATGAGGGCTACCAGCAGAAACGCCTGGTAAAGGACGCCCTGGACAGCCTTGATATGTGGGATGCCTGCACTGTGGATGGTCAGCTTCTGGCCGTGCCCTGCGTGAACAACTTCTACAACAATACGCAGATCCTGTGGATCCGTCAGGACTGGCTGGATAAGGTGAACATGGAAGCCCCCCGGACCCTCGACGAGATGATCGCTGTGGCGCAGGCTTTCAAGGACGCCAAGCTGGGCGGCGAGGATACCATTGGCATCGCCATGACCGGCACCACCAGCCACAACTACGACGCGATCCTGGCCGCCTACGGTGCCATCGCCGGCTGCTGGCAGCCCAAGGAAGACGGCACCTATGAATACGCTTATGTCAGTGACACCGCCCGCGAAGGCCTGCTGAAAATGCAGGAGATCTATGAGAAGGGTCTGGTCGTGCCCGATATGGCCGTGTGCGACGACAAGACCGTGGCCGAGCAGATCGCCAACGGCCGAGCCGGTATGTACTATGCCACCGGCTGGCACGTGGTAACGGACCTGAAGACCAACATGGTCAACGATCCCGAAGCGATCTGGACCTGCGTGGCCGCGCCCAGCGTGGACGGCGAGCGCTTCAAGCAGTGGACCAATGCGAACTGCAACACCTTCACCTGTGTTACTACCGCCTGCAAGAATCCTGAAGCCATCTTCAAGATGATGGAGCTGGAGCAGCACATGTACACCGAGCCCACCGACGAAGAGATCCCGAAGTACTATTCCGACCCCGACGACGCTTTCCTGTACTGGGATCTGCGTATCTTCCGCAACTTCGGCCGCGGTGATTTCGACTTCTACCGTTCCAAGCTCATCAACGAAGCGCTGAACGCGAACCTGACCGTGGAGGAAGTAGCCCCTGTTATCAAGGACTTCTATGCTCAGTGCCTCAAGGCCAAGGAGGGCGACCGCTCCATGCTGGGCCGCCTGATCTGCCAGACCGAGGCTTACCCGCTGCAGAACAGCCTGCTGGAAGGCGGCTGGCTGGTGCCCGCCTATAACGGCCCGCTGACCGAGACCATGAGCATCTATGAAAGTACGCTGCTGGACGACCTGCGCAGCGCCATCGCCAAGGTCATCACCGGCGAGGATATCTCCGTGTGGGAAAAGGCCGTGCAGGATTGGTACGCTAACGGCGGCCAGACCATCACCGACGAAGTGAACGAATACTACGCCAGCCAGAAGTAACCGGCGGATCAACGATCCCCCGTCTCAGGGCCCCGGCTCCGGGACGGGGGATTTTTGAAACGATTTATCCTGAAAGCCCGCCTGCTCTTATCGCATATTTTCACTTTGGGAGGAATTTTCATGAGCCAACAGCAAATTGCCGCGCAGCGCAGCCTCAAGCGCAGGAATCAATTCCGGCGGAATCTGCCCCTGTATTTGATGCTGCTTCTGCCCGTTCTGCTTCTGTTTATCTATAACTACATTCCGATGGCTGGCATCGTGATCGCCTTCCAGAAGTTTCTGCCTGCAAAGGGCGTGCTTGGCTCCAAGTGGGTGGGACTGCAGAACTTCAAGACCCTGTTCGGCATGCCCGGCTTCGGCCGCGCCCTGCGCAACACCCTGACCCTGTCCGTGTGGAAGATCGTGCTGGGCGTGGTGGTGCCCGTGGCCTTTACGCTGCTGCTGAACGAGTTGGGTTCCAGCGGTTTCAAACGCACGGTGCAGACCATGATCTACCTGCCCCACTTCATTTCCTGGGTGCTGCTGGCGGGCATCTTTGTCAAGCTACTGGGCGGCAGCGGTCTGGTCAACAAGCTGCTCGTGGCGCTGGGCGGCAAAAACATCATCTTTTTGGGCGACAACAAGTGGTTTCCCTTCACCCTGATCTTTACTCACATCTGGAAGGAATTCGGCTACGGCACCATCGTCTATCTGGCGGCGGTCACCGGCGTAAACGTGGATCTGTACGAGGCCGCGTCCATCGACGGCGCAGGTCACTGGAAGCAGATGCTCCACGTTACCCTTCCCGCAATTGTACCGACCATCATCCTGATGACCGCGCTGGCCATCGGCAATATCATGAGCGCTGGTTTCGACCAGGTGTTCAATATGTATAACGAGGTTGTTTACGAGTCCGGCGATATTCTGGATACGCTGGTATACCGCATGGGCTTCGGCGCGGGCGGTCAGTTCGGCCTTTCCACCGCCGCCGGGCTGTTCAAGTCCGTCATTTCCTGCACGCTGGTCATCGTGTCCTACCGGGTGGCCTACAAAACCAGCGGATACCGCGTTTTCTAAAGGAGGTCGTTCGTCATGGCTCAAGCCGCTGCAACTTTCAGCGCCCCGAAGAAGAAGATCAAGGTTTCCGCAGGGCGGCGCGTGTTCGTGGTTTTCAACTATATCTTCTGCTTTCTGGTGGGCATGCTCTGTCTGGTGCCGGTGCTCCACATTCTGGCGGTGTCCTTCAGCGGCATCGATGCGGTGGTTTCCAACAAGGTCACGCTCTGGCCCATTGATTTCAATCTGGAAAACTATGAGATCGTAGTGGGCGACGCGCAGTTTTTCCGCTCCTATCTGGTCACGTTCCTCCGCGCTATCGTGGGCTGGGCTGTGTCCATGCTGATGACGGTGCTGGCCTCTTATCCCATGTCCCTGCGGCAGAGTGCGTTTCCCAAGCGCAAGTATTTCGTGTGGTACTTCATGGGCACTATGCTTTTCAACGGCGGCATGATCCCCACCTATCTGGTGGTCCGATACACGGGCCTTCTGAATACCTTCTGGGCCATGATCCTTCCATGCGCCGTGGGCACCTACTACATCATCCTGATGATGAATTTCATGAAGGGACTGCCGGAGGCCATTTCCGAATCCGCCTTTATCGACGGTGCGGGCCACTGGACCACACTGACCCGGATCATCCTGCCCCTGTGCAAGCCCTCCATTGCCACGGTGTCGCTGTTCATCATTCTGCAGCACTGGAACGCCTGGTTTGACGGTATGCTCTACATCAAGGACATGAGCCTGAAACCCCTGCAGACCTACCTGCGCTCCATCGTCATCGTGGACAGCGCGGTGGGCGAGACCGGCATGACGCTGGAGGACGCGGTAGCCAATGCCACGGCGGACGGCGCTAACGGCGCGAAGATCTTTCTGGCTATTTTCCCCATCATGTGCGTGTACCCCTTCCTGCAAAAGTACTTCGCCAAGGGCCTTGTTCGCGGCAGCGTGAAGGAGTAAGATAGAACCATCCAAATGAGACTGCACGGCCCGCCGGAACAGGCGGGTCGTGCGGCGGCATCAGGGGGCGGCGTTTTTTGTTCAGGCGGACGGCGTTTAACCGGCTTTTTGTTATTTTTCTGGTCTGCCTTCTGGTACTGGAGGGCGCTTTATTTGCGCTGATTGCCTGGAGCCGCAGCAGCGTTCAGCATGAGCTGAACCAGTCCACGGCCAACAGTCTGCGCTATCTGAGCCAGCGGTTCGACGATGATATTGCCAACCTGCAGTATGAAATGCAGTGCGCCACCCAAAGCCGGTTTATCACGCACCTGTTTGCTTACTACCAGACGATGAAGCCGTCGGAACGCTACACCGAGCTGAATGACGCGCTGACCTATCTGGAAAACCTGAGCACCTACAACCGCAACATCGACCGGCTGGAGCTGTACAGCTACCAGCATGATTTTCGGCTGGGCGTTGGCAAAGCGCCTGCCGTAACCTATCTGAGCAGGGACGAAATGCGCTCTCTGCTGGCGGAAGTCAGAGAGGGCGGCTTCCGGCTTCTGTCCTCGCTGGAGGGCGAACTGACGGTCAACTATATGGTGCCCATTTCCAGCTATGTGACCGACCGGGAGCCCACGTTCTATCTTCGCGTTTCCTTTCGCCGGACACGGGTTCTGGAAAGTCTCCAGTCCCTCGCCACGGACGGGAACGCAGCCATGGCCTATCTGATTTATCTGCCGGAAAAGGTGGTTTACGCCACTCCCGCCGCACCGGATCACGCGGCGGCGCTGATGAGCATGGCCTTTACCAGAGAAGTTGGCTTCCTTGACACGAAAGTGAACGGCCGAAAATACGTGGCAGTTGGAAAACTGCTGGATGAAAACCCGGACTGCCTGCTGGTGCAGCTGATCGATGCACAGAAACTGTACGCTTTTCCAAACCGGCTTCAGAATCTGATGGTGCTGTTCACGGCGTGCGGCTTTGTGGCGCTGGCATTTTATATGCTCAGCGTCCGGCGCACAGTGGCGCGGCCGATCAACGATCTTCTATGGGCCTTCGACCGTATCAGCGAGGGACGGCTGCAGACCCGGCTGGAGCCCTCCTATACCGATGAGTTCGATCGGCTGTCCCGTCATTTCAACCGAATGACCGCCCAACTGGCCGGGCTGATCGAAAAGGACTATAAGCAGACCATCCTTTTGCAGGACGCGAAGATGAAGCACCTGCAGGCCCAAATCAACCCGCATTTTCTTTACAACAGCTTCTACCTGCTTAGCCATCTGGTGAAAATGGAGGATCAGGAAGCGGCGGAGAAGCTCAGCCGCTATCTGGGGGATTATTTCCGCTATATTACCGATCAGAGCCGGAACGTACTGCCTCTTCAGGAAGAGTACGACCACGCCGTGATCTATTTGAGCATCCAATTGATGCGCTTCGGTCACCGGGTCTGCGCCGAAATCGAGCCGGTACCCAAAGCCTTTGTTTCGCTGGCCGTACCCCGGCTGATCCTGCAGCCCCTTTTGGAAAATGTGCTGGAACACGGCATCGAGGCCGACGATCAGGTGCGGGTGAAGCTCAGCTTCCACTGGGAGGGATCCTATCTCCGCATCTGGGTGGAGGACAGCGGCAGCGCTTTGGCCGATCAGACCATCAGCCGGCTCAACGCCCAGTGCGAATCGGAGGAGACTCCGGCGGGTCATGCCCTGAGCAATATCCACCGCCGGCTGGCGATCCATTATGGCGACCCGGTCTGCGGGCTTTCTTTCAGCCGCTCGCCGCTGGGCGGGCTGCGGGTATGCCTGACCGTGAAACAAAGAGAAGGAGCGTAGGCCATGGATCGAATTTTCCGTTTGCTGCTGGTGGATGACGAACCACACGTGACGGGCGCGTTGTCGCTGCAGCTGGAAGCCCGGGAGGATATGGATGTTTATATAGCCAACAGTGCTGCGGAAACGTTGAACGTGCTGCGCAAAACTCGCATCGACCTGATGGTGTCCGATATCCGTATGCCCGGGATGACAGGACTGGAGCTGCTGAGCCGGGTACAGAAAGAGCAGCCGGACTGCAAGGTGATCCTGCTGACGGGGTATGCGGATTTTAACTATGTGTACGAGGCCATGCGGCAGGGCGCGGCGGGCTACGTGCTGAAAAACGAGAGCGACGAAACGCTGCTGGAGCAGATCGACAAGGTGCTTTCAGAAATCCGCAAGGAAGAGCAGACGCGCCGTCTGCTCCATACTGTGCTGACAGAGGAAAAGCAGGAACCCAAGAGCGTGATCTCCGTCCAGAGGGCCGTTTCCCTGCCGGAACCTCAGGAGGGACAGTGCGGCACGCTGCTCTATCTGGCTGACGGCCGGGAAATGCCGCCAGGCCTGCTGAACCTGATCCCCCGGTATTTTCAGGAGGAACTGGAAGGCTGGGCATTGTTGCGTTCGGAAAGCGGAGCGTTATTTCATCGGCTCGTCTGGAAACGGGTTCGTCCTCTTTCCTGGTACAGCAGCGTACTGGAACGCCTGCAGGGGGCGTTGGCCGAAAGCTGCGGTCTGAAGCTGTCCATTCTTTTGAGCCCGCTGCCGGACGACGCACGGACACTGCCGGAAGCCCTGCGCCGGATGGAAGAAGCCTGCGCCACCCTCAAGGCGGACGGCTCGGAAGAACCCTTTGTCTATACTCTGAGCCAGCCCGTGGAACAGGACATCAACCCTTGCAGGCAGCTGCAAACCTATATCCGCAGCCATTTGAAGGACGATCTGAGTCTGACCCAGCTGGGCAATATCACCGGCTACAACGGCGACTACCTCAACCGTATGTTCCGCCGGGAAACGGGCGAACCCATCGGACGCTATATCGCGGCCTGCAAGCTGGAAAGGCTGCGGAGTCTTCTGCAAAACCCGGATATGACCATCGAACGGGCCGCGTGGGAGGTGGGCTTTACCTCCCGCTCCTATTTCAATAGATTTGTCCGCCGGGAAACCGGAATGTCGCCCAATTCTTTCCGGGAAACGCTACTGGGCGAAGCCAGATCGGAAAATCGGTCTGAAGCTCAGACAACGGGGGAAGTCCATGCTTTTGATACGGAGAAATGAGGAACCTCAGCTACGCCGGAAAACCGCCTTCCAGGCTTTACAAACAAGGGGGAGCGGCGCTATCATCAGCGTACGGGAATGAAGTTCTCCCGAGGGCAACCTGAACCTCTTTTTCAAAGCTGATGGCTTCTGTGACGAATGGTTCGCAGAAGGGCGTCGGCTTTTTTGGTTTTTAGAATAGAAGCTGCAGACGGAAACACGGGAAAATATCTATATAATGACCATGGTAATTCTATGTAGGCGCTCTCAAAAAAACATTGCACACCAAAACAATGTTTTGCGTTACTGGACCCCGGCGACCGATCATGCAGGAGGATAAACGATCATGAAAAGAGCAGTTGTGTTCACATTGGTAACGTTACTGATTCTTTCCTTAGAGGCGAGATCAGCGCCGGGCGGTCCGCGCCCAACGCCCCCTGTCACATCGTTCAGCAGGCGGATGCGGCTACTGCGGTTCAGAAGATCCAGCGACGAATCCACATATAAAGAACTGAAATATTCGCCGGAGCCATCCTGCATGGAATACGGCTTAGGCAGAAAATCCTCCTTTGCCCGCAGATATTCCATCGTCGAAAAGCTCCGCGTGCCGGAAAGCCTTCGGATCACGTCAGAGTCGCACTGCAGAAGCGTCGCCAGATGATTGAGCCGATCCTCGAAACGGGTCAGCTCCCCACAGCTTTCCTCAAAGGAATCCCCGTTCCTGCCGATGGCGCTGGAATAAGATGCGTGGTACAAGTTCCATAAATACGTATAGTCCACAAAGAAACAGGCACAGCAGCAGTGTACTGACCGCCAGCAGATATTTGGTGCGGATGGAAGCGTTACGGCAGCGGACGGACAGGCTCATGAGCGGTTCTTCCTTCTATGCTCCCGGTATTCATTGGGCGTTGCGCCTGTTTCCTGCCGGAACAACTTGGAAAAATAATGGGCGTTATTGTAGCCGCATTGAGCTGCCACCTCCGCGATGGGCAGATTGATTGCCGGGCCGCTTCGACGTGCGCCTCCGTCATCACCCATTTAACCGTACGGCCCGTATAAAGGTATATGGGAAAAAAGATCATTGTTGTCGGCGATGATGAACAAGTCAGTCCTCTGTCCGTTGGGCTTGATGAAGCAAAAATGCAGCATTTGATGAATATGCTCATCAAAGATAAGATACCGAACGCACATTTGTGGGATGCAAAGACTTCGCTGTATGATATAGCGGCACAGGTCTATCAACCGCTGATGCTTCGGGAGCACTTTCGCTGTGTGCCGGACATCATAGGCTACAGCAATATGCTCTCCTACAGAGGCAAAATCAAGCCTTTACGTGAAGCGGGAAGTTCTCCATTCAAAACGGCAGTTGTGCCTTTTCGCATAAATGGCGTACGAAAAGGACGCAGCAAAACGAATGAGGAAGAAGCGGATGCAATCGTTGCTTTTAGGCCTGGCTATCATGCCGAGTTTATTTATTCTATGATAGATGGTTGCACCATTCCACAAAAATTCGGCGCACAAAACCGAAACCGGCCGTTTTCATAATAGGGCATTTATCGTGTGCGCGAAGGAAAAATCTATTTGTGAGCCTTCTCGTGTATTCCTGCAAATCGAAAGGGCAAAAGAGGTATGGAGGACGCATTTTTGCATGAAAACAAACAAGCCTATCCTTTCGGATAGGCTTGTTTGCACCAACTAATGTCGGTTTTCATGGTGGAGGTGGGGGGAATCGAACCCCCGTCCGAAAGCTTGCTGACATCGTTTTCTCCGAGCGCAGCCACGATTTTGGGATTCCCCTCGCCGGTCGCCTCGCGGCGGGCTGCCGGCTACGGTAGCTTCATGATTACGGACGACGCCTCAAAGCTTTGGCGCGCTCGTTCCCCACATAGCTGACGCCGGGAACCGGGCCTGTGGGCTGCCCGGGCCGACGCGCGGCATTAAGCCGCGAAAGACAATTCGGTATTGTCAGTTGTTTTTTGTCCCCGTTTTTACGCGGTACAGGGGCCGCGGCTCGCTAACCATGCCCTCAAACACTCCCGTCGAAACCAGAACACCCCCATGAATGGGACGCTTATCCGTCCTGACGGCGGCTGAAAGCCCGCTCGATCTCCCGCCGGGCGTCCTTTTCGGCGGCTGCGTCCCGCTTGTCGTGCAGCTGCTTGCCCCGGCACAGGCCCATCTCCAGCTTCATGCGTCCGTCCTTCAGATACACCTTGAGCGGAATGAGCGTGTAGCCCTGACGGCTCACCAGCCCGGCCAGCTTGCGAATCTCCGCCTTGTGCAGAAGCAGCTTCTTGGGCCGGAGGGGATCGGGGTTGAAGATGTTGCCGTGGTCGTAGGGACTGATGTGCATTCCCTCGGCGAAGACCTCGCCGCCCCGCAGGATGCAGAAGCTTTCCTTCAGGTTGACCTTGCCCTGACGCATGCTCTTGACTTCCGTGCCCATCAGACTCAGGCCGCATTCGTAGGTTTCTTCCACGAAATAATCGTGGTATGCCTTTTTGTTTTGCGCGATGGGCTTCACGCCCTTCTGGTGCGGCATGACGAAACCTCCAAACCTTCAGATTGCCATGCAGAATTATAGCACATTCCGGGCCGATGATGCAAGAGCGGGTTGCAGGCGGTCCAGGGCAACAAAGCCCCCAAAATTTTTTCGATTTTCTCTTGACATTCCCGTGAAAAATGCTATACTGCTATCGAAGGTCAAAGAAAGTCAGAAACAAGACTGACCGAAAGACCTTCCGAAGATTTCAGCAACCATCGGCGCGCGGATCCACCACAGTCCGTCCGCCCCAAGGGGGTCAAGCATATGAACAACAACCAGTTTACCGAAAAAAGCCGGGAAGCGCTGCAGAACGCCCAGCAGCTGACGGTAGAATATCAGAATCAGGAAATGGCGCAGGAGCATCTGGCCTGCGCGCTGCTCAGCGACCCGCAGGGCCTGATTCCCCAACTCCTGACCAAAATGGGCAAAAATCCGCAGGAGCTTCTTTCCCGTCTGCAGACCATGATCGCCCGCATTCCCAAGGTAACGGGCTCCGGCCGGGAAGCCGATAAAATCTATATTTCCAACGACGTAGACCGGGCGCTGATCGCCGCCAAGGAACGGGCCGAGCAGATGAAGGACGAGTACATGAGCGTGGAGCATCTGTTCATGGGCCTTTTGGAGAAGCCTACCCGCTCCATGAAGGAGCTGTGGGACAGCTACGCCATCACCCTCAACGCCTTCCTGCCGGTTTTGCAGAGCGTGCGGGGCAACAGCCGGGTCACCGGCGAAACCCCGGAGGACACCTACGACGCGCTGGCCAAATACGGCACCGATCTGACCGCCGCGGCCCGGAACCAGAAGCTGGACCCGGTTATCGGCCGGGATAACGAGATTCGCAGCGTCATCCGGATCTTGACCCGGAAAACCAAGAACAACCCGGTGCTGATCGGCGAGCCCGGCGTGGGCAAAACCGCCATCGCCGAAGGACTGGCCCAGCGAATCGTCCGGGGGGACGTGCCGGACAGCCTGAAGGATCGCACCGTGTTCTGTCTGGACATGGGCAGCCTGATCGCCGGCGCCAAATACCGGGGCGAATTTGAGGAGCGGCTGAAGGCCGTGCTGAAGGAAATCGCCAAGAGCGAAGGCAGGATTCTGCTCTTCATCGACGAGTTGCACACCATCGTGGGCGCGGGCAAGACCGAAGGCTCCATGGACGCGGGCAACCTGCTCAAGCCCATGCTGGCCCGGGGCGAGCTGCACCTGATCGGCGCGACCACGCTGGACGAATACCGCAAGTACATTGAGAAGGACGCGGCGCTGGAACGCCGCTTCCAGCCGGTGCTGGTCACCGAGCCTTCGGTAGAGGACACCATCTCCATCCTCCGGGGCCTGAAGGAGCGGTATGAGGTCTTCCACGGCGTGAAGATCACCGACGGCGCACTGATTGCCGCCGCCACCCTGTCCAACCGTTACATCACCGACCGTTTCCTGCCGGACAAGGCCATCGACCTGGTGGACGAGGCCTGCGCCATGATTCGTACCGAGATCGACTCCATGCCCGCGGAGCTGGATGAAGTCAGCCGCCGTATCATGCAGCTGGAGATCGAGGAAAACGCTCTGAAGAAAGAGGATGACGAAGCCAGCAAGCGCCGTCTGGAAATGCTGGAGGAAGAACTGAGCAAGCAGCGGGAAAAGATGAAGGAAATGAAGGCCCGCTGGGAGAATGAAAAGTCCGCCATCCAGAAGGTGCAGAAGCTGCGCGAGGACATCGAGCGCACCAACGCCGAAATCGCCAAGGCTGAACGGAACTACGATCTGGGTAAGGCGGCGGAGCTGAAATACGGCGAGCTGCCGAAGCTGCAGAAGGAACTGCAGCAGGAAGAAGAAATCGCCGACCGGGATCGGGGCGAGGGTAGCCTGCTGCGAGATAAAGTCACCGAAGAAGAAATCGCCCGAATCGTCAGCCGCTGGACGGGCGTGCCCGTTACCCGGCTGAAGGAGGGTGAGCGGGAGAAGCTGCTGAAGCTGCCCGAGCTGCTCCATCAGCGGGTCATCGGTCAGGACGAGGCCGTGCAGAAGGTCTCCGAGGCCATCCTGCGCAGCCGCGCGGGCATCAGCGACGAGAACCGCCCCATCGGCTCCTTCCTGTTTCTGGGCCCCACCGGCGTGGGCAAGACCGAGCTGGCCAAGGCGCTGGCGCAGGCGCTGTTTGACGATGAGAAGAACATGGTTCGCATCGACATGAGCGAATACATGGAGAAGTTCTCCGTCAGCCGTCTGATCGGCGCGCCTCCGGGATACGTGGGCTACGACGAGGGCGGTCAGCTGACCGAGGCCGTGCGCCGCAAGCCCTACTGCGTCGTCCTGCTGGACGAGGTGGAAAAGGCTCACCCCGACGTATTTAACATTCTGCTGCAGGTGCTGGACGATGGCCGGATTACCGACAGTCAGGGCCGCACCGTGGACTTCAAGAACACCATCATCATCATGACCTCCAATCTGGGCAGCCAGTTCCTGCTGGACGGCATCCAGAACGGCGAGATTACGGCGGACGCCCGGGAAAACGTGATGAAGCTGCTGCGCAGCCAGTTCCGGCCCGAGTTCCTGAACCGGATTGACGAAATCGTGTTCTACAAGCCGCTGGAGAAGGCCGAGATCCGTCAGATCGTGTGCCTGCTGGCCAAGAGCCTGGAAAGCCGCCTGCAGGAGCGGGAGATCACCCTGACCCTGACCGACGCCGCCATCGACAAGATTGCCGACGCGGGCTTCGATCCGGTCTACGGCGCTCGTCCTTTGAAGCGCTATATGCAGAGCCATCTGGAAACCATGCTGGCCAAGGCCATCATCGCCGGGGACGTTCTGCCCGGCCAGAACGTCACGGTGGATGTGAACGCAAACGGCGAGCTGGAAGTGAGAAAATAAATCGTCACGCCAAAAAGCAAAAAGGCGTTGGAACTTTGCAGTTCCAACGCCTTTTTGTTGTGGTGATTTTTGGTAAGACCTTTTTCCGTCAGGCTGCGGCAATCGCCAACATGACCCAGCAGTAAGCCGCGCCGATAACGCCAAGAATGATCCCGGCAGTACCCAGGCCCGTTTTTCCGCCGTTATTGACGGCTTTCGAACGACCGACGGCAGACAACACAGTACCCACCAGGCCGGTAATGCCAAACAACCCGAGGAACAGCGACCCAAGCGACACGATGAAACCAGCGATACACAGGCCGTTAGTTTGACCCTCCATCTTTTTCCCCTCCTTTCGTGCGACCATTATTTCTTCATAAAGAAATAATGAATACAATTTATATTATGCGCGTGATATAAATTGTATTCATATTGTATTATATATTTCAGCTTCGTGTCAAACTATGATGACAGCATGAGGTGATGACATGAAACGTGAAATTCGGATCACGAAAAAGAAAGGGGAAGACGGGCATAAGATCGTGTCAGTGCGAATGCGGGAGGATACGCTGAAAAAGCTGGACGAACTGGCCGAGCAGACCAACCGCTCCCGAAACGAGCTGATCAACCTGCTGCTGGCGGAAGCGCTTCAGGAGGTATCAGTGGTGGAGGAAAACTGACGGCTTTGGCCGTACCCAGCAACGGACATAAAAATGGGGCTGCAAAAAATTCTCATAGTTGTTCCGCAGCCTCTTATTTTTCGTTTTTTCATCGTTGCATTTTGGTGTTTGGCCTTCTCAGGATAGCATTTTCCCCGTTTTCATGCTATACTTTCCGTGGTTAAAAATGCTGATTTCAAAAGCCCGGAGGGGTTTATTTTGCAAAAGAGCTATGCGTTGTTCGATTTTGACGGGACCCTGCGAAAGGGGGATTCCATCGTTTCCCTGTGCCTGTATGCCCATCGGCGAAAGCTTTGCACCACCGGCCAGCTGCTCAAAGGCATTGCCTACGCTGCAGGCTACGGGCTGCGCCTTTGCTCGGCCGAGCGCGCCAAGGCGGCGGCGCTATGCTGGATGAAGGGGCGGCTTATGCCGGAGGTGGAGGCGTTTTCCATGGACTTCTGTCTTCACGTGCTGGCGCCCCAGCTGTACCCGGAGGGGCTGAAGGCCCTTCGGCAGGAGCAGGCCCGTGGAGCCAGCGTCCTGCTGCTCACGGCCTCGCCCTCCTTTTATCTGGAGCCGTTGAAGACCATGCTGGGCGTGGAGGCGGTCATCGGCACCCGGATGAACGTGGACGACCGGGAGCGCTACACCGGCGACATCTGCGGCGATAACTGCCGGGGAGTACAAAAGCCTCTGCGGCTGGCGGAGTATCTGGCCGCCCGGGGCGACCGGCTGGATTACGACACCTCCTCCGCCTACGGGGACAGCGCCAGCGACCTGAATATGCTGGAACTGTGCATTAGGCAGGTGGGCGTGAATCCCAAGCCCAAGCTGCGCAAGGCGTTGGAAGGCCGCAAAAACGCCGAGATCGTCCACTGGGCTCCCCCGGAAAAAGAATGATATTCACCACTTTTCCTACAAGAGCGCACAAAGGAGGAACCGCCATGCAGCGAGCGCCGGACTTTTCTCAGGCCGATCAGGTGATCCAAAAAGCGCTGGAACAGGAGGTCTTTCCCGCCGCCTGCGTGCTGGTGGGCCGCCGGGAGAAGGTGCTGTTCCGCCGGGCCTACGGCAGGCTTTCCATTGAGGAGGACGCAGGGCTTTGCAACGAGCAGACCCGTTTCGATCTGGCCTCCGTTTCCAAGCCGCTGGCGTTGGGGATGCTGGCTCTGCGGGCCATGGAAAGCGGCAAGCTCTGCCTGTGGGACAAGCTGGGCGCCTTCATCGACGCGCCCGCCGACAAGCAGGAGATCACCATCGCGCAGATTTTGACCCATACGGCGGGCTTTCCGCCGGGGCTGCACCTGTGGCAGCTGGCCCGCACACCGGAGCAGAGCACCGAGCTGATTCTGGCCGCACCGCTGGATTTCCAGCCGGGAACCCGGGTGCAGTACAGCTGCACGGGCTTTATCCTGCTGGGGCAGCTGCTGGAATGCCTCTACGGCCTGCCGCTGAATGAGCTGGCCCTGCAGGAGGTCTTCTGGCCGCTGAAAATGAAAAACACCTCTTACCTGCCCGCCGGGGGCAACATCGCTTCCACCGAAATGCAGGACGACGGCTTCTGCCTGACCGGGGTCGTCCACGATGAAAACGCCCGGTTTCTGGGCGGAGTCAGTGGCAACGCGGGCGTTTTTTCCACCATGGACGATCTGGCGCTGTTCGTGCAGATGCTGGCGGCGGAAGGCGAACTGCCCGACGGCAGCCGCTACCTCTGCCCCGCCACCGTGCGTCTGAGTATGCAGAACCGCACGCCCGGCATGGCGCAGGGCCGAGGACTGGGCTTTGCTTTGCCGTGGTACGAAAACGGCTACACCGGCGACCTCTTCCCCAAGGAGACCATCGGCCACACCGGTTTCACCGGCACCAGTTTTTCCTACGACCCCACCACGGGCCTGTACCTGATCTTCCTGACCAACCGGGTCTGTCCTTCCCGGGAGGGCACGGCCATTTTCCGGGTGCGGCGGCTTCTGCACAACGCGGTATACGCGGCGGCAAGCGTGTAAACCTAAAAACGCATAAAAAAACGGATCGGCTTCTCTTTTGAAAAAGCCGATCCGTTTTTTGTTAATGGCAGTCGCTTTACCGAAGCGATTTACTCTCCGTCCGCAGCGTTGTCTTCGCCGGAAGCATCGTCGGCAGCCGCATCATCCGCGGCGGTCTCGTCGCTGGCGGCAGCGCCCGCTTCTTCGGCGGCGGCAGCTTCCCGGGCCTCGATGTCCGCATAGCTGGGGGTCAGGCCGGTGAAGGTGATGTCCGCTTCCTGATTCCACTGATCCATAGTGGCGGTGTAAAGCTCATTCTGCTTGCTGGTCAGAAGCTCAGTGCGCTTGGCTTCCCGCTGCTCCTCGGTCATTTCGATGGGGCCGGCGGGGATGTCGGCGATGTACTTGACGATATGCACACCGTAGCTGCTGATATAGGGAGCAGACACATCGCCCACGTTTTCCACGCTGAACGCAGCCTCCACAAAGGGAGCCACATAGTTGGTGGAGGCGGAGCTGACTTCATAGCCGCTGGTCTTGTAGGGCTCGGAAGTCATGCCGGGGTCGGAAGCAGTGCCGTCTTCCTTCACGCCGTATTCGGCGATCAGCTCGTCAAAGTCCACGCCCTCGTCGATCTTCGCATAGATCTCGTCGATCTTGTCAGCGATAGAGGCCAGAATGGCGGCCTTAGCTTCGTCCACCTGCTCCTGGGTCACAGGCTCCGCAGTGGGTTCGGCAGTCGCGTCGGCGGCAGCGGTTTCTTCCGCAGCGACGGTGTCTTCCGTGTCCTCCGCAGCTTCCACCTGCTCCTCCAGACGGGCCTGCAGATCCTGATAGTTCTTCATCAGCTCGTCGTCCACGGGCAGCAGGATGTGCTTCACCGCGCGGAAACCGGCAGGACGATACCAGGCGTAGTCCATGCTGCTGTCGGTGCCGTAGTACATGGCGTACATGGCCATCTGATCCACGTAGTTGTTGTAATCCACATACGCGGCGATGTCGTTTTCATACAGGGCGCGGTCGGATTCCACCAGCTCCTGATACAGGGCCTCCACTTCCTCGTCGGTCACGGTCACGTCCTGCACGATGGTAGCCTCCAGCTTATCGTAGAGGGCGTACAGTTTGTATTTTTCCTTCAGGCTTTCGGGGCTGTAGCCCAGATCGTTGTAGTACTGCACGGCTTCCGCGTTGGCGGCGTCCTTGTCCTCCTGGCTGCTTTCATCGGTCAGTTCGGAGTGTTGCTGGCTGATATAGTTCGAAATGGCGGTGTCCCAGTCGGTCTGGGCGTCATTTTCCGCATTCGCCGCTTCTTCGTCCGTCAGGGCAATGCCCAACTCGGCGATCTTGGCCTGCATAATGACCTCGTTGATCTTGTTCTGCATGGCCACGGCGCGGAACAGCTCCACATTGGCGCTGTCGGTCAGGTCGTAGTAGTTGCCGTAGGAGGAGACCAGACTGTCATAGACCGGCTCCACGTCGGCCCAGGTCAGCTCGGTGCCGTTGACCGTGGCCAGTACATCCGTATCCTGAAGCTCGGCCGCGGCAGTGTCTTCCGCCAGCGCTGCGGCGGAGAACAGCAGGCACAGGCAGAGCAGGAGAGAGAGAATCTTCTTCATGAAAGCACAATCCTTTCCTTCGGGAAAATGGTGCCGCGAACCCTTCCGCGTGTGATGCTAAAGATTTTCAGCGGCGAATCTTTCCCATTTCGGGTTTCATTATCGCACAGCTTTCTTCATTTCGCAAGGGTTTTACCTTTGAAAGGAAGAATGTTACAGTCTATTCACAGGTTGTACATCTGGCAGCGATATGATTCAACGGGACGCGTCAAATCCCGCCTTATGGAGGAACGAAGGATGGAAGTGCTGATCTGGAAAGCCCGAAGAATGCTGGAATCGCGGCAGGAAGGCCGCGTCCTGCTGCGCTGCCCCATAGCGCTGGGCCGTGAGCCTGTCGGCCCCAAGGAGCGGGAGGGCGACGGACGCACGCCGGAGGGGACGTACTACATCTGCCTTATAAAAGAAGCGGGCAAATACGGCAAAAGTCTGGGCCTGAGCTATCCCTCCCCGGAGGACGCGGCCCGGGGCTTCGCGGCGGGAAGGATCGACGAAGGAGCGCTTGACGCCGTGCGCCGGGCATGGGCAAACCGGGTGCGCCCGCCGTGGGGCACGGCGCTGGGCGGAGAAATCTACCTGCACGAGGGCGGCACGGCTTCCGACTGGACGCAGGGCTGCATCGCGCTGGAGTCAGCGGACATGGCCCGGCTGTTTGAGCGCTGGCAGGACATCGAGACCGTCACCATTCTTCCCTGAAGAAATTCCCAAAGAAGTTTTAGAGGGTTTCTCATCCAATTCTCATCGGTTTTGCAGGGCTTCCTCAAGCACCGGGCGGCGCGGCGTGGTATGATATCTTTCGTCAACAGGAAAACGACCTGACGCTGGATTTGTTTGAAGGAGGATATACCTGATATGAAAGCCAACAATGTTTTTTCCGTTCTTTACCGTACCCGGGTCAAGGTTCAAAAAGACGACACCCCCATTCTGAACCTGTCGCTGATCTTCTCCATTATCGCAGTCTGCTCCGCGCCGTGGCTGGCCGTGATCGGTCTGGTGGTGGCGCTGGTGCTGGGCTACCGCTTCTCCATCGAGCGCAACGCCGCTGAATTTTCCGGCAGCTTTCAGGATGTGGTGAACAGCGCCGCCGCCAACGTCAAGGGTGCGGTCAATTCCTTCACCGGCACGGAAAACGAAAGCGAAGAAAAGAAAGACGAAGAAGAATAATACACAGCTCATGGAAAACGTCCTGCGGCATTGCCGCAGGACGTTTTTGGGTTATCAAAAGCCAACTCAGGCCGACCGGCCCCTTTTTTGCTCCCAAAAAAGTTACTAAGATTGGTCGTCGGCGGATGAACCGGCGGAACGGGCAGCGGCGACATGGGCACTTCGGTTACGAATACGGTCGCTCAGACGACCAATTCTTATTGCATCGCCGACATTACCATTGAAAAATGCAGCCATCTGGAAAAAGGGCTGTACGTGGGCGGCCTGACCGGTCTGGTAAAGAAGCCGGGTTCCAGCAACAACTTCGATACCTTCTATCATAAGGGCACACTGAAAGTGCAGCAGGCTCCCGGCGCGGTGGGCTATTTGTTTGGCGATATGGTCAAAGACGGCATATATCAGCAGGACTACTATCACGGGCCGTCGGCCGCGGCCAGCGAGCTGACCGGTCGGCTTGCCGGCAATTCCACTTTCGAAGCCGGCGGTGGAGGAAGGGTTCCAACCCTATCAGGGAGAAGCGCCGCTTCAGTTCGGTCAGTCGAAAACCTACACCGTAAAAGAACTGGTTCCCGAAGCGTACGAAGCCAGCTACGTCACGGCTGGGGACCATACCATTATCACCAATACCAGGACCAAGCAGCCGGACACGGCTGAAATCGTACCGCCCAAGACTGGCGATTCCTTTGGGCTGTATACGGTGATCGCGCTGCTGTTCCTCAGCCTTGGCGCACTTTTGACGCTGGCAGCGTCCCGGAAATCCCGGAGCTGATCCAATGGAAAAGGGCCGTCCTTCGGGGCGGCTCTTTTCTGTAACATTTTTCCCTCCCCTCCCCCATGTTACAAATTTCTCCCAAATCTTCCCACACAGAAGGAAAAGGCTCCCTTCGGGGCGAAAGAAAAAATGATACGGACTTAGCGGGCGCGAATGGATGAGTTCCTCCGGGCCCTTGATTTTTTCCGAAAGGAGCCCCTTTTGATGAAACTGACCTTCCCGATCACGAAAGAAAGAATCCGCAATCACTTTGCCTATGCATGGTGGCAGTACGTGCTGCTGATCTGTCTGGCGATCTTCGGCTGGAACCTGCTCTACACCACCACCCGTTACCGCAGCCCCAACGACCAGCGGCTGGAATGGTACTACGGCGGTTATCAGCTGGACGGCGAAAAAAATATCGACAGCCTGATGGACGACTTGCACCAGAGCCTTTTCTCCGATCTGGAGGAAGTGGAATTCCGCACAGTAATGCTGGATCAGACCTACGGCTCTATGCAGCTGATGGTGTGGGTCAGCGCGGGCGAGGGCGACCTTTTCATGCTGGACAGCGAATATTTCAGCCAGCTCGCCCAGAGCGAGGGCTTTGCGGAGCTGACCCCCTATATTGAAAACGGCACGCTGAACGTAGACGGCATGGATCTGAGCGCGGGCTATGTCATCAATCAGGATACGGGCAAAAAGATCCTCTACGGCATCCCGGCCAGCCAGCTGCCGGGGCTGCAGGAATACGGCCTGATCTGCGACGATTTCTGTCTGGGCGTGAGCGTAGCCGGCGAAAACGAAGAAGAAGCCATCCAGCTGCTGCAATGGCTGATCGACAATCTGCGCGGCGGCAGCGCCGAATAATTTTTCTATATTTCAGCGCATCATTTTTCCTCCTTTGGGGCATCCTGTTTCCTGCGTCCGAAAAAAGAATGGAAAAAGCAGGAAAGGAATGAAAAATGATGAGTCCATACCAACCGCAGCGCTGCCTCCTTTGCGGCCGGGAATATCCGACGGGGCTCCACGTGATGGGCTGCCTGATCTGTTTTCCCTGTGAAAGGAAGCTCCTTCACCCGGAAACCACGCCTATTCCCCGCCCGGTTCGGCTCCGTCTGAACCGGCTGTACCGGGAGCGTATCTGCGGGTTCTAGGCGGCGACTGTTTTCTCTTTTGCCGCCTCTATTGAAAGTTTTTCGGTTTTTTGTTATGCTTTGCAGGTCGTATGATTCCATACGGCCTGTTTTTCATTTTTTAGTTCAAGGGAGAAGGGGCGAAACCGGCATGGGTCATTTTCCTTACGACGCGGTGGTTTTCGATCTGGACGGCACGCTGTTTGACGCGGAGGAAGGCATCGTTTCCTCGGTGGTCAAAGCCATGAAGGAAATGGGGCTGAAAATTCCGCAGGGTGCTCAGCTGCGGCAGGTGGTGGGGCCGCCCCTGCGTTATTCCTTTCACGACCTGCTGAACGTGCCTTCGGAACGGCTGGACGAAGCCGCTGACCGCTACGCCCATATTTTCCGTTCGGAGGGCATGTACCGCTATTCCGTTTATCCAGGCATCCGCACGATGCTCCGCGTCCTGAAGGAAAACGGCATTTATGTGGCTCTGGCTTCTTCCAAGCCCCGTGATCTGTGCGAACGCATCCTGCGCCATTACGGCCTCCGGCACTATTTCGACCGGGTCATCGGCGAAACGGACAGCCACGCCAAGCTGGGCAAGCCGGAAATGATCCGCCGGGCGCTGCCGGAGCATTACGAGCGCGCCGCCATGGTGGGCGACCGGCTGTACGATATGGAAGGCGCCAAGGCTGCCGGGGTGGACGGCGTCGGCGCGGTCTACGGCTGCGGCAGCGTGGAAGAACTGCAAAACGCCGGGGCCACGCTGCTGGTCAGCGACGCGGACGAGCTGCGGGAGCTGCTCTGTCCGGGCGCTGCCGTGCCACGGGGCTTCTTCCTGTCCATGGAGGGCCCTGACGGCTGCGGCAAGACCACACAGGCCAACCTGCTGGAACAGAGTCTGCGGCAGCTAGGATTCGATCTGGTGCGCACTCGGGAGCCAGGCGGCTGCCCCATCAGCGAAAAGATCCGCCAGATCATTCTGGATACGGAAAACGCCGAAATGTGCGGCACCTGCGAGGCACTGCTGTACGCCGCTTCCCGTGCCCAGCACGTGCATCAGGTCATTCGCCCCGCCGTGGAAGCGGGCAAGGTAGTGCTCAGCGACCGCTTTGTGGACAGCTCCGTGGCCTATCAGGGCGGCGGACGGGCCATGGGCGTGGATATGATCCGGCAGATCAATGAACCGGCAGTGGACGGTATGCTGCCGGACGCGACCGTTTATCTGGCCATCGACCATACCACGGCGATGAACCGCCGTCTGAGTGCCTCCCGACCCGACCGGCTGGAGATGGAAAGCGGTGCGTTTCACGGGCGGGTGCAGGCCGCCTACGAAGAATTGATCAACAGGGACCGGCAGCGCTTTATCGTCGTTAACGGCGACCAGCCGGTGGAGGAGATCGCCCGGCAGGTGCTGCAGCAGGTGCTGAAGCGGCTGGAGCCGGACTGTGAACAGGAGGCGTGACCAACGTGGAAAGAATTGTCATCGGCATGTCCGGCGGCGTAGACAGCTCTGTGGCGGCGTTGTTGCTGAAGCAGCAGGGCTACGACGTGGTGGGCGTTTTCATGAAAAACTGGGAGGAGAAGGATGAAAACGGCACCTGCACCGCCGCCGAGGATTGGGAAGACGTGCAGGCGGTCTGCGACAAGATCGATATTCCCTACTACTCCGTCAATTTTGCCAAGGAGTACTATGACCGGGTGTTTTCCTATTTTCTGGACGAGTACCGCAAGGGCCGCACCCCCAACCCGGACGTTTTGTGCAACCGGGAGATCAAGTTCAAGGCCTTTCTGGATTATGCTATGAAGCTGGGCGCGGAAAAGATGGCTACCGGCCACTTCGTCCGCTCGGAGGTGCGGGACGGGCATCCCGTACTGCTCAAGGGCGACGACCCCAATAAGGATCAGAGCTACTTCCTTTATATGCTCAAGGAGGCCCAGCTGGCCAAGTCCCTCTTTCCCGTGGGCGGCATGACCAAGGCGCAGGTGCGGGAGATCGCCCGGCAGAACGGTCTGCCAGTGGCCTCCAAGAAGGACTCCACCGGCGTGTGCTTTATCGGCGAACGGAATTTCCGGCAGTTTTTGCAAGGCTTTCTGCCCATGCAGCCCGGCGATATGCGGACGGAAGAGGGCGAAAAGGTCGGCGAGCACATCGGCCTTGCCTACTACACGTTGGGGCAGCGCCGGGGACTGGGCATCGGCGGCCGGGGCGACGGGCGCAGCTGGTTCGTCATCGGCAAGGATTTGGAACACAACGTGCTGCTGGTTTCTCAGGGCGAGGACAGTCCCCGGCTGTACAGCCGCTATGTGCGGGCTTCGCAGGCCACGTGGATCGCCGAAAGTGCCCCCATGGCCGAGGGCGAAAGCTGCCGCTGCACCGCCCGGTTCCGCTACCGTCAGGCCGATCAGGCCGTCACCGTCACCCGTAAGGACGACGAGCTGCTGATCGAGGCGGACGAGCTTCAGCGGGCCGTTACGCCGGGGCAGAGCGTGGTACTGTATCAGGGCGACGTGTGCCTTGGCGGCGGCATTGCGGAAGAAGCGTGGAAATAAACGCCTTTCCCCAAAAGCCGTGTTGACCTTTACGGTTCACAGGCTGCGACAAATTTTCCATTTGTTGTTTCGGCCAGCGGCGGTCGATGGGGAGTCCTGCTGTGCTGCGGCTTATGAGAGAATTTCAGCCTATTAGAAAGGCCATTCCCCTTTTTTTCGGGAATGGCCCTTTCAGAATGGCAAAAGTCCTTCTGACTGCGCTGGTTGACCTGCGGTCGGCAAATGGACCCATAAAGGCTGCGCCTTCGCAAACAGCACCGAAGGTTTTGGCAAGTTCAAAGGGCCGTTCCCCTTTTCCGGGAACGGCCCTTTTCGTTGGTCATTTTTCTACTGCAGCCGGGCGGTGAAGGTGATCAGCGTAACCGTCGGCTTATTGAACAGCCGCCCCTTCATGGGGTAATCATCGCTGGCCCCGATGCCCGGGGAAATATACTGATTCAGGCTGTTGATCCGCTGCATCCCGCGAATACCGTCGTCCGAGGGGAACCAGCCCTTTTCTGGCACATAGATGGCCCCTCCGCCGGGCAGCCGCCACTGGCCGCCGCAGTAATGGCCGCACAGCAGCAGCGAAATATTCCGAAAATTGAAGATTTTCTCCTGGTCGGCCCATTCGATACTTTCCCGGATATAGGAGGTCTCCATGGGCACGTGGTTCACCGCGATCTGCAGGTCTGTGTCCGTCATTTCCTTGAGCGCCTGCTGAGTGCGCTGGTAGGCCTCGATGCGGTAGCCCAGCGCCCGGTACGCTGCGCCGCCCTCGGCCTCATACTGGGTGCCCTGCGCTTCCATGCTCTGCTGCTGGCTGGTCAGTGCGCCGATCAGGCCGTCCACGTCCACGTCGTACAGGTATTCCGGGGAGAACCACACCGTCTTTTTGCCCACGGTCTGGGAGACCGGCGCGTCCAGGTAGATCGCCCCCGCCTTCTGCGCGGCCTCCACCCAGCCCGCCAGCACCTTCGGCGTTCCCCGGGCGGTGGAAAGCACCGGCTCCGGGTCCTCGTCCCCGGCGATAAAGTAAATGGGTACGCCCTCCCGCAGGGTATTCAGGTTGTGGATCAGCGTCAGCAGGGGTTCGTCGTCGCCGTCCTTGCCCACCATATCGCCGCTTAATACCACGGCATGATAATTCTTCCCGTTCAGCAGGGATTTCCATTGGCTCAGATCATCCGCCAGTCCGGAACCGTGCAGGTCGCTGATGTGCAGAACAGTAAAGCCCTCGAAGGTCTTGTCCAGTCCCATGACGTGAACCTTCTCCGTCTCCAGCGACAGCTTCTGGTTCACGCCCCGGTTGGTCAGCCAGACGGTGGCGGCCAGTGCGGCAAGCAGCGCCAGAACGACCAGCCACGCCCCCAGATGCGAGCATTTTTCCCGCTGCGGTGCGAACAGATACTCGTTTTTACGTCTTGCCAAAAGAATCACCCCCACCTTTTCTAGCTTTAGTTTACGTTGCTTTCCTGCTCCGCGTCAATGGAGGATTTCTAAGCAAAGTATGACAGTTTTCCGCTAAAACAATACGAAAACGCAGTATTCGTAAGAGGTTTGTCACAGACGGTTTATACTTGTAAAAAAGAAACGCGTCTTTTTTCGTTGTAAAATCTCCTGCGGTCTTTCTAGGCAATCCCCCTCGTCTGTGGTATACTGGACAGGTATATTCCCCTCCGCGAAAGTTGGCGAACGCTTATGGGGCTATCCGACAGCATTCCCCAAAGGTAGCCATGGCGCGGAGGCATTCATTCTGCTATGATAAGGTCAGCCCGCAGAGATGCGGGCGGCGGAAAAGGAGCTCTCTTTGGCCAAGGAGAAAACCGTCTACGTCTGTCAGTCCTGCGGCTACGAAGCCGCCCGTTGGCTGGGCTGCTGCCCGGACTGCGGAGAATGGAACACTTTCGAGGAGCGCCGCAGCACCCCTGCGCCTGCTCCCAGCAAAACCGCCGAAAAAGCCGCCAAATACCAGACGACCCGCAAAAGCGAGATCGTGGCCCTCAGCGAGGTAGAAGACCGGCAGGAGCCCCGCTCCTCCACCGGCAACGAAGAACTGGACCGGGTGTTGGGCGGCGGTCTGGTCACCGGCAGCGCCATTCTGCTGGGCGGCGACCCGGGCATCGGCAAAAGCACGCTGCTGTTGCAGGTGGCGGGCAGTCTGAGCCAGCGCTGCCGGGTGCTGTACGTCAGCGGCGAGGAAAGCGCACGGCAGATCAAGATGCGCGCCAGCCGCATCGGCGTACCCCAGGACAAGCTGTATGTACTGGCGGAAAACGATGTGGAGAGCATTCTGGAAAAATGCGAGGGAATGCAGCCGGATGTGCTTATCATCGACAGTATCCAGACCATGGTGTCCGAGGACAGCGCCAGCGCGCCGGGCAGCGTCAGCCAGGTGCGCCAGAGCGCCGGAGCCATCGTCCGCTACGCCAAGGAGACCGGCACGTCCACCTTCATCGTGGGTCACGTGACCAAGGAAGGCAGTCTGGCGGGCCCGCGCATTCTGGAGCACATGGTGGATGCGGTGCTGTACTTCGAGGGCGACCGGCAGCATGAGTACCGGCTGCTTCGGGCGGTGAAGAACCGCTTCGGCTCCGTCAATGAGCTGGGCGTGTTCGAAATGCGTTCCGAGGGCATGATCCCCGTCCCCAACCCCAGCGAGACGCTGCTGAGCCAGCGGGCTCGGGGTGCGGGCGGCAGCGTGGTCTTCTGCACCCTGCAGGGCAGCCGTCCCATTCTGTGCGACCTGCAGGCGCTGGCGGCCAAGTCTTTCTACTCCGTGCCCAAGCGCACTGTCGGCGGCATGGATTCCAGCCGGGTGGCACTGCTGCTGGCCGTGATGGAAAAGCGCGCCGGGAAAAAACTCTTCGATCAGGACGTATACATCAACGTGGCGGGCGGTCTGGCCCTGAGCGACCCCGCCGCCGATCTGGCGGTCTGCGTGGCCGTGGCCTCCAGCCTGATGGGCTTTGCCCTGTCCCCCTCCCTGAGCGTGATGGGCGAGGTGGGCCTGTGCGGCGAGGTGCGCCCGGTCAGTCAGGCGGAACGCCGGGTCGCGGAATGCGTCCGGCTGGGATTTACAGAGATTCTTTTACCCAAGCAGAATATGAAAAGCATCAAACCCATCGAGGGCGTTCGGCTGACCGGCGTGGACACGCTGATGCAGGCCCTTGCGGTGGTGACGGACTGATTCCCGCTATTGGCGGGATGCGGAAAGGCAGGTCGTTTCTTTGAAAATGCGAAGCAAGGCCCTTGAGCGGCTTTCAAGGGCGCTGATCACTCTGCTGGGGGCGGGTCTGGGCGCGGCGCTGGCCATGCTGCTGACTCCGCTGCTCCGGCGCGTTTCCCCTCAAATTTTCGAGCAATTTTCCAATCAGGTGCTGCTGTATGTGGTGCTTTGTCTGCTGGGCGCGCTGATCTTTTTCGCCCTCAGCATGTCGATCCTGACCCGCTGCATGAAGGCCGCGGCCGTCATCGAGCAGCACTGGGAGAAAATGCCCAACCGGCAGATCGTCTGGACCAGTCTGGGCCTTCTGTGCGGCCTTGCCATTGCGGCGCTGTTTACCCAGCTGATCCTGTCGGCGGGGGCCAGTCTTCTGACGCTGTCCTTCAGCGCGCTGACGTACATTTTTCTGGGCTATCTGGGCCTGCAGATCGGCAACCACCGCTATCATTCCGGCAAGCATCTGCCCTCCCTGCGCCGCCGCAAGCGTCACACGGACGGGGATGAATCCCTGCTGGAAACCGTTCTGTCCGAGGTTTCGGAAGACGGGGATGAAGGCGAGGACGAGCTGTCCGCCGGGGAGGAGTCCGTGCCCTGCAAGGTGCTGGATACCTCCGTCATCATCGACGGCCGAATTTTGGACGTGCTGAAGACCGGCTTTCTGGAAGGGAAGATCGTCGTTCCCTCCTTCGTGCTGGCGGAGCTTCGGCACATCGCGGACAGCGGCGACAGTCTGCGCCGCGCCCGGGGCCGCCGGGGGCTGGACGTGCTGAACCGGATGCAGAAGGAACTGAAAGCCCCCGTTACCGTAATGGAAAAGGACTATCCCGACATCGAAGAAGTGGACGTGAAGCTGCTGCGGCTCTGCCGGGAAAACGGCGGCACCGTCGTTACCAACGACTACAACCTGAACAAGGTGGCGGGCGTTACCGGTATTCGGGTGCTGAACATCAACGATCTTGCCAACGCGGTCAAGCCCATGCTCATGGCGGGTGAAGAACTGCGGGTGCAGATCGTCCGGGAGGGCAAGGAACCCGGTCAGGGCGTGGCCTATCTGGACGACGGCACCATGATCGTAGTGGAGAACGGCCGCCGCCACGTGGGCGAGCAGGTCGCGGTGGTGGTGACCACCGTCCTTCAGACCAGCGCCGGGCGGATGATCTTCTCCAAGCTCAAGTCCGAAGCCGAAGGGTCCGCTGAAGCCGCCGCCAAACGGGCGATGTAATCGGAAAATAGAAAAACAGCGCTGCCGAAGGGAAATCCGGCAGCGCTGTTTTGATTTGCTTTATCGTACTTCCACCCAATTTTGGGCCCGCTCCACGGCCCGGTGCCAGCCGTACAGGGCCAGATCGCGGTTGCGGCTGTCCATCTGGGGCAGGAAGGTCAGGTCGGGCTTGACCATGGAGGCGGCTTCCTCCTTGCTGGCGTACAGGCCCACGCCGATGCCCGCCAACAGGGCCGCGCCCAGCGCCGTGGTCTCCAGCACCACAGGCCGCACCACGGGGATGCCCAGAATATCCGACTGGAACTGCATCATGAAGCCGTTGGCGCTGGCGCCACCGTCTACGTTCATCTGGACGGGCTTTTCGCCGCCCCGGTCGGCCACCATGGCGCTGTAGAGATCGTGGCTCTGGTAGCAGATGGCCTCCAGCGCCGCCCGGACGATGTGGGCCCGGCCCGTGCCACGGGTCATGCCCACGATGGTGCCCCGGCTGTACATATCCCAATAGGGCGCGCCCAAGCCGGTAAAGGCGGGCACCAGAAAGACTCCCGCCGTATCCGGGATGCTCTGGGCGATCTGTTCGCTCTCGGCGGCGGTAGAGATCAGCTTCATTTCATCCCGGAGCCACTGCACCGTAGCGCCGCCCATGAATACGCTGCCCTCCAAGGCATAAGTGGGCTTGCCATTCAGCCGCCACGCCATGGTGGTCAGCAGACCATTGCGGCTTTCTATCGGCGTGTCGCCCGTGTTCATCAGCATAAAGCAGCCAGTGCCATAGGTGTTTTTCACCATGCCCGGCGTAAAGCAGCCCTGTCCGAACAGCGCCGCGTGCTGATCGCCCGCCATGGCCGCCACGGGAATGGGCCGTCCGAGAATCTCCGGGCGCAGGTTGCCCACCACATGGGCACTGTCCACCACCTCGGGCAGCACGGCCCGGGGAATATTCAGCATGGAAAGTAGCTCGTCGTCCCAGGTCTGGGTGTGGATGTTGAACAGCATGGTACGTCCGGCGTTAGTCGCGTCGGTCACGTGGGGGCGCCCCTCCACCAGATTCCAGCAAAGGAAGCTGTCCACCGTACCGAAGCACAGCTCGCCCCGCTCCGCCCGGTCGTGCAGGTTCAGCGTGTCCAGCAGATAGGCCAGCTTGGTGCCGCTGAAATATGCGTCCGGCACCAGTCCGGTCTTCCGGCGGATCACGTCGGCCTTGCCCTCCTTCACCAGCCGTTCCACATAGGGAGCGGTGCGGCGGCACTGCCAGACAATGGCGTTGTGAACGCAGCGGCCCGTGTCCTTTTCCCACAGGAGGGTGGTCTCCCGCTGGTTGGTGATGCCGATGGCGGCGATGTCCTGCACCTCCACGCCGCTCATTTCCACGGCCTTCTGCAGGGCGGTGATCTGGGTGTTCAGGATGTCCTCGGGGTCGTGCTCCACCCAGCCCGGCTGGGGATAGTGTTGCTTGAACTCGATGGCATGGGCGGCCAATATCCGCCCGGCTTCGTCAAAGACGATAGCCCGGCTGGACGTGGTTCCCTGATCCAGGGCGACGAGAATGTTCCGGCTCATGGGGTCTCCTCCTTATGAATGAAATAAATGCTCCTTTCGACGCGCCATTTCCGCGACGCGGTCGATATAAACGGCCACGTTGGTGACGTTGGGGGCCCGCTCGATGCGCAGCTCCCGGTCCGGGAAGACCCGCTTGGAAATGGCCCCCGCCCCTACGGCGATGACCGAGCCGGTCTCCTCCATCATGTCGATATTGTACAGGCAGGCGTTGCCCGCCGTGGCGTAGCCCACGTTCTGCTGCTGGCCCGCCATGTATTTCTGCCGGTAGAGATAATAGGGCTTCATGCCCAGCGCCCGGGCCGTTTCGCCGCCCAGCCGCACCATCCGGGCGGTCAGGTTGCCGTCGGGCAGAGGGTACTTTTCCAGATTGAGACGGCTGGAGCGCTTGATAGCCAGCGTATGCACCGTCAGACTGTCCGGCGCAAGGCGGCGAATCTCGTCCATGGTATGTTCAAATTGAGGCATTTCCTCGCCGGGAAGCCCCGTGATCACGTCCATGTTGATATCCTCAAACCCCAACTCCCGGGCCAGCAGGAAGGTTTCCTCCGTCTGGGCGGAGGTATGATCCCGGCCGATGCGGCGCAGAGTCTCGTCGTTCATGGTCTGGGGATTGATGCTGATGCGCCTGACCCCCAGCCCCTTCAGGGTTTCCAGCTTGCCCCGGGTGATGGTGTCGGGCCGGCCCGCCTCCACGGTGTACTCCCGGGCGTTGGGGAACAGCTCCATGACCCGTTCCATTAGGCGGGCAAAGTCCGGCTCCGCCAGAGCGGTGGGCGTGCCGCCGCCCACATATACCGCCCGCAGGCCCAGCTTCGCCTGACAGAACAGCTTTTCCGCTTCTTCCAGCTCCCACAGAAGCGCATCCAGATAAGGCGGGATCAGCTTGCCCTTGCCCACGGCCTCGCCGGGGAAGGAGCAATACGCGCAGCGGGTGCGGCAGAAGGGAATGGAAACATACAGGTCAGCCTCCTCCGGGCCGGGTTCGGGCAGCGTCCGCTGCACCTCCACGATCTCCCTGAGCAGCTCCACCTTTTCCGGCAGCACGTCAAAAGTCTGCTCCACCCGGACGCAGGCCTCGTCCATGGTCAGGCCGTCTGCCAGCCCTTCGTAGATCAGCCGGGTGGGTCGGATGCCCGTCAGGGAGCCCCACGGCGGCTGCTGACCCGTCAGCCGTTTAAGCAGCTCGTACAGCGTGACCTTGCACATCCGTTTGATGAACCGCTTTTCGATCAGCTCCTGCCGCTCCGGCTCCACCGTGGGCAGCAGCAGCGTTTTTTCCTGCTGCTGCCCGCCTGCGGCAAAGCCGCACCGGCATTCCATGCCCGTGCGTTCGAATCGGTGCCGAATGAGCAGCGAAGACTCCCCTTCGACCGCCTCCGGGTTCACCGAAAATCCGTCGATATGATAAAACAGCTTCACGACCTCGCAAAGCTCGTTGGCCAGCCCTTCCAGCGGCGTGGTAAGAATCACCTGCCCCGCGTCCTTCATGCCTGTTCCTCCCGGTTCCGACCGGCGACGGTCGCTTCTCCATGGCCCGGCCACGCGGTCATCTGGGGGGTCAGGTGAAACAGCGTCCGCAGGCTTTCCTTCAGTTCGTGGAAGCTGCCGTCCGCAAAGTCATAGCGGCCGTACCCGCCCTTGAACAGCGTGTCTCCCGTCAGGATTCCCTGATTTCCCTCCAGCAGGTAGCAGACGCTTCCCTTGCTGTGGCCCGGCGTGTGCAGCACCTTCAGTCCGATCCCGGCCAGATTCAGCTCCTCGTCGTCGTGAAGCAGCCGGGGAATCGTTTTCACGGTAACGGGATAGCCGAAGCCCTTGCCCGTGTTGGCTTCCATATCCGTCAGCTTGGGCGCGTCCGCTTCATGGATGTAAACGGGAATGCCGTACTTTTCGCAGACCGCGTCCACAGCGCCGATGTGGTCGAAATGCCCGTGGGTCAGCAGCACCGCCCGAGGCTTTCGGTCGCCGATGGCGGCAAAAATCCGCTCCGCCTCCGCCCCCGGGTCGATCACCAGCAGCTCTCCCGTTTCCGGGTTGACCACCAAATAGCAGTTTTCGTCAATTTCCCCCACTGTCAGCCGTTCGATCTGTACCTTCGGCATTTCGTTCTCCTTCGGACGCAAAAAATCGCCGCGTCCCTTCTTATTGCAGTATTTTTATAGAATTTTTCGGGAATCCAGCAGGATCGTCACCGGCCCGTCGTTCACCAGACTGACCTTCATGTCCGCGCCGAAACGGCCCGTTTCCACATGGATGCCCTCGCCGCGCCAGTGGGCCACCAGCGCCTCATACATCGGGTCTGCAACCTCGGGCCGGGCCGCCGTGATAAAGCTGGGCCGCCGTCCGCCCCGGGCGTCGCCCAGCAGGGTGAACTGGCTCACCGCCAGAATGTCCCCGCCTACGTCCAGCAGGGAACGGTTCATCTTCCCGTCCTCATCCTCAAAAATGCGCAGATTCGGCACCTTGCGGGCAATATAGTCCATATCCTCGGCGGTGTCGCCCACCTCCACGCCGATCAGCAGCAGGAACCCTTTGCCCGCCTGCCCCACCAGCTCGCCGTCGATCCGAACGGCGGCCTCCGTCACTCTCTGCACCACGCAGCGCATGGCTCTTCTCCTTTCGGGATGGGGGACGTTGGGGGCTGTGCGCCCCCAATCCCCGCAGCAAAGGGCGCTGCCCTTTGCAATCCCACTCTTTTCTGTGCTTCGCACAGAAAAAGATTCTCTAATTACAATGCAGCAGCTCTTTCTTTCGTTCTGCCAAGCAAAGCCAACCGGCAGGGAACTATACCAAACCCGCGAGCCGCAAGGCCTGTCGCCGAGCGGCGGTAACTCCGCAGCCAATCTGCTTTCCCTCGAATACCCCCGCACCCTTTGGGCGCGGTGTAGGGGTGCAGAGGGTCACCCCTTGCCACAAGCCGCGAGGCCCGTTGCCGAGCGGCGGTAATTCCGCAGCCAAGCACCATTCCTCACACCAGACCCGCGAGCCGTGGCACCTTCCGTGCCACGGCGGTAACTCCGCAGCCAAGCCGCATGTCTCCCTACGCCCCTGCGCGCCCATGGCGCGCAGCCCAAATGAGGTTTAACCTCCGGCGCGGTAGACTTCGATGATGTCGCTGCGCTTGCGGAGCTGCTTGAACATCCGGTCGACCTGCTCCAACCCCTTGACCTGTACCACCATGGTGATGACGCTGGTCTTTTTTTTCTCGTCCCGCTTGGCAGAGACTGCCACAATGGGAATGTCCATGTTTCCGATGCACATGGCCAGCTCGCCCAATAGACTGACGTGATCGTAGGCGATAATGTGTACCGACGCGTTGAACGCCGCGCCCGTGCCCGTCTCCGCCCAGCTGACCTCCACCATCCGCTCCTGCTCGCTGGCAGAAACGTTGGTGCAGTCCGCCTTGTGGACGGTCACGCCGCGGCCGCGAGTGACGTAGCCGATGATCTCGTCGCCGGGCACCGGGTTGCAGCAGCGGGCAAAACGCACCAGCATCCCGCTTTCGCCCTTGACGTAAACGCCGTGGGTGGGCTTGCCAAGCTGCTTCTGGACTTCCTCCCGGCTGACCTCCTGCACCTTGGGCAATGCCTGCGTTTCCGACTTGCGCTGTTCCTCCAGAAGACGGCTGACCACGTAGGCGCTGGCAATGCCGCCATAGCCCACTGCGCCGTAAATATCGTCCAGCTCGGAGAACGCGTAGCGCTTGAGAATGCCCTCATAATATTCCGGCTTCGTGAGCGAGTACCAGTCCACGCCCCGGCGCTTGGCTTCTTTTTCCAGCATGTCCCGGCCCCGGACGACGTTCTCGCCCCGCAGCTCCTTCTTGAAAAACTGACGGATCTTCGCCTTGGCCTGCTGGGTCTTGGCCATCTTGAGCCAGTCCATGCTGGGCCCCTTGGAGGCGGCGTTGGTGATGATCTCCACCCGGTCGCCGGTCTGCAGCTCCGTGTCCAGCGTGACGATGCGCCCATTGATCTTCGCGCCCACGCAGTGGTTGCCCACGCCGGAATGGATGCGGTAGGCAAAGTCGATGGGCGTTGCGCCCCGCTGCATGGACACCACATCGCCCTTGGGGGTAAAGATCAGCACTTCCTCGCTGAAAAGATCGGTCTTCAGCGAGTCGATAAACTCCTGACTGTCCCGGGTGTCCCCCTGCCAGTCCAGAATCTGCCGCAGCCAGTAGAGCTTGGAGTCCATGTCGCTCTCGGTGCCGCCGCCCTCCTTGTAGCGCCAGTGGGCGGCCACGCCGTACTCGGCAATGCGGTGCATCTCCCACGTGCGAATCTGAATTTCAAAGGGGAAGGGCATTTTCCGTCCGCCGATCACCGTGGTGTGCAGGCTCTGGTACATGTTCCCCTTGGGTACGCTGATGTAGTCCTTGAAGCGGCCCGGAATCTGGTTCCACAGGGTGTGGACGATGCCCAACACCGTGTAGCAGTCCTGCACCGTGTCCACCAGCACCCGCACGGCGATCAGATCGTAGATCTGGTCGAAGGTCTTGCCCTGTCCGTGCATTTTTTTGTAGATGGAGTAAAGATGCTTGGGCCGCCCATCCATCTCGTAATGAATGTGCTGCTCGTCCAGCTTCTCCGACAGCTCGGAAATGACCCGGCGGATGCTTTCCTCCCGCTCCACCCGGCGCTGGCCCACTAGCTGGGCGATCTCGTGGAAGGCCACAGGGTCGATGTATTTGAAGCTCAGGTCCTCCAGCTCGGACTTGACGGAGTTGATGCCCAGCCGGTGCGCCAGCGGCGCGTAAATATCCAGCGTCTCGTGGGCAATGGCCTTCTGCCGGTCCTCCGGCTGAAAGCGCAGGGTGCGCATATTGTGCAGCCGGTCGGCCAGCTTGATGACCACCACGCGGATGTCCTTGGACATGGCCAAAATCATCTTGCGCAGGCTTTCGGCCTTCTGCTCCTCCCGGTTGGTAAAGTCCAGCTTGTCCAGCTTGGTCACGCCGTCCACCAGCTGGGCCACCTCGTCGCCGAACTCCTGCCGGATGGTGTCCAGCGTGATGCCGGGGCAGTCCTCCACGGTGTCATGCAGGAAACCGGCGGCAATGGTGGGCGCGTCGATCATCAGGTCGGTGAGGATGCTGGCCACGGACACCGGATGGATGAAGTAGGGCTCGCCGCTCTTGCGCACCTGCCCGGCGTGGGCCTGCTCGGCGAATTTATACGCTTTTTCCACCAGAAGATAGCTGTCGCCGGGGTGCTGCTTCTGCACCCGGGCCAGCATTTTTTCCAGCGGCATACATTCATTGGTGATATAGGTAAGCATCGGATTCCTCCCTTACGCCCCGGCGCGTGTCAGCGCTCGACGTGCTTGACATACGTATACAGCGTATCGGCAATGGTCGCGCCCGCGTTGACATAGACCCGAAGCACCTTGGAATTGTTGGAGACGATGGTGCTGGTCAGCCGCTTGCACGGATGGGTGAAGCAGGTGTCCAGCGTCTTTTTGTGCAGAAGCGCGCCCAGCCCCCGGTCGTTCTGCTGGTCGTACATGGCCATGAGCACCGGGTCCACGGTGTCCTCGTCCTTGCGGCAGATGACGAAGAACCCGATGGGCTTTTCGCCCTGCAACACCTCGTACAGATGGCCGCCCTTCTGCACCATGGAGCGCAGCCAGTTGGCATAGCGCTGGCCGCCCAGCTTCACGGAAAAGGCGGGATCGATGGAGACCCGGTCACTGATGAAGATTCCGCTGCGGATGATGCGGTCGATGCGGGCCTGATTTTCCGGGTCGGTGCGTTCCACCACGGTCAGCCCCCGGTCGAACCGGGCGATGGTCTCCGGCATGTGGTAGTCCTTCCGGCGAATTTCCACATGGAAGACCGTTTCCACAAAGGTGTAGCCCAGCCCCGTCAGGCCGAACAGCAGCTGCGGGCAGTTCACCGGGCTTTTGAGCACGATGTACTCCGCCCCCTCGGCGATGATGCGCCGTTCTTCCTCCGCCAGCGCTTCAATGGTGTCCTGCGCGTCCAGCGCGATCTCCCACGCGTCCACGCCGATGTTTTCACGCTCCCAGACTGCGTGCGTCGTCTTCATGCTTTTCTTCCTCCCCGCCGTGCATCACCCGCCGCACCACAAACTGCGGATAGCGGTTGATGCTGAGATAAATGCGTCCGATATACTCCCCCACCAGCCCGATGAGCAGCACGATGACCCCGCCCATGAACAGAATCAGGGAAATGGTGCTGGCCCATCCCGCCTGCATGGCCGGGTTCACCAGCTTGCGGATGATGGTCACCAGCGCGAAAATAAACCCGAAAGCCGCCACGAAGAAGCCGAAATAGGTGGCAAACCGCAGGGGCTTGATGGAAAAGGACGTTACACCGTTAAACCACAGACCCACCAGCTTTTTCAGGCTGTAGCCGCTGCGGCCTTCCATCCGGGCCCGATGGTTCACGGGCACGTTGCAGTAGCGGCTGACGCTCTGGAACAGAAGCCCCGTCACATACGGGAACGGATTGGGATATTGCAGCGCCGCATCCACCACAAAGCGGCGGCAGGCATAGTAGCTGTTGGCCTTCAGCTCCCGGGGCTGACCGAAGAAGAAATGGTTGCAGGCGGCGTTGAACCGGCTGCCCAGATTGCGGAACCAGTTCTGGCGGCGCTCCGGGTACTCGGCAAAGACGATGTCGTAGCCTTCCTCCACCTTGTCGATCAGCTTGAAGCACTCGCAGGCCGGGGTCTGGCCGTCGTCGTCCAGACAAATGACGATATTGCCCTTCACCTGATGAAAGCCTGCCATCAGCGCGCTGTGCTGGCCGAAATTGCGGCTCAGATCCACAAACACCACCCGGGGCTCCTGCCGGGCCAGCGCTTCCAGCGCGCCGGCTGTGTTGTCCGGGCTGCCGTCGTTGACCAGCACGATCTCGTATTCATATTCCGGCCGGGTGGAAAGAGTGTCCGTCAGCTCCTTCACCACCGCGCCGATGGTATGCTCGGAGCGGTAGCAGGGAATGACGAAGGAAAGCATGGGCTTGTTCATCGGCAGAATTCCTCGTTTCTTGCGCTGCTTACAGAGCGCTGATCTTCCGGGACAGGGTCTGGATCAGGTCGTAGCCGTCCCAGGTCAGGGCAAAATCCATGGTGTGGCCCACGGGCACGATGCGGTCAACGCCGGTCAGGCCGTTTTCCAGCACGAAGCGGCTCAGCTCCTCCGGCTGGAAGCCCAGATAGCTCAAGGTCTGCACCCGGGGCGTAACGAAATCCCGCAGCGCGTCCAGCGTGGGCGCGGCGTATTCCAGAAAGAATCCGCCGGGGCTGCGCAGGTCGTACAGCTCGGGGCAGAGGCGCTTGACCCGAACCCGGGCGACCCAGTTGTCGGGGCCGGGGATGATCTCCGCGCCTTCCAGCTTCATGGCGGCACGGCAGGCGGCAGTCAGCTTGTCCACCGCCGTCACGGCGGGCAGCTCGTAACGCTGCCGGGCATAAGCGCCCATCGCACGGAAAAAGCGTTCCGACGCTTCCCGGCTTTCTCCCTCTCCCACCCAATAGATCAGCCGGGGCGAGGTGCAGGCGTTCTGGTCGGTGAGATACGTATCGTTATAGAAGTCCTTCGCCAGCCGTTCCAGCTCCTCCGCCGAAAGGGCCAGCACCGCTTCGGGGCGGATGCACAAAAGGCTGTAGCGGTCGGCGAAGGCCACCTCCACGGCCCGGGGCGGCAAAGCCGCTTCCCGTACCCGGCGCACTGTTTCGTCGCCGCCCCAGATGACCCGGGCGTGGCAGCGGGCGCTGAACCGTTCCGTCACTTCCTGCGCCTCCCGGGGATAGGTCACCACGCAGACGTAGGGGGCCAGCGCCGGAAAATCCTCCGCCAGCAGCTTTTCCATGGCCCGGCAGACGATGCGGGTCTGGACAAAATCCCGGCTGGAGGCCTTGACGACGCTGCCGTTGCCGCTGAGCAGCGCCGCCGCCAGCGAGTAGGCGAAGTTGATGGGCACGTTACTGGGCGCGATGTGGAACACCACACCCCGGCCCAGCCGGTCGTCCAGCTGCCCGGCGTATTCCTCCTGCAGCCGGGCCAGATGGGCCTTGCGGCAGAAATAGGCAAAGGTGATCACGTCCGGGTAAACCTTCGCCTCCCGGTCCTTCAGCAGGGCTGCGGACAGGGCTGACAGAAAGTCCAGCGCCTCCGGCGCAAAGGGCCGCAGGGGCCGAAGCCCGCTTTCCGGCTCCCGTCCGCAAAGACGTTCAACGGCGTTGCTCATAGGTATCGCTGCACCCCCGAACCTCGGCGCGCTGAATGCGCCCCAGAATTTCAAAATACCTGCCCTTGCGGCCGCAGGGGCAGTCGTCCTCGCCCAGAATGCGGCCTTCGTCCTCAGTCAGCAGGATGTGGCCGGGATAGCTGCGGGGCAGCACGCTGGCCACCTGCACCAGCCCCTTTTCCCCGGCTGCGGCCACGGAAAAATCCTCCGGGCGGCGGATGGTCACATCCGACCACACCGGAGCGTGAAGATGGCCGCATTCGCATTCCATGTAGATGGAGCCGGTCTGCTCCACCATGCCGTAGTAATTGTGGACGCGGGTCAGGCCGCAGGTCTCCTGCAGGGCCTGCTTGAACGCCCCGGTGGAGATATGCTGGTCGGCCAGCTTTTTCCAGCCGCCGCCGTGAACCAGCACGCCCTGGCTCAGATCGGGACGATAGCCCGTGCGGCGAAGTTCCTTCACAAAATACAGCCAGATCATGAAGGTGAAGCCGAAGAGGAAAATATCCTCCCCTTCGTGCTTTTCCAGAAAGGCCTTCAGCCCTTCCGTATCCAGCTGCATGTTTTCGTCCAGCGCGTAGATCTTGTCCCGGCCAAACATGCTGAAGCCCAGAATGCCCGCGCCCCGGGCGGAAAACATGGCCCGGTTTTTCACCACCGCCGGGGAATCCAGAATCACCATGGGCAGGCGCTGCTTGCCCAGAAAATCCCCCATGATGCGGGACAGCACCTTGGACTGCAAAGCGCTGGTCTCCCGATCCAGATAGATGCGGCTGACCTGCTGGCCCGTGGTGCCAGAGGAGGTCATGGTGCGGGCCAGCGCTTCCTCCGGCACGCTTTTCAGGGAAAACTCCTTGAAAAGGCGCACGGGCAGAAAGGGCAGGCTTTCAAAATCGTCCGTCTGCCCCGACTGCGCGCCCAGCGCCGCCAGCAGCCGCCCGTATTCCGGGCAGCGTTCGCCGTGAAAACGGGTCAGCTCACCCAGCTCCCGGGCCAGAAAGGCCCGCTTTTCTTCCCGGGCCATGCCGTAGGGCGGCAGCTCGGGAAGGGCCTGCAGATCAATCATAGTATTTCTCCAGTTCGCGGTACAGGGTCTTGCCCGCGTCGTTTTTGGGAATGGACGGCAGCGCCATGCCCCGGAAGGCAGCGGCGTTCTGCTTCGTCTTTTCGGACAGGAAGGCGCGCATCTCGGCCAGCCTGCTTTCGTCGGTGGAGAAGAACATCAGATGATCGTCCACGCCGCCGCAGGCCACGTCCACGCCGGGGAACGCCGCCTTGAGCAGCTGCTCCAGCTCGTCCAGATTGACCCGGTTGCCGTACAGCTTCAAAAAGCGCTTTTTCCGGCCCACGATGGTGTAGTAGCCGTCCGCGTCCACCTGCGCCATATCGCCGGTTTCCAGCACGCCGCCCCGCTCGTCGCCCTTGCGCAGGTCGGCCTGACAGACGGCATAGCCCAGCGTCACGTTATCGCCGTAGTATTTCAGCTCGCCGGTCACGCCCGTCTCGGTGATCTCGCTGCCGTCGGCGGCGATCAGCCGGAACTGTCCGCCGGGAATGGCGATTCCAATGCCGCCCACCTTCTCCAGACTCTTTTCCCACGGCAGATAGGCCATACGGGCGGTGGCCTCACACTGGCCGTACATGACGATGAACTGCTTGCCCTTTTCCAGACACCACTCCACAAACTTGCGGTGCAGCTCCTTCTGCAGCTTGCCCCCGGCCTGGGTCATGGTGCGCAGGCTGGGCAGCTCCATGCGGAAAAAGCGCATCCGGTCCAGCATTTCATAGGTGTAGGGCACACCGCCGAAGCTGGTGGCGTTTTCCCGGCGGAAGAAATCCCAGAATTCCCGCTGGGCGATGCCGTGCTCCGTCACAAGGATGGTCGCGCCTACGTCCAGATGGGTGTTGAGGATGCTCACGCCGTAGGTGTAATTCATGGGCAGCGTGGTAATGGGCCGCTCGGTCTCGTCCAGCTTCAGGTATTCCACGATGCTGTCCGTGTTGGCCCGGATATTTCGGTAGCTCTGCCGCACAAACTTGGGGCTGCCGGTAGAGCCGCTGGTGGTCAAAAGCAGCCCCAGCTCGGGATACAGCTCCGCTTCCCGGCCAAAGGGCGTTTTCAGCAGGTGATAGCCCAGGCTTTGGTACACCGGCTCGCAGCCGTCCCATGCGAAATCCTCCGGGGCCCACAAAAACGCCGGATGATAGTTGTCATACAGGCCCTTCAGCAGCTCCCGATCCATTTCCTCGTTCAACAGCACGGGCACCACGCCGCCCTCCACGAAGCCCGCGTAGCCCAAAAGGCTGCCCAGCGTGTTGCGGCACAGGTTGAAGGTCAGGCAGCGTCCGCCGGCGGCGGCGCACAGCGCGTCGGCCTCCTGCTTCAGCTGGCGGTAGGTCAGGCTCGCGCCGTGCTCATCCACAAGCGCCGTCCTGTCCCCGAAGCGCTCAAAGCTCCACATCATACTTCTTCAGGATCTCCTTTCCCTTTTCAAAAGAGCTCAGGTCAATAATATCATCCATGTCGATCATGATGTCGAACGCATCCTCCAGCGCGGCCACCAGCGTCATGTGGCCTACGCTGTCCCACGCCTCGCTCTTGCCGTATACCAGAGCGGGTACGTCGGATTCGGGCACTTCCAGCGCCTCGGAGAAAGCCTTCACGTATTTTTCCATGTTCGTCATTTTCATGCACTCCTGTCGTACTGTATGATTTCTTTAGAAAACCAGAAATTCAAAGGATTCCGCCGTCCGCCCGCCAGACCTGACCGGTCACGTAGCTGGACAGGTCGCTGAGCAGGAAGGCCGCCACGTTGGCGATTTCCTCCGGGCGGGCCTTGCGGTGCATCAGAATTTTGGAAAGCTGCTGCTCCACCACTTTTTCGCTCAGCCCCGCCACCAGCTCGGTGTCCGTAAAGCCGGGGGCCAGCACATTCACCCGAATGCCCACGCTGACCAGCTCCCGGGCCATCTTTTTGCTGGCGGCGATCACCGCAGCCTTGGAGGCGGAATAGTCCAACCGGCTGTCGCCGTCGAGGCCCGCGATGCTGGCCACGTTGACCACGGCTCCGCCTTTGTTCCGGGCCATAAGCCTGGTGGCCAAACGGCTGACCTCCACCATGGCGAAGAAATTCACCTCAAAGGTGCGGTGCATTTCCTCGGCGGAGGTCATCTGGAACATCTTATCCTCGCCCATGACGCCTGCGTTGTTCACCAGCCCGTGCAGGGGCTTTTTCTCCGCCATGATCTGCCTGAACGCCCCCTTCAGGGCCTCGGTATCGGTCAGCTCGCAGTAAACGGGCTCCACCCACACGCCGAAGCGCTCCGCCGTTTCCCGGCAGTCCTGTTCGAACGATTCCGATGGCCTGCGGGCAAAGGCCCAGACATTGCCGCCCTCTTCGGCGAAGCGGTGCAGCATGGCGTTGCCGATACCCCGGTTCGCGCCGGTCAGCACGATATTCTTTCCTTCCAGAAGCAAGCTGGTTTTCCCCCTTTCTTATGGTTCGTCCTGCGCCTCCGTTTTCAGCGCAACGCTGTCCTTTTGATAATACTCCGCGTACAGGTTCAGCACGTAGTCCTTCATATCGGTATCCAGCACCTCGCCCATGAACGCCTCCGGGATGTCCTCTACCGGCTCCAGTTGTGCCGCTCGGACGGATGTATCGTTCATTTCATCGTCCCGGCGGGTCATGGCCTCGTCAAAGGCGGCGGCCTGCCCGCTGACCAGCGACCGAAGGGTGCTGACGGTCAGGGTGTTCTGTACGCCCGGAAGCTGCCCGTCCGTCCGCTGGAAGCTCATCATGCCCAGCAGAAGCAGCGCTGCCGCCGCAGCGGCCCCGGCCCGGGTCGGCGGGCGGCTAACCTGTCCGGTTCCGTATCGTTTCAGCGCCCAACCGGCCAGATACACGACCAGCGCCGTGGACAGCAGTACATAGTTGTCATACTGCAATACCTGCGCCCGGCCGTCTCCCAGATAGTTGCCGGTGTACAGGGTCGGCGTGAGCTGGCAGCAGTACAGGCAGACGAAAGCGCCCACCGCCAGCAGCGGATAACGGAAGGAAAACCGGCTCCGCATCAGCCGCTCCCTGAGAATCAGCACCGTTGCCAGCCACAGGGCCGCCAGCGCCGGCGAGAAGTATCGGCTCATGAGCGCCATGCCGAAATAAAAGGATTCCAGAATGGCCTTGACGGCGCTCATGCCCCCGGAAAGGGTCTGTCCCCGCACGGCGTTGCCCGGGGCGGTCATGCTGTAGACAAAGGCCGCCAGCATGAGAACGAAGCAGGTCAGCTTGCCCAAGCGGCTCTTTTCCTTCTGCCGGAAGGAGAAGAACAGCAGCAGCGCGTCCAGCGCGCAGCCGAACAGCGGCGTGACGAAATTGCCGCCGCCCACCGCCGCGCTTAACAGCGCCATGGCCAGCAGACACAGGGGACTTCCCCTCCGGCTGCCCTCCAGACGAAGCCACAGGGCCGTCCGAAGGGCCAGACAGCACCACACCATCAAATAGACCATGCCGCCGTTCCACCAGAACCAGGCTTCGCTGATGCTGGGGGTCAGCTGCATCATTACCAGCGCGGAAAGGGAAAACAGGATCAGCCATTCCGCCGTGCCCGCGCCCATCACCCGGCGAACCAGCTGCCGGGTCAGCGCGCCCAGCGCCAGCAGGAACGTTCCCATCAGCACCCACGTGGTGATCCAGTACAGCCCCTCCCCGAACAGGGCGGGCTGCAGCGCCGCCAGAAAGCAGGAGAAGAAGGTTCCCTGCCATGTATACCGGATGGCGGCCGTATTTTCCGCCGCCGCCTCCACCGTCCGCCAGAAGCTGCCGGTATCCCGCCAGCGGTCATGAGTGCGGATGGAATAGCCCAGATCGTCGTAGCTGGCGTGGTTGAAGAAGGACAGGGCCAGCGGAGGGATCAGGCTGACGACCAGCAGCGCCATGCAGACCGCCGCCAGCAGCTTTTTGGAGACCGGGGCCGACCAAAACGCTTTCACGGCCGTTCCTCCTCTCCCGCCAGCAGAATGGCTTCCTTGCCGTAGTAGCGGCACAGGCTGGGCCGCACGTCGTATACCGCGCCGGGTTCCAGCTCATCCTCCATAAAGATGCGCGGCACGGCGGTAAGTGGTTCCAGCGTTACCACGGGCTGGGTATCGTCATTCAGAAGCCGCTCCCGTTCCGTCATTTCCCGGTCGTACTGCGCCGCTTCGCCATTCAGTAGACTCAGCCACGCGCTGATCCCCGTCATATTCTGGATACCGTACAGCGTATCACCCGGATAGCGGCATCCCAGACAGCCGGAAAGCGACAGGCACAGCCCAACGATCACCACGGCGCGGCCAAAGCGCTCCGGCTTTGCTTCCGGCCACTTCCGGGCTGCGAAACCCAGCAGCAGATAGACCCACAGAAGCCACAGCACCACAAAGCACAGCCAGTAGGTATCCTGAATGCGCCCATCCCCGATGGAGGCGATGGAGTACAGTGGCGGCGTCAGCTGGGTGCAGAACAACGCCGCCGACAGCGCTATCATCCAGAGGGGATGGCGGAAACGGTACGGGCTTTCCTTCGCAGCCCGCCACAGAAGAGGCGAAACCAGCGCCGTCAGCCCCAGCAGGGGGAAACGCACATAGCCCGCCATCAAAATCACGCCCTCGTACAGAGAACGGGCGACGGCCTTCACCGGCGAGCAGGTGTAACCGATCATCCCGGCGCGCACCGTGTTGCCCGGCGCGGACATGCTGTAAACGAATCCCGCCGCCAGCACCGCAAAGCACACAAGGAACGTCCACCGCCGGGGGCGGCGCTTCCCAAACAGCCACGCCAGCACGCAGGCCAGCGCACACAGGCTGAACAGTCCGCCGCTGTAGCTTCCGCCGCCCAAGGCGGCCATGCACAAAAGAAGAACGGCCGTCAGCCCCGCAGCGCCGCCCCGGCTTTCCGTCCGGTACAGCCGCACAAGCAGCGCCGCGCTCAGCGCCATCAGCGAATAAATGAACACATTGCCTACGCCGCCGTTGAACCAGTAGAACGCCTCGCCCATATCGGGCATGAACTGGAGCATCACCGTCAGCGTCAGGGAAGAAAGAACGGTGGTCTCCCAGCGTTTCAGGCCCAGCCCCCGGCGGCCGAAGACCGTTGCGAAAAAGAACCAGAAGCAGCCGAGGAACGCCGTCAGCAGGAAGCAGCCGGAGATCCAGTACAGCTCCTCTGAAAAGGTACCCGGCTGCAAATTGCTCAAAAGGGTGCCCGTGTAGGTGCCCTGCCACGTGTAGCGGGTCTGAGCGGCGTTTTTCAACGCAGCTTTCAGGGCCGCGCCCAGATCGCCGGTTTCCTTCCACGCCTGATGGGGCGCGGCGGAAAACCCGAAATCGTCATAATAGGGGTGGTTATACCCGGTCATTCCATACAGCGGCAAAACGCTGAAGCCCAGCGCCAGCAGGCAGAGGGCGCAGACCGCCCGCCGCAGGCCTTTTCCCATTGGCATCCGTCCGCCTCCCTTCGCCGGTGAAAAGTACTTTTCCTAATGTATTATTATAACATCCTTCCGGGAAATTGACCAGTCCCCTGAAAAACTCCGTTTTGCGGGATTTTTTCGTTGACAGAAAGCGATTTTTCGGCTATAATCATCTGGCTGTCAAGGAAAAAGCATTGACAGCGGTAAAGGAGCCGTCGCCTTGAAGGAACCGTCCGTCCCCAACCCGCAGGAAGCCCGGCTGGAAGCCAGCGTGGAAATGGGCACCCTGTGCGCCTTTTACGGCGGGCTTTTGACGGACAAGCAGCTTCAGGCCATGCAGCTTCATTTCGACGAGGATCTTTCGCTGGGCGAGATCGCCCGGCAGATGAATGTAAGCCGCCAGAACGTACACGATCTGATCGCCCGCTCTTCGGAAAAGCTCCGGGCCTGCGAAGCCGCCCTCGGCGCGGCGGGACGCATGGAACGGATGCTGGAGCGGCTGGCCCGGGTGCAGGAGCTGCTCGGCGCTATCGCCGGGCAGGACATTCCCACCGAGGCTCGCGCCCTGACCGACGAGGCGGCCCGACAGATCCAACGGATTCAGCAAGAGGAGGAGGACGCCCATGGCCTTTGAGGGTCTCAGTTCCAAATTATCCAGCGCGCTCTCCAAGCTGACCAGCCGGGGCAAGCTGACCGAGCAGGCCGTCAAGGAGGGAATGCGCGACGTGCGCATGGCCCTTCTGGAGGCCGACGTCAACTACCTGGTGGTCAAGGATTTCTGCAAAAAAGTCACCGAGCGCTGCGTGGGCCAGCAGGTGCTGGACAGCCTGTCCCCGGCCCAGCAGGTGATGAAGATCGTCAGCGAGGAAATGACGGCCCTGATGGGCTCCGAGCACGCCCGGCTGACCTGGTCGTCCTCCGTGCCCACCATTTATATGCTGTGCGGCCTGCAGGGCGCCGGTAAGACCACCATGGCGGGCAAGCTGGCCAACTACCTGCAGAAGCAGGGCAAAAAGCCCCTGCTGGCCGCCTGCGACATCTACCGTCCCGCCGCCATCAAGCAGCTGCAGGTGGTCGGCTCTCAGGTGAACGTGCCCGTGTACGAGCACGGCACGCAGGACCCGGTCAAGACGGCGCAGGAGGCCATCGAGCAGTGCCGCCACTACGGCCGGGACGTGCTGATCATCGACACCGCCGGCCGGCTGCAGATCGATACCGCGCTGATGGAGGAGCTTCGCCGCATCAAGGCGGAGATCAAGCCGCAGGAGATTCTGTTCGTGGTGGACGCCATGACCGGTCAGGAGGCCGTGAACGTGGCCAAGACCTTCGACAGCGATCTGGGCATCGACGGCGTGATCCTGACCAAGCTGGACGGCGACACCCGCGGCGGCGCAGCCCTGTCCATCAAGGCCGTCACCGGCAAGCCCATCAAGTTCTCCGGCACGGGCGAAAAGCTCTCCGACATCGAGCCCTTCTACCCCGACCGCATGGCCAGCCGCATTCTGGGCATGGGCGACATGATGACCCTCATCGAAAAGGCGCAAGAGGCCTTCGATGAAAAGGAAGCCGAGAAGCTGGTCAAGCGCGGCCCGCAGGAGCTGACGCTGGAGGATTTCCTCAGCCAGATGCAGCAGATGAAAAAAATGGGCGGCCTGCAGTCCATGCTGAGCATGCTGCCCGGCGCCAGCAAGCTGCAGGACGTGGAGATCGACGAGAACGCCCTGAAGAAGCCGGAGGCCATCATCCGCAGCATGACCCCCCGGGAGCGCCGGAACCCCGGCATCCTCAACGCCAGCCGCCGCAAGCGCATCGCGGCGGGCAGCGGCACCACCGTGCAGGACGTGAACGCCCTCATCCGTCAGTTCGAGCAGGCCAAGGACATGATGAAGAAAATGATGGGCAACAAGCTGATGCGCAGGGGAAAGCGACGCTTCTCCTTCTAAAATCCCCTTTTCCCCGCTGAACACCGCCCGGCGAATCCCGCCGGCGATTCAGATACAAATCCCTCACCAATCAGAATACTAGGAGGAACAGAATTATGGTTAAGATGCGTTTGAAGAGAATGGGCATGAAGAAAAAGCCTTTCTACCGTGTGGTTGTGGCTGACGAGCGCAGCCCCCGGGACGGCCGCTTCATCGAGGAGATCGGCTACTACGATCCCATGACCGAGCCCGCCGCCACCATCAAGATCGACGCTGAGAAGGCCCAGAAGTGGCTGAAGTCCGGCGCTCAGCCCACCGACACCGTCCGCGTTCTGCTCAAGAAGAGCGGCGTCATCGAGGGCTAAGCCTCATGAAAGAGCTCGTCGAATACGTCGCGCGGTCGCTGGTGGACAACAAGGACGCCGTGACCGTTGAGGAGACCGTCGGGCCGGAAGCGACGATTTTGGAGCTTCACGTAGCGCCCGAGGATATGGGCAAGGTCATCGGCAAGCAGGGCCGCATCGCCAAGGCCATCCGGTCTGTGGTTCGCGCCGCTACCGCCAAGGACGCCAAGCCCGTCTTTGTGGAAATTCAATAACCCATCGCGCACCGGTCTCCCGAAAGGCTGCCGGTGCGCGCTTTCTAAGGAGAACGTTTTTATGAAGCAAACGCATCTGCTGGTGGGCGAGATCGTCCGGCCCCAGGGCATCCGGGGCGAGGTCAAGCTCCGCCATTTCACCGACGACCCTTACCGCTTCGAGGAGCTGGACGCGGTGCTGCGCCAAACCGGAGAGGGCTTTGAGCCGCTGGCCATCGAGGCCTGCCGGGTGCAGGGCGACGACGTGTACCTGAAGCTGGAGGGCTATGGCGACCGCAACGCCGCCGAAGCCCTGCGGGGGGCCATGCTCTACGTAGACCGGGCCCACGCGGCGGAGCTGGCGGAGAACCAGTTCTTCATCGCCGACCTGCTGGGCGCGGAAGCCGTGGATACCAAAGGCGGCGAGATCGGCGTTCTGAAGGATGTGCTGACCCCCGGCGGCACTGACATTTTTGTTTTCGACACCCCGGCAGGCGAGGTTCTGGTGCCCATCATCGAGAAGGTGGTGGTCTCGCTGGACGTGGAGGCCGGCCGAATCGTACTCAACGAAGAAACCCTGAACGAGGTGGCAGTGTATGAGGATCGCCATTCTGACCATCTTTCCTGAGATGTTCGAAAGCGTGCTGGGTTCCAGCATTCTGGGCCGGGCCCGCAGGGAAAAGCTGGTGGAGATCGAGCCGGTGGACATCCGTCCTTTCAGCGACCGCAAGCATAAAAATACCGACGATTACCCCTTCGGCGGCGGCGCGGGCATGGTGATGCTGGCCCAGCCCATCTGCGACGCGGTGCGCCACCTGCGCAGTCAGGGGTATACAGGCAAATGCATCTATATGAGCCCCCGGGGCAAGACCCTCACCCAGCAGAAGGTGGTGGAGCTGGCCGGGGAAGAAAACCTCATCCTGCTCTGCGGCCATTATGAGGGCGTGGATCAGCGGGCCATCGACGCAGTGGTGGACGAGGAGCTGTCGCTGGGGGATTTCGTCCTGACCGGCGGCGAGCTGGCCGCCATGGCCGTGTGCGACGCAGTGGCCCGGTATGTGCCCGGCGTGCTGGGCAGCAGCGACAGCACCGACGAGGAGAGCTTCACCGGCGGGCTGCTGGAGTACCCTCAGTATACCCGGCCCCGGGAGTTTGAGGGTGTGGAGGCCCCGGAGGTTCTGCTCAACGGCGACCATGCCAAGATTCGCGCATGGCGGCGGCGGCAGGCTCTGCTGGCGACGGCTAAAATGCGCCCCGATCTGTTCAAAACGGCCCCCATGACCGACAAGGAACGGCAGGAAACCCTGCTTTTTCTCCAAAGGGAGGAGGAGAGCCATGCTGCTCCGTAAGCTGGTGGCGGCCCTTTGCCCGCTGCTTCTGTGCATCGTGCTGTGCCTTTTGTACCGCTGGCTGGACGGCGTTCTGGGCGCAGGGCTGTTCTGGTCCTTCCTGCTCAAGGGTCTGCTGCTGGGCGTTATGCTGGCGCTGATCATTCCGCTGGCAGGTCTGCGCTGCCACTCCAAGGGCTTGCAGCCGTGGCTCTACGCGGGCGCGGCCCTGCTGGCCGTGACCCTGTGCTATCAATATCTGGAAATGACCGGCGTCGTTCATTCCGCGCTGCTGCTTTCCCTCTTTACCCTGAATGGTCAGGTCATTCTGGTAGAAGGGGCCGCCGCCGGATTTATGACCGTCACCGCCCTGCTTTCCAAGCATTGACCCCTCTCAAACGCATAAAAAGCCCGCTTTCTTCAACAGACAGAAGAAAGCGGGTTTTTCACATTTTTTGAGTGGAAAATCGACTCGCGCTATAGCGATACGGGCAACTTTCCCGCTTCAAGCCATGCTGCCGGGAAGGCCTGCCGCACAAGCCGAGGTACTGGGGCTCAACCCCTACAACGAAAATAGCCCGCCTGAACGGCGAGCTATTTTCACAATCATTTTCCCCCGCAGGGAAACCTACCAGACCTGCGAGCCACGAGGCCTTCCGCCGAGCGGCGACCTTGGGGCACATGCCTAACGGTATCGTCCAACGCCTGTCCGCCCGAAGGGCGGGCAGGCCGGGGTGCAGAGGTTCAGCCCCTGCGGATGGCGTTGTATTTTTCGGCGCAGGTCTCCTGTACCTTGTCCATGGCTTTCTGGACTTCGTCGTCGGTCAGGGTGCGGTCGGCGGCGCGGAAGGTCAGGGAGAAGGCCACGCTCTTTTTGCCAAGACCCACCTGAATGCCGCGGTATACGTCGAACATCTCGATGGATTCCAGCAGCGCGCCTGCAGCCTTGCGCATGGAGGCCATCAGCGGGCCCACGTTCACTTCCTCGTCCATGACCAGCGCCAGATCCCGGCTCATGGAGGGGAAACGGGGCAGGGGCTTCATTTCGCCCATAGGCTTGCCGTACTCCAGCAGCTGCGCCAGATTGATCTCCGCCACAATGGCCCGGCGGGGCATGTCAAAGGCTTCCCGAACCGTGGGATGGACCTCGCCCAGCACCGCAAAGACCTGCTGGCCGCGCACCAGACGGGCGCAGCGGCCGGGATGATAGTAGCAGTCGCCGCCCGCTTCCACCTCGCAGGAGATGCCGCAGGCGTTCAGCAGAGCTTCCACCGCGCCGCGCAGAGTGAAAAAGTCCGCGTCCTCGCCGTAAATGCCCATGCACAGGGTCTGGGTCTCGGTGGGCAGCCCCTCCGCCGTGGGGTGATGGGGATCGAACACCGCCGCCATCTCATACAGAGAAGCGCTTTCCGTGGCGTGGTTCATGTTGAAGGACAGGGTCTTGAGCATGTCGCAGACCAGCGTGGGCCGCATGACGGCGGCGTCCTCGCCCAGAGGATTCCGAATGGCCATGGGCTGCATCCGCAGGTCGCTTTCCGGCAGGCCCAGCTTGGCGATCTCCCTCCGGCCGGTGAAGGAATAGTTCATGATCTCCAGATAGCCCATGCCCTGAAGGAGACGGCCCAGCTTGTTCTTCAGGTGCTTCATGGGGCTGACGCCGCCCTGCGTGGTGCTGCCCTTGAGGGGCGTCGCGCCGATGTGGTCGTAGCCGTACATCCGCAGGCATTCCTCGCAGACGTCCGCCTCGCCGTCCAGATCCTCCCGGAAGGAAGGTACCTTCACGGTGAGGGTATCGCCGTCGCGGGTGGTCTCGAAGCTCAGCTTGTTGAGGATGCGCACCATGTCGTCGGCGGGGATCTCCACGCCCGCCCGGTTCTGGATGCGCTTCACGCTGGCCGTGATGACCTGCTGGGGCTTAGGGTCGGGATACAGATCGATAACGCCGCTGACCACGTCGCCCGCGTTCAGCACGTTCACCAGATGGCAGGCCCGATCCAGCGCGTCCATCACAGTGGCGGCGCAGACGCCGCGCTCGAACCGGCCGCTGGCCTCGGTGCGCATTCCCAGCGCGCGGCTGGTAAGGCGGATGGCCGTGCGGTCGAAGGCGGCACATTCGAACATCACGTCGGTGGTGCCTTCGATGATCTCGCTTTCCTCGCCGCCCATGATGCCCGCCAGACCGGTGGCGTTGTTCGCGTCGCAGATGCACAGATCGTCCGGGCGCAGCCTCCGCTCCACACCGTCCAGCGTGGTCAGCACTTCGCCCTCATGAGCCCGGCGGACGATGATCTCCCGGCCCGCTACCTTGCTCAGGTCAAAGGCGTGCATGGGATGGCCGTACTCGATCATGACGAAGTTGGTAATATCCACGATATTGTTGATGGAACGCAGCCCCGCCGCGTGCAGGTACTTCCGCAGCCACAGGGGCGAAGGCGCGATGCGCACGTTCTTGATGACCCTGGCCGCGTAGCGGGGGCACAGGTCGGGCGCTTCCACGCGGACTTTCACTTCGTCGTGAATGTCGCCGCACGCTTCGGTCACGTCGGTCTTGGGCGCTTTGAACGTAGTGTCCAGCGCCGCGGCAGTCTCCCGGGCAATGCCCAGCGCGCACAGACAGTCGGGACGGTTGGCCAGAATTTCGAAATCCACGGCGTAGTCGTCAATGCCCAGAATGGGGCGCACGTCGCTGCCCACGGCGTATTCTTCGTTGAAAATCAGCAGGCCCGCATCCCCTACGCTGGGGTACAGCTCCTGCGGCACCTTCAGTTCCGTAGCGGAGCAGAGCATTCCCTCGGAGACCATGCCCCGCAGCTTGCCCTTTTTGATCTTCACACCGCCGGGCAAGTGAGAGTCGTCCAGCGCCACGGGCACCAGCACGCCCACCTTCACATTGGGCGCGCCGCACACGATGTGCAGGGGTTCCTCGCCGCCCACATCCACGGTGCACTGGTGCAGATGGGTGCCCTCTACGTCCTCGCAGGTCAGCACCCGGCCCACGACTACCTTATCCATGCCGTCGGCCACGTCCTCCACGCCCTCCACGGCCGTGCCGGACATGATCATTTTGCTTTCATAGTCCTTGGGACTGACGGGAATGTCCGCGTATTCCCGAATCATATTCATACCCAGTTTCATCGTTCATTCCCTCCTTAGCGAAGCTGTCCCAGCAGACGGGCGTCGCCCTCGTAGAGCAGACGCATATCGGTGATGCCGTAGCGCTTCATGGCGATGCGCTCCAGGCCGATGCCAAAGGCGAAGCCGGAATACTTGTGGCTGTCGATACCGCACATTTCCAGCACCTTGGGGTTCACCATGCCGCAGCCAAGCACTTCCACCCAGCCGGTGTCCTTGCAGATGCGGCAGCCCTTGCCATGGCAGGCGGAGCAGGTCAGGTCCACCTCGGCGCTGGGCTCGGTGAAGGGGAAGAAGCTGGGGCGGAAGCGGGTGGATACGTCGCTGCCGTAGAGCTTCTTGGCGAAGGCCTCCAGCGTGCCGCGCAGGTCGGACATGCTGACGTTTTCATCCACCACCAGTCCCTCCATCTGATGGAACACGGGGCTGTGGGTCGCGTCCACCTCGTCGGCGCGGTACACGCGGCCGGGGCAGATGATGCGGATGGGCGGCTTGCGGGTCAGCATAGCGCGGGCCTGCATGGGGCTGGTATGGGTGCGCAGCACAATGTTGTCGTCCATATAGAAGGTATCCTGCGCGTCCCGGGCCGGATGGTTCTTGGGCAGGTTCATCAGCTCAAAATTATAGTGATCCAGCTCCACCTCGGGACCTTCCATCACCTCGAAGCCAAGGCCGGTGAAGCAGTCGATCAGCTCGTCCATCACCAGCGTGATGGGATGGGCGCTGCCCACCTTCACAGGGCGGCGGGGTTCGGTCACGTCGATGGTCTCCGCCTTCAAAGCGGCTTCCCGCTCCATCTTCTGCAGCACGTCCTGCCGCTCGTTCATGCGTTCGGTCAGCCACTGGCGCGCCTCGTTGATCTGCGCGCCCACCTGGGGCCGTTCCTCCGGGGCCAGCTTGCCCATGCCCTTGAGCAGCTCGGTCAGGGTGCCCTTCTTGCCCAGCACCTTGACGCGCAGCGCGTCCAGCGCGGCGGTGTCCTTCATTTCGGAGAGGTTCTGTTCCACCTGCTCCCGCAGTTCCCGCAGAGTATCTGTCACTGCCATGATGAGGTTCCTCCTTCTATCGTTTCATCAAAATGGAATGGGAATGGTGAAGTTCATGCTTTTCCCAGCAGGTCGGGGATGTCGGATTCCCCGTACACGGGAACGCCGCGCTCCCGAAGCAGCTGGGCGAACACGCCGTCGCCCTCCGTCAAAGCGCCGGAAAAGCTGCCGTCGTAGATCACGCCCTTCCCGCAGGACGGGCTGCGCTCCTTGAGCACCGCGCCCTCCGCGTGGAAAAAGTCCAGCAGCCGCAGGGCCTCCTCCGCGCCCCGAAGGTATTCCGCCGTCACGTCCCGGCCCTGACGGCTGACCACCCGGTCGCCCTGCCGCTCGCTGGGAGACCGGGGCGTGGGCAGACCGCCCAGCTGCTCCGGGCAGACGGGAATCAGCCGGTATTGCTCCGCCAGCGCCTCCACGCCGGGCTGAGGCTTGCTTCCGCCGTCGTAGCGGCACCTCACCCCCAGCAGACAGGCGCTGATCAGCAGCGTTTTCATGCCGTTCTCCTTTCCTGCATCGCCGTTTTCGGCCATCAAAAAAGCCCCGTCCCCTCATGGGACGAGGCCTGAACGCCGCGTGTTACCACCCAAATTCCGCACGGGCCGCAGGGCCGATGCGCTCTTCGCCTGTAACGGGGCCTGACCGTTTCCCCTTACTGAAAAAGGTTCAGGGGAAAAGCTCGGAAGGGAATTTCCCGCAGCCAATTCGGACGGCTTGCAGCAAGGAACGCGGAGTTCCTGCCGTCCTCTCTGAGAATCGCTGTTGATCGGGCGTTTGTCTTCGTCATTGCCATGCGTCCCGAAGCCGGAACGCGGTGCTATTATAGCACGGAAGCCGGGCTTTTGCAAGGGGCGGCGCGGTTTTCCGGCAGCAGGAAGAAGGCGGCCAGCCACAGCGGCAGGGACGCCATGGCGGGCAGCAGATAGCGGATGTAGACCTCCGGGCAGAACATGACGGCCACCGCCGTAACGGCCGAGGGAATCATCGTAAGCAGCGTTTTCCTCCGCCGCAGGATCCATGAAACATAGGCCAGCAGGATCATGCCGTTGACGCAGAAGCCCATGCTGGCGAAATTCCCGATCAGGGGCAGCCGGTCGAACCGGAAGTACCATTCCGTCAGCGCCCGCTGCCAGCTCATCAAGGGGCGAATCTCTTCCAGGTTGAAAAACCGGGTCTCATGAAAGGCGTAGGGATAGGTGTATTGCCGGATGTCCGCATAGCTGTGATAGGTGGGCACGTTCTGCCGCAGGTCGAACATCCAGTAGTTCACATTCAGCATCGCGTCCAGATAATCCACGGGATACTGACGGAGCTGCTTCCACCAGAACCGCAGATAGGCCTTCGGGGAATTTTTCCCGCGTTCCAGCACATCCACGGTGGTCTTGACCCCGTCCGCGTGGGCCGGGTCGTACCGCTCCACCAGCTGATCGTAAGCGATCATCGTATCGACGGCGGCTTTTTCCTCATCCGTTACGCCCTCGCCGCCGTAAAACTTGGCCACTCGGGCCGTCTGCTGGAACGGGATGGACAGATAGTCATAGAACCTGACCTCTTCCAGCCCCAAGAGCCGCGTCGCGGCGGCGTTGGCCCCCGCGCTCAGGCCGAAGGCCAGCGCGCTGCACACCAGCAGACAGGGAATGCTCCGCCGCAGCGCCGGGCGGCGGCAAAGGACGATCAGCATCGCCACAAGGCAGGGAACCGCCACGGACACGCCGTTGTAGCGGGTCAGCACTGCCAGCAGGCAGTCCGCCGTCAGCAGTACCCAGCGAGATTTCTTCCGGCAGAAAGCCTCCGGCTCCGCCAGAAACTCCATCATCAGCACGCCCAACAGCAGCATCCACACCATGTACTGCGCATCCTTGCCCAGCGTGGTAATCCAGCCGATATAAATAGGATTGACCGCGAAAAGCGTCAGCGCCAGAAGCTGCACCCAGCGCGGCGCTTTTCGGGTGTGCATCAGCCACAGGGCATAGCTCAATGTCAGCATCAGGCTGACAGACTGGAACAGCATGATTACAAAGTATGCCCAGTTCACATTGCCCAGCTTTTCGCCCAGCAGGAATGCGCCGCCGTACAGAAGCGTCCCCGTGGGCGGAAAGGTGTTGTTCTTCGGCGAAAGGCCGAGAACCATCCGAATGGGCATGACCACATCCAGATGAATCACGCCCGGATATTTGATCGCGATCTGCCAGCCGTAGGCGGCCAGCAGCACCAGAAAGGGGAACCCGAAGGGATGCCTGTCCCAGAAAGCGCAGAAGCGTTCCTCTTTTCGGGGACGGCTCAGCCCCTCCGCCAGCACCCGAAGGGCGTACAGAAACCACAGGGACATGCCCGCAAAGATCAGCAGGCTTTTGAACAGCTGGAAGCTGTTCTGCCAGATCAGACGAACGGTCTCCCCGGCCCGCATAGCGGCGCACAGCAGCGCTATGCCGCCCAGAAAAGCGCTCAGCAGGTACTCGCCCGCCTTTGCGCCCTCCGCCCGGCGAAGCAGATACCGCCGGGCCAGCCAGAACGCCAGCAGCAGTACGCATGCCGCGGCCAGCGGCTCCAGCTGAAAGGAAGCGGCCGTCCGCCCGATGAGCTGATACAGAAAGCCTCCCGCGTCCACCGCGTCCGGGTTCAGCTTCCGGGCAACCGTCATCTCCAGCCCGGCAGCGAGGGTCATCAAAAGCGCTGCCAGCGCGGCAGTGCCCGTCCGAAGGGTCTTTGGTGACTTTTTCAAAAGCGTTTTTCCCCGCTTTCCCCTGTTTTATTCTGCCGCGCTTTCCTTCACCCGGCGGAATTTTTCTCGATCCAGATGGCGGACGATGGCAACGCCGGCGATCAGGCCGCAGCCCATGCCCACGCTCCGCAGCCCTGTCACGGTATAATACGTACAGGCCACCGCAGCAAAGACCGCAAAGGCCACAATGCTGCGAACGCGGTTGGGCTTAATGACCCAGACCACAGAAAAGAAGAGATAGGGCACGGCCAGAAACAGCACCGTGGGCATGGGCACCAGCGCCAGCAGCACCCCAAAGGCGGTGGCGATGCACTTGCCGCCGCTGAAATGGTCGAAGGGGGCGGTGGCGTGGCCCAGCACCGGGGCCATCATGACGGCGGCAAACTGCATAGGTTCTATCCCCACGGTATGCGCCGCCAGATACACGGGCAGAAAGCCCTTGGACAGATCGAAAAACAGGCAGAGGAGCCCCGCCGCCACGCCGCAGTGCTGAAACACGTTGGCCGCACCGGGGTTATGGTCGTCGCTCAGGGCGCACACGTCCTTATGCAGCACCAGTCTGGGGATCCAGCGGCAGAACATGATGCTGCCCAGCAGATACCCGGCGACGATATGCAGCGTCCATACGACCATGGGATCCTGCGTCTGCAGGTAGCGGATCATCATTGGTTCAAGATAAACTGCGCGATCGTGTGGGCTGCGTGAGCCGGGAGCGTCTCCCGCTGGGCCCTGCGCATCCTTTCCGCCCGCTCCGGATCGATGGCGAGCTGTATGGCGAAGGCCACGGCCTCCGCGTCGTCCCGGGCGCTCAGCGCCATGCCGTGCTGCTGGAAAAACGCCGCGTTGCAGGTTTCGCAGCCGGGAATGGCCTTCACCGCCACAAAGGGCACGTTGGCCGCGGCGGCCTCCGTGCTGGTCAGCCCGCCGGGCTTGGAAAGCATCACGTCGGCGGCCCGCATGTATACCGGCACCTGATCGGTAAAGGGAACGGGCCGAATTTGCCCCTCCGCGCCGTAGCGCTCCCGAATCGTCTCACCCAGGCTTTCGTTATGACCCACCAGAATCTGCGCCAGCATGGTCTCGTCTGCCGCCGCCAGAAAGGCGTCGCACAGCCCCAGCAGACTTTCGCAGCCCACGCCGCCGGTCATGATGAGGAACAGCTTCTGCTCCCCGGGCACGCCCAGTCTGGCCCGGGCCTCCTGCCGGGACAGGGGGGAATCGAAGGCCGGCGAAACGGGAATGCCGAAGGGATGCAGCTTGTCAGCGGGCAGGCCCCGGCGGATCAGATCCTCCGACAGACTTTCGTGGGGCGTAAAATAACCGTCCAGCTCCGTTTCCGCCAGGAAGGGAATGCAGGTATAGTCCGTCATGATCCCATAGGCGGGAATGCCGCTCTTGCCCCGCTTTTTCAGCGCAGTCATGGCCTCCATGCCGTACAGGTGGGTGCAGACTACATCCGTATATTGCTGCGCCTCCAAAAAACGATTCAGCCGCTCGGCATAGGCCGCGTTAGCCAGATACACCGGCGACACCCAGCCCGTAGCGTCGTACAGCGCGCCCGCTTTATACAGCGCGCCGAAAGCCTTGGGCGTGCGGCGGATCATACCGTTATAGAAGGAAGAAATAAAATGCTGGGCGTGTTTTCCCTGAAAAGAAACCGGGTCCATGATCCGGGACGGAACCTCCAGCGCGTCAAAGGCGCTATGCATGGCTTTGGCGGCGCTGTTGTGCCCCTCGCCCGTAAAGCAGCTCAGAATCAGGATTCTCCGCTCCAAAGTCGAACCTCCTTTCAGGATCGCGTCAGGCCTCGGCCGCAGGCAGCGCGGTGGCCTGAACCTCCATCACGTGGCGGCCGTCGGTCTTCAGCACGTCAAACCGCCACTTTTCCCACTGGAAGGAATCCCCCGGTTTGGGGATATTCTCGGTCTGCTCCATCACCCAGCCGCCCACGGTGCTGGCGTCCGCGTCTCCGATCTCCTGATCCAGCGCGTCCTCCAGTTCGTCCAGCGGCGTATCGCCAAGGATCAGCAGAGAGCCGTCCTTGCCATGGCGGATGTTGACCTGCACCTGATCGTGCTCGTCCCAAATTTCGCCCACCAGTTCCTCCAGAATATCCTCCATGGTGACGATACCAGCGGTGCCGCCGTACTCGTCCGCCACCACGGCCATCTGGCTGCGGGTGCGCTGCATCAGCTTGAGCGTCGTGCTGACCTGCGCCGTTTCCGGCACGAACAGGGGCTTCTTCATCAGCTCCTGCAGGGTGCAGGGGCCCTTCTGCAGCCGGTGGAAGAAATCCTTCTGGTGCAAAATGCCCACGATATGATCCAGCGATTCCTCATACACCGGCAGGCGGGAATGCTTGCTTTCCTGCAAAATCGCCACCACTTCCTCCTGCGTGGCGTCCAGCGGCACGCCCTCCACCTTGACCCGGGGCGTGAGGATATCCGTCAGGCTGCGGTCGTCAAACAGCTCGATGCTGTTTTTCAGCAGGTCGCCCTCGTCTTCGTTCATGCCGCCCTCCTGCTGCACCTCGTCCACCAGCGTCAGCAACTCGTCCTGCGAGAAGGTACGGTCTTTTTCGAAATGGAACACGCGGCACAGCAGCTTTTTCCACCCGGAAAACACCGCGTTTATGGGCTTGAGCACCACCAGCAGCACCCGCATGACCGGCGTTACGGCCATGGCGAAGTTTTCCGGCATTTCCTTGGCGACGCTCTTGGGCGTGATCTCGCCGAAGATCAGCACCACCACCGTGCACACGATCGTTGAAACAGTCGGGCCCGAAGACGAACCCAGCAGGTTTACGAACATCACCGTGCCGATAGAGGCCATCGAAATATTGACGATATTATTGCCCACCAGAATGGAGGACAGCAGACTATCGTAATTTTCAGCCAGCTTCAGCGCGGCCTCGGCCCGCTTATTGCCCTTTTCGGCCATATTTTTCAGCCGCGTCCGATTCAGCGCGGAAAACGACGTTTCCGTCGCTGAGAAAAACGCAGACATCACCAGCAGAACGACCATAATGATTCCCTGAATCAAATTCCCATCCACAGAAAAAACCTCCTGGCAGGCAGGGGCAGTGCCCCTGCACCCCGGTCTGCGCGCTATGCGCGCAGGGTACTAGAATGACATGCAGCTTGGCTGCGAAGTTACCGCCGCTCGCGCAAGGGGTAGTACCCCTTGACCCCACTCCGCGCCCTATGGGCGCGGGGCGTAGGGAGACATGCAGCTCGGCCGGGGTTTTACCGCCGCTCGGCAACGGGCCTCGCGGCTCGCGCCACCAGCCGACGCGGTTTCCCAAACCCGCTGGCCGGCGCCCCTGCTGAATCGGCCATGCCGCGCCGTCACAGCCCAACCCGCAAGGGCTGCGTTCCATCCCCACCCATGCGGCGGCGAAGCAGAGCGGCGATAGGCAGCGGAGGGAAAAAGGCCCGCCCATTTTGACGGCGGA
>ERZ772883.145-NODE-145-length-80872-cov-30.717918_pt1 | contig 80872 bp, 79 predicted proteins | sample MGYA00580575_ERZ772883 | MGnify/ENA primary metagenome ERZ772883 (study PRJEB29015, sample SAMEA2737666) | human gut metagenome | biome: human gut; feature: human-associated habitat; material: faeces | place: China | collected 2012 ... | reverse complement strand
TATTTATAGAGCAGTAATTTGTAGTGAAGTGTGACATATGTTTGACAAACCTACAGAGAGGATGTACAATATTTAACAAAAAGGTTGACACCGGATTGGTATATAGACTTAAATGAAAATTTAATACAATTAGTAGCTCCATCAAACGTAATTGCAATAAGAAGAATGAATGATGCAACTAGAGTAAGAAGTTCTAATATAGAGCAGATAGAAGAGCACCAAGCATTATGTTCAAATGAATGGGAAAGGATTATGAGTAGAGGTCCAGAAGTAAAACAAAAAATGCATATAGTAGACAATATAAGTTTAGAAAGAGCAGTTGAAGATGTAGAAAATATTGCTATAAAAGAAAAGAAAAATATACAAATAGATGATGATATAGCAGAATTATTAGTAAGGTCAGGTTGCTATGTAAATGCAAATAAAACAAATGATAAGTTAATTAAAGCACCAAATGGAGATATAATACCAGCATATTTATCTTGTAGATTAGCAATAAGTGATGTAAAAACAAGAGAACTTTTAGAAAGAGGTTTAATAGGGAGGGTAAAACAAGAATTTAAAGATGATGTAACAATAGCTGGAATGGCAACCGCTGGTATACCATGGGCACATTCAATAGCACAAAAACTTGAGCTTCCAATGTTATATGTAAGAAGTAGTGAAAAGGCATATGGATTAAAAGGACTTATAGAAGGAAATTTAAAATATGCATCTAAAAAAGCAATAATAGTTGATGATGTATTATATACAGGAGATACTGTAAAGAAAGCACAGGAAGTATTAAAACAAAACGGAATAGAAACAGTGGGAGTTGCATGTATTGCAACATTAAGAGATAAAATAGTAAATGATTTAACAAAAAATAATATTAAAGTTATTAATTTAACACATTATACAAATTTATTAGAAGCAGCAAAAAGAAATCATATTTTAGATGAAAAAGAATATGAAACTATGAAAGCAATATATGAAGAAAAAGAGGAAAGGGGAGAAAGGTAATTATGAAAAAAATTGTAGTAGCAACAACCAATAATAATAAGGTTAATAGATTAAAAAAATTATTAGAAGGATTAGATTATGAATTAGTATCATTAAAGGAAGTAACAGATAAAGAACTTCCCGAGCCAGAAGAAAAAGCTTCTACTCCAGTAGAAATTGCAATAGAAAAGGCTATACATTATTCTAAATTTATGCCAGAAGGGACTGTTATTTTAACACAAGATGATACAATACAATTTGAAGGAATAGATGAAAATGATAATCCAAGATTACATATAAAAGCTCCTGTAAAAGAAAAATATGGTAAATTTACAGATGAACTTGCAGCACAGTATTATAAAGCTTTAGCAGAAAAATACGGTGGAACAATACCAATGAAGTTTGTATATGGTCATGCAGTAGCTATAAAAGTAAATGATAATGGAAGATATTTAACTAAAGTAATTGGTGCAGAGTCAAAATTAGAAGTAAGATTAGTAAATAGAATTAATAAACTAGAAAAATCAACAGGCTATTTTTTAGCAGCATTAATGGAAGCAAATGTAGATGGAAAATGGATACCATATAATGACTTAGATGAGGAAAGTTTAGTAAAACTTGATATAGATTTGTACAATTCAATAACTGCCTTATTAAGAAATATATAATAAAATTTATTTGTTAAGAAAGGGTGATTTTAATAATGAAAAATAAAAAAATGTTAATTTCATGTATAAGTATATTTTTAATTATATTATTAGTTTTAATATTTATTTTTATTGTAGTAACAGATAATAATGATTCAAGTAAAACTTCTTTAAGACTTAAATGGATTTGCCAAGCTCAATTTGCAGGTTTTTATACAGCAAATGCAGAAGAATATTATAAAGAGGCTGGATTAAATGTGGAAATAGAGCCAGCAGGGCCTAATATATCTCCGATACAATCTGTTACAAGTGGTGCAAATGAGTTCGGAATAGCAGGTGCAGAACAAGTTATAACAGCAATAGATAATGGTGTTCCTATTGTGGCAATAGCTGTAATTTATAGAGAAACTCCAGAAGCCCTTACATCTAAGAAATATTTAAACATTACTAAACCAGAAGATTTGATAGGAAAAACTGTAGGAATAGTTTATGAAAATGATGAAAATTTATATAGACTATTTTTAAAGAAAAATAATATAGATGAAAAAAGTATAAACGAAGTACCAGCAATTACAGGTATAAGTCAAATACTAACTGATAAAGTAGATGCTAAAATGGCTTATGAAATGAATGATGCAACATTGTTAGAATTAGAGGGAGAAGAAGTTAATGTATTAAAGTTTAGAGATTATGGAGTAAAAGTATATGCAGATACTATTTTTACAACTAAAGAATTAATAGAAAAAGATCCAGAAAAAGTAAGAAAGTTTGTAAATAGTTCAATAAAAGGTTGGCATGAAGCTATAAATAATCCTGAAAAAGCAATAGATGAATTAATAAAAGTAAACTCTTCTTTAAATTATGAACACCAATTAGGTTATTTAAATAAAAGTATACCAATTATTTTAACAGATGAGAAAATAGGAATTTCAGATGAAGCAGTATGGCAAGACATGATAGATAATTTATATGATTTTGGAGTAATAAAAAATAAATTAAAAGCAAATGAAATATTTACTAACGAGTTTATAGATTAATATGAGTTATATTGAAATAAAAAATATCTCCAAATCATATAAAAATAAAAATGTATTTAATGATTTTAGTATAGAAATTCCTAAAGGTAAATTTGTATCATTTATAGGTTCATATGGTTCAGGAAAAACTACTTTGTTAAAAATGATAGCTGGAATAGAAAGAATAGATAAAGGAGAAATATTAATAGATGGAGTTAGTCCAAAAAAGCTAAAAGATGAATTAAAGTTAGGATTTGTTTTTCAAGAACCTATGCTGTTACCATGGAAAAATGTAATAGATAACATTAATTTTCCACTAAAAATAATAGGAAAAAATGATAACACAAGCGCAATAGAATTATTAAAACTAGTAGAGTTAGAAGAAAAGAGAGATTGTTATCCTAATGAATTATCTGGTGGAATGCAACGTATTGTATCTATATTAAGAACTGCAATATTAAATCCGTTGGTAATGCTACTTGATGAGCCATTATCCTCAATAGATGAGATTAATAGAGATGATTTACATGAAAAATTAATAAAAATTCATAATGAAAACAATCAAACAACTATATTAGTTACACATTCTATACATGAAGCAGTATATTTATCTGATGAAATATATGTATTAGGTGGCAATCCAACAAAAGTTGTTAAAAGGATTTTAACTAAGGATCCTAGAAAAATTGAAAATAAGTTTAGTTCCCAAACAATGGAGCAAGTAACGAGTATTCGAGAGGAACTACGTAAGGCGGTGAACTATGCGTAAAGTAATAATTTCAATAAGTATAATTTTAATAATTTGGGTAATGATATCAATAGTTTTTCATCCAGCAGAATATTTATTCCCAAGTCTAAAAAATGTTATAAAAGAATTCATTAATAATTATAAAACTTTTTTTAATAATGCACTATATACAATATTAGAAGTTATTGCAGGGTTTGCAATAGCAAATATAATGGGACTATTTTTAGCATTAATTGTAATACATTATAAACATTTAGAACAAACAATAACTATTATGGCAATAATATTAAAAACTGTACCAATTATAGCAATAGCACCTTTACTTGTTTTGTGGTTTGGACACGGTATGGGATCAAAAATAGCAGCAGTAACAATCACATGTTTTATTCCTGTGTTAATAAATGTACTAACTGGAGCGAAGGAAGTACTATTAAAATATAATAATTTAATAGACTTATACAATTTAAACAAGATACAAGAAACTAAATACTTTTTATTGCCAGGAATTATGCCATATTTAATGTCAGCTCTAAAAATATCAAGTTCTCTTGCTATAGTAGGAGCATTAGTTAGCGAATTAATAAGTGCTAATAAAGGATTGGGATATTTAATAATATCAAATTATTATTCAATGAATATAGCGGCAGTATTTGCTTGTATTATAATATCTAGTATTATAGGTATTGTAATTTATTATATATTTGATATAATGGAAAAAAATTTAGTAAAGGAATAATAGAAATGGAAATAGAAAAAGAGTATAGATATAAAGTAACAGATGAACAAATACAAAGAATAAAGCAAATTTCAAATGTTATAGATGAAAAAAGTGAGCAAATAGATTTAACACTTGGATACGATGGATTTAATTCATTAAATAAATATGGATATGTTTGTAGAGTAAGGAAAAAAGCAAATAAGATATATATGGAAGTGAAGAAAAAACAAGAAGAAGGATTTTTTTATGAAACAAAAATAGAATTGAACAGTTTTAAAGATGGGGTGGACTTTTTTAGCTTTTTAGGAATGAAAGCATATATGTATAGTAAAAAAACTAGAGAAATATTAGATTATAAAGGTTTAAAAATATTTATAGACGATATTGATTTACTTGGTAAATATATCGAAATAGAGTTTCAAGATGTAGATAATCCTAATGAGTTAATAAAAGAATTTATGGAAAAAACATTAATAGAGGATATTAAGCAACCTTTATATGGTGATATATTAAATAAGTTAATTAATGAAGATAAAGAGTTTAAAGAAAAGTTTGAAAAAGGAATTTTACAGTTCATGTCAAAGATATAGTAAGTTTATTATAGAAAAAATAATGTAGTAAAATGTACTACATTATTTTTGTGTGAAAAAATTAAAAAAATTACAAGAATTAGTAATAAAATTATTTTAATTATAATATTTTTTAAAAGAAATAGGAGGTGCGTATATATATGGTACAAGATGTAAAGGAAGAAATTTATGAAATAAATGAAAAGAAATATAAAGTAATAACTAGATGTATAGAAAATAGTCAGAGTGCAGATAAAATATATAATGTTTTATGTAGATTTGCAATATCAAAGTTACAAGAGAGTAAGACATAATATAAAAATGTATGAAATACTATAAAATTTGAAAATTGCACATTTGTTATAAATGAAAACAAAATATAAAATTCAATTATCAAATATATACGCCTCAAAAAAAGAGGTGTTTGAATATGAATGAAAAATATAAAGTAGCAGGTTATTTAAGACTGTCGCAGGAAGATGGTGATAAAGATGTAAGTGATAGTATTGTTAGTCAAAAAAATATAATAGATACAAAAGTAAAAGAATTAGGTAATGATTTTTACATAGTAGATTATTACATTGATGATGGATACACAGGATTAAATACAGATAGACCAAACTTTCAAAGAATGATAAAAGATGTAGAAAATGGAACTATAAATTGTATTATTACTAAAGATTTATCAAGACTTTCAAGAAATAGTTTTGAGGCAAATTACTATATAGAATTATACTTTTTAGAAAGAAATATAAGGTACATATCTGTTTTAGATAATGTAGATACAGGTACAAAAAATGCTAATAATGACATGATACAATTCAAAACTCTTATAAATGACTGGTATAGTAAAGATATTTCAAGAAAAATAAAATCAAGTGTATGGGCAAGAAAAGAAAAAGGAATGTATATGAGTTCTATTGCTCCTTATGGTTATAGAAAAAACAAAGAAGATAAACACAAACTAGAAGTATGTAAGCCAGAGGCAAGAATTGTAAAAAGGATATTTCAAGAATACGATAATGGAAAAACATTAGTTGATATAGTCAAAAAATTGCAAGAAGATAAAATACCTAGTCCAAACAATAATAATAACAATGGAGAAATAAGGTATAAATGGAGAACAGAAACAGTAAGAAGAATGTTAAGTAATAGAGTTTATTTAGGACATACACAATATGGAAAAAGAATAAATTTGAGCTATAAGTCTAAAAAAGTAAAGTATATACCACAAGAAGAATGGAAAATAGCATATAACACTCATGAAGCAATTATAGATGAAGAATTATTTAGTAGAGTACAAAGTAAAAGAAATATCAATAAAGCAATAAGAAGAAAAAAATATGAATGGGAATTAAACGGATTGGTAAAATGTAAAGAATGTGGCGAGAAAATGACATTAAAAGTAAAATACAAAGATAGTAGTTCTAATGAAATAAAATCTAAAAAGATTTATTGTTTAAATGGAGTTAAAAGACATCAAGGAAAGTGTTGTATAAAAGGCAGTAAAGGAATAAGCGAAGATGATGTTAATGAAATAATCTATCAAAATTTAAAAAATATGGTTGGAAAAATTGTAGATGGAAACAAAATAAAAGAGTTGATAATAAAGCAAAATGATGAAAGTAAGCAAAGTGGTATTAGAAATCAAAAAGAAATTTTAAATAAAGAATTGCAGAAAACAGAAGATGAAATAAAAACTCTATATACAGATTATAGAAATGGCTTATTAGATGAAGATGACTATAAGCAATTTTATGGAGAAATTGCAAATAAAAAGAACAGAATAAAAAAAGAAATTGAAATTATAGAGAAACAAGAAGAAAGTACACCTGTTTTAAATGAAGATAAACTAAAAAGTGTTGTAAATGAAATAAAAAATATGAAAGGTATAAGAAAAGATATTGTATCTGATATTATATATAATATTGAAATAGATAATAACAACAATGTATTTATAAATTATAAATATAATATCTTTAACATGGTATAGTTATGAAAGAATATAGAGCAGGAATATATTTAAGATTATCAAGAGAACACTCAGAAGAAAATAACAGTATAGAGGCTCAAAGAGAAATTACAACTAATTATGCTATGAAAAATAATTACAGAATAGTAAAAGAATATGCAGATAATGGTTATTCTGGAATACTAGATTCAAGACCAGCACTTAATGAAATGATGTTAGATATATCAAGAGGATTTATCAATATGGTAATAGTAAAAGATATTAGTAGATTAACTCGTGATAAAAATAAAACAGGTTGGTACACAGAAATCTTTTTCCCAGATAATGATGTGAGATTTATTTCTGTTACAGAATTTATTGATAGTGGAGATAGATATGAAATAGACGATACAATAATGTTAAGGGGTATTGCAAATCAATATTATTTAACAGATATTTCAAAAAAAGTAAGAGCGAATAAAAAAGCAATGAAAGAATCAGGACAATATGTTGAGGCACACGCACCTTATGGATATAAATTATCAATAGAAGATAAGCATAAAATTGTTATTGATGAAAAAGTTTCAAATAATATTATAACTATATTCAATATGTATATAGATGGAAGAACAAGTGGGCAAATTGCAAAATATTTCAATTCAAAAAGAATAAGAAATCCTAGTAGATATTTAAAAATGAAAAATGCAAGTAATAAATGGAGTTCAGAAACAATAAATGATATATTATCAAATCCATTTTATGCAGGAAATACAGTAATGAATAAATATATTACTAATTATATGACAAAGACTTGTAAAAAAAATAAGAACAAAGATACATGGATCATAAAAGAAAATACACATGAGGCAATAATACCACAAGAAAAATATAATAAAGTTCAAGATATAAAGAAAAGCAAATTTTCTAAAAAGGAAAATGAATATCATTTTTTACTAAAAGATTTACTTTATTGTGGACATTGTAAACACAAACTACAATACAAAATATATAAGTCAAAAGATAAAACAACATATTTATATAATAGTAGTGGATTTATATGTAGTATTGTTTATAAGAAACCAGATAAATGTAAAAACAAAGTATTTATAAATGAGAAAAATCTAAATGAAATAATAAAAGCAAAAGTAAAAGAAAGACTAGGGCAAATTGAAATTGATAAAACAACTAATAAGATAATAGATTATTTTAAAGAAAACAGTAAAGAAGCACAAGAATTAAAACAATGTAAAAATGAATTAGAAAAGCTAAATAGAAAAAAGAGTATTTTATATAGAAAGAAATGTGATAAATATATTACAGAAGATGAGTTCAAAGAAGAATACAATAGAGTAAAAAAGCAAATATCAGAATTACAAAAAAGAAAAGAAGAACTTGAAAAAAATAATAGCAATATAGATATAAATAGAATACGAGAAATTATAACAGAATTTCAAAGTGGAAAAGATATGACAAATGAGTTTCTAAAAGAGATAATTTATCATATTGAAATATATTCAAATGACCGAATTGACATCATATTTAACCTTTAATTTAACTTATAAGAGTTGAATTTTATTTCAGATAATTTAGGTTCTATAAGAGGAGCACAACACAAGGAGGTGCTGTTGCTGCACCAGTTGGCGGAAAGGTATTGTCAGAAGTTTTACCGTATTTAGAGGCGCAAAAAGACAATGTTAAGGAAGAAGACGAAAAAAAGGATGTTGAAGTTCCAAACATTGAGGGACTAACAATAGAGGAGGCAAAGAAAAAATTAAAAAAAATAAATTTGGATTTAGAAATAGAAAATGAAAAAGATATTGTAAATACAGATATAATAACAAGACAAATCCCTAAATCTGGAATAAAAGTAAAAGAAGGAACTAAAATAATGGCGAATGTGTAATACAAGACTTCAAGTATGTTATAACTCACATAAATTAACTCATATAAAATTGAGAACGCATATGAAGCGTTAAAAAGCCAAAATGTGAAAGTGGAGTATGAAAAAGGATATAACCGTATAGATAAAGATGAAGATGACGAAATATTATTAAATCAAGCAATAGAAAAAGCAAGTAAAAGTAAAGAGGTGGTGCTATTTGTTGGACTGGCGGAAAACTATGAATCAGAAGGTGTTGATAGAAATAACATAGATTTTCCTAAAAATCAAACAAGACTAATAAATTGACACTATCAAATTCCTTACCAGTATTGATTTTCGTTGTATTTCGAGGTATAATATATATATATAATTTACCTAAGAGATTAAACAAAAGTGATCAAAATGGAGGTACATAAATGCAAAAAAATACCAAGCAAATGGGAAAAACAAAAAATTTTGATTTTACTCTTGAACCAGGGAAAATGAAATCTAGCAGAATAAGCATGAATAAAGGAACAAGCTTAATTACAGTTATTACAATATGTAGCCTTAATTCAAGCTATAATTATGTAGTACAAATGATGAATTCACTAATTAATCAAACATTTCCTTATTGGGAATGGATAATAGTTATTAACGACAACAAGTCAGATATCATAAATTTAAAATATATAGATAAAAGAATAAAAATAATTGTATATGACTATGAAACAATTGCCAAAGCAAAAATTGAAGCTATAAAAAACAGTTCAACAGAATTAATTTTTAATTTTGAAGAAAATGATTTATTAAATGAAACAATGCTAGAATGTGGCTTTTTTGCTATGATGCTTAATTATGATGCAGATTTTTCATATTCAAGAGTAGTTGAATTTGGAAAAAAAGAATTGCTAATTAACAATAAGCTAAGAATTATAGATGAGAAGAAGAAAAATATTATTGCTCCAGGGATATTTATAAAAAAACAAAAATTTTTGGAACTTGAAAAATACGAGAAGATAACAGATGATTTGCCAAGACAATGGTACACATGTATAGAACTTCTTAGCAAAAAAGCTGTACCACTTAAAATGGAGTTTTATGGATATTGGCATAGGAATTTAAATGCAAAAAAACAAGATGAAAAAATTACTCCTGAGATGCAAGAAGAAATAGACAAAATAGATGATAAACTAAATACAATTCAATTTGACAATAATTATGAAGTAGATTATAAAAATATTCCTACTATTATTGACTTAAATAAGCCACCGGTAGTTCCTGCAGATGGGAAAAAAAGAATATTATTTATTTTACCTTGGACGGCAATAGGTGGTGCAGAGATATTCGATTTTAACTTAATAAAGGGATTGAAACAAAAGAATTATGAAATTAGTGTAATAACAACACAGAAAACGGAACATGACCTAAGACAAGAAGTAGAACAATATGTGGAAGAATACTTTGATTTATCTACTTTTTTGAAAAAGAAAGATTGGGCCTCATTTATAGCATATATTATTAAAAGTAGAAGAATTAACCTTGTTTTCTTTTCAAATAGTTATTATGGATATTATGCATTACCATGGCTAAAGTGCCAATTTAAAGAAATTCCTTTTGTTGATTATATACACTCAGAGAATTGGACATTACGAAATGGTGGAAAGCCAAAAGATTCTAATGCAGTAGCAGATTATTTAGATGCTACATATACATGTACAGAATATTTAAAAAACTTAATGTACAAGACAATGAAAAGAAATGTGAAAAATGTAAAAACTGTTTATATTGGAACAGATACCGATTATTTTAATCCAGAATTCGAGTCGGAAAAATATGATGAACTAAAGGAAAAATATAAAGGGAAAAAGGTAATTTTACTTCCATGCAGAATTGTACATGCTAAAAGACCAATTTTTGCGATAAATGTAATAAAGAAATTGGCTGAAATTCGTGATGATGTAAGATTAGCGATTGTAGGAGATGGTGTCGCATTAAAAGATGTAAAAAATTATATAATAGAAAATAATTTACAAAATATAGTAGAATGCTTTGGATATCAAAAAGATGTTAGACCATTTTATAAAGTTGCATCAGCCACAATTATTTGTTCTTTACAAGAGGGATTGGCTCTTGTGGCATATGAATCAATGGCAATGGGTGTACCAGTTGTTTCTGCTAATATTGGAGGACAAAGTGAATTAATAGATGAAGAGTGTGGAGCATTGGTACCAGTTTATCAAAAACTAGAAGAACAGTTAAACTTTAATTATTCTGATGAAGAAATTGAAAAATATGTAACAAAATTTCTTGAAATATTTGATAAACTAGAAAACACAGATATAAAAGAAAAATGTAGAGAAAAAGTAGTAAATGGCTTTTCAATTTCTAAAATGATAAATACAATGGATAAAGAATTTACAAGGCTTATAAAAAGTGGAAGTAAAATTGATAAAAATTTATTAAAAAATGTTGAACTAGCTGAAAGATATTTATTAGTGCATGGTGTATTAGAAAGTAAAGATGAGAGAGAAAAAAGATGAATGATATTATTAGTATAATTATCCCAATGTATAATGCAGAAAAATTTATAGGTAGGCTATTAAATTGCCTGAAAGAACAAACATATAAAAATTTAGAAATAATAATTGTAAATGACGGCTCTACGGATAATAGCCTTGAAATAGCAAAAAAATATAAAAAAGAAGATAAAAGAATTAATATTGTAGATATTGAAAATAATGGAGTAGGAAATGCTAGAAATGTAGGAATAAAAGGAGCAACGGGAAGATATATAACATTTCTTGATGCAGATGATTATATAGAACATAATATGTATGAAAAAATCATAAAAAAAATGGAAGAAACAAATGTAGAATTATTACGTTGTAATTTCATAAAAGAAGACGAAGAAGGAAATATAATTAAATCAAATAATGATTTATTAGACTTATCAAATAAAATACTAGATAAGAGTGAAATAAATAATAAACTTTTATTAAATATTTTTGAAGACAAGCTCCCTACATATGTATGTTTACTATTTGCAAAAACAGAAACAATAAAAAATAAACTTGAATTTAGAACAGATATTAGAATGATGGAAGATTTAATATTTTGTCTAGAATTATATATGAATATTAAACAAATATATTTATTTGACTTTAAATGTTATCATTATGTAAGATATGGCGAGAGTAGTACAAGAGCGCGTAAAAACCTAGTTAGAAATTATTATGATACGTTGAAGGTAATAGATTTTTTAGAAGATTTACTAAGCAAAAAAAATATTGCTGAAGATATATTTTCTACAATTTATACCACATATTCAACAATATTAATAAAATATATTCTAAGAACATTTCAAAAAGATGATGAGTATAGGATTTCATATGATGAAATGGTAAATTTAATAAAAAATACAGGAGCTATAAATATAATGAAGAATGCAAACTTTGTTAGAGAAGACAACAGTTATATAAATACAATTGGAAATTATATAAAAAAAGAAGATTATATTAATGCATATGAATATGCATTAAAAATAAAAGATAGGAATATTTAATTTATATTATTAAAAAATCAGAAAAAGTATAAAAAATAACTAGAATAAAAAAACTTCTAGTTATTTTTTAACTAGAAAATATTAAAATATTGCAAATATCTCTTATAGAAAAATTATAAAAAATGTATACAAAAATTAAAATTCATTATATAATATGTTTGAAAAATTATATAAACAAGGAGAACGGTATGAAACTAAAATCTATATTGTATGGTTTAGAAAATTTAAGAGCAAAAGGAGATTTAGACATAGATATACCAAACATAGAAAATGACTCTAGAAAAGTGCAACAAGGAGATATGTTTATTGCAATAAGAGGATTTAAAAATGATGGTACAGAATATATATTAGATGCAATAAAAAATGGTGCAAAAGTAGTATTAGCACCAGAAGACATAGATAAGAGTATAATAAAACAAATTCCAGAAGGAATTACAATAATACTACACCCAGATACGAGGTATGCACTAGCAATATGTTCTTGTAATTTTTATGATAATCCATCAAAAAAATTCAAACTAATAGGAGTAACAGGAACAAAAGGCAAAACTACTACAACTTATATGATGAGAGAAATATTAAAAGAGCAAGGCATAAAAACAGGATTAGTTGGAACAATAGCAATTTATAGTGGAGATACAAAACTTAAAGACAGTGACAGAACAACACCGGAAAGCTTAGAATTACAAAGAATGTTTGCACGAATGGTAGAAGACGGTTGCGAAGTAGTTATAATGGAAGTATCCTCTCAAAGTTTAAAACTCTCTAGAGTAGCAGGTTGTGATTTTGATATGGGAGTATTTACAAATTTTTCAGAAGATCATATAAGCCCAAAAGAACACCCGGATATGGAAGATTATTTGAATTCAAAGTTAAAGTTATTTACAATGTGCAAAAAAGCATTTGTAAATGTAGACAATATATATTCTTCTAAAATACTAAATGCATTAAAAGATTGCGATGTTAAAACATATGGCCTAGATAATACCGCCATGGTTTCAGCAAAAGATATTACAATAACAAATTCATATGTTGACTTTATAGTAAAACTAAATGCTAAAAATGAAAGAGTAAAAGTAGAAATCCCAGGAAGATTTAGTGTATATAATGCATTAGCTGCAATATGTGTTTGCCAACAACTAGGATGCGATACAGAGAGTATAAAAAAAGCTTTACAAGAAGTAAGAGTTCCAGGAAGAAGCGAATTGGTAAATAATAAGAAGAATTTAACAATAATGTTAGACTATGCACATTCACCAGAAAGTTTAGAAAGTATCTTACATGCTGTAAAAGGCTATACTAGAGGAAAAGTAATTTCAGTATTTGGCTGTGGAGGAGATAGAGATACAACTAAAAGAGCCATAATGGGCGAAATTTCTGGTAAAATTGCAGATTATACAATAATAACATCAGATAACCCACGAACAGAAGACCCAGAAGAAATTGTAAAAGAAGTAGAAAGTGGAATAAAAAGAACAAAAGGAAAATATGTATGTATAGTAGATAGAAAAAAAGCTATAGAGCATGCAATAAAAATGGCAACAAAAAATGATATAGTAGTATTGGCAGGAAAAGGCCATGAGACATATCAAGAAGTAAATGGCGTAAAAAATCCTTTTGACGAAAAAACAATTATAAAACAAATAATAAACAAAATGTAAGGAGAGAATTATGCAATATCAAATAAAAATATTATTGTTGTCATTTGTAATTACAATAATTACATCATTAGCAATAATACCAATATTAAAAAAATTAAAAGTTGGTCAAATGGAAAGAACAGAAGGTCCACAATCCCATTTAGGTAAACAAGGAACACCAACAATGGGTGGCATAATAATGATTTTAGTAATTACAGTATTAACAGGATTTCTGTGCTATGATTATATAAAAGATAATCAATCATCTGTTGCAAAAAACTTAATACCAATTGCAGCAGTATCAATAGGCTTTGGTCTAGTAGGATTTATAGATGATTTTAAAAAATTAGTTTTAAAAAACACAGAAGGACTAAAACCACTGTACAAAATGATAGGATTATTAATATTTTCAGTAGCGTTTGTATTATACATAACAAAGGTGCTAAATATCGGCACAGAAACATATATACCTTTTATAAAAACATATTTTACTTTACCAGTATGGTTATATATACCATTTGCAATACTTGTATTACTTGGAACATCAAATGCAGTAAATCTTACAGATGGAATAGATGGACTAGCAACAAGTGTAACAGCACTAATATTAACTTGTCTAACAGTAATAGGAATAATATTTAATATAAAGGAAATAGTTGTATTTGGAAGTATTACTATAGGAACATGCTTAGGATTTTTATTATTTAATTTAAACCCAGCAAAAATATTTATGGGAGATACAGGTTCATTAATGTTAGGTGGAGCAGTTGCTGGAATGGCATTATATTTAAAAATGCCATTATTATTACTAATAATAGCTTTAGTGCCAGTGATAGAAACATTATCTGTAATGATACAGGTAAGATATTTTAAGAAAACAGGAAATAGAATTTTTAAAATGACACCAATACACCACCATTTTGAATTATCAGGTTGGAACGAAAACAAAATAGTATCAATATTTAGTATTATAACATTAATGTTAAGTGTGGTAGGATTATTAGCAATATAATTATGAGAAAGGAGAATCCAATGACAAAAAGCAAAAAAACAATTTCAAGTTTTGTAAATAATCAATTTGATTTTATACTTTTTCTAATAATTATTATATTGCTATCATTAGGAATTGTTATGGTGCTATCAGCATCAGCTCCATCAGCAATTGCAGAATCTGGTAATAGTTATTCATATGTAAAAACGCAACTATTAGCTGCCGTAATTGGAATAGGGTTAATGATAGGTATTTCCAAAATAGACTATAGAATATATAAAAATTTTTATAAAATATTTTATGTAATATCTGTAGGAATATTGCCATTAGTGCTAATACCTGGATTGGGAGTAGAAGCAAATGGAGCAACAAGATGGATAGACTTAGGCTTTATACAATTTCAACCATCAGAAATTACTAAAATAGGGTTAATAATATTTTATGCAGGATATCTTACAGACCATAAGTCAGAACTAAAAAGCTTTAAAAATGGATTTGTAAGACCTTTATCATGGATAATTCCACCAATATTTATACTGTACTTTGTACAAAACCATTTAAGTGCATCTGTTGTTACAGCAGCAGTAACTTGTGTAATGATGATTATGGCAGGATGTAGGTTAATCTACTTTGTAATAACAGGTTTAATAGGTGCACTTGCAGTAACAGTAGGAATAATAGCATTGCAAGCCACGGGAAAAGGAGGATTCCGTATAAAAAGAATTATGTCTTTTATGGATCCTTGGGCAGATGCGACAGAAGTTGGATGGCAAGCAGTCCAAGGATTATATGCAATAGGTTCTGGTGGACTTTTTGGTGTAGGATTAGGAGAAAGTAAACAAAAATATTTATATATACCAGAACCACATAATGATTTTATATTTTCAATATTAGCTGAAGAATTAGGTTTTATAGGTTGTGTTATAGTAATTTTACTATTCGCAATATTTATTTGGAGAGGAATTTTAATAGCAATAAAATCACCAGATATGTTTGGTAGTCTGTTGGCAACTGGAATAACAACATTAATAGGGATACAAGTAATTATAAATATAGGTGTTGTAACATCATCAATACCAAACACTGGAATGCCATTACCATTTTTTAGCTATGGAGGTACAGCATTATTAATTTTATTAAGCTCATGTGGAATTCTGCTTAATATTTCAAGAGCAGGAACTAAGGTATAAGGAGGAAAAAAATGAAGGTAATTATTGCTGCTGCAGGTACAGGTGGTCATATAAATCCAGGAATAGCAATTGCAAATAAAATAAAAAGTGAACAGCCAAATTCAGAAATAATATTTATAGGAACAGAAAGGGGACTAGAAAATGATTTAGTTCCAAGGGCTGGATATACCTTAAAAACAATAGAAGCATATGGATTTAGCAGAAAAGTTTCAATAGAAAATATAAAAGAAATGTATAAAACTTTTGCTTCAATAAAAGAGGCTAAAAAAATAATAGAAGAATTTAAGCCAGATGTTGTTATAGGTACTGGTGGATACATATGTGTTCCGGTTATGCTTGCTGCAAAATCAAAAAAAATCCCAACTGTATTACATGAGAGCAACGCATTCCCAGGAATAGCTGTAAAAATGTTATCAAAAAAAGTTAATCTGATATTAGTTGGATTTGAAGATGCAATAAAGAAATTACCAAAAGCTAAAAAAATTGTTGTAACAGGAACTCCAACTAAATTAAGAAAAATGGAATTGACAACAGAAGAAAAGAAAAAGATAACAAAAGAATTTGGCTTTAAAGATTATGAGCCAAGAGTATTAATATTTGGGGGAAGTCAAGGGGCACAAAGTATAAATGACAGCATGATAGAAATAATAACCGAAAAAAGCAATAGAGGATATCAAATTATATGGGCAGCAGGCCCATCGCAGTATGACATAATAAAAGAAAAATTAAATGAAAAAGGAATAGATATAAACAATATACAAAGTGTAAGAGTAGTACCATATATTTATAATATGCAAGAAATTATGAACTATGCAGACCTTGTAGTTTCAAGAAGTGGAGCAATGACTGTAACAGAAGTTGCACTATTAGGAAAACCAGCTATATTTATTCCATTTCCTCATGCAACGGAAAATCATCAAGAATATAATGCAAGAGTTTTAGAAGATGCTTGCGCGGCAAGGGTAATATTAGACAAAAATTTAACTGGCACAATGTTAGATCAAAACATATATAGTATAATATCTAACACAGAAGTACTAAAAAAGATGGGACAAAATGCGACAAAAATAGCCATAAATGATGTCGAAGATAAAATATATAAAGAAATAATTAAAATAATAAAACAATAATTGTCGAAAAACATAAAAAACGAACGAACTAAAATGCTTGAACTTCTAGCAAATATGATATATATTGAACATATCTTAACAAAGGAAGGGATAAGTATGAATAACATAAAAGAGCTTTATGGAGAAGCAATAATTGATTCTAGAGATTCAGAAGAGTTAAACATAGGAGAAAGAATAAAATTAGAATATTATAAAACAATTAGCAAACTCTTTGCGAATGGAAACAGAGAAACATATGGAATAGGTATAGTAAAAAAGTACAAAGACACTAAAAAGGAAAAAATAGAAAGTAGAGAAATAAATAATATTTTATTAGAAGAAAAGCAAACAGAAAAATTATTAAAAATATTAATAAACAATAAAGTAACGCCAATAGCACTAGATGATGTATTAACAGACCTAATAAGAGCATAAAATTATACAGTAAAAGCCTTCTTTTGGATTTATTATTTCAAAGAAGGCTTTTTGTGGGGAAAAAGAATTATATATCTAGTGCATTAAACTTTTAATTTTTTAATAATTAGAATTTCATTTTTTAATTTATCAATAATATCTTTTCTAGTAATAACAGCTTGTCTGTATTCATTCAAAACTTGAAGGAAATTATCAAAGGTTTCGCCATCTTGCAAAAGCATTCTAATACCCTCTCTATAATAGTTTTGAGTTTTTTCCTTAGTAGCTTTAAGCATTTTAATACTGTAGCTTTCCATTAATTCCAATCTTTTAATTTGAGATTGCAAATACTTAATATAATCCCAAATACAAGAAATCTCGTAATTGGTATCATCAATAACAACTTTAAATAAAACTTTTAAAACTTTTCCGTTTATTTTACCTAACTTTTTATTCTCATTTAATTGGTCTAAAGCAACAAGAACAGGGTCAGGTCTTGCATCTTTTATTAAATCACGTAGGGTTTCTGAAATATTTACGTGTGTTGTATATCTTCTTTTGGTAACAATAGCATCATATTCATCAGCAACTCTAATAATTTGAGCGCAATAAGGAATGTTTTCTTTAGTTACACCATTAGGATAGCCAGTTCCATTTAAAGCTTCATGATGGTATAAAGGGCCAACAGCATAAGGACGCAATTCTAAATCCTTTATACACATTTCATAACCTAAAGTAGTATGAGTTTTCATTATTTCATATTCTTCAGGTGTTAATTTATCAGGTTTATTTAATATACTTAAAGGAATAAACATTTTGCCAATGTCATGCAAATAAGCACAAATTGTACAATAAACAGTATAACTATTATTGCAGTTCAAATATTGGCAAATTCTGCAAACAAGATTAGCAACATTTTCGCTATGCCTTTTAGTAAAAAAATCAAGATTACCTAAAACATTTAACTGGTATCTCATAGTCTTATCTAAATTATACGATTTTAGAGCAGTAGGACTATAAAAATCTATTTTTGAATCTCTCATAACAACTCCTTTTTACACATAAAGTGTACCTTTTCATTAGCGGTATATAAAATATAATACTACATATGCAGTTTTTTATCAACAAAAAAAATATAAAAAATTGACAAAATATTTAATACTGTATATACTTAAGCAAAAGAGAAGCTCTAACTACTATTAAGAAAGGAAAGAAAAGAAAAGATGTCTAAAATATTAATAAAAAATGGAAAAGCTTTAATTATTAAAAATAACGATGTTGTGATAGAAGAGATAAATATTTTAATTGAAAACAGCAAAATAAAAAAGATGGAAAAAAATTTAGAAGATAGTGAAGCATATATAATAAATGCGAAAAACAAAATTGTAATGCCAGGGCTAATAAACGCACATTCACATGTACCAATGAGCATATTTAGGGAAACAACAGAAGGATGTAGTTTATACGAATGGTTAAATGAAAAAATATGGCCAAGGGAAGAAAAACTAACAGAAGAGGATATATATAATGCAAGTATGTTGTCATTTATAGAAATGATAAGAACAGGCTGTACTTGTATAAATGACCAATATTTTATGTCAGAACAAATAAGAAAAGCAGCAGAGAAAAGCAAAATAAGGTTAGTTCTAACCAGAACAATTACATCAACAGATGGGGAAGAAGGCACTGATAAAAGAATAGCTGAATTTGAACATTTATATGAAACGCGAGATAAACGAAATGATTTAATAACATATACTGTAGCACCACATAGTTTTTACACATGTTCAGACAATTGTTTAGAAAAAGTTTCTAAAATAGCATCAAAATATAATTTGCCAGTACATGTACACTTTTTGGAAAGCATAGATGAAATAGAAGATATAAAAAAACAACATGGGCAAAAAGCAATATATGTACTAAAAAAATACTTTGGTAATACGCATAATATATTGGCACATGGTGTTAAGTTAGATGATGAAGATATAGAAATTTTAAAAACAATGGATTGTAGCATAGTACATAATCCAATATCAAATTTAAGATTAGGTTGTAAAATAGCAGACACAACTAAATACATAAAAAACGGGTTAAATGTTGCATTAGGAACAGATGGGCAAGGTTCAGGAAGTAATTTGGATATGTTTGATGCAATGAGAGTAGCTTGTTTAATACAAGGTGGAATACATGAAAATGAAGCAAGAATAACAGCAAAAGACGTTATAAAAATGGCAACAATAAATGGAGCAAAAGCATTAAAATTGGAAGATAAAGTAGGAAATTTAGAAGAAGGCAAACAAGCAGATATAATAATAGTAGATACAGAAGAAAAGCTAGACAATATAAAAATGATACCAAATTTAAACCAAGTTGCAAATTTAGTATATAACACAAGTGGACTAAATGTGGAAACCACAATAGTAAATGGAGAAATCCTAATGGAAAACAAGCAAATAAAACATATAGATGTGGACAACATAATAAGAAATGTAAATAAAATGAATAATTGAAAATTCATTTACCAAAAAACGTGAAAACACTGGACTTTTACGGCATTTTGTGGTATAATTATAGTATAAATGGGTTAAAATAAAATTAATTTTGGAGGTACCTAAAAATGTTTAACGAAGAAGTATTTAAATTTGATATAGATAATATAAAAAATGATTTAGCAATAGAAGGAATGGAAATAACAAATGCAGATGTAGACATGTATAGAAGATTTGCAAATGATGAATTAAATATGCCACAATTAATAGAAATAATAAAAAATCAAAGTTTATAAAATTAAAATTACACAAAAAACTGCCAATAAACAAAAGGCAGTTTTTAATTGTAAAAAGTGTAGAAAGGAAAAATTATGAGAGACATATATGAAACCTATAACTCTAAATATTGCTATCCAGGAACCACTGTATTAAAAAATAAATTAAACATAATGAACATAGAAAAATTGCAAACATATGAAGCAAAAATCACAGCTGCAAAATCCTTAGGCTTAAGAAAATCAGGTATAACAGGAAACTTTGACTCAAACCATATTAAACAGATTCATAAATACCTATTTGAAGACGTATATCCATTTGCAGGACAATTTAGAACAGAAAATATAGCAAAAGGAGAGTTTAGATTTGCTCAATTTGAATATATAGAAACAGAACTTGAAAGCTTATTAAATAAGCTAAAAAAAGAAGAATATTTGCAAGGATTAAATAAAAAAGACTTAGCAACAAAATTAGCATACTATTTAGCAGAACTAAACGTATTACATCCATTCAGAGAGGGAAATGGAAGAACAAACAGAGAATTTATAAGACAATTAGCATTAAAAAATGGCTATCAGTTAGACTTAAAAAAAGCCAAAGCAGAGGAAATATTAGAAGCAAGCATAGAATCAATAGTAGACACAAGAAAATTAGAAGAAATAATTTATGAATGCCTACAATTAGGGACTGTTCCAAATTGTCCTTAGTGACAATTTGGGCTGTCCCTAAATGGAAATATTTTCTATTTCTTGCATGGTTAATCCTGTTGCTTTAGCTATTGTTTCTTTGCTTATTTTTAACTCTAACATTTTCTTTGCAACCTCTAGTTTACCTTTTTCTAGTCCTTTAGCGTAAATCGCTTTTTCGTCCATTATTGCTTTTAGTCGTAAATCTGCTATTCTTTGCATTCTTTCGTCTTCACTTAAACTATCAAGTTTTTCTGTTGCCTCTTTTATTTCTTTGTTTTCTCCCATCTTTTCAGTCACCCTTTCCGATTTTGGATTTTCCAAAAAATATAACCAATCTAATAGTTTATCTTTTTCCTTTTCTCTTCCCTTTATTTTTGGTAACTCTATAATATCAATTTCTAACTTATCTGTCAATATTTTACCTCCTGTTTTATTATCCATTATTTTCCATACGCTATGATAATCCATTTCTTTTAAATTTTTTACTTCAAAATCTGTTATTAATATTACAATTGTTTTTTCTAGTAACGAATAATCTTCTCCTGTTTTTATTTGTCTTGTATACAACCTACTCCAATAATATAGTATTCTTTCTATTATATTGCTTTGATCTATTAATTGCATTTCTATATTGCATTTTTCCTTTCCATCAAGCTCTGCTAGTATGTCTAATACTCCTAATTTGTCGTCTTTAAATTCTCTTCTTAATATCGGGTTCTTACTTAAATCTATACTTTCTATTTTTCTTTTTAATATTGTTTCTAAAAAACCTTTTGTTATTCTTTCGTTTCCTATTTCACCAAATAATGCTTGAAATACTACATCTAATTTAGGCGATAATGTTTTTGTTTCTTTGTTTTTTTCCATAAAATGTTCCTTTCATTGTTAACTATTGCTTAAACAGTTTCTTAAAGTAGAACATTCACCTCCTATCATTAGATTTTATTTTCTTATTTTTTGGATTTTAATTAGATTTTAAATTTTAGAATTAAATTATTTAAAATTTGTGTTGATTTTTGAATAAATAACTTTTTAGATTTTAATATATTTTTATAAGTTATTAGCTAATTGGTCTTCACTATTCAAGCAATGTAATTATATATAATCATAATTTACAATTTTTGTAAACTCATTTTTGTTATGTTTAATTGGCAATATTTCAAGGCTGGCCCAAATTGGGCAAATGGGACAATTGGGGACTGTCCCTAAATGGGGAAACGTAGGGGCGATTTTAATCGCCCGCCAAAATGGGGCAAAAAAAAGAGGGTGCAGTGCACCCTCCAACGAAAGATTCTCAGAAGACACCATTAACATGGGAAAACTACAATTAACTTATTTTATTTTGATGAATATGTTATTATTCTTTTCGAAAAGTTCGATACCAAGTCGAAGCAGTTCAGCGTAAAGGGTATTATCACCCGAACAACAAAATCCACTTAACTTGTAAATCTTTTCTCCAAGGGCGGAATCGGCGCCTATGAATATTATCCCACGTGCACGCAGCTTCAGTATCCTTTTAGCTGTCTGTTTTATCCTTCTGGCCCTCCTTTCTGCTTCTTTTTCCTCGAGTTGCTTTTCCCTTGCTTTAATTTTTTCTACCGTTATCATAATAAGGGTTCCTTTCTTTTACTAACATCCTATTGGATATTGTACCTTTATTATACCACATACTTCACATAAAGTCAAGATTATGTAAAATTTATAAAAAATATTGCGTTATTTTTAAAAATGGGATATAATTAGTTATTAAATTAAGGGGATAGTGAATAAGCATGCCTAATAAAGAAACTCATAGAGCATTTAACCAGTTGTTAAATACTTTTTTAGAAATTAATAATAAAGAGGAAGAGTTGGCACAAGATGGTACTAGTAGTATAAAATTAGTACCTATATTTTTGTATAATGATACAGATAAAAAACTAAAGGTAGAATTTAAAATTGGAAACGAACAATTAACTAAGATTAATAATCTTCCAGATTTTTTTGAAAGAATGCTTAATAGAGAAAAATATAAATATAACAATGTGCTGGAGTTTATACATGAGGAAAATGCTTTTGAAGAGCAAAGTAGGTCTTTGCTAAAATTTTTACTAAAATATGCAGAAATAATTAAATATGCAAATGATGTAAATAATAACTATGCATATTATGGAAGAAACTTTAATGTGAATAATGTGGTACTATCAAATACAGGTTTAGACGAATTATTTGAAATATTAAAAGGAAAAACAGTAGAATTTGAAACAAAAACAGGAGAAAGAAAAATTCAATTTATAGATGAGCCAATAGATATAAAATTTATATTAGAAAAATCAGATGAAAGTACATATTGTTTAACACCTAATATAGATGTGTATGGGTATGATATATTTTATGGAAAAAATTATTCTTATTTTTTGATCGATAATAAGATGCACAAATGTTTACCAAAAGTGGAAAATAGGAACTTAGAATTGCTAGAAGTGTATAAAAAAAATTATACTCAATCAATAATATTTAACGAAAATAATTTAAGAAATTTTTTTGCAATTGTAGTACCAAAAATAAAAGATAATTTTAAAATAAAAAATATAGACAAAGAACAAATAGAAAAATACATGCCTAAAGATTTGTATGTAAAAATATATTTGGATTATAACGAAAAAGGTTATATAATAGCAGATGTTAAATTCTGTTATGGAAATGTGGAATTTAATCCAATAAAAAACGTAAATTTGGAAATAACAAGAAACGCTATACAGGAAAATGAAGTACTTGATACATTTGTACAAACAGGTTTTATGCTTGATAGTGCAAACGCAAGATTAGTATTAGCAAATGATGAAAAAATATATAATTTTTTATCAAAAGAAATAGAAGATTATATGAAAAAATTTGAAGTCTTGGTTGCAGAAGACTTCAAAAAAAAGGACATAAAAAAAATAAAAATAAAATCAATAGGAGTAAAAATAGAAAACAATTTATTAGACATAAACTTGGAAGATTTTAAATTTAATATTTATGAAATAAAAGATATTATAAATAAATACAAACTAAGAAAGAAATTTTATAGATTAAAAGATGGAACTTATATTTCTTTAGAAAAAAATAGCAGTTTAGATTTTTTAGAAAATTTGACAGATAACATAGAAATAGAAGATGAAAATGTAGAAGAAAATTCAATAAAATTGCCAATATATAGAGCTTTATATTTAGAAAAAATATTTAAAAACATGCCTAATACTAATATACAAAAAAATGAGTATTATAAGAATATGATTAGCCAAATAGAAGATAGGCAAATAGATTTAAGTACAAAAATTCCACCAAAATTAAATGCAGAATTAAGAACATATCAAAAAATAGGTTATAAATGGTTGAGAACATTAGAACAATATAAAATGGGAGGAATTTTAGCAGATGATATGGGTTTAGGAAAAACAATACAATTATTAGCTGTTATACTTTCATATGTTCAGAAGAACAAAGGAAATGTAAAGCCCTCTATAATAATATGCCCAAGCTCTTTAGCACTAAATTGGTATAATGAAATTCAAAAATTCACTCCCACGTTAAAAGCATTAGTAATAAGTGACGATTACTTAGAGAGAAAAAGAAAAATAGAAGAAATAGGCAAATATCAAGTAATAATTACATCATATGATTCTTTAAAAAGAGACATAGATTTATATGAAAATTATTGTTTTAAATATGTTGTAGCAGATGAGGCACAATATATAAAAAATAATAATACAAAGAACTCAAAAGCAATAAAAACAATTAATGCAGAAACAAAATTTGCATTAACAGGAACACCGATAGAAAACTCACTTTCTGAGTTATGGTCAATATTTGATTTTATAATGCCTGGTTATTTATACAAATATAAAAAATTTAAAGAACTATATGAAACACCTATAATAAAAGAACAAAATGAAGATGTAATGAACAAGTTAAAAAAACAAATTGAGCCATTTGTTTTAAGAAGAACAAAAGGGGAGGTTTTAACAGAACTTCCAGACAAAACTGTAACTATATTAAATAATGAAATGTCAGAAGAGCAATATAATATATATATGTCATATATGGCACAAGCTAGAAAAGAAATAATGAGCCAGATAGATATAAATGGATTTGAAAAAAGTCAAATAAAAATATTATCACTGTTAATGAGATTAAGACAAATATGCTGCCATCCAAAATTATTTTTAAGAGAATATGAGGGAGAAAGCAGTAAGTTAAACCAATGTATAGAAATAATACAAGATGCTGTATTAGGAGGACACAAAATACTACTGTTTTCAAGCTATACTTCAATGTTTGAAATAATAGAGGAAAAATTGAAAAACATTGGAGTAAAATATCTTAAATTAACAGGACAAACTAAAGTTGGAGAAAGAATAGAGTTAGTAGATAAATTTAATACAGATGAAAATATAAAAGTATTTTTAATTTCGTTAAAAGCGGGTGGAACAGGTTTAAACCTTACAGGAGCTGACATGGTAATACATTATGACCCATGGTGGAATTTGTCTGCAGAGAACCAAGCAACAGACAGAACATATAGAATAGGTCAAAAAAGAAATGTACAAGTATATAAACTAATTACAAAAAACTCAATAGAAGAAAAAATATATGAATTACAACAGAAAAAAGCAAAATTAATAGATAATATGTTATCAACAGATGCAACTTTTATAAATAAATTATCAAAAGATGATATATTAGCACTGTTTGAATAAGAAATAAGCAAGAAAGTTTCAAAAATTTGTTTTAATAAACTATAATTTATGCTATAATATATATTATAGAAAAAAGTGAGGTGTATTTGTATGCAACAAATAACTAATATTCAAGATTTAAAGGCAGCTGTAAATCAAAACGGAGAGATGATTATAGCTATGAATGATGGTAATATTGTAATCATGAACATGGAAGAGTATAGGGAAAAAATAATGAAAGAAGATATTGAAAAACATTTATTAAAAGCTGAAACAGACATAGAAAATGGAAGAGTTAGAGATGCAAGAGATGTTTTTCAAGAATGGAAAGAAAAGTATGAAATATAGTGTTAAATTGACAGAGGAGTTTTTAGAAGAAATTGAAAAAATATGTGAATATATATCAGATAAACTTAAAAATATTGACGCTTCAAATAGATTAAGAGAAAAAGTAATGTATAATGTACTTTTATTAGAAGATTCTCCTAAAATGTTTGTGGAAATTGAAAAAACAGATAAAACTAAAAGGGCGTATAGAAAAATAATTGTAGACAATTATACGGTATTATATACGATTGATGAAGAAAATAAAATAGCATATATTGCTCATATTTATTATAGAAGACAAAATTACATATATTAAAAAGAGGGAAAACCCTCTTTTTAATATTGTATATTTTCTGTTGTTCCATCTGTTAATAATACTTTTATACTCTCTGGTCCGCCATTTCCTAAGAATTCAGCTACACCACTGGCAACTTTGATTTTTTGTTGGTTAGGATCACTTGAATTTGGATCATGTATTACATATAAATCGTTATTTTTTGTTATAAAATATAAATCTATATCGTTAAATACTGATTTAGTTACTTTGTATAAATATTTAGCATTAGTATTTTCAATTAATACTGCTCCCATACTTTCGCTTATGGCAATTGAACCATTTTCTATTGAAGCCACTACATCAGTATCATGACTAGGTGAACCATAATATGTAACACTATCTATTAGTGTTACAGTAGTATATCTATAAAAATCATTTGCTGTATATTTAATGGTATTTGTGGTTTCATTATCATCATCAATAGAAGTAGATTCACTTGAATTAAGTGGCACTTGTATAAATGAATTTTTTCCATTATTTTTGTTATTAACATTGTTTTTTAAATCTAATAATACTTTTTCAATATAAAATTTATCACTTGTGTCATCGCTTTTGATGTTGTTATATTTAATAATAGCAGAAACTAGAGTACATACAACAAGCACAACAAATATTATAATAGCTATAATTGCAGGGACCATAGAAGTTTTTGGCTCTTCTTCTCCTTTTAATCTTATATGAGTATTTTGTGCTTTCCAGTTTTCCATCTTAATAGGTAACCAAAAGCCATAAATTCCAAATGTAATAACAGTTAAAAACCACCATAACAAATAATGACCAATTAAACTTAAAGAACTTCCATTAAATACAATTCTTTTGCGATTTATAATGGTGTGTTTTGCAAGCCATTTTTGCTTGTAACATATTCCAAAAGGATATAGTATTCCTAAAGAAATAATAGTTAGGAAATTGCAAAGTAAATTTACACCTATTACTCCTAAAACCCCACCATCAAAATAGCTTTCACCTTTTACAAATGTTTCATCTTCAAAGTGAATATTTGAAACTATCCATTGTTCCTTTCTTATTGGAATCCAAAAACTATAAATTCCCAATGTTATAATAGTAAAAAATATCCATTTAAACTTTTGTACAAATAAAGAGGCGCCAGTTCCTTCAAATTTTAATCTTTTTCCATTGTAAATAGTATGGTCTATTTTATAAGCAATTAATAATTTCTCTGCCCATGCAGATGCTATTCCTAAAGTAGCAGCAGTTATTAGAAAAGATAAAATGCCATATCCAATTAATTCTAGGACTTTGCCATCAAAATAGGAATCAGTTCTTTCCACTTTTTTTTCTACTTTAATTTCGTCATATACTGACTCTGTTTCACTTTGTTCAGTCTTTTGTTCGTTCATTATAAAATTTCCTTCCCTTTTTTATTTTATATAATTATAGTAGTATATAAATTAAAAAAAATCAAGTAAATATAGATATATAACAATGAAAAAAATGTTAAATTTTACTTGTACAACTAAATAAATTATGATAGAATATTTGACATAAGATTTGGGAGGAAACATATGTATAGAAACAAAAATTGTGGAGAATTAAATATTAAAAATGTAGGAGAAAATGTAGTAATAGCTGGATGGGTTCAAAGAATAAGAAATTTAGGCTCAATGAAATTTATAGACTTAAGAGATCAATTTGGCATAACTCAAATAATTGTAAATGATAATTGTGCAGATAATCTTGTAACAGAGTGTGTTATTCAAGTTGATGGAACAGTAATAGAAAGAACAAATAAAAATTCTAAAATACCTACAGGCGAAATAGAAATAGAAGCAAAAAAAATAGAAGTGCTTGGGACGTGTAAAAACATATTACCATTTGAAGTAAACTCGGAAAAAGCAGCAGATGCAAGAGAAGACTTAAGATTAGAATATAGATTTTTAGATTTGAGAAACGAGAAATTGCATAAAACAATTATACTTCGTAGTGAAATAATGAAAACTATTAGAAATAAAATGGACGAGCTTGGTTTTACAGAAATACAAACACCAATACTTGCAAATTCTTCGCCAGAAGGTGCAAGAGATTTCTTGGTACCAAGCAGATTACACCCAGGAGAGTTCTATGCTCTACCTCAAGCACCACAACAATTTAAACAATTGTTAATGGTTTCTGGATTTGATAAATATTATCAAATAGCACCATGTTTTAGAGATGAGGATCCTAGAGCAGACAGAGCACCAGGCGAGTTTTATCAATTAGACTTTGAAATGAGTTTTGCAGAACAAAAAGATGTATTGTCAGTATTAGAAGATATTTTTACAACAATATTTAAAAGACATACAAACTGGAAGATTACAGACACTCCATTTCCTCGTATACCATATAAAGAGGCAATGGAAAAATACGGTAGTGATAAACCAGATTTGAGAAATCCATTAATTATACAGGATGTAACACAATTATTTAAAGATACAGAATTTAATGCTTTTAAAGAAAAAACTATAAAAGCAATAATAGTAGAGAATGGTGCAGAACAAGGAAGAAAATTCTTTGATAATATGGGAGAATATGCTGTAAATGAACTAGAAGCAAAAGGATTAGCCTGGGTTAAATTTGAAAAGGAAAATGAGATTACAGGCGGAATAGCTAAATTTATAACTAAAGAAATAAAAAAAGGGTTAGAAGAAATTGGCGCTAAACCAAACGTTGCAATTTTCTTTATTGCAGATGAATTTAAAAAAGCACAAAAAATAGCAGGTGGAGTAAGATTAGAATTGGGTAAAAGATTAGATTTAATTGAAAAGGGAGTATATAAATTCTGCTTTATAGTTGACTTCCCAATGTATGAATTATCAGATGAAGGAACAGTAGATTTTAATCATAATCCATTTTCAATGCCACAAGGAGGCATGGAAGCATTAATAACAAAAAATCCACTAGATATTTTGGCTTACCAATATGATGCTGTTTGCAATGGGTATGAAATAACATCAGGTGCAGTAAGAAACCATAGCCCAGAGATAATGGTTAAAGCATTTGAAATTGCGGGATATGAAGAAGAAACAATTAAAACAAAATTTGGGGCATTATATAACGCGTTCCAATATGGTACACCACCGCATGCAGGAGCAGCAGCTGGATTAGACAGATTAGTAATGCTTGCAGCAAACTCTGACAATATAAGAGAAGTTATTGCTTTCCCTAAAAATAAAAAGGCAAGAGATTTGCTAATGAGAGCACCAAGCAAAGTAACAGAACAACAATTAAAAGATGTACATATAAAAATAGATGAATAAAGGTTTTGACTCAAGGAAGGATAAAGAAAAAATGAAAAAGGTTTTAATAGGAATGAGTGGAGGGGTAGATAGCTCAGTATCTGCCCTTCTTTTAAAAGAAAAGGGATATGAAGTAATTGGTGCAACAATGAAACTATGGGAAAGTGATGACGAATGTGTTGAGGGTGGATGTTGTAATTTAAACTCTACAATGGATGCAAAAAGAGTATGTGATGTTTTGAATATACCACATTATGTATTAAATTTTAAGGAAGAATTTAATAAATGTGTAATACAAGATTTTATATCTGAGTATAAAAAATGCAGAACTCCAAACCCATGTATAGAATGTAATAAGTACTTGAAATTTGGCATGATGTATGAAATGGCAAAAAAACTGAATTGTGATTATATTGCAACAGGGCATTATGCAAAAATCGAATATAGCGAAAAATATAAACAATATGTATTAAAAAAATCAAATGCAGGAAAAAAAGACCAGAGCTATGTGCTATATAATTTGCCAAGACAGATGACAGATAAGGTACTATTCCCATTAGGGGATTTTGAGAATAAAGAGCAAATAAGAAAAATTGCAGAGGAGCATAATTTGCAAGTGGCAAGAAAGCCGGATAGTGAAGATATATGCTTTATACCAGAAGGAGATTATAAAAAATTTTTAGAGGCAAATTCTGATTTAAAAGCAAAGGTTGGAAATATAGTAAATACTGAAGGAAAAATCCTAGGAAAACATGAAGGACTTTATAAATATACAATTGGGCAAAGGAAGGGCCTTGGAATTTCAAATGAAGTTCCACTATTTGTAAAAGGATTTAATCCCGAAAAAAATGAATTAATAGTTGGGGAAGAAACAGAAATATTCTCAAAAGAGGCAATAGCAAATGAAATAAATTTAATATTAATGGATGAAATAACAAGGCCGATGGATGTAAAAGCAAAAATAAGATATGCTGCAAAAGAAGCTGAATGTACAATTTACCCAGAAGAAGAAGGCAAAATAAGAGTAGTATTTAATCAGCCACAAAGAGCAATAACACCAGGACAATCAGTGGTATTTTATATAGATGATATTGTACTTGGTGGAGGTAAAATTTGTGATTTGTAAAAATTAAATGTTTTAATAAAAGGAATTGAATTTATATGGAAATAGAAAAAAACAAAGCAATAATAGAGGCAATTTTGTATTCGGCAGGTAGAGAAGTTAAGATGACAGAACTTATGTCAGCTTTGGAATTAGGAGCAAACGAAATTGCTAATATAATAGAAAGTATGAAAGAAGATTATAAGAATTTAAATAGAGGGATAGAAATAATAGAAATTGAAGGCTCATATCAACTATGTACTAAAAAAGAGTATTTTGATTATATATATCCAATATTTGACAATAGAGCGAAACCAAACTTATCACAGGCAGCACTGGAAACACTCGCTATTATTGCATATAATCCTAAAATTACAAGAGCAGAAATAGAAGCAATAAGAGGGGTAAATTCGGATGGAACAATATATAAATTATTAGAGTATAATTTAATTGCAGAGTCAGGAAAATCAGATGCACCAGGTAGACCAATGACATTTTCTACAACCACACATTTTTTGAAAATGTTTGGAATGTCAAATCTAAGTGATTTGCCAGATTTACCAAAATACAAACTTGATGAAAATAGACAAATAGTAATAGACGAAATTATAGAGGAAAAAGGAGAGGCTCCTATACCGAGCGAGCAGGAAGAAGAACAAGAAAATGATGGGGCAGTTGTCTAAAGTATGCCTTAAGGAAGGAATGAAAATAAATGAAGTTAAGTGAAAGTTTTTTTTATACAATAAGGGAAGATTTGAAAGACGAGGAGTCTATAAGTGGAAATTTATTAGTTAAAAGTGGTATGTTTAAAAAAGTTGGAAATGGAATTTATATGAAATTGCCACTAGGACAAAAAGTAGTAGATAATGTTAAAAATATAATAAGAAAACATATGAATGAAGCAGGAGCTAAAGAAGTAACAATGCCATTATTACTTCCTATAGATGTATTTCAAAAATCAGGACGATATGAATTGTTTGGACCTTCTATCTTTCAATTAAATGACAGATATAATAGACCATATGCTTTGGGACCAACTCATGAAGAATTCTTTGTATTGGCAGCAATGATGAAATCTAAATCATATAAGGATTTTCCATACACTTTATATCAAATAGGAAATAAATATAGAGATGAAATAAGACCAAGATTAGGACTAATAAGGACAAGAGAATTTACAATGAAAGATGCATACAGTTTTGATATAAATCAAGAAGAATCAGATAAATCTTATCAAAAGCAATTTGAGGCATATAATAAGATTTGCCAAGAAATAGGGCTAAACTATGTTGTTGTTAGAGCAGATACTGGAATAATGGGTGGATTGCTATCAGAGGAATTTCAAGCAGTAACAGATGTAGGAGAAGATATTTTGGTATTGTGCGATAATTGTGATTATGCTTCTAACATAGAAGTAAGTAAATGTATTGATGAAGAAATAGAAAACAAAGAGGAAAAGAAAAAATATGAAAAGATAAATACGCCACATGTGGGAACAATAGATGAACTAACAAATTATTTACAGGAGAGCCCGGAAAAATTTGTAAAGACGCTAATATACAATGTTGATGGTAAATTTTATGCATGTATGGTACAGGGAAACAAAGATGTAAACGAAGTAAAACTTCAGAAATTGTTAAATGCAAAGGAAGTTGTACTAGCAGAAGCAGAAGATGTAAAGAGAATTACAAATGCAGAGGTAGGATTTGCGGGGCCAATAGGACTAAATATTCCTATTATAATGGATAATGGAATTAAATATATGAAAAACTTTTTAGTAGGGGCAAATGAAACAAATTATCATTATATAAATGTAAATATAGATGATTTTAAACCAGAAATTGTTGCAGACATAAGAAATATACAAGAAGGAGATTTATGTCCAAAATGTAAAGGACACATACACTTTAAAAAAGGTATAGAAGTAGGAAACACATTTAAACTGGGAACAAAATATTCATCAAGCTTAGGCTTAAATTATTTGGACGAAAATAATGAATTAAAACCAGTTGTAATGGGATCATATGGGATAGGTGTAGAAAGAATGATAGCAGCAGTAGTAGAGCAAAACCATGATGACAAAGGAATTATATGGCCAATGAATATAGCACCATATAAGGTATGTATAGTTTTAATAAGTAACAAAGACGAAAAGCAGAAGCAAATAGCAGAACAAATTTATACAGAGTTACAGAATATGGGCATAGAAACTATATTAGATGATAGAGATGAGAGACCAGGAGTAAAATTTAATGATATGGATTTAATTGGAATACCATTAAGAATAACTGTAGGAAAAAAAGTCGAAGAAGGACTAATAGAGCTAAAACAGAGAAAAGAGACAGAAAGCGAATTAGTAAAATTAGAAGAAATAAAAGAAACAATAAAGAAGTTCCTGAAATAGGAACTTCTTTTTGACAAAAAACTGTGCACAATTTTTTGTTATTTATGCATTTATAGCATTTAATTTTTTTGCTAAATTAGATTTTTTTCTAGCAGCTGTGTTTTTTACAATAACACCTTTTGTACAAGCTTGATCTATTTTCTTTGTAGCTTCTGAGAATAACTTTGTAGCTTCTTCTACGTTTTTATTTTCAACAGCTTGTTCAAACTTTTTAACAGCTGATTTGTATCCAGATTTAATCATATTATTTCTAGCAGTTTTCTTTTCGATAACGCTAACACGTTTAATTGCAGATTTAATATTTGGCATAATTTGCACCTCCCTTTAAGTTAGTAAATAATAACAAAATATATTTTAACACGGAAATACGAAATTTGCAAGAGGTTAGCATAAAAAAATTGTTATGGGAATTTAACTATACAAAACACAAAAATTTTAAAAATCTCTTGAAAAAAATAAGCATAACAACTATAATAAGAAAGTACCAACGATAATATTGTAAAAATTGGAAGGAGAGATAGTTATGAATATAACAATAACAGGAAAGGATTTAAAAGCTACAGACGCAATAAAAGAATACATCGAAAAAAAAGCTGAAAGATTGGTAAAATATTTCGGAGATGAATTTGAGGTAAATGCAACAATAAAAACAGAAGGATCTGAACAAGTTGCACAAATAGATGTAAAAATGGGAACAGATAGATTTAGAGCTGTTACAGCACATAAAGACTTATATGCTTCAATAGATAAAGACATAGACATATTAGAAGGTCAAATAAGAAAAATGAAGACAAAAAAAGATAAACAAAATATGACAGAATCAATTAGAGGAAAAGAAGAATTAAGACAAGAAGAAGAAAAAGAAATAGAAGGTGAAATATTAAAAACATTATATTATGATATAAAACCTTTAACTCCAGAAGATGCAAAATTAAAGTTAGAAGAGAAACCACAAGATAGATTTTTAACATTTATAAATGTAGAAACTGGAAAAGTAAATGTTATATATAGAATGAAAGATAATAAAAACTATGGTTTAGTAGAACCAGAAGCATAGAATAAATAAAAGCAAATAAAAGCTGGGTATAATGAAGAAAACGATTAAAACCATTGACATATCTGAAAAAAAATGATAAAATAGAAACCGCTAGTGTAAAATGAAAAATATAGCATTTTACCTAGCGGATTTTATTTGAAAAGAGGTGAAATTTAAGTGCCAACAATTAACCAATTAGTAAGAAAAGGAAGAAAATCTGCTACAACTAAATCTACATCACCAGCTTTACAACATGGTTATAATTCTATGAAGAAAAAAATGACCAATAAAAGAGCACCACAAAAAAGAGGTGTATGTACAGTTGTAAAAACAGTAACACCTAAAAAGCCAAACTCAGCATTAAGAAAAGTTGCCAGAGTAAGACTTTCAAATGGCTATGAAGTAACTTCTTATATTCCAGGTATAGGACACAACCTACAAGAACACAGTGTTGTTTTAATAAGAGGAGGAAGAGTAAAAGACCTTCCAGGTGTACGTTACCATATTATAAGAGGAACACTTGATACAGCAGGTGTTAAAGACAGAATGCAAGGTAGATCAAAGTATGGAGCTAAGCGTCCTAAAAAATAAATTTGATTTATACCATAGTGCATATAACTTATTAATTTAAGGTACTTAAATAAAAATAAATTATATAGCACTAAACTGAAAAAGTTTTGAGAAGAATTAGTATTGAACTTTTTAGAGTACCTAAGATACTAGGTAAATATTAGTATCAAATTTTATAAGGAGGGAAGAATAGTGCCAAGAAAAGGATATATAGCAAAAAGAGAAGTTTTACCAGATCCAATATATAATAGCAAAGTTGTTACAAAACTAATTAACAATGTAATGCTAGATGGTAAAAAAACAGTTGCTCAAAAAATAGTTTATGATGCATTTGATATTATAAAAGAAAAAGAACAAAAAGATCCACTAGAGGTTTTTGAAGCAGCACTTGAAAATGTTATGCCTGTTCTAGAAGTTAAAGCTAGAAGAATTGGTGGAGCGACATACCAAGTTCCAATAGAAATTAGACCAGAAAGAAGACAAACATTAGGTTTAAGATGGTTAGTCGTTTATGCTAGAAACAGACATGAAAAAACAATGGCAGAGAAATTATCTGCAGAAATATTAGATGCTGTTGCTGGAAATGGTGGAGCATTTAAGAAAAAAGAAGATATGCATAGAATGGCTGAAGCTAATAAGGCTTTTGCACATTACAAATTTTAAAGTTTTAACAACGTTAAAACTTTAAAAATATAGAATACAAATAGAAGGAGGAAAAAAATGGCTGGAAGAGAGTTTCCTTTAGATAAAACAAGAAATATAGGAATTGTAGCACATATTGATGCAGGAAAAACAACAACAACAGAGAGAATATTGTTCTATACAGGTAAAACTCACAAAATTGGAGAAGTTCATGAAGGCGAAGCTACAATGGACTGGATGGTTCAAGAGCAAGAAAGAGGTATTACAATTACTTCTGCTGCTACAACATGCCAATGGTTAGGAAATAGAATTAATATAATAGATACTCCTGGACACGTTGACTTTACCGTTGAAGTGCAAAGATCTTTAAAAGTACTTGACGGTGCAGTTACAATATTAGCTGCAAAGGGTGGAGTACAACCACAAACAGAAACAGTTTGGAGACAAGCAGACAAATATCAAGTTCCTAGAATGGTATATGTAAATAAAATGGATATTACTGGAGCCAACTTTATGCTTTGTGTAGAACAACTACACAACAGATTAAAAGCAAATGCAGTTCCAATTCAATTACCAATTGGTGCAGAAGACCAATTCAAAGGAATAGTAGATTTAATAAAAATGAGAGCTTTTATTCATAAAGATGACTTAGGCAAAGTAATAGAAGAAGGAGAAGTTCCTGAAGATATGAAAGCTCAAGCAGAAGAGTTTAGAGCAAAGTTAATAGAGGCAGTTGCAGAACAAGATGATGAATTGATGATGAAATATTTAGATGGTGAAGAATTATCTGAAGAAGAAATCAAAAAAGGTTTAAGAACAGGTACAATTAATAATAAAATTGTTCCAGTTGTATGCGGTTCATCATATAAAAACAAAGGTGTTCAAGAATTATTAAATGCAGTAGTTGACTTTATGCCATCTCCACTAGATATACCACATATAAAAGGTGTTACATTAGATGGAGAAGAAACAGAAAGAAAAACATCTGATTCTGAACCTTTTGCAGCATTAGCATTTAAGATTGCAACAGATCCATTTGTCGGAAAATTATGTTTCTTTAGAGTATATTCAGGAACATTAGACGCTGGTTCAACAATATTAAATGCAAATAAAGATAAAAAAGATAGAATGGGAAGAATCCTTTTAATGCATTCTAACCATAGACAAGATATTGACAAGGTATATGCTGGAGATATAGCTGCAGCAGTTGGATTAAAAGAAGTATCAACAGGTGATACACTTTGTGATCCAGCACATCCAGTTATATTAGAATCAATGGAATTCCCAGAGCCAGTTATTGATATAGCTATTGAACCTAAGGACAAAGCTAATAGTGAAAAAATGGGCATAGCTCTTGCTAAACTTGCAGAAGAAGACCCAACATTCAAAACATATACAAACCATGAAACAGGTCAAACAGTTATAGCAGGAATGGGAGAATTACATCTAGACATTATTGTTGATAGATTAAAAAGAGAATTTAAAGTAGAATGTACAGTAGGTAAACCACAAGTTTCTTATAAAGAAACAATTAGAAACAAAGTAAAAGTTGAAGGTAAATTTATTCGTCAATCTGGTGGACGTGGACAATATGGTCATGTATGGCTAGAAATGGAACCATTAGAGCCAGGTACAGGAATTCAATTTGAAAGCAAAATTGTTGGTGGTGTTGTTCCAAAAGAATACATCAAACCTATTGAAGAGGGAATTAGAGAAGCTGCTGAAAGTGGTATATTAGCTGGATACCCAGTTATAGACTTTAAAGCAACTTTGGTAGATGGTTCTTACCATGAAGTTGACTCTTCAGAAATGGCATTTAAAATAGCTGCTTCAATGGCATTCAAAGAAGGCTGTAAGCAAGCTAAATCAGTTATTCTAGAACCAATAATGAAAGTTGAAATAACAGTTCCAGAAGAATATATGGGAGATGTTATAGGAGACGTTAATTCAAGACGTGGTAGAATGGAAGGTATGGAAGCACAAAGCGGAAACCAAGTAATAAGAAGCTTTATTCCATTATCAGAAATGTTTGGATATGCAACAGATTTACGTTCTAAAACACAAGGAAGAGGAACATACTCTATGGAGCCATCACATTATGAAGAAGTTCCAAAATCAATATTGGAGACAATAGTATCTTCAAGAGCAAAAAAAGACTAAATTAAAAATAGTTAAAATACTTGCATTTTTCTCAAATTTGTTATAAAATGCAAGTGTTAAAAATTAGTTATTAATTTTAAAAATATAAAAAGGTTAGAAAAATTCTAACACTAAAATTAAGGAGGAAATTTAAATGGCTAAAGCAAAATTTGAAAGAACAAAACCACATGTTAACATTGGTACAATTGGTCACGTTGACCATGGTAAAACAACAACAACAGCAGCTATTACAAAATATTTAGGCTTATTAGGAAAAGCAAAATATGAAGCATATGATCAAATCGATAGTGCTCCAGAAGAAAAAGAAAGAGGAATTACAATTAACACAGCTCACGTAGAATATGAAACAGATAAAAGACACTATGCACACGTTGACTGTCCAGGACACGCTGATTATGTTAAAAACATGATTACAGGTGCTGCACAAATGGATGGTGCTATATTAGTTGTTTCTGCAGCTGATGGACCAATGCCTCAAACAAGAGAGCATATATTACTTGCTAGACAAGTTGGTGTTAAATATATCGTTGTTTACTTAAACAAATGCGATATGGTTGATGACCCAGAATTATTAGAATTAGTTGAAATGGAAGTTAGAGACTTATTATCAAGCTATGATTTCCCAGGAGACGAAATTCCAATTATAAAAGGTTCTTCACTAAAAGTATTAGAGAGCACATCAACAGATCCTAATGATCCAGTATATGCTCCAATGAAAGAATTAATGGATGCAGTTGATAGCTATATACCAACACCAGACAGACCAGTAGACCAACCATTCTTAATGCCAATTGAAGACGTTATGACTATCAGTGGTAGAGGAACAGTTGTTACAGGTAGAGTTGAAAGAGGAACAGTTAAATTACAAGATGAAGTTGAAATAGTAGGTCTTTCAAAAGAACCTAAGAAAACAACAATTACAGGTGTTGAAATGTTTAGAAAAATATTGGATCAAGCAGAAGCTGGAGACAATATTGGTGCATTATTAAGAGGTATCCAAAGAACAGAAGTTGAACGTGGTCAAGTTCTTGCAAAACCAGGAACAATTCATCCACATACAAAATTCAAAGCACAAGTATACGTTCTAACAAAAGAAGAAGGTGGACGTCATACACCATTCTTCAATGGATATAGACCACAATTCTATTTCAGAACAACAGACGTTACAGGTGTTATCGAATTAGCAGCTGGAACAGAAATGGTTATGCCAGGAGATAACGTAGATATGACAATCGAACTTATCACACCAATAGCTATTGAAAAAGGACTAAGATTTGCTATCCGTGAAGGTGGTAGAACAGTTGGTTCAGGTGTTGTTTCAGAAGTTATTGAATAATATAAATCATGGAATATAGAAAAGGCAAGGGTTACAAGAAATTGCAACACCTTGCTTTTTTGTACTATTTTAAAATTTCATCAACTTTTTTCAGACTCAATTACAAATAAAATTAATTTTATTAATAATATTTTCTTTAGTCTAAAGTAGAAAAATGTAGGGTCGATTTTAATCGCCTGTATAACAATTTTAAATCTAAGTTTAACCAATCCCTTAATCTTAGAAAAGTCTATTTTTCATTTGACTTTTTTGTTTTTTAATTATATACTATACGTGTTAAAATAATTGAAGGAGAGAATTTTTATATGAAAATCTTCAAAATGACTATATTAATGGTGCTAATAATATTATTTACTATGTTTTTTACAACAAACATATCAAAAGCAACAACAGTAGAGGTAACAACAGATAATTTGAATTTTAGAAGAGAAGCATCTACAGATTCAGAAGTTATAATGGCGTTTCAAACAGGATATAAATGTGAACTAATTGCAGAAGAGGGAAATTGGTATAAAGTTAAATATTTAGGAATGATAGGATATATAAGTAAGGATTATGCAAAAAAAGAGCAAGAACCTGAAAAAAAGGAAGCTAATGCAGAAACACCAACTACTACTAATACAGAAGAACCTCAAAAACCAGATGAACAACAAACAGAAACAATTAGTAATAAAGTATTAAAAGATACAAGTATAAAAATTTTACCACTTATTTATTCAGAAAATATAGGTTCACTAAAACAAGGAACACAAATAGAGGTTATTAATACAACAACTACTTGGGCATATATACAAACAAATCAAATAAGTGGTTGGATAAGAAAAGACATAATATCAACAGAAACAAGTACAAAGAATAATCAAACAAATAATAATGCAGGAACTACAACTAAGAATGAAGAAAATAATAATGTAAAATACGAAGAAAAGACAGCATATGTAAATGATACAGCAGTTAACATGAGAAAAAGTGCTACAACAGATAGTGATATAATAAAGGTACTTGCGTTAAACACAGAAATTACACTAATAGGAGAAGAAGGAGATTGGTATAAGGTTAAAAGTTCAGAAGATGTAGGGTATATTGCTAAAAGGCTTGTATCAGAACAAAAAAAGGAAACAACGTCTAGAAGTGCAGAGGTAAGAACTACAACAAATATACCAGAAACAGCAAATGATAATACAGAAACAACATCTTCAACTAAAGGCGAAGATGTTGTGGCATATGCAAAACAATATTTAAACTGCCCATATGTTTATGGAGCAGCTGGACCAAATTCTTTTGACTGCTCAGGATTTACAATGTATGTGTACAAGCATTTTGGAATTTCGTTGCCACATGGAGCAACATCACAATCACGTTATGGAACAGAGTTAAACATTAATAAAAGTGAGTTAAAAAGCAAATTGAAACCAGGAGATTTGGTATTTTTCTTGGATTATCCAACATATGATGGCATAGGACATGTTGGAATATATATAGGAGATGGAAATTTTATACATGCTTCTTCAGGAACAGGATATTGTGTTAAAATTTCTACTTTACTAGATGGTGGATATTATGACAGATACACAGCAGCTAGAAGAATATTTTAAATTAAATAGGGGGCATACACTTTAGGAGTGATAAATATTAAAAGATTATTTTGTGTTGCCTCAATAAGCTATATAATAGGAATAATAATGAGGCTATACTTTGGAAGTATAGCTTTTTTAAGTATACCAATAGCTGTTATAATTTTATTAATAACAAAAAATAAAAAGATAATAGTGATTTTAATATGTTTAATAATATCCATTGGTTATGTTAGTATTTTAGAAAACAAGTATAGCAAAATAAGTGATATGCCAATAAAAGAAATGGTAACAATTATCTCAGACATACAAGAAAAAGAGTATAAAAAAGTTTGTACTGCTAAAATTGTAAGGAATAATAAAAAAATATTAATAAATATAAAAATGTCACAAGATATTCCAAGCATAAAATATGGAGATTCACTATACATAGAAGGAGAATTTAAACAGCCAGAAGAAGCAAGAAATTATAAAGGATATAATTATAAGCAATATTTAAAAACTAAAAAAATTATAGGAACTGTAGAACTAGAAAAAGCTAAAATATTAAAATCAAGTAATGGTAGTTTTATACACAATATACAAAAATATATTAAAGATACAATAAATGGAACATTAACAGATGAAGAAGGCAATTTGTTGTTAGCAATATTATTGGGCGATAAGGACAAATTAAGTGAAGACATACAAGAGAGTTTTAAAACAAGCAATTTATCACATATGCTTGCTGTATCTGGGGCTCATGTATCATACATAATTCTTGGACTAACATATGTATTACAAAATTCTATTATTGGAAAGAAAAATGGAAAGATAGTTTGTATAATTTTTTTACTTGCTTTTATGGCAATAACAAACTTTACACCATCTGTTATAAGAGCTTGTATAATGGCTATTTTGACACTGTTTTCAAGCATAATATATAGAAAATCAGATGTATATACAAATATTTCTGTAGCAGCATTAATTACGCTAATATTTAATCCATATAGTTTGTTAGATTTAGGATTTCAATTATCATATGGAGGGACAATTGGGATAATTATTTTTATAAAAAGAATACAAGAGAAAAAATCAAATAGTAAAGTAATAAATTATATAAAACAAATGGCATTAGTTTCTATATATGCTAACATTATAATTATTCCAATTATGATGTATCATTTTAACACAGTATCTTTTACATTTATAATTTCAAACATAATGGCTTCTCCAATTTTAGGAATAATTGTAATAACTGGATTCTTATTTATAATAGCATCAATTACAGTAAAACCACTAACAAGGCTTATTGCGATATTTATAAAACCAATATTAAGTATATTAATTAAAATATCACAGATATGCTCCAAATTACCATTTTCTAATATTTTAGTTGTAACACCATACATGTTTAATGTTATATCCTATTATGCAATTATACTATATTGCATAAAAAGCAAAAAAAATAATAAATGCAAAATTATAATATGTTTGTTAATTGTTTTAATTCTAATTAATTTTATAATATATATATTTCCACAAAAATTAAGAATATTTTTTATAGATGTAGGACAAGGGGATAGTACATTAATAATAACTCCAGACAAAAAAACGGTGCTAATAGATGGAGGAGGCAGTGATAGCTTTGATGTGGGCGAAAAAGTACTTTTACCATATTTGCTAGATAGGAGGATTTTGAAAGTTGATTATGTTTTAATATCACATTTTGATACTGACCATTGCGGAGGAATACTTACTATAATGGAAAAAGTGAAAGTTAAAAATATAATTATTTCCGAGCAAGCAGAACATAGTGAAAATTATGAAAGATTTAAAAAGTTGATGATACATAAAAAAATTAGGTTAATAGAAGTAAAGAAAGGGGATAAAATAAAAATTGGAAGATATTCAGAATTTAAAATATTATTCCCAACAAGTAGACTATTATCAGAAAATCCGTTAAACAATAATTCAATAGTAGCACAGTTTAATTACAATAATTTTAAAATGTTATTTACAGGAGATATTGAGAAGTTAGCAGAACAGCAAATATTAAAAACAGAAAAAGCAGAAATAAGAGCAGATATATTAAAAGTAGCTCATCATGGTTCAAAAACATCGTCAATACCAGAATTCATAAAAGCGGTTAGACCTAAGATAGCATTAATAGGAGTTGGAAAAAATAACACTTTTGGTCATCCAAATCAACAAACAATTAAAAATTTAGAAAACATTAAGTGCAGGATTTATAGAACAGATTTACAGGGAGAAATAATTATAAAGATAGATCAAAAAGGAAGGATGAATGTTAAGAGTAAATTAAAAATAAAATAATACAAATTTAAAATTTACTTGCCAAAAGGAAAAAATTGGGCTATTATTATATAGATAAGTAACAAGAAAAATTTTCCAGATTAATAAAAGGGGGCATAAAATTAAAAATGGCAGACAAATTAATTATTGTTGAGTCACCAGCAAAAGCAACTACAATTAAAAAGTTTTTGGGTGGCAATGTAAAAGTATTAGCGTCTATGGGACATATTAGAGATTTGCCAAAATCTAAGTTAGCAATAGATATAGAAAATGATTTTACTCCAGAATATATAAATATAAGAGGAAAGGGAGCTTTAATAAAAACATTAAAAAAAGAAGCAAAAAATGCAAAATATGTGTATCTGGCAACTGACCCTGACCGTGAAGGAGAAGCAATAGCATGGCACTTAGCATATATATTGGAAATACCAGAAGATGAAGTGTGCAGAGTTACATTTAATGAAATAACAAAAGAGGCGATACAAAAATCTATAAAAAGTCCGAGAAAAATAGACAAAGACCTAACAGATGCACAGCAGGCGAGAAGGGTATTAGACAGAATAGTAGGATACAAAATAAGTCCAATACTATGGAAAAAGGTTAAAAGAGGGTTATCAGCAGGTAGAGTTCAGTCTGTAGCGGTTAAGTTAATAGTTGATAGAGAAGAAGAAATAGAAAAGTTTATACCAGAAGAATATTGGAATATAACAGCACAGTTATTAGAACCGAAAACAGAAAAAACATTTGAAGCAAATTTTTATGGTAAAGAAGGAAAAAAACTTGAATTACATTCTAAAGAAGATGTAGATAATATAATAAAGCAAATAGAAAAAGGGCAATATATAGTAACAGATGTAAAAAAAGGTGAGAAAAAAAGAACACCAGCTCCACCTTTTACAACAAGCACAATGCAACAAGAAGCTTCACGAAAATTAGGATTTACTCTTAAAAGAACAATGAGCATAGCACAAGGATTATACGAAGGAGTTAATGTTGGAGCAAAGGGAACAGTAGGATTAATAACATATATGAGAACAGACTCTACAAGAATATCTGAAGAGGCAAGAGCATATGCAAAAGAACATATAGTAAAAACTTATGGAGAAAATTACTACGAGAATAGATATTATAAAACAAAACAAAATTCTCAAGATGCACATGAGGCAATAAGACCAACATATATAGACTTAGAGCCAGAAACTATAAAACAGTATTTGACACCAGAACAATATAAATTATATAAATTAATATACAATAGATTTATAGCAAGTCAAATGTCAGCAGCAATTTATAATACTGTATCTGCTAATATAGATGTAAATACATATAATTTTAGAGCTTCAGGACAAAACTTGAAATTTAAGGGATTTATGACTCTATATGTTGAAGTTCTAGAAAATGAAAAAGAAGAGGTTGAACTATCTTTACCAGAATTAGAAATAGGTGCAACAGTTATAAAACAAAAATTGAATTCAAAACAAAGTTTTACAGCACCTCCACCAAGATATACAGAAGCAAGCCTTGTAAAAGCCTTGGAGGAAAAAGGCATAGGTAGACCAAGTACATATTCTCCAACAATTACAACAATATTAGAAAGAAGATATATAGAAAAAGAACAAAAACAGCTAATGCCAACAGAATTAGGCAAGGTTGTAAATAAATTATTGGTAGAAAACTTTCCAAATATAATAGATGTGGAATTTACAGCTAAAATAGAAGAAGAATTTGATGCTGTTGCAGAAGGAAAAGAAAATTGGAAACAAATATTAAGAGAATTTTATCCACCATTTAAAGAGCAATTGGATAAGGCAGAAAAAGAATTAGAACATGTTACAATAGCAGATGAAGTAACAGATATTCCATGCGAAAAATGTGGAAGAATGATGGTAATAAAATATGGTAGATATGGCAAATTTTTAGCTTGTCCGGGTTATCCAGAATGCAAAAATGCAAAACCAATAGTAGAAAACATTGATGTTCCATGTCCGGTATGTGGAGCAAAAGTACAAGTAAGAAAAACAAAAAGAAAGAAAAAGTATTATATTTGTGAACATAACCCAGAAACATGCAACTATATTTCTTGGAATAAACCAAAAATAGGAGAAAAGTGGGAACCAGAAAAAGAAAAAGAGGTTACAAAACCTAAAAGAAAAACAAGGAAGAAAAAATAGTAACCAATAAATAAACAAAATTAAAAAAAGAACTTGTTAAAAAGCCAGTTATGTGATATAAAATATATATAAATGGAAGTGAAGAAAGGTGGAATTTTCTCGTGGAAGATATTGAAAAAAAAGACAAAAGAACAATATTAGTAGTAGACGATGAAAAGCCAATTGTTGAAATTTTAGTATATAATTTACAAAAAGAAGGATATGATACATTAGAAGCATATGATGGAGAGACAGCAATACAGCTTGCACTGGAAAAAAAGCCGGATTTAATTTTATTAGATATAATGTTACCAAGAGTGGACGGATTAACAGTTTGCAAAAGAATAAGACATACACTAAATGTACCAATAATAATGTTATCAGCAAAGGATGAAGAAATAGACAAAATATTAGGATTAGAATTGGGAGCAGATGATTATATAACTAAACCATTTAGTATAAGGGAACTAATAGCAAGGGTAAAAGCTAATTTAAGAAAATCAGAAGTTTCATTAAATGTTTCTGAAGAAAAATATAAGGAAAACGAAAATTCTAAAATAGAAGTAGGAGACTTATCATTAGATTTGGAAAAATTTGAGGTAAAAGTAAGAGGAACAGTAATAGATTTAACTATACGAGAGTTTGAAGTCTTAAAATATTTGGCAAACCAGCCAGGACAAGTAGTAACAAGAGAAACTTTATTGGAAAAAGTTTGGGGATATGAATATTATGGAGATATAAGAACAGTTGATGTTACTGTAAGAAGAATAAGAGAAAAAATAGAAAAAGATACATCAAGTCCTAAAATATTAATTACAAAAAGAGGAGTAGGTTATTATATAGCTTCAAAATAGATAAAAACGCAGTAAAGAGCAACTCAATCTTTACTGCGTTTTATAATTTATCATATTAAAAATAAACCCATATAAAGACAGAAAGGAATGTAAACCAAAATGACAAAAAATATTCAATTTAGGATACTATTAATATTTTTAATAATAGGAATAGCATTTATAGTAGGGATATCTTGTTACAGCATATCGATTTTGGAGAATTTGAAAAATATGCAAAATCAAGTAGAACTGCAACAAAATTTGACAAATCAAATTGAAAATTTAAAATCTATTTCGGCTGTGAGCTTGGGTACATTTTTTATTATTATATTAATAATGGGAATTTTTATTTCTAAATCTATAACAAAGCCAATAACAAAATTGATAAAAAGTGTAGAAAAAATAACAGCTGGCGAAGATGTAAAATTAGAAAGTGAAAATGGAACAGATACCCAAATTGGAGAACTAGTTAATGCATTTACATTAATGACAAATGAATTAAAACAAAATATAAATGAAATAGAAAGGCAAAAAAAACAAATAGAAACTATATTGTTGCATATGACAGATGGAGTAATTGCATTTAATATGGAAGGAAAAATAATACATATTAACACAGCAGCAATGAATTTATTAAAATTAGAGCAAAAAGACAATTCATTTGAAAAGATATTTAATAAACTTAAACTTAATATAAACTTAGAAAAAATAATATATTTGGAAAATTGGACTTCATCAGAACATAGATTAACAATAGAAGATAAATGTGTAAATCTATTTTTTGTGCCATTCCAAGACGAGAATAATAGGCAAGCAGGGTTAATTGTGGTTATACAGGATATTACAGAGCATGTTAAACTAGATAATATGAGAAAAGAATTTGTAGCTGATGTATCTCATGAATTAAAAACGCCAATTACATCTATTATGGGGTATGCGGATACTTTATTGGAGGGAGAATATGACAAAGATACACAACAAAAATTCTTAGGTGTAATAAGTTCAGAAGCAAGAAGAATGGCAAGACTTGTTACAGACTTGCTAACTCTTTCTAAATATGATAGCAAAAAAGTTAAATTAGAAGAAACTGAATTTGATTTAGGAGAGCTAACAAAAAAATGTCAAGAAAGATTAAAATTTGAAATAGAGAAAAAACATCAAAATGTAGAATGTTTTGTAACTGCAAATGTGCCACCAGTTAGTGCAGATAAATATGGAATAGAAAGAGTGGTTTTAAATATATTATCTAATGCAATAAAATATACTCCTGAAAATGGTAAAATTAAAATTTATGTTGGATTTGTGTATAATGATGCATATATAAAAATAATTGATAATGGTATTGGAATTTCGGAGCAAGATTTAACTAGAATATTTGACAGGTTTTATAGGGCAGATAAGGCGAGAACAAGAGAAATGGGAGGAACTGGGCTTGGATTGTCAATTGCAAAAGAAATATTGGATCAAAATAAAGGAAGTATAGATATTAGAAGTGAATTAGGAAAAGGAACAGAAGTTATAATAAGAATACCAGCGAAAAAGTAAAATAAAGGTATTGCAAATGATACAAATAAATAGTAAAATTAATACTGATAAAGTAAAGGAGAGAGCGCTGTAAATGAAGCTAGATAGTAAAACAAAAGATATTTTAGAATGGATAATTTGTATAATAATAGCATTTATACTTGCCTTAATAATTAGATATTATGTAGGAACACCTACAATAGTTAAGCAAACATCAATGTTTCCAACATTAGTTCAAAATCAAAGACTTATATTAAATAGATGGGTCAGAACAAAAAAGGTAATGCCAAATAGAGGAGATATAATAACATTTGAGGCTCCAAACATGCCAAGATATAAAACAATAGAAGAAGTTGATTTAACTAATCCTATAGCAGATTACAGTGGAAGACCAACTACGTTTTTTTCTAAATTTGTATACTATGTATTAGAATTAGGAAAGGACAGCTATATTAAAAGAGTTATAGCACTTCCAGGAGAACATGTTCAAATAAAAGATGGAAAAGTGTATATAAATGGGGAAGAACTTAAGGAAGATTACTTAGAGGAAAGTGTTGTAACAGAAGCAGAAAATGGAGCATATACAGACATAATTGTTCCAGATAATTGTGTATTTGCAATGGGAGACAATAGAAAACATTCTTCAGATAGCAGAAGGTTTGGCTGTATTCCATTGGAAAGAATAGAAAGTAAAGTATGGATTAGATTTTGGCCTTTTAATTTATTTGGTAAAATAAAATAAGCGAGGAAAATAGTTGAAATTTGAAGATTTAGTAGGAAATGATAAAGTAAAAAATATGCTTAAAAACTCAATAAATGAAAACAATATTTTACACAGTTATATGTTTGTAGGCACAGAAGGAATTGGAAAGGCAATGTTTGCAAAAACATTTGCTAATATGTTATTTTGTGTTTCTGATGAGGAAAAACCATGTGGAAATTGTAAGCCATGTATAGAATTTTTGGGAAATAACAATCCTGATTTTATGCAGATAGATGCAGAAGATGGTAAGAGTATTAAGATAGAACAAATAAGACAATTACAAGAAAAGGTAATAGAGAAGCCAATAAATTCAGGGAAAAAAGTATATATAATTAATAATAGTGAACTGATGACAATAGAAGCTCAAAATTGCTTATTAAAGACATTGGAAGAACCACCAGAATATGTAGTAATAATTCTGATAGTGTCAAATGAAAATAAATTGCTTACAACAATAAAATCGAGATGTACAAAAATATATTTTGAAAGCTTGTCTAATGAAAAAATAGAAAATTATATAGTACAAAGGCAAAAAGAAAAAGTGTTAAATAAAAACATGCTTGAACTTTGTAATGGAAGTATAGGCAAAGCAATTACTATTCAAGAAAAAATAGAAGAATATGAACAAGTCGAAAAAATAATATTAAATATTGATAAAAATGATATAATAGAAATATGGAATACTGCAGAAGTGTTATATAAAGCCAAAGAAGATATTTTTAATATGCTAGATTATATAAATATTATACTATATAATGAATTATGCAAAAAAAATGAAATTAAATATGCAAATTGCATAAATAGTGTAGAAGAAACAAAAAAAAGATTAGATAATAATGCAAATTATGATATGTCAATAGACATTTTATTACTTAAAATATGGGAGGAATTGAATGAAAAACATCATTGGAGTTAGATTTAAAAAACCAGGTAAAATATATTTTTTTGATCCAGGAGACTTACAAGTTGATTTGAAGGATTATGTTATTGTAGAGACTTCTCAAGGTGAGGAAATGGGAGAGGTAGCAATATGCAACAGAAAATTACCAGATGAAAAATTGGTTGCACCATTGAAACCAATTATTAGAATTGCTACAGAAGAAGATAAGAAACACAATGAAGAAAATAAGAAAAAAGAAAAAGAAGCATTTGAAATATGCCAACAAAAAATAAAAAAACATAAATTAGATATGAATTTGCTTGATGTTGAATATAAATTTGATAACAGTAAAATTTTATTCTTCTTTACAGCAGATGGAAGAATAGATTTTAGAGAACTTGTAAAAGACTTGGCAGCAGTATTTAAAACAAGAATAGAGTTAAGACAAATAGGAGTAAGAGATGAAGTAAAAAGAATTGGTGGCAATGGTGTTTGTGGTAGAGAATTATGTTGTTGCTCATTTTTAGGAAATTTTGAAACTGTTTCTATAAAAATGGCTAAAGAGCAAAATATTTCATTAAATCCATCTAAAATTTCTGGAAATTGTGGAAGACTTATGTGTTGCCTAAAATATGAACAAGATGTATATGAGGATAAATTAAGCAGAATACCTAAAGTAGGTTCAATAGTAAAAACAGAAGATGGTGAGGGAATAGTTGAATCTATAGAAACTCTTAAAGAGATTATAAGGGTAAAATTAAAAGATGGAGATGAAACTTTTTACAAAAAATTTAATGCTAAAGATGTTACACTTATAAAAAGTCCAGAAAATGAAGAAGAGGATCCTGAAGAGAAAGAACATTTAAAAGAACTACAAGAGCTAGAAAAGTTAGAAAAAATGGATACACAAAACAAGACAGATGATGATATATAATAAACAAAAGATGTATTTTTAGGGAGGTGAAAAATATGGCATATAAGATAACAGATAAATGTATAAGTTGTGGAGCATGTGCACAACAATGCCCCGTAGAGTGCATAGCACAAGGCGAGGGAAAATATGTAATAGATCCAGAACAATGCATAGAATGTGGAACATGTGCAGGTGTTTGCCCAGTTGAAGCACCAGAGTTAGCAGAATAAACACGAAGGATAGAGTAAGGTAATCTATGAAAAATGTAGGGGCGATTTTAATTGCTCGCACTTCGAAGAAAGGAAAAATAAAAATGAAAAAAGCAGTACAAATAATATCAATAATAGCTATATTAGCTGTAACATTAATTACATTAACAGGATGCATGAACATAAATTATGAGGTAAAATTAAACAATGATGGAAGTGCAGAAATATCATATTTAATGGGATATGATAAACAATTTTTAAAAGACATGGGAATTTCAACAGATACATTGAAAAATGATGAAACAATGGGAGAAGCAAAAGCAAGCATAGAATCAGAAGGATACACAACTGAGGCATACGAAGACGATAATACATATGGTTTTAGAGCTACTAAAAGCGTTGAAAATATTGAAGATTTTGATATAGAATTAGGGTTATTGACAGAAGGTGAGCAAGCAGATGAAAATAATAAAATAAAATATGAGAAAAATTTATTAAACACAAAATTTGCTCAAGATGCTAAATTGGATTTAACAAATATGCTAGAAGATTCTACAGAAGAAACATCTGCTATGTTAAACACAATGATAAAGAAAATGAAAATGGTATATAAAATTACATTACCATTTAAAGCAGGCAATAACAATGCTACAACAGTATCAAAAGATGGAAAAACATTAGAGTGGGTATTAATGCCAGGGGAAATAAATGAAGTAAAATTTGAAGCTGCAAAAAGTCCAGTAATAATATATTATGCTATAATGGTAATAGTAATAGCAGGCATAGCAGTGGCAATTGTGCTAATAATAAATAAGAACAAAAATAAATCAGTAGTAGCTGAAACTGAAAATAAAGAAGAAATAAAACAAGATGAAACAAACCACATGTAAATAACACAATACTAGAAAAACAACACATACTAACAAATGTGTTGTTTTTTTTGTATAAATAAAAAACAAGTCTTGACAGATATTTTTTTTAATCATATACTTTACTTATATTTATATAAGGAGGTATGCTTTTAAATGAATAATTTAATTGAGATTAGATGGCATGGTAGAGGTGGCCAAGGTGCTAAAACAGCTTCTCTTTTGTTAGCAGATGCTGCTTTTAATACTGGCAAATATATTCAAGGTTTTCCTGAATATGGTCCTGAAAGAATGGGTGCTCCTATTACTGCATATAACAGAATAAGTAACTCTCCTATAACAATACATAGTAATATTTATGAACCTGATTATGTTGTTGTAGTTGATGATACATTACTTGAAAGTGTAGAAGTTACAGCTGGGTTAAAAGAAGATGGTGCAATAATTATTAATACAACTAAAAATTATGACTATCTAAAAAATGTTTTGAATGGATACAATGGAAAAGTTTATACAATTGATGCTAGAGAAATATCTATGGAGGCTCTTGGAAAATATTTTCCAAATACTCCTATGCTTGCTGCAGTTGTAAAAGTAACTGGAATTATGACAGATGAAGAATTTTTAAATGATATGCAAGGATCTTTTAAGCATAAATTTGCAAAAAAACCTGAAGTCATAGATGGCAATATGAAAGCTTTACAACTTGCATTAAATCAAGTAAATTTAATCTCATAAGAAAGGGGTAATTTTATATGTCAAATATAAATAAAAATACTACAGCTGAAAATATGACTATTGGTGGTAATATTTATCAAGCAGGGAATGCTACAAATTTTAAAACTGGCGATTGGAGGAGTATTAAGCCTATATACATTAGTGATAAATGCAAACAATGTGGCTTATGTTTTCCTGTTTGTCCAGAAGATGCAATTCCTGTTAATAAAGATGGAAATCGAGAAGATTTTAATTTTGATTACTGTAAAGGATGTGGCGTATGTGCCAAGGTCTGTCCTTTTAATGCTATAGAAATGAAAAATGAAGGAGAGTAAAGAAAGGAGATTTAATTATGAGTATAAGAGAACGTTTAAGTGGAAATGAAGCTGCTGCTACTGCAATGAAACAAATTAATCCTGATGTTGTAGCTGCCTTTCCTATTACACCTTCTACAGAAATTCCGCAATATTTTTCAACATTTGTTAGTAATGGTGCTGTTGATACGGAATTTGTTGCTGTTGAAAGTGAACATAGTGCTATGAGTGCATGTATTGGTGCAGAAGCCGCTGGTGCAAGAGCAATGACTGCAACTTCTGCTAATGGATTATCTTTAATGTGGGAGATGATATATATTGCCTCAAGTTTAAGACTTCCAATTGTAATGTCTTTAGTAAATCGTGCGGTATCTGGCCCATTAAATATACACAATGATCATTCTGATGCTATGGGAGTTCGAGACAGCGGTTGGATAATGTTATTTTCTGAAAATAATCAGGAAGCATATGATAACTTAATTATGGCGCACAGAATTGCAGAAAATAAAGATGTACTTTTACCTTTAATGGTTTGCCAAGATGGTTTTATAACATCACATTCTATTGAAAATATTGAATTAATAGAAGATGAAAAAGTAAAAGAGTTTGTCGGAAAATATAAGCCAGAACATTATTTACTAAATGCAAAAGAGCCAATGGCTATAGGACCTTTAGACTTGCAAGCATATTTGTTTGAGCATAAGTATCAACAAGCTGAAGCAATGAAAAAAGCAAAAGATGTAATTTTAAAGGTAAGTAAAGATTTTGAAGAACTAACTGGAAGAAAATATTCTTTCTTTGAGGAATACAGATTAGATGATGCAGAATTTGCAATTGTATGTATGAATTCAACTGCGGGTACTGTAAAAGCTGTTGTAGATGAATTAAGAGCTAAAGGTATAAAAGCTGGTCTTCTTAAAATTAGAGTATTTAGACCTTTCCCAGCTGATGAAGTTGCAAATGCATTAGGCCATTTGAAAGCAGTAGCTATATTAGATAAAGCGGATTCTTTAAATGCTATTGGTGGAGCATTATTTGAAGATGTTACATCAAGTATGTATGTTAATGGTAAAAATGTCCCAGCTATAAACTATATTTATGGTATTGGTGGTAGAGATACTACTACAAAAGATATTCACACTGTATACACAGATTTACAGGAAGTTGCAAATTCTGGTAAAGTAGAAAACCCATATAGATATTTAAGTGTTAGGAGGGATAAATAATGGCATATAATTTAAAAGAAGTTATGGCAAATAAGCCATCAAGACTTACTGCTGGTCATAGAATGTGTGCTGGTTGTGGTGCTCCTCCAATTGCCAGAATGGTATTAAGAGCATTAAAACCAGAGGATAAAGCAGTTATTTCTAATGCTACTGGATGTATGGAAGTATCAACATTTTTATATCCTTATACTGCTTGGACAGATTCATATATTCATACAGCTTTTGAGTGTGCTGCGGCAACAGCATCTGGTGCGGAAGCAGCCTACAAATCATTAAAGAAACAAGGTAAGCTCCCAGAAAATCAAGAAGTAAAATTTATTACATTTGGTGGCGATGGAGGAACTTATGATATTGGATTGCAAAGTCTATCTGGAGCTATGGAAAGAGGACATGATATGGTTTATGTGTGCTATGATAATGGGGCATACATGAATACTGGAATTCAGCGTTCTTCTGCAACACCAAGATTTGCAGATACTACTACATCACCTGCCGGAAGTGTTATTCCAGGAAAAATGCAATCTAGAAAAGATTTAACAGAAATAATGGTTTCACATCATATTCCATATGTTGGTCAAACCATTGCAGTCAATAATTTTAAAGATTTATATGAAAAATCTGAAAAAGCTATATATACTAAAGGACCTGCTTTTTTAAATGTATTATCTCCTTGCCCTAGAGGTTGGGGATATCCTACAGACATGCTAATGCAAATAAATAAGCTTGCTGTTGAAACTTGCTATTGGCCTTTATATGAGGTTGTAGACGGAAAATATAAAATAACATATAAACCTGCTAAAAAACTACCAATAGAAGAATTTTTAAAACCACAAAAAAGATTTAAACATATGTTTAAACCTGGAAATGAATGGATGTTAGAAGAATTTCAAAATGAAGTAGATAAAAGATGGCAAGCATTATTAGACTTAGAAAAATTAAGTATCTGATATGAACTATATCCCAAAAGGTGTAGTTTCACAATTATATTAGGCAACTACATTTCTGTAATTGCCTATTTTATATACTTATTATATACCCAAAATAATAAAATTGTCATGAATATGATTAATTTCTCTGATATTTTTCTTATATACATTGACCTTTGGACAAAATCCGTATATAATATAAACATTGAAAAGCACTTTTATAATAAATAAAAATGAGAAATTAAAATTCTCTGAAGTTTAAAGGAGGACAAATAAAGATGGGAGAAGTTATAGTTGTAACATCCGGAAAAGGTGGTGTTGGAAAGACAACAACAACAGCAAATCTTGGGTCTGCTTTAGCATTAAGAGGGAAAAAGGTAGTTTTAATAGATACAGATATTGGACTAAGAAATCTTGATGTTGTAATGGGACTGGAAAATAGAATAGTGTATGACATAGTAGATGTTGTTGAAGAAAAATGCAAATTGAAACAGGCATTAATTAAGGACAAGCGTTTTAAGGATTTGTTTTTACTTCCAGCAGCGCAAACAAGAGATAAAAGTGCAGTAAATGAAGAACAAATGAAAGAATTAACAGAAAAACTAAAAGAAGAGTTTGATTACATAATTATAGATTGTCCAGCAGGAATAGAACAAGGCTTTAAAAATGCCATAGCAGGAGCAAATAGAGCAATAGTAGTAACAACCGCAGAAATTTCCGCAATAAGAGATGCAGATAGAATTGTAGGACTTTTGGAAGCGTCAGAAATAAAAAATCCAGAATTAGTAGTAAATAGATTAAGACCAGCAATGGTAAGAAAAGGCGAAATGATGGATGTAGAAGATATTGTAGACTTGCTATCAATAGACCTAATTGGAGTTGTACCTGATGATGAATATATAATTACGCAAACTAATAAAGGTGAACCAGTAGTATCTAACCATAAGGCTCCATCTGGAAAAGCATATATAGAAATAGCTAGAAGAATATTAGGAGAAAACATAGAGGTGACTATACCTGGAAGAAAGGAAAGTTTTTTTGCTAAATTAAAGCATCGTTTTTCTAAAAAATAATTACTGATGGGGGTATAAGATGTTTGAAAATATAATAAATTTCTTTAAAAACATAGGAAAGAATGGAAAAGAAAATTCTAAAGAAACGGCAAAAGAAAGATTACACTTAGTATTGGCACAGGATAGAGCAAATATATCAGCAGACTTTCTAGAAATGATGAAACAAGAAATAATAGAGGTTATAAAAAAATATATAGAGATAGATGAAAAAGCAATAGATGTTAGACTTACAAATAAATCTGGTGATGATGGCACAGTAGGTGCGCCTTCACTATATGCTAATATTCCAATAGTGACTATAAAAAATGAAGCAAGAAAAATTCAAAACAAGGAAGAGGAAGAAAGCACAGAAAAAGAAGAGGAAGAAGACTTAAAACAGATTGAGAAAATATCTGAAGAAGAAAAACCAGAAACAGAAGAAAAATCCACAAAAAAGGAATCAAAAAAGGAAGTAACAAAAGAAAATGAGGAGGAGAAGGAACTAGGAACAATAGGAAAATCACCAAACGAAAAAAATGAAAAAGAGAATAAAGAAGATATAGTTTCAAACGAAAATGATAATGATAATGAGGTAAGCAATGAGGAAACGAATTCTTAAAAATATGGAATGGGGAATACTAATATGTACTGTTATATTAATTATAATAGGCTTGGTAGCCCTATTTTCAGCTACTCAAAACTCAAATTATGATGAACTAAAAAAACAAATAGTTTGGATAATGGTAAGTATACCAATATTAATAGCAATTATAGCAATAGATTATGAGTTACTAATAAAAATAGCCCCAATATTATATGGGATTATTATATTGTTGCTAGCAGGAGTTTTATTTACAACTCCAATAAATGGTGCAACAAGTTGGTATAATATAGGTGCAGTATCATTTCAACCAGCAGAATTAGCCAAGATTGTAATAATATTATCCTTAACATATACAATAGTGAAAATACAGGCAAGAGGGAAAAAAGAAATAAATGTAATATATAAATTAGCAATAATATTAGGTGTAGCAATGGTTCCGGTATTACTAATAATTAAACAACCAGACTATGGAACGGCAATAGCATTTATTATGGCACTAATTTTTATGTTATTTGTGGCTGGAATAGATAAAAAATATATAATAATTGCAATAGCGGTGGTTATTGTAGCAGTTCCATTACTCTACTTTTTTATATTGCCAGAGCATGCAAAAACAAGAATAGATGTATATTTAAATCCAAATTTGGATCCAAGGGGGGCAGGGTACAATATTATACAATCAAAACTTGCAATAGGTGCAGGTCAATTATTTGGAATGGGTCTATTAAAGGGAAATCAAACTCAATTAGGCTTTTTGTATCCTAAAACTACAGACTTTATTTTTTCTGTTATTGGAGAAGAATTGGGATTTATAGTTGCAGCAGGAATAATAGTTTTATATGTTGTGCTAATTACAAAGGCTATATATGTTGCTAAAACTGCAAAAGACCTAGAAGGATCATATATTGCAGCAGGAATTGCAGGAATATTCTTTTTTCATATGCTGGAGAATATAGGAATGACAATGGGTTTGTTGCCAATAACGGGAATACCACTTCCATTTGTAAGTTATGGGGGAAGCTCACTATTGAGCAATATAATAATGATAGGAATATTATTAAATATTAGTGGAAGAAGACAAAAAGTATTATTTATAGAATAAGTTGTAATTATAAGATAGTGTAAGGTATTCTATGAAAAATGTAGGGGCGATTTTAATTACCCGAACTTCGAAGAAATTACTAAAAAATTGTAAATGAGGGGAAAATGTATTTAAAAAAAATAAAGATAGGAAATGTAGAATTAGAAAACAATATATTTTTAGCGCCAATGGCAGGAATAACAGACCTGCCATTTAGAACAGTTTGCAAACAATTTGGCCCAGGACTTACATATACAGAAATGGTTAGTAGCAAAGCTTTATATTATAATGATGAAAAGACAAAAAAATTGTTAAAAGTAAACGAGCAAGATAGGCCTATTGCAGTTCAAATATTTGGAAGTGACATTCAATCAATGGAGTTTGCAGCGAATTATGTAAGTGATACAGCAGATATTATAGATATTAATATGGGATGTCCAGCTCCTAAGGTAGTGAAAAATGGGGATGGAAGCAGATTGTTGCAAAATTTAGAATTACTAGAGCAAATAGTAAAAGTGGTTGTAAAAAATGCAAAAGTACCGGTAACCGTAAAAATACGAAAAGGTTGGAATTCAGAAAATATTGTTGCTGTAGAAGTAGCAAAAATAATAGAAGCGGCGGGAGCTTCGGCTATAACTATACATGGTAGAACAAGAGCAGAATTTTATTCTGGAGTTGCAGACTGGGATATAATTAAAAAAGTAAAGGATGCGGTAAAAATACCTGTTATAGGAAATGGAGATATAAAAACGAAGGAAGATGCACTAAGAATGTTCGAACAAACAGGTGTAGATGGCATTATGATAGGTAGGGCAACAATTGGAAGGCCATGGATATTTAAAGAAATAATAGATTTTTTACAGGGAAAAGAGGTTGAGCCTATTTCTAAGAGTGAGCAACTATGTATAATATTAAATCACATTAATTTAGAAGTACAGGAAAAGGGCGAAGAAATTGCAATAAAAGAAATGAGAAAACATATAAGTTGTTATATAAAAAATATGAGGAACGCAACAGAAATAAGAGAAAAAATAAATAAAATAGAAAAGCAAAACGAATTAGAAAAATGTTTAATAGAATACTTTAAAAATAATTGAATAAAAATATATAGAGAATAGAATATTTCTATTCTCTTTTTTAGACTGTAAAAATAGGGAAGGAGAGAGTTAGATTAATTATGGAAAAAAAGAAATTAATAATTATATTGGGCATTTTGGCTGTTTTGGTTACATCAGTAATTATATATTTTTTTATAAAAAATAATTATAAAAATTTAAAAAGTGGAAATAATATGAGTAACAAAAATTTAAAGGAAATTGAAGAATATATTTTAAGTATTAGATCATACAATGCCAAAATTGAAGTTGAGATACAAAGCAATAAAAACAAAAATAAATATGTACTAGAACAAAAATATGCAGAACCTAATGTACAAAAACAAATAGTATTAGAGCCAAGTAATATAGAAGGCTTAGAAACAATATTTGACGGAAACAATTTGAAAATAAATAATACTAAGTTGAATCTAAGTACTGTATATGAAAATTACTCTGATGTAACAAGTAATTTTCTGTGGCTAAATACATTTACAGAAGAATACAAAAAGATGATAGAAACAGGAAAACAAAATATTATAGAACAAAATGGAATCATAATAATGGAAATAAAAGATGCAGATGAATTAAATAAAAAGTTATATATAGATAGAAAAACAGGCAAACCTATAAAAATGCAAATAAAGAACGTTAGCAAAAATACAACCGTTTACATATTATATAATGAGATAGAAATAAATAGTTTAAAAAGGGATGATGTGTTGGCATTTAGATTAAAAAATGTATATGTAAATATGTAAAAAGGCTAGTAGTTACTATTATTTTTATCTCAACTAATACTAAAATATATTAAAAAACAAACCTTAAATATGCAAATACTGGGAGTGAAGATAATGGTAATAAAAAGAGGAGATATGTTTTATGCTGATTTAAGCCCTGTTGTTGGGTCAGAACAAGGAGGAATAAGACCAGTTCTGATTATACAAAATGATGTTGGAAATAAGCATAGTCCAACAGTAATAGCAGCGGCAATAACATCACAAACCACTAAAAATAAGTTGCCTACTCATATAGAGATAAGTCCAGAAGAAAGTGGGTTAAAAGCTGATTCTATTGTTTTAACAGAACAAATAAGAACAATAGATAAAAGCAGGTTGAAGGAAAAAATAGGTCATATAAATGACGAAAGAATAATAAATGAATTAAACAGTGCTTTAGGTGTAAGTTTTGGATTAGAATTTTAAAAAATAAAATATTATAGACATAATCAAAATAATATTGTAAAATTGTTACAGAGGAAAGTGATTAAATGAAATCTATATATTTTAATGAAGAAAAAGAAGTAAAAATAGAAGAAATAAAGGAAGCAGCAAATGGAATAAAAGAAGGAAAGTTGGTATTATTTCCAACAGAAACTGTATATGGGATAGGCGCTAATGCTTTAGACACTAATGCTGTACAAAAAATATTTGTGGCAAAAGGAAGGGCAAGTGACAACCCACTTATAGTACATATATCAAATATCAACATGTTAGAGCAAATTGTGGAAAACATAGGCGAAATAGAGAAAAGACTGATAAATAAATTTTGGCCAGGACCACTTACTATAATTTTTAATAGAAAAAGTGAAAATATTATACCAAACAGTGTAACAGCAGGATTAAACACAGTAGGAGTAAGAATGCCAAGTAATGAGATAGCGAGAGAATTAATTGAACTATCAGGGGTACCTATAGCAGCTCCAAGTGCTAATGTATCTGGAAGACCTAGTGGCACAAATGTGCAAGACATTATAGAAGAGTTAGATGGTAAGGTACACTATATAATAGATGGTGGTAAAACAATAATAGGTTTAGAATCAACTGTTATAAGAGTAATAGATAAAAAAATAGAAATTTTAAGACCAGGTAAAATAACATTAGAAGAATTGGAAAGTGTTGCAAACGAAGTGGAAGTTAATAAAAATGTTTTTGAAAAAGTTACAGACAAACCGGTGGCTTCACCAGGAATGAAGTATAAACATTATGCTCCAAAAACTAAATGTGTTTTAGTATATAGCAATGACAAAGCTAAAATGATAAATAAAATAAACGAAATATCAAATGACTACAAAAATGTGGTTGTATTAGGAACGCAGGGAAATATGCCTAAATATATTTCAAAGAATAAATTGAGCATGGGAGCTACATTAGAAGATGTTGCACAAAATATATTTTCACTATTAAGAAAAGCAGACAAATGCAATGCGGATTTAGTTATTATAGAAGGTGTAACTAAGCAAGGATTAGGATTGGCAATAATAAATAGGCTTATAAGGGCATGTGAATATAATTACATAGAAATTTAATGTATAAATTTAACAAAATTTTCTCATACTATAAAAAAAGATATAAGGTGATAGTATGAAAAAAGTTTGGATTATTGTAATAATTTCTATTGTATTATTAGCAATAGGAGGAATAACAGGAATATATATATATAATATAAACAATACATTAAACCAGAATTCGATTAAAGCAAAAGAATTAGCTGATGAACTTAAAAGAAAAATGATAGAAGAAGAAAATCGAACAGTAAGTACTTCTTCAAACACGGTAAAAACATCTCCAAATTCAATTGTACAAAAAAATACAGTTTATAAAATTTGCAATCATACTGTACAAAAAACTGAAATAATACCAGAAGAATTAATAAATAAAGAAGAAAAAGATATAGAACAATATTATAAAGATTGGCAGATAAAAAAGTTCACTTCTTCTGAGATTGTTTTGTATATGGAGAAAGATGAATATTGTGATAGACATTATGTATTGAAAGAAAACAATGGGGTTATAGCAATTTATAAGGTAAATCAAGAAAATGAAGCAGTATTTAAAGAAAATACACAAATACAAGTTCAGTATTTACCAGAAGTGGATTTGATAAATCTAAAAAAGGGAATATATGCAATAGGAGAGGAAAAATTAAATTCAATATTAGAAGATTTTGAATAAAAGTATAGCCAGTGTGTAAAAACACTGGCTCCAGATAAAAGAGCAATTACTTATATGCTTTACCATTTAAATCCACTAATGAATTAAATAAATCTTTATTTTTATTAATAAAGTCACTAGATTTTTCATTATTATTGAAAATATTATATTTGATGGCGATATCTTTTATAGCAATCTCTATAACTTCCTTAGAAACTTTTGAATTTATGTTATTGTATTCATCAATTAAAAATGGCACAGCAAAAATACCTTGTTCTTTAAATTTTGCGATTTTTTCTTCATTACTTAAATTTTCGTTATTAATTATTTTTTCGACATTAGTTTCAGAATTATTAACTTTGGTTTCATAGCACAATCTGAATTCTAAAGAATTTTTCCAACCATAATTGGCATTATAAATGAATTCCTCTTGAGTTATTTCCTCTATTGCTAGTGCTAAAATGTACTCATATAATCCAGCATCATGACTTTCATATAACTTGTCATATAGAGGTTTCACAGCATTTAGTCCAAGATTTATTATATTTTTGTAACTTGATGAATTCCTAATAAAATCAATAGGACTTCCAAGCATAGCAATTTTAGGATCTGCTCGCATCTCCTTTTCTATTTCAGACATTAAACGGTTCATATTGTCATTTATACTATTTAAAGTTGATGCATACACTGAATTTGATGAGAAATTTGAAGGAAAGAACATGCTGATTCCAATAAACAATATACTAATAAATAATAATGCTAAAATTACATATATTAATTTTTTGGCCTTCATAAAAACTCTCCTTAGAAATTAATATTAAATTATTATAATAATTTATATTTTTTATACCATAAATTTAAGGCTTTGTAAACAACTACTCTAAAAGTTACCCAAAATTGTCAAAATACTTAAATATTCGACAAAACATGACGAAAATGTATAAAGAGATTATAGAAGAAGAACAAGATTTATTGATATCAATAGTAATTATTATTTTTCTATTTTTAAATTTTCTTTCTTTAAATAACCTTGTTGATAGAATGCTCTAAAATACATTATTAACGAAAAAATTGTGGCAATAAGTGCTAAATAATATATATATTGATCAAAGTTTGGTAAAAGAGGTAAACTATATTCCGGGTGCCCAAATAAAGAACCATTCCAAACACGTACAATAAATGAGCAAACTATTGCAATGTAAAATAATACGGTAGTAAGCTTGCCATACCATCTACTAGAAACAACTAATTTTTTACCATATAGAAATGATGCACCAGAAACCATTAGAAGTTCTTTTACGAAAACAACAACCAAAATCCATAAAGGTATAACATTTTTTAATGTAAGTATTATCAATATAGAAACTTGAGTTGCTTTATCAGCTAAAGGGTCTATTAATTTTCCAAAATTTGTTATCAAATTAAATTTTCTGGCAATAAAACCGTCTAATATATCTGTTAAGGCAGAAATAGTAAGAAATATAAATGCCAAAAGGTAATTTTCTGCATCGATAAAATATACAATAAAAGGGATTAAGGCAAATCTGGATAGTGTTAAAATATTTGGCACATGTTTAAACATTTTTTTCCTCCATTTATAGTTCTATTTATAATTCTACTTTAAAAGTTAAATTTTCATTATTACAATCTATTAATACTTTTTGTCCGTTTTTTAATTCACCCTTTAAAATCATGTCAGACAGTTCATCTTCTAAATATCTTTGTATTGCTCTTCTTAAAGGTCTTGCACCATATTTTACGTCAGTACCAACTTTTAATAAAAAGTTAGTTGCAGATTCTGTAAGTACCATTGTAATATCTTTATTAGACAATGCTTTTTGAGTATCTTTTAACATTAAATTTATAATTTGTAACAATTGTTCATTAGTTAGTTGATTAAATATAACAATTTCATCTACTCTGTTTAAAAATTCGGGTCTAAAAGTTTCTCTTAAAGTATCTAATATTTTAGAATTATTAATTTGAGTACCACCAAACCCTATAGAATTTGTATTTAGGTTAGAACCAGCATTAGAAGTCATTATAACAATAGTATTTTCAAAGCTTATGGTATTTCCTTGAGCATCTGTTAATCTGCCATCATCCAAAACTTGAAGCAATATATTAAACACATCAGGATGTGCTTTTTCTATTTCATCAAACAATATAATTGAATAAGGGTTTCTTTTAACTTTTTCAGTTAGTTGGCCTGCATCATCATAACCTACATATCCAGGAGGCGAGCCTATTAACTTGGATGTAGAATGACTTTCCATATATTCAGACATATCTACTCTAATAATGGAATCCTCATTTCCAAACATCTCGTATGCTAAGGCCTTAGCAAGCTCAGTTTTACCAACACCAGTAGGACCTACAAATATAAAAGAAGGTGGCCTTTTTGTACTTTTTAATCCAGCTCTATTTCTTCTTATTGCTCTAGAAACAGCTTCTACAGCATTATCTTGGCCAATTATTCTTTGATGTAAGTTTCCCTCTAAATTTAAAAGTTTTTGTGTTTCCTCTTCAGTTATTTTCTTAACAGGAATTTTAGTCCAACTCTCGATTACTTCAGCAATATCTTGAACAGTTAAATTAACAAGTTTCATTTTTTTATTTAATTTATCAATCTGTTCTATTAAAGCACATTCTTTTGCTTTTAATTCAGCAGCTTTTTTATAATCTTCTGTTGAATCAGCAGAAGCAGCTTCTTCTTTATCTTCTTGAACATCTTTTAATTGATTTTTTAGAATTTCTAATTGATATAGTTCTTTATTATTTAAATTGATTCTAGAACATGCTTCATCCAATATATCAATAGCTTTATCTGGCAAAAATCTGTCATGGATGTATTTTTCGGACATTATAACAGCTTGTTTAATAACATCAGTAGAAATCTTTACCTTGTGAAATTCCTCGTAATATTTTTTTATACCTTCAAGAATATCTATTGAATCTGTAATTGAAGGTTCTTCTACAATAACTGGTTGGAATCTTCTTTCTAAAGCACTATCTTTTTCAATATATTTTCTGTATTCTTTTAATGTAGTGGTTCCAACTAATTGAATTTCTCCATTTGAAAGAGAAGGCTTCAAAATATCTGCAGCATTCATGGAATGTTCAGCATCACCAGCACCTATAATATTATGGATTTCATCTATAACTAATATAATGTTTCCTAAGTTTTTACATTCATCTATAATAGATTTCATTCTTGCTTCAAATTGTCCTCTAAATTGTGTTCCAGCAATTACGGATGTCATGTCTAATAAATAAACTTCTTTATTCAATAATTTCGCAGGTACATTTCCATTAGCAATTTTTATGGCTAATCCTTGAGCTATTGCTGTTTTACCAACACCAGGTTCTCCTATTAAGCAAGGGTTATTTTTGGAACGTCTATTTAAAATTTGAATAATTCTTTGAATTTCTTTATCTCTACCAACAACCATGTCTAATTGATTATTTTTTGCCCTATTAGTTAAATTAGTTCCAAATGTATCTAAAGCTTTTTTCTTTTTATCTTTAACTTTTTTATCAACTTTAACTTTTTTTCTGTCAGAAGATGATTCTTGTGCACCTTCGGCATTTTCGCCAAACATATTAGAAAAGATAGAACCTAATGGAATAGCACTAAACTGTGGAGTAGGATTATCTTCAAAGTTAGTAGAATCATCTGATGTAAAACTAGAAGGGTCAATACTTGATAAATCTATATTATTTGCCATATCTTTTACAATAGTTTCTAGTTGCTTAGTCATGTCATTTAAGTCATTTTCAGACAAATTAGCTTGTTTCATTAAACTATCTATAGGATTTATTCCTTTAGCCTTTGCACATTCATAGCATAAACCTTGTAATTCTTGTTTACCGGTTTCATCTTGCTTGTTTATAAAAATTACCGCTGTATTTTTATTACATATTGAGCATAACATATATTAAATAATCTCCAATCTTATAAATTAATTCAATATATATAATAACGCAAAAAGGCAAACTAGTCAATTAAAAAATTTGTATTTTCTGCAAAAAAATGGTATAATAGATGAAGATTTGCTAAAATGTAAATGGAGGTATTACAAAAAAATGGAAAACGCAAAAAAAATATATATAATCATATCTATAATATGTGTATTATCAATTGTTTTAGGGGCATATGCACAATTTTTTGGCAAGAGGGATAGCAAAACTTCTGATATACCAACTAATAATACAACAGATGAAAATGTAATAGAAAATCCGGTTCAACCAGAAAAAGAAAAAACTATGGAAGAGTTAAAAAATGAATTTGTTAAAACTATTAACAATAGTTTTAATGTAGAAGAAAAGGATATTTCAAAAATAGAAAGAATTAATACAGAAAAAAGCATAGTATATATAGCTTATAGTATACAACAGGAAAATAAATTTTATGATATAGATTTAAACATACCAATGATTAATATAAAAGGAAATATACCAAAAGAATTTAATAAGGTAACTCAAGAGGTGTTTGTAAAAAAAGCAAATGAAGTGAGAAAAAATAAAAATAATGCTGAAAAAATCATATACAGCATAGATTATGTAGGATATTTAAATGATAATATTTTATCTATTATTATTAAATCATCATTAAAGCAGGGCAATAATCCACAAAGAATAATAATTCAAACATATAACTACAATATAGAGACAAAAGAAAAAGTTTCTTTAAATAATATAATTGAACAAAAAAATATAAATGTACAAGAATTACAGAACAAAATAAATGATGTCTTAAAAAGTGTAAAAAAAGAAGAGACAATATTAATAAATTCTGGGTACCCTGTATATGAAAGAAATTTAGAAAGTGAAATATATAAAATAGAAAATATAACTAATTTCTTTTTGAATGAAGAAGGAAAATTATACATAGTATTTGCATACGGAAATCAAAATTTTACTTCAGAATTTGATATAGTAAAATATGAATAAATTATAGCAAAGGAAGATTTTTTTGAAAAATATACTAATAACGGAAAAGCCATCAGTAGCTATGGAATTTGCAAAAGTTCTAAAGGAAAATGGAATAAGAAAAAATGGATATATAGAATCTGCAAATTGGATAATAACGTGGTGTGTGGGTCATTTAGTAACAATGTCTTATCCGGAAAAATATGATGAGAAATTAAAATTTTGGAGATTAGACACATTACCATTTATGCCAAAAGAATATAAATATGAAGTGATACCAAATGTTGAAAAACAGTATAATATAATAAAAGAACTGTTAACAAGAGAAGACATTGAATGTATATATGTTGCAACTGACTCTGGAAGAGAGGGAGAATATATATATAGACTTGTAGAAATGCAAATAGGACTTAAAAATAAACAAAGAAGAAGAATATGGATAGATTCTCAAACAGAAGAAGAAATAAAAAGAGGAATAGAGCAAGCTAAGCCATTAGATGAATATAATAGTTTATCAGATTCGGCATATTTACGCGCAAAAGAAGATTATTTAATAGGAATTAATTTTTCTAGACTGTTATCTATAATATATGGTAAAAGATTGGCAAAAGACTTGGGAGAAGAGAAAATATCTATATCGGTTGGAAGGGTTATGACTTGTGTTTTAGGAATGGTAGTTTCCAGAGAGCGTGAAATTAGAAATTTTGTTAAAATTCCATATTACAAGGTGATTGGAAAGTTTGGAGAGCAAGAAAATGCATTTAGTGCAGAATGGAAAGTGGGAGAAAAATCAATATTATGGAATTCGCCAAAACTCTATAACGAATCAGGTTTTAAAAGGGAAAATGATGCAAAGGAATTTATAAATTATTTTAAGGGTAAAAATGCAGTTGTAAAAGAAGTAAAAAAAAGCAAAACCAAAGAAAAAGCACCATTGTTGTTTAATTTAGCGGAAATTCAAAATGAATGCACAAAAAGATTTAAAATAAAACCAGATGAAACATTGGAAATAATACAAAATTTGTATGAGAAAAAGTTGGTAACATATCCAAGAACAGATGCTAGGGTTATATCTACGGCTGTCGCAAAAGTTATTTCAAAAAATTTGAATGGAATAGCAAAGGGATTTAAAAATGAGGAAATACAAAAATATATAAAGAAAATGGTGGAAGAAAAATACTCTACAGATTTAATAAAGACAAAATATGTAGATGATAGTAAAATTACGGATCACTATGCGATAATACCAACAGGTCAAGGCTATGAAAACTATGATAATTTAATAGAACTACATAAAAAAGTGTACATTTTAATAGTAAAAAGATTTTTAAGTATTTTTTATCCATCAGCAGAATTTAGTAAAATATCAGTGGAGATCGACATAGAAAATGAACAATTCTTTGCAAATGGTAAAGTATGTACTGCGTTAGGATATTTAGAAGTATTAAAAGACAACCAAAAAGAAAATTCACAAGATAATTTAGACATACTTAATAAATTAAAAAAAGGACAAGACATAGAAATTACAAACTTTGAAATAAAGACATCTGAGACAACTCCTCCTTCAAGATATAATTCTGGTTCTATTATATTGGCAATGGAAAATGCGGGTAAACTGATAGAAGATGAAGAGTTAAGAGAACAAATAAAAGGAGCTGGAATAGGCACAAGTGCTACTAGAGCAGAAATTATAAAAAAATTAGAAAGAATTAACTACATATCTATAAATACAAAGACACAAATTATAACACCGACCGAGAAGCGGAGAAAAAATATATGATGTAGTATATAACTCTATGCCAGATATGTTAAACCCAAAATTAACGGCAAGTTGGGAAAAAGGATTAGAAATGGTAGCAAATAGTGAGATTAAATCTGAAGAGTTTATGAAAAAACTAGAGTTATATGTTAGTTCAAAAATAAATAAATTGGTAGTTAAAATGTAAAAATTGAAATTTAATGTGTAAAAGAAAGGAATGTGAGAAAAAATGAGAATAGGACTGGCTTTATCTGGTGGAGGAATAAAAGGAACGGCACATATAGGGGCAATAAAAGCATTTGAAGAGAATCAAATAGAAATAAGTGCTGTAACAGGAACAAGTATAGGCAGTATAATTACAGTGTTAGTAGCAATGGGATATACAGCAGACCAAATGCTAGATTTATTCAATTATTTTGCCAAGGACATATTTAGAGCGGAGCCTAGATATTTAATGTCAAATATAAAGAATTCAAAAAGACTCTTAGGCTATGGTGCACTGTCAGGAGAAACAATAGAGAATGTAATAGATGAGTGTGCAAAATACAAGGGATTGTATAATATAACAGATATAAAAATGCCTATAGCTATTTCAAGTGTTGATATAATTAATTGCAAAAAACATGTATTTACAAATAGAATAGTTAAAAATGATGAAAAATATATAAATAATATTTCTATTGGAAAAGCAGTAAGAGCAAGTTGCAGTTTTCCAGGATTATTTGCACCATGTGAATTTGAAAATTATAAATTTGTAGATGGTGGAATATTAGACAATGTACCAGTAGAAGAATTAGAAAAACTAAAAGTAGACAAAAAAATTGCAATTAAATTTCCACCAGACCTTACAGATAATCCAAAAAGCGCATATGATGTAGCATTTAAGGCAATAGACGTTATGTTTAATGAAAAAGATGAAAGAACAGTTAAAGAATGTGATTATGTAATAAATGTAAAAATTCCATCTGGAAATGTTTTTAATGTAAAAAAAATAAAAGACTGTTACAATAAAGGATATATTGAAACAGTATCTAATATTAAAAATATAAAAGAAATTTTATAAATCATTGTTTTCACTAGTAGTATCTGAAGTACTACTAGTGTTGTTTTTTTCATTTTTATTAAAAGTTTGTTGAACTTTAACTTTTATATCATTAAATACTTCTGGATAAGAGATTATCCCAAAATAAGTAATAGCACCAATAATAACTAAAATAAAAACAATTATAATAGTCATAAATAATGTTTTTCCAGAATCAGATTTAAATTTCATAAAATCAACCTCCGCACAGTTATTAACTATAATTACTATACCACAAAATGGCAAAAAAAACAAGACTGTTATTGTAATACTAGAAGTGGTATATATAATAAAGGGAGGAGTTGCAAATGAGATATAGAATATTTATCAGGAACAATTAAAGAAGAACTGTACTCACATAATCAAAAACTCACAATTTATGAAAACAAGACATAAAATATAGCAAAATAAAATAGAAAGGGTGAATAAAATGTCTAGTTACATAATAGAAGGAGGCAGAAGATTAGAGGGTGAAGTAGAAGTATCAGGTTCAAAAAATGCATCATTACCAATATTAGCAGCAACAATATTAAATAAAGGAAATACAAAGTTATACAATGTACCTAATATACATGATACAAAAATAACACAAGAAATTTTAAAATATTTGGGTTGTAAAATTAAGAAGAATAATGGTAAAATAGAGATAAACTCTAAGAAGATAACCAAAAGAGAAATTCCAGAACAACTAATGAGGCAAATGAGGTCAACAGTAATATTGGCCGGAGCTATATTAGGAAGATTTAAAGAAGTAACTTTCTCATATCCAGGTGGATGTGATATTGGAACAAGACCTATAGATTTGCATTTAGCAGCTTTTAAAAAATTGGGAGTAAATATTTCAGAAGATAGTGGATTTATTACATGTAAATGTGATAAAATAATAGGCACAAATATAGACTTAGATTTCCCAAGCGTTGGTGCAACCGAAAATATAATACTTGCAAGTGTTTACGCAGATGGTATAACTAAGATTTCTAATGCTGCTATGGAACCAGAAATAGTGGATTTAGCAAAATTTTTAAATAAAATGGGTGCTAAAATAGAAGGAGCAGGCACAAACATAATTAAAATAACAGGTGTAGAAAAATTAAAGGATGTGTCATATTCCATAATGCCAGATAGAATAGAGGCAGGCACGCTATTATGTGCAGTTGCTATAACTGGTGGAAAAGTTAAACTAAATAAAGTAATTCCAGAACATATAAATCAAATTTTAAACAAACTAGAACAAACAGGTTGCGAAATAAAGATAGAGAATAAATGTGTTTGTTTAAAGGCACCTAAAAAAATCAAAGCTGTTGATATAAAAACAATGCCATATCCGGGTTTTCCGACAGATATGCAATCTGTTTTTGCAAGTATACTAACAATTGCAAAGGGAAATTCTGTTATAGTGGAAAATATATTTGAAAATAGATACAAATATGTAAGTGAGTTAAAACGAATGGGGGCCAAGATAACAGTAGAAGGAAGAATTGCTGTAATAAAGGGATGCAAAAAATTATCAGGAGCTACTGTAGAAAGCACAGATTTAAGAGGTGGAGCAGCATTAGTTGTAGCAGGTCTAGTTGCAAAAGGAACGACAACAGTTAATAAAATAGGATATATTTTAAGAGGATATGAAGGCTTGGATAAAAAATTGAACAAGTTAGGTGCAAAAATAACAATAAAAGAAGAAAAGGAATAGAGAGGAAGGAAAGGGCAAATGACAAAGAAATCAAAAGAAGACATACATTATAAAAAAAATAAAGCCAACAAAAAAACAAAGTCAAATAATGTAAGTGCTAGAAATAAAAACAACGAATTATTTGACTTCGATAAAGAAATTGTTATAGGTATGCCCAGAATTTCAGATGATAAGGAGAAAAACAAAAAAAATAAAAAAACAAGTGTGAACACTAACAAAAATAAGCAAAACGCCAAGAAGAAGCTTACTAAACAACAACAAATGGCAATAAAAAAGAAAAAAGCAATTTTGAAGATAGTAAAAGTATTAACTCTAATTATAGTAATTATAGGAGTAAGCATATATGTTGCCTTGTCTCCATTATTTAATATCAAAGAGATAAATGTTACAGGAAACAGCAAACTAAGTAAAGAGGAAATAATAAGCTTATCTGAATTGAAAACAGATGAAAATACTTTTAAAGTATCAAAGAAGAATATAAAAAATAAAGTAAAGGCAAATGCATATATAGAAAATGTAAAAATAAGAAGGAAATTGCCAGATAAAGTAGAAATTATAGTAGTAGAAAGAGTAGCGACTTATATGATACCATTTGCCAATAGCTACATATATATAAATAACCAAGGATACATGTTAGAAATAACAAGCCAAAAAGCAGAAATGCCTGCTATAGTAGGCATTTCTACACCAGAGGAAGAACTACATGAAGGGCAAAGGCTAATAAGTGAGGATTTGGTAAAATTAGGAGAAGTGTTACAAATAATGGAATCAGCAAATGCAAACGAGCTAGTAGACTTAATAACCAAAATTGATATTTCAAATAGACAAGATTATATACTTACTTTGGAAAAAGAAAAAAAAGCTATACATTTGGGGGATGTTTCAAATTTAAGTACTAAAATGGCATATGTGAAAAAGATATTAAACGATGAAAAAGGAGTAGAAGGCGAAATCCTTGTAAACACGGATTTGACCAATAAAGGTGCAGTGTTTAGAGAAAAAGTATAAAAATGGATGGGAGAGAGAATGAATAAAAAACAAATATCAATTACATTAGGAATAATGTGTTTTATATTGACAATGTCAATAATAGTTCAAATAAAAACAATGAACAACGCTAGCGCAACAGTTGGACAAACACTAACAGAAAATGGATTAAGAGATGAAGTGCTAAAATGGAAAGAAAAATATGATAGTGTATATTCGCAATTAGGACAAGCAGAAAATAGACTAGAAAAAGTAAGAAACATAGCTACACAAGACAGCAGTACATCTAGTGCCAAACAGGAAGAATTAAAAAATAACAATATATTATTAGGACTAACAGATGTAACTGGACCAGGAATGGAAATAATTTTAAAAGATAATACTAACATTTCTTCTGAACTATTAAGTACACAGATATTAGATATGAGCAAATTAGTAGTACATAATACGGATTTAACAGCAATTGTAAACATGTTAAGGCATGCAAATGCAGAAGCAATTTCTATAAATGGACAAAGGATAATTGCAACATCTGCAATTACATGTGAAGGTAGTGTTATTAAAATAAACGGAGAAAAAATAACATCACCGTTTACAATTAAAGCAATAGGCCCTACAGATTTATTTTATGGTTCATTAATGATGCCTGGTGGATACATATATTATATGGAAGAAGACGGAATAATAGTAGAAAAAAAGAGAATGGAAAGTGTTACAATAGAAAAATATAATGGAGTTATAAATCCAAAATATATTAAATCTAAGAGGTGATATATTTGAAGAAAATAAATAAAGAGCAACTTGTAATGGGCATAATAATTGGGTTGGTGTGTATAGTTCTAATTTGTGTTATGTTTGTACAATTTAAAACAGTTGAAGAAACAGATATAACAGCTATAGAAAACATGAAAGAAGATGAACTAAGAACGACATTATCAGAATGGAAAACAAAATATGAAGAAACATATGAAAAATATGAAGAAACTATAGCAACAATAGATGAATATAATAAAAAAATAGAAAGCAGTGAAGAAGCATCTGAACTATTAGACAAAGAATTAGAAAATTCAAATTTAATAGTTGGAAATACAGACATATATGGTGAAGGAATTATAGTTACTTTAACAGATAATAATAATCAAGTAATAGTTGCAGAGGATCTATTAGAACTAATAAATGAATTAAGATATGCTGGTGCAGAAGCAATTTCAATAAATGATGTACGCATAATTAATACTACAGATATTGTAGAAGTAGGTAATACACTTATAATGGTAGGAGGCCAGAGACTATCTTCTCCATATGTGGTAAAAGCGATAGGAAACCAAGCGTATTTATCAAGTATATTAAGCCTAAAAAATAGTGGATTTATAGATAAATATAACAATAGTGGTAAAACAGTTACTTTAGTAGCGAACAAAAAAGTAGAAATTTTAAAATATAATGGTGAGACAGAAATAAAATATATCAAAAAATAATATTTTCCTAAAGTGGAGGGAGAAAACATGATTTTAATAGCAATAATAATAGGTTGTGTTATAGGTGCAATAATAGGTATTTTTATGCCAATAATTCCATATACATATTCAGGATATTTAGCAATAGCAATAATAGCTGCACTAGATTCTGTCTTTGGTGGAATTGTAGCAACATTAAACAAAAACTTTGACCTAAAAATATTTGTATCAGGCTTTTTTGGCAATGCCATACTTTCTATTTTATTAACGTATTTAGGACAAAAATTAAATGTAGATATTTATTTAGCAGCAATTGTTGTTTTTGTTGGAAGAATGTTTAATAACCTTTCTATGATTAGAAGGTATTATATAGAAAAATTCATGAAAAATAGACAAGAAAAGGCTAAAAAAATTTAATAGAAATACATTGCAATTTTATTACGAGAATATTACAAAAATATTACAAATTCTATTGACTTTTGCAGAAAAATGTAATATTCTAAAGACGATATTTAAAACAAATTGGAGGGTTAACTTTGGCAATAGGAGATATAATTGTAGGTATGGACATTGGAACCTCAAAAGTAAGCATAGTTATTGGGGAGGTTAATAATTTTAATCAAATAGAAGTTATATATACAGACAGCCAAAAATGCAGAGGTATAAAAAAAGGAAAAATAATTGATGAAGATGAAATTGTTCTTGCAGTTACAAAATTAATAAAAAATGCAGAAATTGATGCCAACTTAACAATTAATTCGACATACATAACAATTCCAGGGAAATATGTAACAATTGTCCAAAATAGTATATTAAAAGATGCAAAAGATAGATATGCTGGAATATCAATGAAGGATGTTTCGGCAAGTATAATGCAAGTTAGTGACATAGATATTCCAGAAGGAAAACAAATAATAGATATAGTTACAGACAGATTTATCCTAGAGAATGGCAGAATTGTACAAGACCCAGTAGGAAGCTTAAGTTCAAGCTTTACGTTAAAAGCTCAAATTATTTTAGCAGATAAAGAGTATATAAAAAAAATAACCAATATTCTAAAAAGAGCATGTATAGAAATAGATGGGTTAGTACCAGTAACACTTGCAGAAAGATGTATAGCTCTAGATAGCAACGAATTAGGTGACAATATAATGCTGCTAGATATTGGAGCTGGAAATACAGACATAGGTGTGTTTGAAGGTTCGTCATTTGTTTATACAAATACCATACCTTTAGGAGGAGACAACATTACAAATGATATTGCTTTGGTTCTTGACATATCAGAAGAAGAAGCAGATAAATTAAAAAAACAATATGGCTTGGCAATGAAGTCTTTCATAGATAATGATAATGAAATTTTATTATCTACATGTAAAGATGAAAATAGAAAGATAATTAAAAGTTCTGAATTAATAGAAATTATAGAAGCCAGAATAGAAGAAATTTTTTCTTTAATTAATAAAGATATTACAATGCAAGGTATAAAACAAAGAATCAATAATGTAATACTTACAGGACAAGGAATTACAAATATAAACAAAAGTGATGTTGCTGGTAAAATTGCATTAAATATACCAGTTAAAATTTCAACAGGAAGACTAATAAGTACAGTAAGACCAGAATATAGAACTGCATATGCACTTGTAAGATATATTTCATCAAGGGCATTTGCAAAAAATGTTTCAAGCAGTATAGAAACAAAATCAAATGAAAATATATTACATTCAATATTAGAAAGAATTAAGGAATTCTTTTATTCATAATAAATTTGTTGTTAATTTAAAAATAAAACAGAACATAAGAGGTCAGGAATAAGAGGTCATAGTAGAAGTCGGAAATCCGATATCAAATATAAGACATCTGAATTTCGACAACTAATATAAAGGAGGAAAATATAATGTTTATGGATGGAAATGATGATAGCGCAATGCTAGATGGGACAGCAACAATTAAAGTAATAGGTATAGGAGGGGCAGGAAATAACGCTGTAAACAGAATGGTTGATTCTGGAATAAAAGGAGTTGAATTTATAGCAGTTAATACAGATAGACAAGCTTTATTACTATCAAAAGCACCTTCCAAAATACAAATAGGTGAAAAAATAACAAGAGGATTAGGTGCAGGTGCTAACCCAGATATAGGAGCGCAAGCAGCAGAAGAAAGTAAAACAGAAATTGCAGAAGCATTACGCGGAGCAGACATGGTATTTGTTACAGCCGGAATGGGAGGAGGAACAGGTACAGGAGCAGCACCTATAGTTGCGGCATGTGCAAAGGAAATGGGAATTTTAACAATAGGTGTTGTTACAAAACCATTTACATTTGAAGGCAAAAAAAGATTATCACAAGCTGAAAGAGGAATAGAAAGCTTAAAGGGAAAAGTTGATACTTTAGTAGTAATTCCAAATGATAAATTATTACAAGTTATAGATAGAAAAACATCAATAGTTGAAGCGTTTAAAATGGCAGACGATGTATTAAGACAAGGTGTTCAAGGTATATCAGATCTAATAGCTATTCCAGGACTTGTAAATTTAGACTTTGCAGATATTAAAACAATAATGTTAAATACAGGTATGGCACACATGGGTATAGGTAGAGCATCTGGTGAAAACAGAGCAGAAGATGCAGCAAAACAAGCTGTGCAAAGTCCAATGTTAGAAACATCAATAGAAGGAGCAAGAGGAGTTATTATAAATATAACAGGTGGAACAAACTTAGGATTACATGAAGTTAATACGGCAGCAGAATTAGTACAAAGAAGTGTAGATCCAGAGGCTAATATTATATTTGGAGCAGTTATAGATGAAAGTCTAGATGAAGATATAGTAATAACAGTAATTGCTACAGGATTTGAAAAAGAGCAGAATTCAATACCAAATATGCCACCAGTTGGAGACATTGTAGACAAAGCATGGGATAGGAAGTTAAACTCTATTCCAACACCTTCAGACAACAATAATTCTCAAAGTGATTTAGACATACCATCATTTCTAAGAAAAAATAAAAAATAAATAACGAAAATTAAAACAAAATGTAGATATTAAAAAAAATACATAAAACATAAAAAGAAATAGTCTTAAAAGGTAGATTATTTCTTTTTTTCTTGCTCACAAAACGACAGATTTTTAATCAGACTAGTTATATAATTTATTAGCAAAAACAAATAAGAGTGAGCGGTGAAAATATGATAGTATATATAGATATTATTTTATTAGAAAATCTATGCATGAATTATATTATTCTTTTTGCAACAGCATATATAATGAAATTAAAAATAAGTCATATAAGATTAGTTGCATCAAGCGGAATAGGTGCAATATATTCAATTATGTTATATATGCAAATATTACCAATATATTCTAATTTGATTATGAAGATAGTGTTATCAATAGCTATGGTTTACATAGCGTATATGCCAAGAAATATTAAAAATATAGTAAAGCAACTAATAATATTTTATTTAATATCTTTTGCTTTTGGTGGTTGTGCATTTGCACTATTATATTTTATAAAACCGGAAAATATAATAATGAAAAATGGAGTTTATATAGGAACATACCCAATAAAAATTGCACTACTAGGAGGGATTGTGGGATTTGTTGTTACATATATAGCATTTAAAATTATAAAAAATAGAGCTTCTAAAAAAGATATTATATATCCGCTAGAAATTAAGATAAATGAGAAAAGTATAAGTATGAATGCTTTGCTAGATACAGGAAATATGTTAAAAGATCCAATAACTTTAATGCCTGTAATAGTAGTTGAAAAAGAAATGCTATATGATTTCTTACCAAAAGAGATATTAAATAACCTTGAAAAGATTATAGGGGGTGACACAAAGGAAGTAACAGAAAAAAATGTGGAGTATATGTCAAAATTTAGAATAATACCATATAACTCAATAGGAAGACAAAATGGACTAATGCTTGGATTTAAAGCAGATAAGGTAAAAATTATAATAGATGATGAGGAAAAAGAAGTTAATAATGCAATAATAGGAATTTTCAATGAGAGTTTTAATAGTAATACATATTCAGCACTTATTAGTTTAGAAATTTTATAAATAGAAGGGAATGATAGTAAGGTGAATCTTTTACAAATCTTAAAGGAAAGTATAAATACTATATATGTAAATTATATAGGGAATGATGAAATAGAAAAAATGCCAATATATTATATAGGAGGCAGTCAAACTTTGCCGCCACCACTTTCACAGGAAGAAGAAGAAACAGTATTAAATTCTTTGGCAAAAGGCGATGAACTGGCAAAAAAAACATTAGTAGAACGAAATTTAAGATTGGTTGTATACATAGCTAAAAAGTTTGAAAATACCGGGGTGGGGCTAGAGGATTTAATCTCAATAGGAACTATAGGATTAATGAAAGCAATAAATACATTTAATACAGATAAGAAAATAAAACTTGCAACATATGCTTCGAGATGTATAGAAAATGAAATACTAATGCATTTAAGAAGAAGCAATAGAATTAAAAGCGAAATTTCAATAGATGAACCATTGAATCAAGACGGAGATGGAAACGAATTATTGTTATTGGATATTTTAGGAACAGATCCAGATGTAACTTCAAGAAGAATGGAAGACGAAGTGGACAGAAAATTATTAAAAGTATCTATGGAAAAGTTGAATAACAGAGAAAAAAATATAATGGAACTTAGATTTGGATTTGTAAGTGGAAATGAAAAGACCCAAAAAGAAGTAGCAGATATGTTGCGGAATATCACAAAGTTATATATCTAGATTAGAAAAGAAGATTATAAATAAAATGAAAAAAGAAATAATGAGTAAAACAGGGTAGGAAATAACAGAAATTATGAGTATAAAATATTGACATTAATTAGATACGTGATAAAATTAATAAAAAAAGAGGTGAACATATGGAACTTAATTTTAGTAATAATTATTATAAAAAACGTGCAATGAACTGCAAGGGATACTCAAATGCTAAAACTGACAAAAATGCAGGAGAAGCATTTTTACTATTGATAAAAGGTGTAAAAAAAGAGGACTTATCATATCTATGTAAAAAAATGCAGGAAAAACTAAGAAAAAATAATATTATTTTGACAGAGGAAGAGTGCTATAAAATAACACAAGAACAATTAAAAAAAGTTTCAAATTTGAAAGACTTCAGTGAGTATTTATTAGATTTAGCATATGAATGCATAGAAGTTGATGGTAGGCATTTAGGAGATAATATAATACCAAATACAAGCATTAATACAAGCTCATGGATTAGCCATTCTTTATATATGGCGAAGGCAGCAGAAAACTTGGCTAAAAAATTAGGAATGAATGCAAAAAAAGCAAAAACATTGGGAGTATTGCATGATTATGGAAGAAAGTTTACACACGATTTTTTCCATGTTATAAAAGGATTTGAAGCATTATGTGATGAAGGGTGGGAAAATGAAGCGAGAGCTACATTGACTCATTCGTTTATAAATGCGGGAAGATGTGCAAATTGTGATCCTGCTGAAGATGGATTTTATATAAACTCCGAAGGTAAACCTTCTTGGGAAGATGGGACAAAAGTAGATGATATAACAGAAGTGTTAGAAAATATGCAATATGATGATTATGATATGATTTTAAATATTGCAGATTTAATTGCAACAGATAAAGGAATTACTAGTCCATATGCAAGAGTAGAAGATATAGCCAAAAGAAAAGTACCTGACCCCAAAAATAGATATTACTTTTTATCAGAATTTACAAATAAATTGATATATGCAATGAAAAAAGGCACAAATGGTAGGTACAATAAAGAAAATGTTAATCCGTTAATGAAACCGGAAGATGTAGTATCAGCATTTAAACAAGTATCATCAGACTTTCAATATTTTTATGGAATTAAAGAAAATCAATTGAAAAGCAATGAAAATGGAGAAATTGGAGATGGAAGATAATAAGCATACTAATACATTGAATTTATAAAAATAGTATACATTATACTTCTTTTGGAAATAATGTAATTGATATTATTTCCAAAGGAGGTTTTTTAATTTGATAAATAAGGTTGAAATCTGTGGAGTAAATACAGCAAAATTGCCAGTTTTATCAAATGAAGAAAAAGAAGCATTATTTATTGAAATAAAAAATGGAGATGAAAAAGCAAGAGAAAAATTTATACATGGTAATTTAAGATTGGTATTAAGTGTAATAAAAAGATTTTATGGAAGAGGAGAAAATGTAGATGATTTATTTCAAGTTGGATGTATTGGACTAATAAAAGCAATAGATAATTTCGATGTTACACTAAATGTACAATTCTCGACATATGCAGTTCCAATGATAGTTGGAGAAATAAGAAGATATTTAAGGGATAATAATTCCATAAGAGTAAGCAGGTCTATAAGAGATTTGGCATACAGAGTATTATCAGCCAAAGAAAAACTAACAAAGCAAAATGAAAAAGAACCTACAATAGAAGAAATAGAAAAAGAATTAAATGTACCAAAAGAAGATATAATAATTAGTATGGATGCAATACAAGAGCCAATATCATTACAAGAACCGGTATATGGAGACAACACAGATAATATATATGTAATGGATCAGATAAGCGATAAAAAAAATACAGATGAACACTGGGCAGACAGTTTAACAATTTCATCAGCAATACAAAAGCTTAATGATAAAGAAAAAATGATAATAAATAAAAGATTTTTTGAAGGAAGAACACAAATGGAAGTAGCAGACGAAATCGGCATATCACAAGCACAAGTATCAAGACTTGAAAAAAACGCAATAGATCACATAAAAAGAATATATAAACAGAACTAATACTATTAATAATAATACAAAAATAAAGAGTTGCTAAGATGTACTAGCAACTTTTTTATTGCATATTAATATATTGTAAATATATTTAAGTAAATAATATGAAGGGAGAAGCAACAAGTGGGTAATAAAGGATTAGATTTTAAACATAAAGAAGTTATAAATATCAAAGATGGAAAAAGATTAGGATTTGTACAGGATGTGTGTGCAGATTTGGAAAGTGGAATGATAACATCAATAATAGTTCCAGGTAATAATAAGATATTGAATATGTTTTCGGGTTCAAATGAAATAGTAATAGAATGGAGCAATATAAAGTGTATAGGAGATGATGTTATATTGGTAGAAATATAAAAATTAAAAAAATCTGAAAAAACAAAAAAATCGACAAAAAAGTGTTGACATTACATCAGGGATATGGTATTATAATTTTAGTGCTTAAACAAATGAAAAACAAGTTATTAAATTAGTAAAAAAGCAAGACTTTTTTAAATAGACAGTACTTACTAATTTATTATTTTGTACTCAAATAAAAAAGTTAAAAAACTTTCAAAAAAGTGTTGACATTTTAAGCACAAAGTAGTAGAATAAAACACGTTACACCGAAAAGGGTAACAACGCAAAAAGAAGTACATTGAAAAGTAAACAATAAACCTTTGAGAAAAGAAACCAATAATAAAGATAGAAGCAAACTATCTATAAAAAAATGGTCAGCAAAATAAAGAGCTAAATAACTCAAAAAAGATATATGGGTAGCATAGAAATATGCGAAGAATATATACCATTAACAAGAGAGTTTGATCCTGGCTCAGGATAAACGCTGGCGGCGCACATAAGACATGCAAGTCGAACGGAAGTCGTTATAAAAGGAGAGAAGATTTGTCGGATTGAATTTTATAACAATGGCTTTAGTGGCGGACTGGTGAGTAACGCGTAAGGAACCTACCTATTAGAGGGGAACAACAATGAGAAATCATTGCTAATACCGCATATGCCATAACTACCACATGGTAGAAGTGGGAAAGGAGTAATCCGCTGATAGATGGCCTTGCGTCTGATTAGTTAGTTGGTGGGGTAACGGCCTACCAAGACGACGATCAGTAGCCGGACTGAGAGGTTGAACGGCCACATTGGGACTGAGATACGGCCCAGACTCCTACGGGAGGCAGCAGTCGGGAATATTGCGCAATGGAGGAAACTCTGACGCAGTGACGCCGCGTATAGGAAGAAGGTTTTCGGATTGTAAACTATTTTAGACAGGGAAGAAATTGACAGTACCTGTAGAATAAGCTCCGGCTAACTACGTGCCAGCAGCCGCGGTAATACGTAGGGAGCGAGCGTTATCCGGATTTATTGGGTGTAAAGGGTGCGTAGACGGGAATACAAGTTAGTTGTGAAATACCTCGGCTTAACTGAGGAACTGCAACTAAAACTATATTTCTTGAGTACAGGAGAGGTAAGTGGAATTCCTAGTGTAGCGGTGAAATGCGTAGATATT
>ERZ772883.144-NODE-144-length-81464-cov-25.802442_pt1 | contig 81464 bp, 70 predicted proteins | sample MGYA00580575_ERZ772883 | MGnify/ENA primary metagenome ERZ772883 (study PRJEB29015, sample SAMEA2737666) | human gut metagenome | biome: human gut; feature: human-associated habitat; material: faeces | place: China | collected 2012 ... | reverse complement strand
CATTTCAGGGTCGGACGGCCCTGCGCATCGTTGCCGCCGGTAACGGTGGGAGCGGGCAGTTGGGTGCTGCTCGCCTTGTAATCCGTGGCGGAGGTCTTGGATTGGTACTGGGTCCAGTAGGGGGTGTTCAGCTTGTCCGTCTCCGCCTGATGATCCCTGCTGAAATTGGTCAGCCCCTTCAGGAAATACTGGTACTCCGCAGGACTGCTGCCGGCGTCCCAGGTGGCGTCCAGACAGTAGTACTTGCCGTCCGCCATGCGGACGATGTTCCAGGCGTGATCCTCCGTCTGGGTGCCGTTGTAGGCCTTGCCGGTGATGATGCGGCAGTCGATGCCCGCGTCATTGGCCAGACGGTAGAACAGGTTGGCGTAGCCCTGGCACACAGCCTTCTTCTGGACGGCCGCGGCGTAGGCGGTGTACTGCGTCAGGTAGGTGGGGTCGCTCAGGTGGCTGTAATCGTATTTGACGTTGGCGGTGATCCAGTTGTAGATGGCCTGCACCTTCTGGTAGGTGGTCTTGCCGCCGAGGGACAGCTGGGGCAGGATGGTGTTCCGGATATAGTTGGTCAGCGCGGCCTCCTGCGCGGCGGTGGTGAACCAGATGGCGCTGGTTTTGGGGTGACGCTGGAATGTCACCGTGAAAGTAATATTCGTATCATCATCCCAATAATCAACCGGCGGGCAGTCGTATCCGCTGTGCTGCCAGTGCAGATAGTCGCCGGTGGTGCCGCTGCCGGAGACGTGCTCCATGGCTTTGTCCCAGATGCCCGTAACTGCCTCCTCAATATCCGTTCCGGAGGGCAGCTTCACATTCAGTGTCATTGTCTCCTTTCGGGCTACCATCTGCTTGCGAAGCGCCGCGACCGCTTCTGTTTCTGTGAGATAATCCACTGCCTGTGCGGCGACCGCGGTCTGTGCCGACGGGGCAGTCTGGAGCGATGTTTCCGCGACGCCCTTCCACACGCGGGCATATACCGGATTGGTATGCGCGCCCACATATGCCGTCCCCGTATAGGTCTGCGTCGCCGGCGCGGTGTCCGCCGCCAGCGCCTGGGCCGGCAGCAGCGTCAGCGACAGGACCAGCGCCAGCAGCAGCGCGGTCACGCTCTTTGTCACACGTTTCATGTGTCTCCTCCTTTGCTCGTTCGCCTGTTTTACGGAATCTCCCTCCATAGGAATCTATACTGAAAGTGTACCATGCGCGGGCGGAAAAGTACACCGCATTTTCGACATTTCTTCCGTATTGGGATGAAAAAAACGGACGCGGGACAGACCTCCCGCGTCCGATATGCTCACAGATGCTTCTCCGGCTCCTGCATGTCCCGGGCGATGGCCTTGGCGTAACGCTCCTCCTCGCTGAACACGCAGCCGCAGTATTTCTGCATGTAAAAGCCCAGCTCACGGGCCTGCCGCTGGCCCTCCCGAAAGCCCGGCCGGAAATCCCGATAGAGAAAGGCCACGCCGTACTCCGCCGCCAGCTGCTCCGCCGTCTGCCGCAGCAGCTCGTGGTCCTGATAGGGGCTGACGAACAGGGTGCTGGTGAAGCTCTCGAATCCGTGATCCGCGGCGTACCGCGCCGTCTGCTCCAGCCGCAGGCGGTAGCACTTGCCGCAGCGGTGATCCAGATCCTCCGCCATCAGGCGGCAGAACTCCCGCAGGCCGTAATCCTCCTGCACGATGAGCTCCATGCCGATGGCGGGAGCGTAGGTCATCAGCGTGTCGCGGCGGGCCTTGTACTCCTGATAGGGGTGGATGTTGGGGTTGAACCAGTAGGACACCGGCTCGATGCCCTCCGACCGCAGCTGCCGGATGCAGGACACGGAGCAGGGAGCGCAGCAGGTGTGCATCAGTGTTTTCATGACTTCTTCTCCTTGCCGCCGCGGTGCAGCAGCTCCCGCAGACGCTGTCCCACGCCCTCCCGATGCTGCACCGCCGAGAGATAGCGGGTGCGCACCTGCTGGAAGGGCAGCTGCTCCAGCGCGTCAAAGAACTTGCTCCGCTCCTCCGTCAGCGTGGGCGGCTGGCGCAGGGCTGCGTCGCAGGCCGCCGCCTCCTCCAGCGTCCGCGCCTGCCGGTGCAGGGGCAGGACATCGAATATCTGGGCGCCCTTGGCGGTGTTGATCAGCAGCAGGGATACGCCCTTCCGCTTCTCCTCCACCGGCAGGTCGCCGCCGGCGAAATTGGCCAGCGTCAGGTCGCCGGTGCGGTCCGTGCCGGCGTAGGGACAGCGGTAGCAGGCAGGCCGCAGGAACAGGCCGCGGGTCAGGCCGCGGCCCAGCTCCGACTTGGGAGCCGGTGCATCGTAGCGGCCGCCGCCCTCGAACAGGACGCGGAAGCGCCGCTCCTGATCGCCGCTGAGCTTGCCGCAGAACTCCACCGCCACGGGGCGGTGCTGCTTGACGTAGGCCATGGAGCTCACCAGCCTGGCCCACACCCCGGGGCTGCACACGCCGCTGCACGCCACATCGCAGGTCACAAGACGCTCCGGATGCTCCCCCAGATAGCGGTACAGGCCGTCCACCTGACATGGTGTGCCGGAAAACAGCACCTGGCGGCCCTGATCCAGATAGAGCCGCACCTGCTGGTACGTCTCGCCGATGTCACTCTGCACCGGCTTGGCGCCCCGCAGGCGGGGCAGCTCGTGGGCGTTTTTCACCGCCACGTGGGCCACACGGAGCCGGTCGTCCAGCGCCGCGCCGAACACCACGCCGCCGCCCTCCAGCACGTACTCCGCCAGGGCGGAGAACACGCCGCCGGCGGTGGACGCCTGCCGCGCCGCGTCATCGCGGTTCCACACGGCGAACACCGCCGGTTCCGTGCGGGGCTCCCGCTGCTTCAGCACAGGGCAGATGTGGGTGCAGTGGCCGCACAGCACGCAGCCGTCCTCCACCTGGGGGTATAGGAATCCCTCCCTGTCCGGCACCATGCGGATGGCCCCCTTGGGACATCCGTTGCTGCACGCGCCGCACCCTGTGCAGCGATCCCGCGCCGCCAGCTGGGGCTTATTCACAGTCTCTGTCACGGCGATACGCCTCCCGATCTGTTTCTATTGGGAGTATTGTATCACGACGCGGCGAAAAGCACAACCCCGCCGCACCACTGTCCGTTTTTCGGGACACCTCTTCCTGTATGATGGCCACACTGGAACAAGGAAACGATACATTTCGATCGCAGGAGGTACACGCCATGCACAAGTTTTTCGATTATCTGGAGCCGGATCTCCCCGTCAGCGTTATCCGCGACCTGCTGGGCTACATCCGCCGGTTCGCCGCTCTGTTCAGCGGCGGCGTCCCCGTAGAGGGCGCTATGGACGGCGTGGGCTTCTGCGCCACGGAGCAGGACTCCGGCGCCGTCCGCGTCCACTGGGTGCAGGTGGGCCGCCAGCGCATCCCGCTGGACGCCACCGTGTAAAAACGCAGGAGGTCCCGCATCTTGCGATGCGGGACTTTTTTTATTGGTAGCGTGCCAGCACGGCGGCGCAGTAGTTCCGAAATTCCTGCCGCACCGTGTCCGGCCCCGTGATCTCGGCCTGGGTCCCCAGCTGGAACAGCCAGCCGAAAAACGTGGGCCCTACCTCCACCTCCGCCGTGACGGCCACGCCGCTCTGCCCGTCGGGCCGCAGGTGGGCGTCGGTGCCGAACCGGTCCATCACCACATTGATGAGCCCGCCGTCGAAGCGGAGGTGTACCGTCTCGGTGCGGCCATTGTACATGTCGAAGATGCGGCGGACGTAGCGGCCCAGATCGAAGCCCTCCGGCAGGGGGTCCCGGGGCGTATCCGTCACCGTCAGGTTCTCCATCCGGTCTACCCGATAGTGGCGGTAGTCGCAGATGGCGGGGTCATAGGCCACCAGATAGTAGTGGCGGTCCACGCACAGGGCCACGGGGTCCGCCTCGTACAGCGCGCCGCCGCGGCGATAGGCCTTGCCGCCCGCCGCCGTCCAGTCGAAATAGCGGAACGTCACCTTTTTCCCGTCGTTGATGGCGGTGTTCAGGCCGTCCACGGCGTAGTACAGCTTTTCATTATGGGTGCGGACGCGGTCCATGACGTACACCTGCCGCCGCAGCTGGCGGGCGTTGGGACGGCTGGTGAGCTTTTCCAGCTTGCCGATGAGCTCCAGACTCTTGCCCCGGGTCAGGAACGGCGACGCCTGCACCACGTCGATGAGCAGCTTCAGCTCCGGCAGCTGGAAATCCCGCTCACCCAGGAAATACCCAAAGCTGCGGCCCTTGACGGACTGCACGTCCATGCCGTACAGCCGCAGCAGCTCCAGATCGTCGTACAGGCTCTTGCGCTCGGCGCTGATGCCGCAGGACGCCAGATAGGCGATGATCTCCTGCATGGTCCCGGGATGCTGCTCATCGGTCTGTTCCCACAGGTACTGCGCCAGATACAGCAGCTTCAGCTTTTTGTTGGCCATGTCTGCCCCTCCCGTCCCTTTTTGTCGCAATTATACCAGAAAACCTCCCGTATGGGAACCATCTTTTTCCGGTTCCCGCTTTACACCGCCAACGGGATAGGCTATAATGAAGTGTCATTCCGCGAAAGGAGGCGGTGCCTTGAAGGTAAACCAGATACGGGCAGGTGCCGCGCTGTCCTATGTGTCAATGGCGCTGAGCACCATCATCTCGCTGGTGTATACCCCCATCATGCTGGACCGGCTGGGGGACAGTGAGTTCGGCGTCTATCAGGCCGTCCTGCCCATCATCTCCTATCTGAATCTGCTGAGCTTCGGGCTGGGCAGCGCCTACGTCCGTTACTATTCCCGCTTCCGCGCCGCCGGCGACAAAAAGGGCTGCGCCAAGCTGAACGGCATGTTCCTCGTCACCTATCTGGTGCTGGGCGCGGCGGTGCTGGCCATCGGCTTCGGGCTTTCCTACTGCGATGTCATCTTCGGTAAGAAGCTGACGGCGGAGGAGATCGCGCTGGCGGAGAAGCTGCTGCGCATCATGACGGTGAACGCCGCGCTGACGTTCCCCATCAGCGTGTTCGAGTCCCACGTCACCATCAACGAGCACTATCTGTTCCAGAAGATCGTGGCCATGGGCAAGCAGGTGCTGAACCCCCTCATCATGATCCCCCTGCTCATCATCGGCTACCGCTCCGTGGCGCTGACGGTGGTATCCCTCATCTTCACCGTGCTCAGCGGCATCCTGAACATCGGCTACTGCCTGACGCGGCTTAAAATGCCGTTTTCCTTCCGGCGGTACGACTTCGGCCTGCTGCGGGAGATGTTCGGCTTCACGCTGTACGTCTTTCTGGGCATCGTGGTGGACAATTTCAACTGGTCCATCGACCGGCTGCTGCTGACGTGGATACACGGCACCACTGCCGTCACTGTCTACACCATTGCCGCGCAGCTCAATACGTTCTACCTGGCCTTCGGCAACGCCATCTCCAACGTCATGACGCCCCGTGTCCACCGGCTGGTGGCGGAGGGGCAGCCCATGCGGACACTGGATGCCCTGTTCACCCGCGTAGGGCGGCTGCAGTTCATCCTGCTGGGCGGCATCCTGCTGGGCTTCGTGGCCATCGGGCAGTCCTTTGTGGTGCTGTGGGGCGGCGATGAAAAGTTCGCCATCGACTACTGGACCACGCTGCTGCTGTTCTTCTCCTGCCTGTGGACCAACGTGCAGACTGTGGGCATCGAGATCCAGCGGGCCAAGAACATGCACAAGTTCCGCTCGCTGGTATATCTGGGGGTGGCGCTGGGCAACGCCGCCATCTCCGTCCCCCTGTGTATGAAATGGCAGGGGCTGGGCGCCGCCATCGGCACCGCCATTGCCACGCTTGCGGGCAACGTCATCCTGATGAACTGGTACTACTACCGCCGCATCGGGCTGAACATTCCCGCCTTCTGGCGGCACATCTTCCATCTGATACCGGCCATGCTGCTGCCCGCCGTGACGGCGGTGCTGCTGGCCGTGAAGGTCCATCCCACCACCTATTGGCAGCTGATCCCGCCGGGGCTCATCTTCGTGGCGGTCTACGCCGTGTGCATGTGGCTGTTCGGCCTGAACCGGTACGAGCGCAGCCTCATCACCGCGCCGCTGCGCCGTCTCAGCCGCCGCTGACCATCGGAAAGGAGCGTTTTCCATGCCCAACATCAAGTACATCGCCCGCGTCCTCACCGGCGTGCGGTGGAAGAAAATGAACTACATTCTGGGCGTCGTCAAGGACAAGTGCGGACAGAGCAAGGTCCGCACGTTCTTCGACATCCTCTGGTGCGCCGCCCGCTACGGTGCGGGGTACTATGACTACGCCATGTACGGGTTCTACGACCTCACCGGCAAACAGCGGGACACCTATCTCACCCGCGTGCGCAACCGGAAGATCTCCGACCTGATGAACGATCCCGCCTTCCACGACGATTTCGACGACAAGCTGAGGTTCAACGAGACGTTCCGCCGCTTCCTGCGCCGCGAGACGCTGAATGGCGAGACCGCCACGCCCCGGCAGATGGCGGAGTTCGCGGCGGGGCAGGAGTACATCTTCGCCAAGATCAACCACGGCGACTGCGGCCGCGGTGTGGAGCGCCTGCGGGTGGCGGATTTCGCGTCCCCCGACGCCATGCTGGCCTATATCCGCGAGCACAAGCTGGTGGTGCTGGAGCACCAGCTCATCCAGCACCCCGACATGGCCCGCCTCCACCCCAACAGCGTCAACACCATGCGCATCGTCACCGACAATGTGAACGGGAACGTCACCATCGCCTACATCATCGTGAAGATGGGCACCGGCGGCAGCGTCTGCGACAACTCCGGCCAGGGCGGCATCCTCGCCCGCGTGGATGTGGACACGGGGCGCATCAGCACCCCCGCCACCGACGACTATTTCCACGTCTACGACACCCATCCCGACACCGGTATCCCGCTGGTGGGCTACCAGCTGCCCATGGTGCCGGAGGCCATCGCCATGGCCAAGGAGGCCGCTCAGGTGTTCCCCCAGGTGGGCCACGTGGGCTGGGATATGGCGGTGACGCCGGACGGCCCCGCCATCATCGAGGGCAACAACTTCCCCGGCACAGACCTGTGCCAGCTGGCGCCGCTGTGGCCGGAAAAGACCGGCCTGTGGCCCTACTACAAGCATATTCTGCATCTGAAATAAGGAGGTATTGCCATGCGTCTGAAAGATCTCGAACGTGACGAAGCCTTTGCCTGGGAGGTACTGAAAAAAGCGCCCTACGCCACGCTGGCCATGACCGGTGCGGACGGCGCGCCCTACTGCGTGCCCATCAACCATGTGGCCGACGAGACATACAGGGTCCTGTACTTCCACTGCGCCGGTGCGGGTGAGAAGTGGGAGGTCCTGAAAACGGACCCCCAGGTCTGCCTCACCGCCGTGTCCCGCATGTCCATCGTCCCCAACGAATTTGATACAGCCTACGACTCCGCCGTGGTGCGGGGGCAGGCGCAGGTGGTCACCGACGACGGCGAGCGCACCAAGGCCCTGCTCCTGCTGGTAGAATCGCTGGATCCCAAGGGTATGGGCGGCCTTGCCGCCTACATGGAACGGTGCTTTGCCGCCACGCAGGTCGTGAAGATCGTCCCCAGTCAGATCACCGGCAAGCAGTCCCACCCCTCGCCCAAGCCCACCTTCGGCTGCGGCGAGCATTGAGTACACATGTAAAAAGAGCGCTGTTCCCGCGGGAACAGCGCTCTTTTTACATGTGTTATACCTGGGACACGTCCGTTGTCTCCGCCGCGGCGGTTGGCTCTGCCGGTTCCGGCATGGGCTCCTGCGGCGTGGAAGCCGCTGCGTCGGGCACGGGTGCAGGCGGCTCCGAAACAGGAGCCGCGTCCTGCTGACGCGCCGCGTCACGGGCGGCTGCTTCCGCAGCGGCAGCCTCCGCCGCCAGACGCTGGTTCTCCGCGCGGATGGCGGCCTTTTCCTCCCGGCGGGCATCGGCGGCGGCGAAGAACGCCCGCACCAGCGACGCCAGCGTCAGAAGCGCCACGATGCCGAAGCCGATCCAGCCCGACAGGCGGATCTGGTAGAAATCACGGATGGTAAAGTACTCGTGGTACATACCCAGATAATACAGCACCACGCCGCCCACAGCGCACACGATGCCCAGCAGCAGCTTCAGCACCGCCTTGAACCGGTGCTTCCGGCGCGCCGCGAAATAGTGGACGATCAGCACCAGTGCCGCCAGAAACAGCGCCGGCGACTGGCAGCACAGCACATAGCCAAGGGTCTTGTCCAGCATGGTCCGCCCTCCTCTTACAGGCTGCACTTTCCGCGGCGGATGTACTTGCCGTCCGGCCCCGCCAGCACACGGCCCTCGTTGACGGCCAGCTTGCCCCGCAGCCACACCTGTCTGATGGAGCCGCGGGTCACCACGCCCTCGTAGGGATTGTAGTCCGCCGCGCCCACCATATCCTCGGCGCGGATGACATGGTCGGCCTGGGGATCGTACACCACGATGTCCGCGTCCGCGCCCTCGGCGATGATGCCCTTGCGGGGGAACATGCCGTACAGGCGGGCGGGGTTCTCCGCCAGCACGCGGCACATGGCGGCCAGACTGATCTTCCGCGTGGTGACGCCGAAGGTATACATCAGCTCGCCCCGGGTCTCTACTCCGGGCAGGCCGCCGGGGATGGCAGTGAAGTCGTCCTTTCCCGCCAGCTTCTGGGCCGTGGTGAAGCTGCAGTGGTCGGTAGACACCGTCTGCACCTCGCCGCGGCGGATAGCCTGCCACAGAGCCTTCCGGTCCGCCGCCTTGCGGATGGGCGGCGCGCAGACATATTTGGCAGCCTGTAACCAGTCCTCGTTGTCGTAGACGCTGTCATCCAGAATGAGGTACTGGGGGCAGGTCTCCACGTACACCTTCTGGCCGCGGCGGCGCGCCGCCTCGATCTCCCGCAGGGACGCGGCGTTGGTGGTATGTACGATCACCACCGGAATGTCCACGGCCTCGGCGATGTGCAGCAGGCGGCCCACGGCCTCCGCCTCCAGAAAATCGGGGCGGGTGCGGGGATGGCAGCCCACGCTGCCCTGCTCGCCGGCAGCCTTCTTCTCCTCGATGAGGGCGTCGATGACGCCTGCGTTCTCGCAGTGTACGCCGCAGATGCCGCCCTTCTCCTTCAGCTTCTTCAGCGCCTTATACATCAGCTTGTCGCCGATCATCATGGCGGGATACGTCATATACATCTTGAAGGAGGAGATGCCCTCGGCGTACATGTCGTCGATCTCGCTTTCGATGGTGTCGTTCCAGTCGTCGATGGTCATGTGGAAGCCGTAGTCGCAGGCGCACTTGCCGTCCGCCTTCTCATGCCACAGCCGCAGGCCGTCGTGGAGCGTCTCGCCCTTGTTGGGGCAGGCGAAGTCCACCACCGTGGTGGTGCCGCCCCGCAGCGCTGCCCTGGAGCCGGAGGCGAAATCGTCCGCCGTGGTGGTATTGCACACGTCCAGATCGAAGTGGGTATGGGCGTCGATGAATCCGGGCAGCAGCAGCATGCCTGCGGCGTCCACCACCTGCGCATCGTCCACATGGATGTCACGGGTCACCCGCTGGATCTTCTCGCCGTCCACCAGCACGTCCGCCCGCCGCGTGCCCTTGCCGGACACCACGGTGCCGTTCTTGAACAAAATTCTCATCTCAGGGCCCTCCTGTTTCTTTTGTAGTCTTTTGGGGATACCATCAGTTAACAAGGGCAAACACGGTTTTGACGGGCAAAACTGCTTCGCACCTGTCGGTGATGGATTTTCGAGTGATTTTTGGTTTTGAGACGCAGGCGGGCATGTGCCCGCCAAGGTGAAAAGGGCAAAAAGCGCCGAAAAGCCGCGCTGACAGGCGTGTTTGCCCTTGTTAACTGATGGTATTATACCACTATCTTTTTTTGGTGGCAACTACCTCCACAGCCGGATATAGCCGCCGTCCCGCAGCTGCTTCACCAGCATCAGCGCCATGGGGGCCAGCACCATCCCCGCCACGCCCATGGCGCAGAAGCCCACGTACATGGCGCACAGCGACGCCAGCGGCGGCAGTCCCGCCTGGGCCGCCATCAGCTTGGGCTCCAGCACGCTGCGCACCACGGAGATCACCGCGAACAGCGCCAGCAGCGCGATGCCCCGGGGCACGGCGCCCAGCAGGCATTCCACTGCCGCCCAGGGCACCAGCACCGTCCCCGTCCCGAACACCGGCAGCGCGTCGATCAGGGCGATCAGCGCCGCCAGCAGCAGCGCGTACTCCTGCCGCATCAGCAGCAGTCCCGCCAGCAGCTGGCAAAACGTCACCGCCAGCAGGATGCACTCCGCCTTCAGCCACTTTCCCAGTGTGGCGAACACGCTGGACTTCACTCCCCTGGCCCGCTCCAGCCGCGATCCCAGCTGCCGCCGGAAAAAGCCCCTCACCGCCGGATAGGCGCTGAGGGTAAAGAACACCGCCAGCACCGTGGTGCCGCAGGCCAGCAGTACCCGCGGCAATGCCGCCATGGCGCGGCCCGCACCCTGTAAAACGGCGGAGGACACCTGCCCCGCCAGCTCCGCCGCCCGCCGGGGCAGGCTGTCCAGCATGTGCTCCGCCGTCTGGCGCACCCCATCGGGACAGGCGGCGCAGAAGCCCTCCAGCCGCCGCTCCAGCGACGCCATGGTCTCCGGCAGGGCGGCCAGCAGCTCCGGCAGTGACGACACCAGCGCCACCGCCTGCTCCACCACCTGCACCGCCAGCGCGATCAGCACCGCCAGTACACCGCCCACCAGCACCAGCGTCAGCACCGCCGCCGTAAAGCTCCGCCGCAGGTGCAGGCGGCGCTGGGCACGGACGATCAGCGGCTCCAGCAGCGCCGCAGCGCCCAGTGCCAGCAGAAACGGCAGCAGCCATACCAGCGCGTAGCGCAATACCAGCCAGCTCACTCCCGCCATAGCCGCCCACCAGAGCAGACCCAGTACCTGTTCCCGCCTCCGCTCCATCGCCGTACCTCCCTTTCACAGAATTTTTACAAAATTTTTCTTGTCTTTTTCGCTTTACCGTGATAACATAACTCATATTAGACAAATGTGCGCATTACGCGGACACATTGGAGGGAACATGGAGAAGAAAAAGTACTATCTCGTCTCTGCGGAGGCGCTGCCGGAGGTCTTTATCAAAGTGGCGGAGGCCAAGCGTATGCTGCAGGTGGGCGAGGCCGACACCGTGGGCGAGGCCGCACGTCTCGTGGGCATCAGCCGCAGCGCCTTCTACAAGTATAAGGATGCGGTGCAGCCGTTTCAGAACATGCGGGCGGGCCATATCATCACGTTTTACGCACTGCTCAAGGATATTCCGGGCGTGCTGTCCAATTACCTGTCTATTTTTGCCAATTCCGGCGCGAATATTCTCACCATCAACCAGACCATCCCCACCAACGGCTGCGCCGGCGTCACCATTTCCGCCGAGACCAGCGACATGGTCGAGGGGCTGGAGGAGCTGATGGCTCGGGCTTCCTCCGCCGAGGGTGTGCTGAAATTCGAGATCATGGCGGGCTGACCGCCAATACGCCTTGTAGGTTATCCCCGACAAAAAAGGCGGGCAAAAAATACCGAAAACAGGTAGGTTTACCGGAAACTTTAGCACCACAAATCGCAAAAGCGTCATTTTACCGACGGATTCAATGGACTTTTTTGGCAAAAATGACAATTGACGCCGCCGTACCGCGTGTGGTAAGTTACAGAAAACTTCGAGAAAGGAGAACGCCGGACATGTTGAAGCAGTATCAGGCATACGCATATAGCTTTTACTTTTACTTTACCTTTACGGACGAAGTAAAAGCGATTTGTGATGCCCAGAAACGCTGCTGATCAGGAAGGCCGCTCTCCGCCGGAGACGGAACGACATGAAAGCCGCCCTATGGACCACAAGTCCACGGGGCGGCTTTTTTGCATCCCAATTTCACAAAATCACGATCAGGAGGAACCCAAGATGAAACGAAATGCCACCCGGCGGCTGCTGACCGCCCTCCTCGCCGCCGCCATGTGTCTGAGCATGGCCGCCTGCGGCAGCAAGCCCGCCGCCGACAACGGCAGCGCCGATACCGACGCCTCTGCCGGTGACAACGCCGCCAAAAAGTACACCATCGGCGTGTGCCAGCTGGTGACCCACGATGCGCTGGACGCCGCCACCCAGGGCTTCATCGACGCCGTGCAGGAGAAGCTGGGCGCGGACAACGTGGACATCTCCGTCCAGAACGCCGCCAATGACCAGAATGTCTGCACCACCATCGTCAACACCTTCGTCTCCCAGAAGGTCGATCTGATTATGGCCAACGCCACCCCGTCCCTGCAGGCCGCATATAACGCCACCACCGAGATCCCCATCCTGGGCACGGCCGTCACCGAGTACGGCGTGGCGCTGGGCCTCAAGGACTTCAACGGCACCGTGGGCGGCAACGTCTCCGGCACCTCCGATCTGGCGCCCCTCACCGAGCAGGCGGACATGATCCTGGAGCTGTTCCCCGAGGCCAAGACTGTGGGCCTGCTGTACTGCTCCGCCGAGCCCAACTCCGAGTATCAGGTCCAGGTGGTGGAGGAATACCTCACCGGTAAGGGCATTACCTGCGTGCGCTACTCCTTCGCTGACTCCAACGATGTGGCCGCCGTCACCACCAAGGCCGCTGCCGACAGCGATGTCATCTACATCCCTACCGACAACACTGCCGCCTCCTGCACCGAGACCATCGGCAACATCGTCCTCAATGCCGGTACGCCGGTGGTGGCCGGTGAACAGGGCATCTGCGCCGGCTGCGGCGTGGCCACCCTCTCCATCAGCTACTACGATCTGGGCTACAAGACCGGTGAGATGGCCGCCCAGATCCTTACCGGCGAGGCTGACATCTCCCAGATGGCCATCGCCTACGCCCCCGCCGCCAAGATGTACAACCCCACCATGTGCGAAGCCCTGAACATCACCGTTCCCGACGGCTACACCGCCATGGAATAAACCAAAAACAGGAAGGTCTGGTGTTCCCACATGACACAGCTATTGAATGCGATCCCCGGCGCGCTGGCCCAGGGCCTGATCTGGGGCGTGATGGCCATCGGCGTTTACATTACCTATAAAGTTCTGGATATTGCCGACCTGACCGTGGACGGCTCCCTCTGCACCGGCGCGGCGGTGTGTACCATGCTGCTGCTCGCGGGCCACAGCCCATGGATCGCCATGCTGTGCGCCGTGCTGGCCGGCCTGCTGGCCGGCACGGTGACGGGCCTGCTCCACGTGCTGCTGGGTATCCCGCCCATTCTGGCGGGCATCCTGACCCAGATGGTGCTCTGGTCCGTGAACCTGAAGATCCTGGGCAAGGCGAACCAGGCCCTGCCAGCCCGCAGCATCGACGTACTGCTGACCCAGATGAACATCCCCGCCGCGCTGCCGGTGCTGCTGGGCTGGGCGGCGGTGCTGGTGACCCTGCTGGTCCTGTTCTTCAGCACCGAGCTGGGCTGTGCCCTCCGCGCCACCGGCTGCAACCCCGTGATGAGCCGGGCCCAGGGCGTGAACACCGGCTTGATGAAGGTCATCGGTCTGGCGCTGTCCAACGCCGTGGTGGCTATGTCCGGCGGCCTGCTGTGTCAGTATCAGGGCTACACCGATGTGAACATGGGACGCGGCGCCGTAGTCATCGGTCTGGCCGCCGTGGTCATCGGGCAGGCCGTACTGGGCCGCCATGGCGGCCACATGGCCGCCCAGCTGGGCGGCGTGGTGCTGGGCGCTGTCATCTACTACATCGTCTATCAGGTCATCATCTTCGCCGGTTTCGACACCGACCTTCTGAAAATGTTCTCCGCCGTCGTGGTGGCGGTATTCCTGGGTGTGCCCCATGTCCGCGATCAGATCCGTACCAATTCCCGTATCAAAAAAGGAGGCTCCCGTCATGCTGAGAATGTGTAACATCACCAAGACCTTCAACAGCGGCACCGTGGATGAGCGTGTGGCGCTGGATCACATGGACCTGACCCTGCAGGACGGCGATTTCGTCACCGTCATCGGCGGCAACGGCGCCGGTAAGAGCACCATGCAGAATGCCATCTGCGGCACATGGCAGCCAGATGAGGGCAGCATTGAGCTGGACGGCGTCAACGTCTCCGGCATGCCGGAGTATAAGCGCGCCCGCTATCTGGGCCGCGTATATCAGGACCCCATGATGGGCACCTCCGCCGGTATGGAGATCGAGGAGAATCTGGCGCTGGCGGTGCGCCGCGGCAAGCGCCACACCCTGCGTCTGGGTATCCGCCGCAGCGAGCGGGAGGATTACCGCCGCCGTCTGAAGGAGCTGGGGCTGGGTCTGGAGGACCGCCTCACCACCAAGGTGGGCACCCTCTCCGGCGGTCAGCGGCAGGCTCTGACGCTGCTGATGGCTACCCTCCAGCAGCCCAAGCTGCTGCTGTTGGACGAGCACACCGCCGCTCTGGATCCCCAGACCGCCGCCCGCGTCATGGAGCTCACCGACCGGCTGGTGCAGGAGAACCACCTGACCACCCTGATGATCACCCACAACATGCGGGATGCCATCCGCTACGGCAACCGCCTGCTGATGCTCCACAACGGCCGCATCGTGCTGGACATCTCCGGCGAGGAGAAGTCCAGGCTCACCGTGGCCGATCTGATGGACATGTTCCGCAAGGTCAGCGGCCGCGAATACGACAACGACCGCACCCTGCTGGCGTGACGATACCGCAAAAAAAGAGACACCCTCTCGGGTGTCTCTTTTTTGGCGTTTCGGCTCAGTTGTAGAGATAGCCGTACTTGTCGCGGATGGTGACGATGAGCTTCTCCAGATCGGCGGGCAGGTCGTTCTTCCCGTCGAGATCGTAGTCCTTGGGCTCGCCGAAGGTGCGGACGCGCACCTTGCCGCCGCCCAGGAACAGCACACCGGCGTTGTGAGAGTCCACCATGTCCTCTGCGGTCTGGAACAGGGTGAACTTGTCGTGGCACGGCTCGGAGGCGTAGGGGCAGAACTGGGTGCAGTTGCCGCACTCGTTGCACATCTTGTCCACGTGGACGATCTGGTGGCTGCCGTCGGCCATGCGGATCGCCACATTGGCGCGGTTGGGGCAGGAATCCACGCAGTTCTCGCACACGGTGGCGCACTGCAGGCAGCGCTCGCCCTCGCAGCAGACGCAGCCGCTCATGGCCAGAATGCCCTTCTTGGCCTCGGCGTCCGCCTTGGTGACGTAGGCCTGCTCCGGAATGTCGTAGGTATGGGCCTCGCCGATGACCGCCTCGGCAAAGGCGGCGGCGTCGGCGATACCCTCCACCACGGTGGCGGGGCCGCGCTTGGCGTCACCGGCGGCGTACACGCCCTCCACGTTGGTCCGGAAGGCGGGACGGCCCTTCTTGTCCAGCTCGATGCCGTTGGCGGCCATCAGCGCGTCATCCACCTGCTCGCCCACGGCGGAGATCACCAGATCGCAGGGGATGTGGAAGAACTCACCGCTGCCCACAGGGCTGCGGCGGCCGGAGGCATCGGCCTCGCCCAGCACCATCTTCTCGCAGGTCAGCACGCCGTCGGCCTGCTTGACGGGGGCGGCCAGCTCGGCGAACGTCACGCCGTCGGCCAGCGCCAGCGCCAGCTCATGCTCGTCGGCGGGCATATACTTGCGGGTCCGGCGGTACACCAGCGTCACGTGCTCCGCGCCGCTGCGCTTGGCAAGGCGCGCCGCGTCCATGGCGGTGTTTCCGCCGCCGATGACGGCGATATTCCCGGCCACGCCGATGTTGCCGGCCTTCACGCCCTTCATCCACTGGATGGCGCCGGCCACGTCGCCGGCGATGTCCAGCTTGCCGGGCTTCCACGCACCCACAGCCAGCAGGATGTGGGTGTAGCCCATCTTCTTCAGCTCGTCCACGGAGGGGGCGGGCGCGCCGCACTTCACCTCCACGCCGTAGCGCTCCATGAGGGCGATATCCTTCTCGATGACCTCGTTGGCAATGCGGAAGGCGGGGATCACATGGCGGGGTACGCCGCCCAGACAGCTCTCCCGTTCGAAGATCGTCGTCTCGATACCGGCTCTGCCGCAGAAGTAGGCGGCAGCGATGCCGGTGGGGCCGCCGCCGATGATGGCGACGCGCTTACCCTCCACCTTGGCGGGCCGCTTGATGGAGGCCATCAGAGCGTTGTAGCCCTTCTGGGCCGCCAGCAGCTTGGTGTCGCGGATGCGGACGGACTCGTCATAGAAATTGCGGCTGCACTTGGTCTGGCAGCGGTGGGCGCAGATGGTGCCGGTGATGAACGGCAGGGGATTCTTCTCGGTGATGAGCTTCAGCGCCGGGCCGTACAGTCCCTTATTGCACAGCTCCATATACTCGGGAATATCCTGCGCGATGGGGCAGCCGCCCTTGCAGGGTGCGGTGAAGCAGTCGATCCAGGGCACGTTCTTCTCGCTCTTGCGGCTGGGCAGGGGCTTGATAGGCTTGACGTGGTGGACATCGGTGTGGCTGGCGCTGCTCATATCGCAGATCGCCTGCGTATCCGTTCCGTCAAAAGGCTTATACGCCATGGGCTCCACCTTCTCCACCATCTGGTACAGCCGGTTGTAGCCGCCGGGCTTGAGGATGGTGGTGGCCACGGTGATGGGCCAGATGCCCGCCGCAAACAGCTTGTCGCAGTTGAAATACTCCGCGCCGCCGGCGAAGGAGATCCGCATTTTGCCCTTGAACTGGCGGGAGATGCGGTGGCACATCTCGATGGTCAGCGGGAACAGGCTGCGGCCGGACATATACATCTCGTTGTTGGGCAGCTCGCCCCGGGTGGTGTCCACGGGGAAGGTGTTGCTCAGCTTCAGGCCGAACTCCAGCCCCTTGCTGTCCGCCAGTGCCTGCAGCCGCTCAAACATGGGCACTGCGTCGGCCCATTGCAGATCCTCGTTGAAGTGGTGCTCGTCGAACACGATGTAGTCGTAGCCCATGCTGTCCAGCGTGCGCCGCGCCGTCTCGTAGCCCAGGATGGTGGGGTTGCACTTCACGAAGGTGTGCAGGTGCTTCTCGGAGATGAGGTAGCTGGCGATACGCTCGATCTCATCGGGGGGACAGCCGTGGAGCGTGGACACGGTGACGCTGCGGCTGACGCGGGGGGAGATACCGTCGATATAGGCGCTCTCCGTGGGGAACAGCTCCTTCAGGACAGCCTTGCACTCGCCGAAGATGGCGGTCTTGTTGGCGTCCATCATGCCGTCGATGTAGGTATTGACCTTCTCGCCCTTGATGCCCTCCAGATCGTAGCCAACGGACATGTTGAACACGAAGCCGTCGGGATCGCCGAAGCCGTAGACGCGGCTCAGCACCTTCAGGGCGCACCACGCCTTGATGTACTCGTCCATGGCCTGCGGCACGGTGAGCTCGGTGGACCACTCCTGATTATAGCCCTCGTCGTTGGCCAGGATGCAGGGGCGGGGGACGCAGGCGGCCAGATCGGCGCCGTCCATCTTCTGGACGGTCTTGACCTCGAAGAACCGGGCGCCGGCCATATAGGCGGCGATGATGTTCTGGGCCAGCTGGCTGTTGGGGCCGGCGGCGGGGCCGAAGGGGGTCTCGATGCGCTCGCCGAAGATGGGCAGGCTCTTGCCCGTGGCCTTATAGGCCTTGCGCACGCCGAAGATCTCGCCGGACGCGGCGTATTCCTCCACCACCCAGTTCATCAGTGACTTGAACGGAATGGGATACATTTTCTCAGACATAGGTCATCCTCCTTTGTGGTGATTCCTGGTAGTATTCATCCTCCGCCCAGCGGGCGGGATTCTGGTCGATATATTGCCAAATGCGGAGATAGTCTGCCTCCCCGCGGATGACGTGGTCGTAATAGCTGCGCTGCCAGAGCGGAGTTCTCGCCCGCTTGTTCGTAAATCGTTTCCATGTGGAGATAAAAGCCGGCAGACGCGCATTCGTAGGGGCCGGCGTCCTCGACGGCCCGCTGCAATTCCGGATAGCAACGATAAAATGGACGTGATTCGGCATAATGGCATATTTTTCAATGGCAATATTCGAATACGCCGCGCTCATTTCCAACAACGTCTGCTGGGCAAGATCCCCATATTCCGACAGCTGTACATGCGGGGCGTCGAGGACGCCGCCCCCTACAACACGGCCTAACGTACACCGTTTTTCCTGAGTACAGACCGTCACGAAGTATGCGCCGCTCCCGCTGTAATCATATTGGGACAGCCGCAGGGTCTTCCGCTCTGGCAGTCGGTTCACGTCATCAATACGTTCTGTGGTTCAGGTCGCCCCACAGCTTCTTGGCGGCCTCCAGGATGTGGGCGTTCTCCGCCTCCTCGTCGATGCCCACCAGCACGCGGTCCTGCATCAGCACCTTACCGGCGGCGATGGTGGTCTGGCACTGGCGGCCGGTCATGCCGAAGATCATGTGGCCGTCGATGTTCTCGTCGGAGAACGGGGTGAACGGCTTGTAGTCCATGACGATGATGTCCGCCGCCGCGCCGGCCTTCAGCACGCCCAGCTCATCGGGGAAGTACCGTGCGCCGATCCTGGCGTTGTTCTTGAACAGCATGTCCGTGACCTCGCACCAGCCCACATTGGGCAGGCAGTTCTGGCTCCGCTGGGAGCACAGAGCCACCTTCAGGGACTCCAGCATGTCGTTGGTGTAGGCGTCGGTGCCCATACCCAGCAGGATGCCCCGCTTGTACAGCTGCAATACGGGGCAGATGCCGATGGCGTTGCCCATGTTGGATTCGGGGTTGTTCACCACCATGGTCCCCGTCTCTCTGATGATGTCCATCTCGGCGGTGTTCACATGGATGCAGTGGCCCAGAATGGTCTTTTCGCCCAGAATGCCGTGATCCTGCAGGCGCTGCACCGGACGGCGGCCGTAGTTCTGGAGGGAGTCGTACACGTCGTTCATGCCCTCGGACACGTGGATGTGGTAGCCGGTGCGGCCGTTGTTGGCCTCCGCCATGCGGTCGAAGGTCCTGTCGCTGATGGTAAACAGGGCGTGGCCGCCGAACATGGCCGCCAGCATGGGATCGTTCTGCTTCTGGCAGTAGGTGATGAAGTCGGCGTTCTCCTTGATGGCCTGAAGGCACTTCTCCTCGCCGTCGCGGTCACTGACCTCGTAGCACAGGCAGGAGCGCAGACCCAGACGGCGGCTCTCCTCGCTGATGGTGAACAGGGTGCCGGGGATCTCGCCGTAGCTGGCGTGGTGGTCGAAAACGGTGGTGACGCCCTGCTTGATGCTGTCCATATACAGCGCCGTGGCGGAGGCGCGGGTGCCGTCCATCATCAGGTGGCGGTCAATGGCCCACCACGTGCCGTCCAGCACCTCGTAGAAGTTGGTGGGGTTGTTGCCCACGATGCTCAGGCCCCGGGCCAGTGCAGAGTAGATGTGGGTGTGGGCGTTGATAAACGCGGGCATGATGACGCCGCCCTTGGCGTCGATGATGTGGGCGTCAGCGTACTTGGCCCGCAGCGCGGCCTCCTCGCCCACCTCTACGATCTTCGTGCCCTCAAAGGCCACCGCACCGTGCTCATAATAGCCCTTCCCATCTGCATCGCGGGTAATGAGCCGTCCGTTTGTTATCAGATTCATCTGCAAGCTCCTCCTCTTTCGTAGTCGTTCCTTCTGTTGTGTTCCCCATTTTGTGCAGCCATGCTTCCCGCGCCGCACCCCTGCGGCGGTGCTGCCACCCCTGCGGGATGGCTTTCCCCCGGCGGAATAACAAAAAGTGCCCCAGTCCCCCGTTTCAGGAGACCGAAACACTCAAGCTTCTGCCGAGTGATAGTTGCAGCCCGTGCGCGAAGCACTTCCTTACAGCTACCAATCTTGGATTGTCGTCTATATTTTACAGGACAGCACCGGAAAAATCAATATTTTTTTGCCGGACCTCACAATTTTTTTGCCGCCCGTCTGCGCTGCTGTATCTGCCTCCAGCAGGGAGAGCTCCGCGCCCCCGAGCGCGTTTCTTTCGCTGCCCCCCTTCTCGCACTCGTAGGGGCCGGCGTCCCCGACGGCCCGCTTCTTGTTCTTTCGCCAAAGGGATATTTCGCGCTCCGGCGCGACACCCTTTTGCCCACGGCGGCAAAAGGATGCAAGAACGCCGCCAAAAACCAATGGTTTTTGGAATTCCTTTCGTCCGATTGCAGTTGCGGTGCAAAATGGTTCCGCAACGAATCGCCTCTGCGCCTACCCTCGCTGCCGCTGACATGGCACGCAGAGAGCAATGGTCGCCCTCCCGTTTGGGCGATTATCAGATCGCGCACTTGCCGCCGCTGGCGGCAAGTGTGGGTGCGGCCCGCTGACCCGCGCTCGGAAGCGCGGAACATTCCTTTTGAAAATAAATCAGCGGGTCGCTGCGGGCGGCGCGTGAGGGCGCAGCGTCCCCCAGTACGCAAAAAAGAAAGACCGCCGAAGCGGTCTTTCTTTTTTGGTTCAGAACTAAGTTCTAATTAGAACTCCTTCTTCTTGCCGATCACAACGGCGGAACCAGCGACGCTCATCAGAGCCATGCCAGCGTACATAGCGACACCGGCGTCGAAGGTCTTGGGAGAGCCCTTACCATCGGTGGTGGTGGAAGCGTTGGCGCCCTTGACGGTGAAGTTGAAGCCGATGATGTCACCGTTGGCCAGGACCTCGACGGTCTTCTTGCCATCAGCGAGAGCGGCATCCTTGGAAGGATAGACCTTAGCGACGGTCTTGCAGTTCTTGCAGGTGTACTCGATAGCGTTGTCATTCTTGTCGTACTTGGAAGCTTCCCACTCGTGAGCGACCAGATCCAGGTTATCGCCCAGGACGGTGACGGCAACCAGCTTGTTGTCGACCAGAACGTTCACAGCGCCCTTCTTGTCAGCCACATAGTAGGTCACAACATCGTCCTTGGTGGAGGTGTAGTAGGTCTCGTCGGTGTCAACATCCAGCTGACCGCAGCCATCGCCAACAGCCTTGAAAGCAGTGGCCTTAGCAACATAGTAGGGGCTGTCGACCTGAACCAGATACAGGGGGGCCTTGCCGGAAGTGGTGAGCTTCAGGTCATAGGTCTTGGCATCAGCAGCGACAACATAGTAGCTGGTCACGCCGTTCATGGTCACGTCATAGTGAGCGACCATGCCGTCGCCGGCCTTCTTGTCGTAGGTAGCCTTGCAGGTCTCATAGGTGACGTCCTTAGCGATTTCCTTGCCGGTCTTGTCATAAGCAGTGTACTTCACAGCGGCGAAAGCGGTAACGCACAGAGCCATGGCCATGACCATAGCAAGAACAGTTGCGATGATCTTCTTCATGTTTGTTTCCTCCATAAAAAATTTTTTGATCGGTTTCCCATCCCCGCCTTCCCCGTCTCCGACAGCTTGCACCACGGAGCCGGCTCCGGAAGGTCCGGTTCGCCTTTCACGGTGACAGTATACCATATCCGCGAAATAAATCAAGGGACTTGACCCCGAAAAATGCGAAAAAACTCATAAATAAATGTTAAAAAAGGATTAAATTTTCCGAAACGTACCGATTATTGCTCAATTCACAGAATATCCATAACTTTTCAAGAGCAAACATGCCTCCATCGATGCCCACTTTTTCGCACATTCTGCGCGTTGTGACGCAAATAACATGATAATCGCGCCTCATGCCGTGCATTTTCTGTCAAAATGCAGCATTTCCACGCCGCCTGCCCCCTGCATGCGCGGACATTTCGTAACAATTTGCCCGCCGCAGACGCGCACCGCACCCCCTGCGCCGCCCGCGCCCCGTTATATTATATAAGGTATCCGCCCCACCCGCAGCAGGTTTTTTCAAATTTTTTCGCAAAAAAAGAGGAAGCCGCCGATTTTTGCGGTATATTCTACTGTGAGAAATGTTGCACGGCTCCGTGCAAGCCCGCATTCTGCCGGAGAGGAGGTACGCTTCGTGTTTGACCAGCGCTTTCTGGACGAGCTCATCGCCCGCAGTGACATCGTGGACGTGGTGTCCGGCTATGTCGCCCTGCAGCGCAAGGGCGGCAATCTGTTCGGCCTGTGCCCCTTCCACAACGAAAAGACCCCCTCCTTCTCCGTGTCGCCGGACAAGCAGATCTACCACTGCTTCGGCTGCAAGAAGGGCGGCGGCGTTATCAACTTCATCATGGAGATCGAGAACCTGACGTTCCCCGAGGCCGTGCGTTTTCTGGCCAAGCGCGCCAACCTGCCGGTGCCGGAGGACGACGGCCCGCAGGACGGCGCGGACCGGCTGCGCCGCCGTGTGCTGGAGCTGAACCGCGATGCCGCCCGCTGGTACTACGACCTGCTGTGCTCGCCGGAGGGTGCGGCGGTGCAGGCGTATCTGGACAAGCGCCGCATCCGCAGGGGCATCGCCGTCCGCTTCGGCATGGGCGCGTCCCCCGACCGGTGGGACGGGCTGCTCACCGCCATGACCCGCAGGGGCTACACCAAGGAGGAGCTGCTGGCCGCCGGTCTGGTGGTCAACGGCAAGAACGGCCGCCTGTACGACAAGTTCCGCAACCGCCTGATGCTGCCGGTCATCGACACCCGCGGCGACGTGGTGGGCTTCGGCAGCCGCGTCATCGACAACTCCGAGCCCAAGTACATGAATACCACCGAGACCATTACATATAGTAAACGGCGTATCCTCTACGGGCTGAATCTGGCCAAAAAGACCAAGCGGCCCAACATCATCCTCTGCGAGGGCAATCTGGACGTGGTGACGCTGCATCAGGCGGGCTTTGACAACGCCGTGGCCTCCATGGGCACGGCCCTCACCGTGGAGCAGACCCGCCTGCTCAGCCGCTTCACCAAGGAGCTGGTGCTGTGCTACGACAACGACAATGCCGGTCAGCTGGCCACCCAGCGGGCGCTGGAGCTGCTGAACAATTCCGAGTTCAACGTCAAGGTGCTGAAGCTGCCCAACCGCATGGTGGACGGCAAGCCCACCAAGCAGGACGCCGACGATTTCATCAAAAACTACGGCCCCGCCGCCTTCGAGAACCTGCTGTCCGGCAGCGAGAACGGCGTGGAGTTCCGTATGACCCAGATCGCCGCCCGCTACGATCTCACCTCCGACGAGGGCCGCATCGGCTACGCCGGTGAGATGGCCGAGGAGCTGTGCCGTCTGGAAAACGCCGTGGAGCGGGACGTGTATACCAACCGCGCCGCCCAGACGGCGGGCCTGTCGCCGGAGGCCATGAAGCTGGAGGTGCAGCGGGCCTTCAAGCGCCGCGCCGCCCGGGACCGCAAGGCCCGGGAGCGGCAGGAGCTGAACCTGACCCGTTCGCTCCAGCCGGCGGACCGCGCCATCCGCTACGACGACCTGCGCAGCGCCATGGCGGAGGAGGGCGTCATCCGCCTGCTGATGCAGGACGACAGTCTGTTCCCCGACCAGCCGCCGCTGCGGGAGGACGAGTTCTCCTCCCCCCTGCTGGGCCGCATCTACGGGGAGCTGTGGCGCTGCCGCGGCAGCGGCAGCAGCATGGCGGCGCTCAGTGCCAGCCTGACGCCGGAGGAGATGAGCCACCTCACCACCCTCCTGCAAAAGCCGGAGTCCACGGCCAACGCGCCTCAGGCGCTGGCGGACTATATCCGCATCATCCGCGAGGAAGGTGTCAAACGCAGCGGCCGCAGCGCTATGGACGCGCTGGCTGCCGCCCGCGATACATATAAAGATAAAAAAGGTTACGGAGGAAAGCGAACATGACTGACGAGAAATATACCGCCAAGGAGCTGGAGGAGATGGCCAACGCCCTGCTGGCTCAGGACAAGTCCGCCGATAAGGCCAAAAGCGCCAAGCCCGCCGTCAAGGCGGAGAAGGCCGCGGAAAATCCCGAGAAGGCAGACGATGGCAAGCATCCGGTGGCCAGCAGGGGCAAGCTGGACGAAAAGGCCATTGCCGCCCTGCCCGCCGCCGCGCTGCTCAACGCCAACGAAAAGCTGAAGGACCTGTTCGTCAAGGGAAAGAAGAAGGGCCGTCTGGACGCCGGCGAGCTGTCCGACGTACTGGACGAGATGGATCTGGACGGTGACCAGATGGACTCTATCTACGACTCGCTGGAGACGCTGGGCATCGAGGTAGGCACCGAGGACTTCCTGGCCGCCCTGCCCGACGAGGACGGCGAGCCCGCCATGGAGGAGATCGCCGAGATCGAGGAGGAGGAGCTGGTCGACCCCAACTCGCTGGTGGACAGCTTCAACATCGACGATCCCGTCCGCATGTACCTGAAGGAGATCGGCAAGGTCCCCCTGCTCACCGCCGATCAGGAGGTGGAGCTGGCCACCGCCATGAGCGCCGGCCGCGAAGCAAAGGAGCGTCTGGCGGAGCTGGAGGAGTCCGGCGAGACCCTGCCCGAGGATGAGATGGCAGCCCTGAAAAAGCAGCTGAAGGCCGGTGAGCGCGCCAAGCAGCAGCTGGCCGAGGCCAACCTCCGTCTGGTGGTTTCCATCGCCAAGCGCTACGTGGGCCGCGGCATGCTGTTCCTGGACCTGATCCAGGAGGGCAATCTGGGCCTCATCAAGGCCGTGGAAAAGTTTGACTATACCAAGGGCTACAAGTTCTCCACCTACGCCACCTGGTGGATCCGGCAGGCCATCACCCGCGCCATCGCCGATCAGGCCCGCACCATCCGCATCCCCGTCCATATGGTGGAGACCATCAACAAGGTCATCCGCGTCTCCCGCCAGCTGCTGCAGGAGCTGGGCCACGATCCCAGCCCCGAGGAGATCAGCGAGGAAATGAACATGCCCGTGGACAAGGTCCGCGAGATCTTGAAAATTGCTCAGGAGCCGGTGTCGCTGGAGACGCCGATCGGCGAGGAGGAGGACTCCCATCTGGGTGACTTCATCCCCGATGAGGGCGCCAGCGAACCCAGTGAGGCCGCCAGCTTCACTCTGCTGAAGGAGCAGCTGGTGGACGTGCTCAGCACCCTGACTCCCCGTGAGGAGAAGGTGCTGAAGCTGCGCTTCGGCATTGAGGATGGCCGCACCCGCACGCTGGAGGAGGTAGGCAAGGAGTTCAACGTCACCCGTGAGCGCATCCGCCAGATCGAGGCCAAGGCCCTGCGGAAGCTGCGCCACCCCTCCCGCTCCAAGAAGCTGAAGGACTTCCTGAACTGAGCCCCGACGACTGAAAAGCCCCGGCCATTACGGTCGGGGCTTTTTCTGTCACCGCTTCACTTTTTCCAATGCTTCAGGTTCGGCACCACGGCCTCCATGTGGGCGCGGACCTGCTCCGCCGGCCAGCGCTCGCCGGCCATGTGCGCCACGCAGAAGTCGATGAGCTGCTCCTTACTGGTATACTTGAACGTGCCGTCAGTATAGCACCATTTGCAGTACTCCTCGTTGAAGGCGCCGTCCGGCTCCCTGCTGGTGGCGGCATCCTCCAGCGGCATCCCGCAGCACTGGCAGACCAACTGCCGCGGCGCGCCCAGCAGCGTGTTGATGGAGACATCAAACAGCCGGGAAAGCTGCTTCAATGTCTCCGTATTCGGCGTGGTCTCGCCGTTTTCCCAGCGGGACACCGCCTGTCTGGTGACAAACAGCTTCTCCGCCAGCTCATCCTGTGACAGACCCTTTTCCGTTCTCAGCCTGCGTATCATATCCTTCGTATCCATAGAGGATCCTCCTTGCTGTACCATCAATGTAGCACAGATCGCCGCCGCAGACAAGCAACCGTCTGTTGCGGTCACACCCGGCTCAGCAGCACGCGGCATTGGCCCTCCACGGCGTAGTCTCCCAATGCGGCGGGCAGGAAGTAGGAGTCTCCCTGCCGCAGGGGATACCGGACGCCGCCGTGGACGACGGCCCCCTCTCCCTCCACGCACAGCAGGTGCCGGAAGGAGTCGCCGCCGCAGGTCAGCGCCGCCTGGGTCTCCACGTCCAGCCGCGCCGCGGAGAAGTAGTCGCAGGTGAACAGTGCCGTCTCCGTCCAGCCCGCATGGGCCGTAACGCCCAGCGGCTGGCAGGCCCGCGCCGCCATCGGCGTATAGCGCAGCACCGCCGCGGCGCGGTCCAGATGCAGGGGCCGCGGCTGTCCGTCGGCGCCGTGGCGCCGGTAATCGTAGACACGAAAGGTGGTGTCGGAGTTCTGCTGGATCTCGGCGACGAGGATACCGGCGCAGATGGCGTGGATGGTGCCGGGCAGGATAAAAAAGGCGTCGCCCTTCTTCACCGGCACACGATTCAGCACCTCGCAAATGGTGCCGTCCTCTGCACGGCGGCGAAACTCCTCCGCCGTGATCTCACGGGCAAAGCCAAAGTAGATGCCGGCGTTCTCGTCGCAGTCCACGATGTACCACATCTCCGCCTTGCCCGCCTCGCCGCGGTCCCGCAGGGCCGTCTCGTCGGAGGGATGGACCTGGATGGACAGGTCCTTCCGGGCGTCGATGAGCTTTGCCAGCAGCGGGAATTCCCGCATATCCGCGCAGTTTTTGCCCCAGAACGCCTCCCGGTCCAGAGCCGCCAAATCGTCCAGCGTCCGGCCCGCCAGCGTGCCGCCCTCCACCACGGACACACCCTCCGGCCGCTGGGCCAGCTCCCAGCTCTCCGCCGTGATCTCCGGCGCGTCCTCCTTGTGATAGGCCGCCCGCAGGCGGTGTCCGCCCCAGAGGTATTCCTTGTACGCAGGATGCAGCTTCAACGGCGTGAGTTCCATATATTTCCATTTCCTTTCCACTGTTATGTCACCCGTATGATAGCACGGCGGCGCGGACGTGGCAAGCGGGTTTTTTGCTGTTTTCCGCCGGAAAATGCGGCAAACGCAGTTCATGATGAAGAAGTTTCTTTTCCCCCTCCCCTGCGGACCGCCAGCGCCGGTGCGCAGGGGCCGCCAATCCCTCCCCTCCCGCCGGAGCGGCGGGGAGGACACGCCGTATCATGCAGAAAATATTTGTTTTTCCCTCTCGCTTTCCCGTGGGATGTGTGCTATGATAGGGGGAAATCTCAGCGCTTTATCCCACGAAAGGAGCTTTTCCCATGCTGGATATTTTCGACATTCTGGGCCCCGTGATGATCGGGCCGTCCAGTTCCCATACAGCGGGCGCCGCCCGCATCGGCTTCATTGCCCGCGCCCTGCTGGGCACGCCGCCGGTAAAGGCCGCCATCCACCTGTACGGCTCCTTCGCCGAGACCGGCGCGGGCCACGGCACTGACCGCGCGCTGGTGGGCGGTCTGCTGGGGATGAAGCCGGACGACGAGCGGCTGCCCTTCGCCTTTGACGAGGCCAAAAAGGCGGGCCTCACCTACACCATCGATGAGATCGAGCTGCGGGACGCTCACCCCAACACCGCCGTCATCGAGGCCTGGTCCGCCGACGGCAAGGATCTGGTGATGCAGGCGTCGTCTCTGGGCGGCGGGCGCATCATGGTCAATAAGCTGGACGGCATCGACGTGAACTTCACCGGCATGTACAACACGCTGGTCATCCGCAACGAGGACGCCAGCGGCACTGTGGCCGCCGTCACCTCCATCCTCAGCCAGCTGCGGGTCAACGTGGCCAACATGAGCCTGTACCGCCACAAACGGGGCGGCGACGCGCTGATGGTCATCGAGACGGACCAGCACCTCAAGCCCCACCAGGTGGCGTTCCTGTCGGAGCTGCCGGGTATCCTTTCCATAACCTACTACGACAAGGAGGAGGATGAAGATGTCTCTGGATTCGATGAAGGAGATCTTTGAGCATATGGAGCAGGAGGGCAAGCCCTTCTGGGAGATCGTGCTGGAGGCCGACATGGACGACCGCCAGGTGTCGCGGAACCAGTCCATGGCCAAGATGCTGCTGACGTGGCAGGCCATGGCGGACGCCGCCGACAACTACACCGGACGGCGGCGCAGCGTCAGCGGTCTGGTAGGCGGCGACGGCATGAAGATGCGGCAGTACTGCTTCCGCGGCGAGGCTATGTCCGGCGGCTACGTCAGCGAGGTCATCGCCGAGGCGCTGTCCATGGCGGAGTCCAACGCCTGCATGTGCCGCATCGTAGCGGCTCCCACGGCGGGAGCCTGCGGCGTGCTGCCGGCGGTGCTGCTGCCCCTGTGCAAGTACGAGGAGATCAGCCAGCACCAGCTGCTGGAGGCATTGTATGTGGCCAGCGGCATCGGGGCGATCATCGCCCGCCGCGCCTGCATCGCCGGCGCGTCCGGCGGCTGTCAGGCGGAGATCGGCACCGCGTCCGCCATGGCGGCCGGTGCATTGGTAGCCCTGCGGGGCGGCACCGGCCAGCAGATCGGCCACGCTGTGGCCATGGCGCTGAAGAACCTGATGGGGCTGGTCTGCGACCCTGTGGCGGGTCTGGTAGAGGTGCCCTGCGTGAAGCGGAACGTCATCGGCGCAGTCAATGCCGTCAGCGTGGCGGACATGGCCATGGCGGGCATCACCAGCCGTATCCCTGTGGACGAGGTCATCGACGCCATGGGCGAGGTGGGCCGCAGGATGCCCGTGGAGTTCCGCGAGACGGCGCTGGGCGGTCTGGCGGTAACGCCCACCGGCAAGGCCATCAATGAGAAAATGCGGCAGAGCCGCGGCTGAGGAGGGCGCTATGATACTGGATTTTGACAAGTCGGCGGCTCAGGTGGTGCCCCATTTCAAGGGCGGCGCGGGGGAGGCCCAGGTGCGCACGGCGGTGCAGGACGGCATGGGCCGCATCCTGACGCTGACGCTGCCGGTGGGCTCGTCCATCGGGCTGCACACCCACGAGGGCAACTGTGAGATCATCCACGTGCTGTCCGGCAGCGGCGTGTGCCATGACGATGGGCAGGACGTGGCGCTGCGGGCCGGTATGACCCACTACTGTCCGGAGGGGCACAGCCACGGCATCGACAACGACGGCGCGGAACCGCTGGTGCTGCTGGCGGTGCTGCCGGAGCTGCGGTAAGCGCGATGCGCGGCGTCCTGCGTTCCGCAGGACGCCGTTTTTTCTGTGGCGGGACGGCAAAAGAAATGGGCAGGAAATGCAGTTTCGTGCTTGACAAACGCCCGTCGGTATAGTATACTGACTAACGGACTGATGGTTCGGTGACATAGCCAAGTGGTAAGGCAAGGGTCTGCAAAACCCTCATTCCCCGGTTCAAATCCGGGTGTCACCTCCAACCAAAACTCCCGAAACACAGGTGTTTCGGGAGTTTTTTCATGCCCGAAAACAGGTTTTAGCCTTATTTTTAGCCTTATTGGGTCAACCGGCGGAAACTGTACGGATAAAACGCTCCATGCGGTCGGCACTTTCGCGCTTCATCTGGTCAGTCACATGGCCGTATACGTCCAGCGTAAAGGCCGCTGTGGCGTGGCCCAGATTACCCTGCACGGTCTTGATGTCGTCGCCAGCGCGGATCGCGGCGACTGCGTAGGAGTGACGCAGGTCGTGGAAACGGGCATCAGTCAACGCGGCGATTCAAGTCCGGATGTCACCTCCGGAAAGAAAACCACCCTGTCGGGTGGTTTTTTTCTCCGCGGGCGGCAATGCGTGTTTTATAGAGGCGGGATTCTACCCTGCTCTGATGTTTTGTCTCCGGCGGCCCCATTTCTTTCAGCAGCGGAAGAAATGGGCGCGGCCGCGCGATGGGGACAGCACAGCTCTCCCCGAAAAAATCCTGTTCACAAAACGTTTACACTTTTGGTCAAAGAAAGTCAAAAATTACTATTGACAAAAGTGCGAAGCGTGCTATACTATGGTCAAGGTCAAAGAAAGGCAAAGTCAAAATCGATTTTGCAGAAAGGTGGAAGGCAAGCATGGGTATCTCCGATCTCATCGCCGGATTCATCCAGCAGGAGCTGGACGAGGCCGGCGGCGCGCTGGAGCTCCAGCGCAGCGATCTGGCGCAGCGGTTCAACTGCGTGCCCAGCCAGATCAACTACGTCATGTCCACCCGCTTCTCCCCTGAGCACGGCTACATCGTGGAGTCGCGGCGGGGCGGCGGCGGCTACATCCGCATCACGCGGGTACAGGTGGACCGGCAGACGCTGCTGATGCACGTTATCAACACCATCGGCGATACGCTGGACTACGCCAGCGCCCGGGCCATCACCCAGAACCTGGTGGACTCCGAAGCCATCAGCCGTGAGCTGGGCCAGTCCATGCTGGCTGCCACCGGTGAGCGTGCCCTGCGCAGCGTCGCCAAGGAGCAGCGCAGCGGACTGCGGGCCGATATTTTCAAACAGATCCTGATCCATTCAGTCTGATTTTTCAGCAAGGAGGTTACGATTATGAGATGTGATCGTTGTGGAAAGAACGAGGCAACGTTCTACTATAAGAGCAATATCAACGGCAAGGTGACGCAGGTACACCTGTGTCCCCAGTGCGCCGAGGAGCTGGGCTACACCGACTCCTTCCGCTCCGCCGGTATGACCGGCGGCCTGTTCGGAGATTTCTTCTCCCGTCCCTTCGGGATGCTGGAGCCGTTCTTCAGCGGGCTGGGCTCCCGCATGCTCACCGAGTTCCCTGAACCGGTGGATGTGCTGGGGCAGGCGCGGGAGAGCACACCGGCCCAGGAGGACACCGGCGACCTGCTGCCCAGAGACGAGCAGGATGCCCTGACCCGGCAGCGCAAGCGCAACGCGCTGCAGACCCAGCTGAATCTGGCAGTGCAGGAGGAACGCTTCGAGGAAGCGGCCAAGCTGCGGGATGAGCTGAAGTCGCTGGAAAAGTAAGCCCGGCGCGGAACACGACAGTAAGAGAGGAAGTGCTTATTTATGAGCGAGAATAAATTCACCCCCCGGGCCGAGGAGGCCCTGCGTCTGAGTCAGGAAGCGGCGGAGGAGATGGGCCACGGCTACGTGGGCTCCGAGCATCTGCTGCTGGGCCTGATCCGCGAGGAGGAGGGCATCGCCCACCGCGTGCTGGCGGAGTATGGCGTCACCGACGAGATGGTGTGCTCCGTGCTGCAGCGCAGCGTGGGCAAGGGGATGTCCGGCGCCGCGCCCAGTCAGGGTCTGACTCCCCGCGCCAAGAGCGTGGTGGAGCTGGCTGTGTCCGAGTCCGCCCGCATGGGCAGCAGCTACATCGGCACGGAGCACCTGCTGATGGGCATCCTGCGCGAGGGCGGCAACATGGCTCTGCGCATCCTGCGCACCATGGGTGTGGATCCCAATAAGATGTACAGCAGCATCGTCAAGAAGCTGCATGATACCCCTCACGCAGCCGCCGGCGGTGCGGCCGCCGCCAACCGTGAGGGCGATAAGAAGAACAAGACGCTGGCCGAGTTCACCCGCGACCTTACCGAGGCGGCGCGCTCCGGCAAGCTGGACCCCGTGATCGGCCGCGACAAGGAGATCCAGCGGGTCATCCAGATCCTGTCCCGCCGCACCAAGAACAACCCTGTTCTGATCGGTGAGCCCGGCGTGGGCAAGACCGCCATCGCCGAGGGACTGGCCGAGCGCATCGCCTCCGGCGACGTGCCCGAGGAGCTGCTGGACAAGAAGCTCCTGTCCCTGGACCTCAGCGGCATGGTGGCAGGCACCAAGTACCGCGGCGAGTTTGAGGAGCGTATCAAGAACACCCTGGCCGAGGTGAAGAAGGCCGGCAACGTGATCCTGTTCATCGATGAGCTGCACACCATCGTGGGCGCAGGCTCCGCCGAGGGCGCCGTGGACGCCGCCAACATTATCAAGCCGGCACTGGGCCGCGGTGAGATCCGCGTCATCGGCGCCACCACCCTCAACGAGTACCGCAAGTATATTGAAAAGGACGCCGCGCTGGAGCGCCGGTTCCAGCCTGTCACCGTGGGCGAGCCTACGCCGGAGGCCACGCTGGAGATCCTGAAGGGTCTGCGCGACAAGTACGAGGCGCACCATAAGCTGACCATCACCGACGAGGCGCTGGAGGCTGCTGTGCAGCTGTCCAAGCGGTATATCGGCGACCGGTTCCTGCCGGACAAGGCCATCGACCTGATGGATGAGGCCGCGTCCCAGGTGCGCATGACCGCCGAAGCCTCCTCCCCCGACCTGAAGGCGCTGGAGGAGAAGATCGCGGCGCTGCACCGCGAGAAATCCGAGGCCGTGACGGCGCAGGACTTTGAGAAGGCCGCGCAGCTGCGTGACATCGAGAAGGACTATCAGGAGCAGGTGGAGATCGAGCGGGACAACTGGCGCAAGCAGATGGCCCAGAACCGCGGCAGCGTCACCGCTGACGACGTGGCCAAGGTGGTGGCCGGCTGGACCGGCATCCCCGTCACCCGTCTCACCGAGGACGAGAGCATGCGCCTGCTGAAGCTGGAGGAGAAGCTCCACCAGCGTGTGGTAGGCCAGGACGAGGCCGTCAACGCGGTGGCCAAGGCCATCCGCCGCAGCCGTGTGGGTCTGAAGGACCCCAAGCGGCCCATTGGTTCGTTCCTGTTCCTGGGTCCCACCGGCGTGGGCAAGACCGAGCTGTGCAAGACGCTGGCCGAGGCCATGTTCGGCGATGAGAACGCCATGGTGCGTATCGACATGTCCGAGTACATGGAGAAGCACACGGTGTCCCGTCTGGTAGGCTCGCCTCCCGGCTACGTGGGCCACGAGGAGGGCGGCCAGCTCACCGAGAAGGTGCGCAGGAAGCCGTACTCCGTGGTGCTGTTCGATGAGATCGAAAAGGCCCACGAGGATGTGTGGAACATCCTGCTGCAGATCCTGGAGGACGGTATCGTCACCGACTCCCAGGGCCGGAAGGTGGACTTCAAGAATACCATTATCGTCATGACCTCCAATGTAGGCGCCAAGAACATCACCGCCGACGCGGCGCGCCTTGGCTTCGACGGCAGTGAGAAGGGCGAGAAGGAGTCCGAGGAGGTGCGGTTCAGCCGCATCCGCGACGCCGTGATGGCCGACCTGAAGCGGACGTTCCGCCCCGAGTTCCTGAACCGTATCGACGAGATCATCGTGTTCCGTCAGCTGACGGAGGACAACATCCGCCAGATCGCCCGCCGTATGCTGGACGTTACCGGCGCGCGCATGGCCCAGCAGGGCATCACGCTGGCAGCGGACGACGACGCCGTGGCCGAGCTGGCCCGGGACGGCTTCGATCCCCAGTACGGTGCGCGGCCCCTGCGCCGTGCCATCCAGAACATGGTGGAGGATGCTGTGGCCGAGAAAATGCTGGAGGGCGAGCTGAAGTCCGGCGACACCGCACACGTGCGGCTGCGGGACGGCAAGGTGGTCATCGAGAAGTAAACAAAAAGAGTGCCTGACGGATTCCTCCGCAGAGCTCCATATCTGTATAAAACCTCCTATTGCTCTGGTAATGTGGTTGCCAACCCTTTACCAGTATACCGCAATAGGAGGTTTTACTTATGAGGGGCCGGAATCGTTCATGCCCCGGGCGCCCTGCATCCAATAGGAATTCGGTGTGAAGAATTCTGACGCGGCAGTGAAGCCGTCGATCGCCCCCTACCGCTCCAGCACCGGCAGAAGTACCTGTGTGATGAACTTTGCGGGGTCCTTGTGCTGGGGCGGACCCTCCAGATAAATACGGCGGATCGTGCCCGCAGGCGTAAGCCCCTGTTCCCGTGCGCTGGTCAGGAGCTGCTTCACCACCGCAGGCAGCTGCTCATACGCACCGTGGTGGTAGAGACTGAGGGCCGGCGCTGCCGGCAGGGTCTCCACGTACTCCCCCCGGCTCTCCGGCGGGATAGCCACGCAGAACGCCACCTGGTCCGGCCGGTCAATGGGCGACTCCACCAGGTACATCCGGTGGGAGATGTCTGTGCCGTAGAGCCGCATCCCCTCCAGCGCAGTGCTGCGGAGCAGCGTCGTCCGCTCCGCCACGGTGGCCGCCGCGCACACGCGGCGATAGACGGTCTGCGGCAGCAGTCGGATCAGCTTCACCTGCGGCGGCTCCGCGCCGGACCGCTCCCGCAGGCTCTCGATATGCCGGTCCAGCTCATCCCGCTGCGCCTCCAGCCGCCGGATCAGCGGTGCCAGCGCGAAGTCGCCGTCAAAATATCCGAGGACGTCGCTGAGGGACAGTCCCAGGTTCTGCAGGATGCGGATGGTCCGGAGCTTGACGAAGGTATCAATGGTATAGTAGCGGTTTCCCGTGGCGCCGTCCTTGACATCCGGCCGGATCAGCCCGAATTCCTCGTAGTAGAGGATGGCGCGGCGTGTGATGTTCAGCGCCCGCGCGACTTCGCCGATAGAAAACAGATCTCGTTCTTTTTTCATAAAATCCCCCTGAAAACGCAAAAAAACTCTTGCATCGCACGTTAACGTACGGTGTATGATACCACTATACAGAAAATCGGTAAATATGCAAGGATTTTTCATGGGCAGTTGGGGCTGCCCATCCGCATGTCTGCGCATGACCGAAAAAATGCGAGCACGTACGCTGAAGGAGGCCCACATGAAGAAACGAGTATTGAGTCTGTTCATGGCACTGGCGCTCTGCCTGACCATGCTGCCCACGGCGGCATTCGCAGAGACGTCCGATGCCGCCGCACAGACGGCAGGCGGCACCACCGATACCGGCGGCGCCTACACCATCGACAAGGACACCGCCGCGCCGGACCAGGAGGAGCGCGATGCGCTGTCCGTATGGGCCTTGCGCGCGGAGAGCAGCGAACACGCCCACTGCGTCTGCGGCGTCAAGGGCTGCGAGAAGTGGTTGGCCACCTATGGCTCCCACACCAAAACCATCTCCTTCTCCGACAATGCGATCTCGCAGGACGCTGAGGGACTGAAAATAAACGGCACGGTATGGGAGAAAAGAGAACTCAAAACCTCCGACAATACCGTTGTCGGATATTATTACAGGCTCCCTGCGGGCAACTACTATCTGACCACCGACCTCGATCTGGAGGACGCTTATATCGCCACCGCCACAGGGACAGTCTACCTCTGTCTGAACGGCCACAGCATCCAGACCACCGCTAAGCGCACGATCTATGTCAGCAATGAGCAGACGACGGCGACGCTGAACCTGTGCGACTGCAAGGGGACCAGCGGCACCTACGGTGAGATCACCCATACAAGCGGCGCCAGCGGTGTCGGCGTAGAGGTGCGTACCGAGAATAAATTCAATATGTACGGCGGCCGCATTACCGGCAACAACAGGAGCGGTGTGGATACGAGCGGCGGCTATTTCACCATGTACGGCGGTGAGATCAGCGGCAACAGCATCAGCAACAGCGACGCCCAGGGCGGCGGCGGTGTGACCATCGGAGGCCAGTCGTTCACCATGTACGGCGGCAGCATCTCCAACAACAGCGCCGACTATGGCGGCGGCGTGGGCTGGAACAGCTACGGCAAGTTTTATATGTACGGCGGCGAGATCACCGGCAACACCGCCACTACTGCGGGCGGCGGCGTGTATACGCGCAACGACCGCGTCTATGTCAAGGGTGCGGTAAAGATCACCGGCAACTCCACCACAGACGGCAAGGCCAATAACGTCTGCCTGGGCAGAGTAAGCGGCTACCCCAGTGATCATTTTGTCCTGGACGGAGCGCTGAAGGAGGGTTCGAAGCTGGGCGTGACGCTGGGGAGCGGTCACGATGGCCTGATCACCGAGGGCTGGAAAGCCAAAATGCCGGATGTGACAGCCGACCAGCTCACCGATCACTTTATCTCGGACGCTTCCGGAATGAAGTTCGACCTGAACCGTGCCGGCGAGGTGACGCTGACTGCGATCCCGCACAAGCACCTCCTCTGCGGCACGGCATGCAGCCATGGCGGGGAGACGCACACCAAGATCCTGACCTGGACGGCCATTTCCGACCTGACGAAGATCACCAGAGCGGGCTATTACTACCTGACTCAGGACATCGAAACGACGGATATCTGGGTGCCCGCCAACGGTGTGGTACTCTGCCTCAACGGCCACAGCATCATCAATACAAACCATGGCTATACCATCATGGTCCGCAAAGACTATACCTTCACCCTCTGCGACTGTAAGGGCGGCAGCGCCGAGTACGGCAGGATCACCCACGCGGAGCAGGCCGACGGCACAAAATACAGCGGCCAGGGCGTATATGCCATCGGCACCTTCAACATGTACGGCGGCAGCATCTCCGGAAATGTCAGCCAGCACAGCAGCGGCGTGCTTCTTGACAACGGAGCCAACAGCGGGGGCAAGGGCACCGCATTCAATATGTATGGCGGTGAGATCACCGGCAACACCGCCACCAATGGCGCAGGCGGCGGTGTGTATGTCTTCGCCAACGGTCCCTTCCGCATGTACGGCGGCAGCATCTCCGGCAATACCGCCAAGTACGGTGGCGGCGGCGTGTATGTCGGCAGCGGAAGCGTCTTCACCGTCTCCGGCAGCGTGACCATCACCGGCAACACCGGCAATGACAGCAGCGCCTGCAATGTTCAGCTGGCCAAGGACAATACCGCAGGCACGACTTTCGCCATCGGCGAGGGCGGCCTGGCTGAGAGCGCCCGCATCGGCGTGACCGCTGATGCTGCGCCCGCCATCGGTGAGCATATTGCCGTTGCCACCGGCGCGGACAATGGCTATTACGAGGGCAACATCACCAGCGATGCCGGCGGTCAGTACGGCATCCTGCGGGAGGGCGACGAGGTCAACCTCTACAACGGCCTGCCCCACAAGCACCTCCTCTGCGGCACGGCATGCAGCCATGGCGGGGAGACGCACACCGATGTCCTGACCTGGACGGCCGTTTCCTCCCTGAGCGAGATCACCAAGGCGGGTCACTACTACCTGACCCAGTCCGTAACGCAGAGCAGCGAGTGGCAGCCTGTGGACGGCGTGGTGCTGTGCCTGAACGGCTACGACATCATCTGCAGCAAGGACGGCGCCAACACGATCAAGCTGGCCAACGGCGGCAGCTTCACCCTCAGCGACTGCAAGGGCACCGGCAGGATCACCCACGCCGACGGACTCACCGGTACCGGCGTGTATCTGGACCCCGACGGCACCTTCACCATGTATGACGGCAGCATCTCCGGCAACAGCGCCGCCGAAAAGGGCGGCGGCGTATACATGACCCGCAGCACGTTCCGCATGCTGGGCGGCAGCGTCTCCGGCAACAAGGCCAAATACGGCGGCGGTGTATACGTATACAGCGGCGCGTTCACCCTGTCCGGCGGCAGTGTCTCCGGCAACTCGTCCGATGAGGATGGCGCCGGCGTATATACGGCCGGTACGTTCAACATGACCGGCGGCTCTGTCTCCGGCAACTTCACCACCGATGCCGCGGTCACCGGCTACGCCACCAAGCGCGGCGGCGGTGTGTACGCGGCCGATGTCTTCAACATGTCCGGCGGCACCATCTCCGGCAACACGGCGGCGGAATATGGCGGCGGCGTGTACGTCATTCTGAGCGCCACGTGTACCATCACCGGCGGCACCATCTCCGGCAACACCTCCGGCAACAGCAAGGGCGGCGGCGTGTGCGCCGGCAACAAGCTCACCGTGTCCGGCGCGCCGTGCATCACCGGCAACCTGGGCAAGGACGGCGCGGCCAACAACGTCTATCTGGGCCGCCGCGAGACCATTCATGTGGGCGGCGCGCTGGAGAGCGGCGCCAGCATCGGCGTCACCACGGCGGATCCCGTCATCGACGGCAGCTATGTCCGCGTCGCCGACGGCACGGGGCTGGCGGCGGATACCACCTCGTATTTCACCAGCGATGCCTATCCCGGCTGCACGAAGCGGCTGATGGGTGACAGCGTCATCTTCTCCAGCGGCACCCTGCACGAACACGCTGTCTGCGGCAGATCGGACTGCACGGACGCGGCCCACGGCAATACAGCCTGGATCCCCCTGACCTCCGTTGACGGCAAGCTGCTGTACGGTGGGGCCACCGCCTCCAAAAACGGCGATTCGTACATGCTCTACGCCGGCAATTATTATCTGGCCGCCGACATCGAGCTGGACGGCCGGCTCTTCCTGGCCGGTGATGTGAACCTCTGCCTGAACGGAAAGCAGATCACCACGACGAACACCTCGGTATCCGCGGTGGTGGATGACCACTGGGGCCTGACGCTCTGCGACTGCCGGGGCAGCGGCCGGATCGCCGCGCCCGGCGAGACTGTGAACGGCGTGTCCTCCAGCCAGAGCTTCACCATGTACGGCGGCACCATCTCCGGCGGCCGGTACGGCGCATACATCTACGATGACCACGGCGCTTTCCGTATGCTGGGCGGCAAGATCACCGGCAGCCAGACCGGTATTTACCTCAACTCCAGCCGGAATTCGCTGACCATCGGCGGCGATGCCAACGTCACCGGCAGCACCAGAAATGTGTATCTGGCCTCCGGAGTCCTCACCATCGATCCCAGCCTGACCCAGGCGGCCCGCATCGGCATCACCACATCCCGCCAGCCCACGGACGATGTGCCGGTCCAATTCGCCGCCGGTGCGTCCAACACGGCGCTGGACTGCACCAAAATTTTCCTGCCGGATGCGGCCGGACAGGGCTATGTGGTCACGCAGGAGCAGGATAAGCTCTATCTCAGCAAGCACCAGCACAGCTGGGCCTACACCGCCAGCGGCACCACCATTACCGCCGCCTGCACCAACGCGGACGGCACCTGCCCCGATACCAATGGCGGCAGTGTGACGCTGTCGGCCCCTGACCAGACCCTGTTCTACAACGGCATGGCCCGCGCGGCGTCCTGCACCAGCAGCCTGACCACCGGCGACGCCGCCATCATCACCTACTACGCCAAGCCGGCGGATACCACCGCTCTCTCCGGCGCACCGGTCAACGCCGGCGACTACATTGCCCGCATCCAACTGGGCGAAGCCTCCGTCAGCGTGTCCTACACCATCGAAAAGGTCCGCCTGCTGGTGACCGCCAACAGCACGGTCATCGACTACGGCACCGCTCCCATGCACGACGGCGTGAGCTGCCAAGGCTTCGTCAACAACGAGGACATCGACGATCTGGACGGAACGCCGACCTACGCCCACACCTACCGCCAGTTTGACGACGTGGGCGAGTATACCATCACCCCCGGCGGCCTGACCTCCGACAACTACGACATCTCCTTCCTGCCCGGCACGCTGGAGGTGCGGCCCCGCACTGTCACGCTGACGTGGCACAACACGGAGGGCCGTATCTACGCCGACGATGAGGGTGCGATTACCGCCACCGTCAGCAATGCCGTCAACGGCGACCGGATCGGCGTCACCGTCACCGGCGGCGAGCTGACCGCCGGTACTCACACCGCCGCCGCCACCGGTCTCACCGGCGACAAGGCCAAGAACTACCAGCTGTCTACTGTTGACGCGGACAGGACCGTGCAGTACACGGTGGCTCAGGCGGCCCAGACCCTGACCTTCGCCCAGCAGGGCAGCCTGACCAGGACCTACGGCGACGACGCCTTCTCCAACGCGGCGTCCAACAATCGCAGGGACGGCGGCAGCATCACCTACGCCAGCAGCCGCGAGAGCGTGGCCACGGTGGCCTCCGACGGCACCGTCACCATCCACGCGGCGGGCGAAGCCACCATCACCGCCACCGCCGCGGAAACCGCCAACTATCAGCAGAGCGCGGCGTCCTACACCCTGAGGGTGTCCCCGAAGGGCGTCACCATCACCGGCCTGCAGGCGGAAAGCAAGACCTACGACGGCACTGCCGCCGCCGTCATCACCGGCACACCCGCCCTCTCCGGTCTGATGGCCGGGGATGACGTGACCGTGGACGCGTCCCGCGCCGCTGCCGCCTTTGCCGACGCCGACGCGGGAACCGGCAAGACCGTTCTTCTCTCCGGCTACGCCCTCACCGGCTCTGACGCGGCCAACTACACCCTGATCGCCCAGCCCACCGGCATCACGGCGGACATCACCAAGGCCGCCATCACCGTGACTCCCGACGCCGGTCAAAGCAAGACCTACGGTGAGGACGAGCCCACCCTGACCTTCGCCGTCTCTGCCGCGGCCAACGGCGAGTCCCCCGCCTTCGACGGTGCGCTGACCAGAGCCTCCGGCGAGGACGCGGACAGCTACGCCATCGCCATCGGCTCCCTGAAGCTGGCGGACCGCGGCGCCTTCAAGGCCGATAACTACACGCTGGCGCTGGCTCCCGACACCGTTTACTTCCGCATCGACAGGGCGCTTCACGCCGACGTGACCGCCAGCGGCGCGGCCATGTACGGCAACCCCGGTTCTGTGGACCTGCGCAGTCTCATCGCCGACGGCGGCGCGGCCTCTCTGGGCGTTGTGACCGATACCGACAGCGTACTGGACGGCGCGCCCGCCGTCAGCGGCAGCACCCTCCGCTTCGCCTTCCGGAACGAACCGGCCAACGCGGATAAGACCGCCGTCATCGCGGTCCATGTCACCGGCGCGGACAACTATCTGGATTACACCATCACCGTCACCGTCACGGTGGACAGCCGTATCGTTCCCACCGGCCAGCCCACCCTTACGCCCGCCGCCATCACCTACGGCCAGCCGCTGCGCACCATCGAGCTGTCCGGCGCACTGCGGGACGGCGACACCGTTGTGGAGGGCACCTTCGTCTGGAACACGCCGGACGTCATCCTGCCCGCAGGCAGCCAGACCGCCGAGTGGACCTTCACGCCCAGCGGCAGCCGCTACGCCACCACCTCCGGCACCGCCTCCGTGACGGTACGCGAGGCCGCGCTGACGGATGTTTCCGTCCGTCAGGACGGCGCCCTGACCTACAACGGTGCCTCTCAGAGCGCCCAGGTGATCGCCTCCGCCGCCACTGTGGACGGCTCCGCCGTCACCTTCACGTACAGTCTGGCAAAGGACGGCGCCTACGGCGATGCCGTTCCGGCTCTCACCGATGTGGCTGCCCACACCGTGTGGTACAAGGCCGAAGCCGCCAACCATGAGACTGTCACCGGCAGCTTTACCATCACCATCGGCAAGGCGGCGCTGACCAGCGTCTCCGTCCGGCAGGACGGCGCACTGGCCTACAACGGCAAGGCCCAGACCGCCCGGATGGCCGCCTCCGCTGCCACCGTGGACGGCTCCGCCGTCACCTTCACGTACAGCGCGGAGGAAAACGGCATCTACGGTCCCGCCGTACCGGCCTTCTCCGCCGTGGGCACCTACACTGTGTGGTACAAGGCTGAGGCCGCCAGCCACGAGGCCGTCACCGGCAGCGTGGACATCACCATCGACAAGGGTGTCCTGCCCGATCCCACCGTCACGGTAGATGTGACCAACAACTACGCCGCCGCATACAGCGTGGATCTCCGCGCGGCGCTGGACGCCATCCTGCCCGCCGGCTGCCAGCTGGGCGCGGTGGAGTACGGCGGCCTGAACTTTGAGGGCGACGAGACCTATTACGACGTCATGCGCAGTACCCTCTCCAGCAAGGGCGTGCTGACCCTGGCCATCAACGCGGTGGACACCGATACGGAGGGTCTGGTGGCCACGGTGACGGTCATCGTCACCACCGGCAGCTATCAGGACATCACCGTCACGGTGCGGCTCAACGCGGTGAACAAGACCGTTCCCGCCGGCGGCCCCACCCTCAGCAGGACCACCCTGGACTACGGCCAGCGGCTGGGCACCATCCGCCTGTCCGGCGCCATGCAGGACGGCGACACCGTGGTGAAGGGCGTCTTCACCTGGGTGGAACCCTCCCTCTGCCCCGCCAGCGGCAGCTATGACGCAGAGTGGGTGTTCACCCCCGAGGACGACAGCCGCTATGCCGCCGTCAGCGGCACATCGGCCATCACCGTCAATGCGCCCGCCGGAAAGACCTACAACGTGGGCGGCACGGTGCTGGAATACGGCATCACCGGCAGCTCCGAGCAGCCTCTGGAGGGTGCAGTCGTCACCATCCGCAGAGGCATGGACATCTACGGCCAGTCTCAGGCTACCGACGCGGACGGCCATTTCCACATCGGCCAGCTGCTCCCCGGCACGTACAACGCGGTGATAGCATACAGCGGTAAGACCGTCACCGCCAAGCTCCAGATCGTGGACAAGGACGCGGTGCTGACCGTCCGCATCCCCCGCGAGGATGTCAGCAGCGAGCTGGAGATCGCGGACCCCACCGACCTCACGGAGCACACGGTGGTGGGCGGTCTGGACGCCGAGGCCGCGAAGCAGTTCTCCGACATGGGCGATGTCTCCGTCGCCCTCAGCATGACCATCCGCGAGCGGCCGCAGGATGACAGCAGCGCCGCCCAGAATGCCATCCGCGAGCTGGTGAAGAACAAGACGCTGCGCTTTGTGGACATGACCCTTACCATGGTCCGAAATGGCCAGCTCTCGGAGCTGAAGGACGCGGGGACCGTGCTGGAGATCATCCTCCCCTGCGACACCAGCCGCAGCGTTACCGTGGCGCGCTATCACGCGGACGGTAACGGTCAGGCGCAGGCCATGCTCCTGACCCAGAGCACCACCGGCGCGGAGGGCACGTTCTACGTCGATCGCGAAGGCCAGTGCATCCATACCTTCGCCAGCAAGTTCTCTACCTACGCCATCGGCTATGGCCGCACCTCCAACAGCGGCCATGTGCCGGATGACGGCGAAAAGACCTCCCCCACTACCGCCGATGCGGGCCTGCTGGCCTATGGCATAGCGGCGCTGGGCAGCTATACCGGTACGGCGCTGCTGCTGCGCCGCCGCAAGCGCGAGGACTGAGCAGGCGCACGAATCAAAGCCGCCCTGGGCACCGAGAATGGTGTTCAGGGCGGCTCTCTTTCCGTTCTCTTTCTCAAATGCGGTTTGACTTTTGCGGCACGTTTTGTTATATCGTAGTTAGGCTGCGATGACCGCAATATTGGATGAGCTGACGCAGGAGGCCGCCGGATACCTCCCGTAAAGCCCTCTTGCACATCTGCCCCTCCGCTGGTACAATACAGGAAAATACCGCAAGGAGGGGCAAACATGATCCTGTACTTTTCCGGCACCGGCAACAGCCGCCACGCGGCCCAGCGCATGGCGGACGCGCTGGGCGACACCCTGCTGTCCCTGAACGACCGCATCCGGAGCGGCGACACCTCGCCCGTTGAAACGGGTGAGCGTCTGGTCATCGTCACCCCCACCTACGCCTGGCGCATCCCCCGTCTGGTGCGGGACTGGCTGCTGCGCACGGAGCTCACCGGCGCAAAGCAGGCGTGGTTCGTCATGACCTGCGGCAGCGAGATCGGCCGCGCCAACCACTATAACCGCCAGCTCTGCGCCGAAAAGGGCCTGACCTGCATGGGCACGGCCCAGCTGGTGATGCCGGAGAACTACATCGCCATGTTCGGCGTGCCTCAGGCGGAGGAGGCCCGCCGCATCGTGGCCCGGGCGGAGCCGGACATCGACCGCGCCATCGCCGCCGTCCGCGCCGGACAGCCCTTCTCCCCCACCCGCGATCACCTCTACGACCGCTTCATGAGCGGGCCGGTGAACCCCATTTTCTACGCCGTCTGCGTCAAGGCGGGGCCCTTCACCGCCAGCGATGCCTGCACCGGCTGCGGCCAGTGTGTCCGGCGATGTCCCACCAACAACATCGTTCTGCGGGAGGGCAAGCCGGTCTGGGGCAAGGACTGCACCCACTGCATGGCCTGCATCTGCTACTGCCCTGCAGAGGCCATTGAGTACGGCAAAAAGAGCCTCGGCAAGCCCCGCTACCACTTTGAAGCCCTGTGATAAGGAGGCCCGCTATGACACTCTACATCAACGCCTGTGCCCGTCCCGGCTCCCGCACGGACCGTCTGGCCCGCGCCCTGCTGGCCACGCTGGGAGACTACGAGGAGCTGCGACTCTACGATCTGCCCCTGCTGCCGCTGAACACGGAGCGCCTGGCCCGCCGCGACGCCCTGCTGGCGCGCCGCGCCTATGACGACGATTTCTTCCGCTGCGCCCGTCAGTTCGCGGCGGCGGACAAGATCGTGCTGGCCGCGCCCTTGTGGGACCTGTGCTTTCCGGCGCAGCTGAAGCTCTATCTGGAGAACATCTACATCACCGGCATCGTCACCCGCTACGATGCGGCGGGCTGCCCTGTGGGCCTGTGCCGCGCGCAGAAGCTATACTACGTCAGCACCTCCGGCGGCCCCTACGACCCGCGATTCAGCTATCAGTACCTCCGCGCCCTGTGTGCGGAGTGCTTCGGCATCCCCGAGACGGAGCTCCTGATGGCAGAGAATCTGGACGTGGACGGCTGCGACCCCGAGGCCATCCTGCGGGACGCCATGAGCCGGTACGGCCTGACGCCCCAGCCCTGAACAGAAAAGTGCCCGAGGCCATGGGCCTCGGGCACTTTTTCTCCTGTTCTGCCTATTCTCTCTCCACCGGCATAAAAGAGGGCCCTGCGGCCATGCCGCGGAGCCCTCTTTGCCTATTTCGCTCAGTCGCCCACGCCGGTGTGGACGACCTTGCCCATGTTCCACAGCAGCGCCACACGCCGCGCGGCCTCCAGCCGCTCCTCCGGCGTATGATACTCCGCATGGGCGGTCTCGGCGCCGCAGTCCATGCAGCACACGGAGACACTCCAGCCCTGCTCATCCTGCATGGCGCCGACGCCGCGGCAGACAGGGCAATCCTCCAGCTCGATCTCAAAGATAGGGTCCATCATCGTTCCTCCTCATTTCGTTGTTCGTTCATAGGCCAGCCGCGGCGTACCGTCCGCCACATGGATGACGCCGCACCGCACAAAGCCCGCCCGCTCCATGCACCGCTGCATGGTATCGTTGGCCGCATGTGTGTCCGCTCGCAGGTGACCGCACTGCGTGGCCGCCCAGGCCGCCGTCTCCGCGAACACACCGCGGTGGCTGCCGTCGCTGCCCAGCCGGTGGATGGTGCCGTAGGGACTGTCGTCCTGCCACGCACCCCGGATGCGCCGGTAGGTCGGGTCCTCGCCCAGAATGAAGGCGAACACGGCGTACACGCCGCCTCCGTCCTCCAGCACGTACAGCTGTCCCGCCGCCAGATCCTGCCGCAGCAGCTCCTCCGACGGGTAGCCGTTCACCCATTGGGCGGTGTTGCCGTGCGCCCGCATGTACCGCCGCGCCACGTTGTAAATGGTCAGGATGCGGGGCAGATCCTGCTCTCTCGCCGCCCGTACCATCAGTTTTTCAGGCTCTGCAGCGGCGCAGGGATGCGTCCGCCGCGGGCGATAAAGTCGGCGCTGGACGCCTCGTGTACCGGCATCACCGGCGCGGAGCCCAGCAGACCGCCCATCTCCACCATGTCGCCCACATCGGCCCCCTCCACGGGGATGATGCGCACGGCGGTGGTCTTGCTGTTCACCATACCCACCGCCGCCTCATCGGCGATGATGGCCGCGATGGTCTCGGCACTGGTACTCCCCGGCACAGCGATCATATCCAGCCCCACGGAGCACACGCAGGTCATGGCCTCCAGCTTGTCGATGGTCAGGGTGCCGTCCAACGCGGCGGCGATCATGCCCTCGTCCTCCGACACGGGGATAAACGCGCCGGATAGGCCGCCCACGTGGCCGGACGCCATGACGCCGCCCTTCTTCACCGCGTCGTTCAGCAGGGCCAGCGCCGCCGTGGTGCCGTGGGTGCCGCAGACGGCAAGGCCCATCTCCTCCAGAATGCGGGCCACGCTGTCGCCTACCGCAGGGGTGGGCGCCAGCGACAGATCCACGATGCCGAATGGCGTATCCAGCCGCCGGGACGCCTCCGCCGCCACCATCTGACCCATGCGGGTGATCTGGAACGCCGTTTTCTTGATGGTCTCCGCCACCACGTCAAAGGGCTGCCCCTTGCAGGACTGCAAAGCGTGGTACACCACGCCCGGGCCGGACACGCCCACGTTGATGACGCTGTCCGCCTCGCCCACGCCGTGGAATGCACCGGCCATGAAGGGGTTGTCCTCCACAGCGTTGCAGAACACCACCAGCTTGGCGCAGCCCAGCCCGTCCTGAGCGCGGGTCAGGTGGGCCGTCTCCTTGATGATGCGCCCCATACGGGCCACAGCATCCATGTTGATGCCCGCCTTGGTGCTGCCCACGTTGACGCTGGAGCACACCAGCTCCGTCTGGGCCAGCGCCTGAGGAATGGATCGCAGCAGCAGCTCGTCGCCCTTGCTGAAGCCCTTCTGCACCAGAGCGGAGTACCCGCCGATAAAGTTGACGCCGCAGGTGTGGGCCGCCCGATCCAGTGTCATGGCGAAGGGCACGTAGTCCTCGGTGCCGCAGCTCCCCGCCACCAGTGCCATAGGCGTCACGGAGATGCGCTTGTTGACGATGGGGATACCGAACTCGCTCTCGATGTCCTCACCGGTGCGCACCAGCTTCTCCGCACGGCGGCAGATCTTGTCGTAAATCTTCCGGCAGCAGCGATCCGCGTCCTCACTGACGCAGTCCAGCAGGGAGATGCCCATAGTGATGGTGCGGATGTCCAGGTGCTGCTTGTCGATCATGTCGATGGTATCGAAAATATTCTGCAAACTCAGCATGGCGTGTCCCTCTTTTTTACAGCTTGTGCATGGCGTCGAAGATGTCCTCCCTCTGGATGCGGACAGACAGTCCCCGCTCCTCGCCGTACTCCTTCAGGGCGGTGCGCAGCCTGTCAAAGGGCTCCTGACACAGCGCCAGGTCCACTACCATCATCATGGTGAAATATCCCTCCATAATGGTCTGACTGATGTCCAGCACATTGATCTCGTAGGCCGCCAGCGTGTTGCACACACCGGCGATGATGCCCACCTGATCCTTACCCACCACAGTTACGATCGCTTTCATGTCCTTCACTCCTTCTTTGGATGATATTTACTCCATCTCGTCCAGCGTCAGCTGGAACGAGCCCAAAAAGTGCTCACGGAAATACCGCAGCTCCGGCATGTCGTAGCTCTCCAGCGCCTCCGCCGTCTGCCGCGCCGCCTGCCGGAACTCCTCGTTTCCGGCCTTCAGCTCCTCCAGGCATTTGATATGGGCGCTGAGCTTGTCCGCCGCCTTCACCAGCTCCTCCACCTCCGCATCGGCAGGGCGCAGGACTTCCTCATAGATGGGCCGCAGCTCCGGCGGCAGCATGGCCAGCAGCTTCTGGTCCGCCACTTCCTCCACCTTGCGGTAGGCCTCCCGTATCTCGGGGTTGAAGTATTTGATGGGCGTGGGCATGTCGCCGGTGAGGATCTCCCCCGCGTCGTGGTACAGCGCCGCTGCAGCCACCGCACCGGCATCCACCTGCCCGCCGAAAAACTCGTTCCGTATCACTGCCAGCGCGTGGGCCAGCACCGCCACCTGATGGCTGTGTTCCTGAATATTCTCCCGGACGCTGTTGCGCATCAGCGCCCACCGCTCGATGTAGCGCATCCTGTCGATATAGGCGAAAAAGTGATTCATTATGTTAACTCCCCTCGCAGTATCTCCCCGTCGACGCCAGTGATTTTCACATTCAGTATAACGTTATGCAGCCCATCCGCCGCCACGCCGACTTCCATATAGTTGGGGGCGTGGCCGGTGTAGAGGCCGTCCCTGGCCTGCTCAAACAGCACAGGGTACACCTGCCCCACGCAGCCCTCCAGATACGCGTGGTGCATCCGCTCCGCCACCTGTCCGGCCCGGGCAGTCCGCTGCTCCTTGACGGCGGGCGGCACCTGCCCCATAGCCGCGGCCTTGGTACCGGGGCGGATGGAATAAGGGAAGATGTGCATGGCTGCGAAGCCGCATTCCTCGATGAATGCCAGCGTCTGGCCGAACTCCTCTTCCGTCTCCTCCGGAAACCCGCAGATGAGATCCGTGGTGATGGCGGGCCGGTGGAAATACCGGTTCAGCAGATGCACCGACTCCCGAAACCGCGCCGTATCGTACTTCCGGTTCATCCGCTTCAGCGTGGCGTCACAGCCGGACTGCAAAGACAGATGAAAGTGGGGACACAGATGGGGCAGCGCGGCGGCACGGCGGCAGAAGTCCTCCGTGATGGTACGGGGCTCCAGACTGCCCAGCCGCAGCCGCATATCCCCTGCGGCGGCGGACACCGCCTCCAAAAGGTCGATGAGACTCTCCCCGTTTTTCAGGTCGCGGCCCCAGCTGGAGATCTCGATGCCGGTAAATACCAGCTCCCGATACCCCTCCTGCCGCAGGTGCTCCGTCTGGGCCACAGCCTCCGCCTTGGGCAGGGAACGCACCGGCCCGCGGGCATAGGGGATGATGCAGTACGTGCAGAAGTTGACGCAGCCGTCCTCCACCTTCAGCATGGCGCGGGTGCGTTCCGCCATGCCGCCTGCGGGCAGCACCTCGAATTCCCTGCGGCGCAGGGCGTCGTCCAGCATCGTCACCTGCTTCTCGCGGCCCACCTGCTCCAACAGGTCCAGAAATGCCATGCGGTCGCCGGTACCGGCGATGAGATCCACGTCCAGCCCCGCCGCCTCCTCCGCGTGGGTCTGCACGTAGCAGCCGCAGGCGGCCACTACCGCGTTGGGGTTCAGCTTCCGGCATCGCCGGATCATCTGCCGCGACTTCTTGTCGCTGACGGCGGTGACGGAGCAGGTGTTGACGATGTAGACATCCGCCTTCTGGTCAAAGGGCACCAGCGTGTGGCCCCGCCGCACCAGCTCCTGCTCCATGGCCTGTGTTTCATATTGATTCACCTTGCATCCCAAGGTATAGATAGCTGCCTGCATGGGATTCTCCTTGCACTTTCCGTCGAATATCGGTATAATATATCGTATCGCTTTTATCGCCGCGATAGCAGTCCAATGGTAACGCTTTATTATACTGGATACTTCCGCCGGTGGCAAGCCCTCCGGCCCATGAAATTGAGAGGTTTTTCCCATGATCTATCTGGATAATGCCGCCACCACGCCGGTACCCGCCGCTGTGGCTGACGCCATGTACGACGTGCTGACCCATCACTTCGGCAATCCCTCCTCCCAGTATCCCGCGGGGCAGGAGATGAAAAAGGCTGTGGAGGGCTGGCGCGCCGTGATCGCCGGGGCGCTGCACTGCCCGCCGGAGCGCCTGTATTTCACCTCCTGCGGCACGGAATCGGATAACTGGGCCATACAGGCCGCCATCTGGCAGGGACGCCACACCGGCAAACACATCATCACCACCGCCGTGGAGCACAGCGCCGTGCTGGAGCCGTGCCGCTGGCTGACACAGCAGGGGTACGAGGTCACGTACCTGAAGCCTGACCGCACCGGCCATGTCGCTGTGGAACAGGTGGCGGGCGCCCTGCGGGACGACACAGTGCTGGTGTCCATGATGCTGGTGAACAACGAGACCGGCTGCATCTTCCCCGTGGCGGAGACGGCTCAGCTCCTGCGTGACCGAAAATCCCACGCCCTGCTGCACTGCGACGCGGTGCAGGGCTTTCTGAAGGTCCCCTGTGAGCCGGAGGTCTGGGGCGTGGATATGATGAGCCTGTCCGCCCACAAGCTGGGCGGCCCCAAGGGCGTGGGTGCCCTGTATATCTCGGAGCGCTTTCGGAATGTCCGGCCCCTGCTGCCCGGCGGCGGGCAGGAACGCGGCCTGCGCTCCGGCACGGAAGCCACCGCCCAGATCGCCGGCTTTGCCAGGGCGGTGGAGCTGCGCCTGACGGACTATGACGCCAAGCTCGCCCATATGGCCGCCCTGCGGGAGTACTGCCGTGAAAGGCTGCTGAGCATCCCCGGCATGGTGCCGGTGGCCGCCGGTACGGCCCCCCACATCCTGGCCATGTCGCTGGCGGGCTACCCCAGCGCCAATATCGTCACCGATCTGGGCGCCCAGGGCATCTGTATCTCCGCGGGCTCCGCCTGCCACCAGGGCAAGGCCAGCCACGTGGTGTCGGCGCTGGGTCTTGACAAGCGCACCGCCGCCGGTGTCATCCGCATCTCCTTCTCCCCCGAAAATACGGAAACAGACGTGGACGCCCTGTATGAGGCGCTGAAAGCCCATCAGGCCGCCCGTTTTCCCATGCTTTGAGAGGTTCTTCATCATGCAGAAAGCACTCCGCCGCGATAAGAGCTTTTATCGCTATCTGGCTCGTCTCACCGCCCCCATCGCACTTCAGAATCTCATCACGTTTTCCCTTGGGTTGATCGATACTTTAATGGTCAGCCAGCTGGGAAACACGGAAATGGCCGCCGTCACCACCGCCAACGTGCCGGTATTCCTGCTGATCTCCATTGTATTCGGCGTCCAGTCCGGCGTCGGAATCCTCATCAGCCAGTACTGGGGCAAAAAGGATCTGGAAAATATCAGCCGCGCCATGGGCGTAGCCGCCTATCTGGGCGTGGGCATCGCCGCCGTGCTGGCTGCGGCGTTCTTCCTCTGGCCCGTGGAGATCATGGACTTGCTCAGCAACAAGCACGAGCTGTCGCTGCTGGGCGCGCCGTACCTGCGCATCATCGGATTTTCCTACGTGTTCAACATGCTGTCGTCCATCTACGTCAGCGCCCAGCGCAGCGTGGAGAACTCCTCCTTCGGCATGAAGCTGTTCGGCATGTCTACCGTCATCAACACCGGCATGAACTACCTGCTGATCTTCGGCAAGGCGGGCTTCCCCATGCTGGGCGTGGAGGGCGCCGCCGTAGCTACTCTCATCAGCCGCGTGGCGGAGTTCGCCGTGTGCCTTGTCTGCGCCCTGCGCAGCAGGACCATTCCCCTGCGCCTGCGGGCCTTTTTCCACCCGGGCTGGGAGATGTGCCGCCGGTTCATCAAATACTCCTCCCCCGTACTGCTCAATGAGATCGCCTGGGGCCTTGGCAACAGCATGCTTACCGTGATTTTGGGCTACACCGTGAACTCCGTGGAGTATCTGGCGGCCAACGCCGTCATGGGCAACCTGAACCGCCTGTTCCTGGTGGTGTGCTTCGGCCTGGGCGCCGCCACCGCCGTTATTGTGGGCAAGGCCATCGGCGAGGGCAAGAGCCATCAGGAGGTGCTGGACCTGAGCCACACCCTGCTGTGGGTCACCATCCTGGTGGGTCTGGCGCTGGCGGCGATCGCGCTGGTGCTGGTACCCCTGCTGTTCCAGCCCATCGTGTTCCCCCTGTTCAAGCTCTATGACCAGACAGCCCAGATCGCCACGGCGCTGGCCGTCACCGGCTTCGCCTCCATTCCTCTGCACGCCTACTCCATCACCGCCGTCACCGGCGTGCTCCGCGCCGGAGGCGATGTGTTCTGCTCCGCCGCACTGGACATCTCCCCCCAGTGGCTGGTGGCCCTGCCTTTGACGGCGGTGATGGCGCTGGCGCTGAACGCCTCCTGCTGGTGGGTGGCTGCCGCCGTGCAAGCCGAGTCCCTGCTGAAATGTCCCCTGTGCTGGTACCGCATCCGCAAGGGCCGCTGGATACACGACGTGACACTGCCGGAGGGGCGCGACCTATGACCAGTCTGTTCGTCTGCCCCCTGTGCGGCGGTACGCTGGTCCGGCAGGACGGCGCCTACCGCTGCCCCGCCGGTCACAGCTTCGACATTGCCCGCGAGGGCCACACCTATCTGCTCCCCGTGAATCGGAAGCACTCCAAGGCCCCGGGCGACGACAAGGCCATGGCCGCCGCCCGCTGCGCCTTCCTCTCCAGGGACTATTACGCCCCACTGCGCGATGCGTTATGTGAACTCTCCGTTTCCCTGACCGGCGACGCTCCCGCGGTGCTGGACAGCGGCTGCGGCGAGGGATATTACACCGCCGCCATCTACCGCGCCCTGTGCGGGGCCGGTAAATCGCCCCGCGTGGCCGGTACGGACATCTCCAAATTCATTCTCCGGCTGGCCGCCAAACGGGAACATGCGCTGGAGCTGGCCGTGGCCTCCTCCTACCGCCTGCCGGTGGCGGACGGAAGCATCGACCTGCTGTTGAACTGCTTCTCCCCGCTGGCCATCGAGGAATTCCGCCGCGTCCTGCGGCCGGAGGGTCACTTCCTCTACGTGGTCCCCTCCGCCATGCACCTCTGGGAGATGAAGCAGGTGCTCTATGACCGCCCCTACCCCAACGAGGTGAAGGAGACGCCCTACGGCGGCTTTCGCTACGTCACCATCCGCCATGTGGAGGACACCATCCATCTGGACAATCCCGCCGATATTCAGGCGCTGTTCGGCATGACCCCCTACTGCTGGAAAACGCCGAAAAGCGGCGTCGAAAGATTATGTAAACTTGATACACTGGACTGCCGCATCGCCTTCGACATCCACGTGTTCCAACGAGAAAGCCGGTGAACCCTATGGAAAAAACCGTCATCCCTCCCCGCCGCCGCAGGAGACGCCGCAGTCTGCTGCCGCTGGCCATCCTGCTGGCCGCACTGGCCATTGCCGTGCCGGTGATTCTGAGCCTGCTGCCCCGCCAACCCCGTGTCGAGCCGGAGCCGGAGGACCCCCATGCGGGTCAGGTCTATGTCAATGACGGCGCCAACATGGTCTGGCTGACACCCCACAAAAATCTGGCGGTAAACCCCTTTACCGCCAACGATTTCACCCGTGATGAGAACGGCGTCCTCCGCTACACCGGCATGTCCGGCACGGTGCGGCTGGGCGTGGACGTGTCCGACTATCAGTCCGGCACGGACTGGCAGCAGCTGGCCCGGCAGGGTGTGGATTTCGCCATCCTCCGCGTGGGCTATCGCGGCTATACCCAGGGCGCTCTCCGCACGGACAGCAGCTTCCGCACCTTCGTCCGCGGCGCACGCGCCGCCGGTATCGACGTAGGCGCCTACTTTTTCTCCCAGGCCGTCACGGTGCAGGAGGCCATTATGGAGGCCGACTACGTGCTTGGCCTGCTGGATGGCGTGCCGCTGGATCTGCCGGTCTACTTCGACTGGGAGCCGGTATTCGCCGACGATTCCCGCACCGCCTCCTTCGATGCCTCCCGTCTGACCAACATAGCCGCCGCCTTCTGCCGCGTCGTGGAGCAGGGCGGCTGCTCCGCCGGTATCTATCTGAACCGGCAGCAGGGGTATTACCAGTACGACCTGAGCCGTCTGGCCGACTGGTCCCTCTGGGTGGCGGATTACAACGACTATCCCGATTTCTACTATGCCTTCGACATGTGGCAGTACAGCGACAGTGCCGCGCTGGATGGGGTGCCCACTCAGGCGGATCTGAACTTCCTGTTCGTGCCCTCACCGCGGGGGTAGGATCGGATAAAGTACAAACAAGGCAGCCTGCGGCGGATGCCGCAGGCTGCCTTGTTGTTTACCTGATTCAGTTCTTCTTGCCACCGTGGGTGGCCTTCATGCGCTTCTCGTGATTCAGGATGGTCTTGCGCATACGCAGGCTCTTGGGTGTGACCTCCAGCAGCTCGTCGTCCGCCAGGAACTCCAGGCACTGCTCCAGGCTCATCTTGCGGGGCGGTACCAGACGCAGCGCCTCATCGGAACCGGCGGCGCGCATATTGGTCATCTGCTTCTTCTTGCACACGTTGACCGTAATGTCCTCCTGCTTGGGGGAGACGCCCACGATCATGCCCTCATACACCGGCACGCCCGGGCCGATGAACAGAGCGCCGCGCTCCTGGGCATTGAACAGGCCGTAGCCCACGCTCTCGCCCGTTTCGAAGGAGACCAGGGAGCCGGTGTTGCGGCGGCTCAGGTCGCCCTTATAGGGGGCGTAGCTGTCGAACACGCTGGCCATAATGCCCTCGCCGCGGGTATCCGTCAGGAACTCGTTACGGTAGCCGAACAGGCCGCGGCTGGGGACCAGAAACTCGATCTTCATCCGGCTGCCCACGGGGGTCATCTCCAGCATGTCCGCCTTGCGGCTGCCCAGCTTCTCAATGACCGCACCCACGCTCTCGCTGGGAACATCCACTACCAGGCGCTCGATGGGCTCGCACTTCTTGCCGTCTATGGTCTGGTACAGCACACGGGGGGGCGACACCTGGAACTCGTAGCCCTCGCGGCGCATGGTCTCGATGAGGATGGACAGGCTCATCTCACCGCGGCCCGCCACGTTGAAGGCATCGGCGGCGCCCTCGATCTCCGTGACACGCAGGGACACGTCCTTCAGCGTCTCGCGGAACAGGCGCTCCCGCAGCTGGCGGGAGGTAACGAACTTTCCCTCGCGGCCGGCGTAGGGAGAGTCGTTGATGGAGAACGTCATCTCCATGGTGGGGGCACTGATCTTCACAAAGGGCAGCGGCTCCACGCAGTCCGGCACGCAGATGGTGTCGCCGATGGTGATGTCGCCGATGCCGGACATGGCGATGATGTTGCCCGCCGTGGCCTCGGTGATGGGCTTTTTGCCCAGACCGTCAAACTCGTACATGCTGACGGCCTTGGCCTTCTTGGCCGGCGCGTCGGGATCGTGGTAGTTGCACACCGCGATCTCCTGATTTTGCTTCAGTACGCCGCGCTCCACGCGGCCGATGGCGATACGGCCCACGAACTCGTTATAGTCAATGGCGCTGACCAGCATCTGGAACGGCTGGTCCAGGTCGGCCTCCGGCGCGGGGATATAGTCCAGAATGGTGTCGAACAGAGGCTTCAGGTCGGTGCCCACCACATCGGGGGAGTAACTGGCGGTACCGTTGCGGGCGGAACAGAACAGCATGGGGCTGTCCAGCTGCTCGGCGGTGGCATCCAGATCCAGCAGAAGCTCCAGCACCTCATCGACGACCTCATGGATGCGCTGGTCGGGCCGGTCGATCTTGTTGATGACCACGATGACGCGATGGCCCAGCTCTAGGGCGCGGCTGAGGACGAAGCGGGTCTGGGGCATGGGGCCCTCCGCCGCGTCCACCAGCAGGATAACGCCGTTGACCATCTTCAGGATACGCTCCACCTCGCCGCCAAAGTCGGCGTGGCCCGGAGTGTCCACAATGTTGATCTTGGTATCGCCGTACTGAATGGCGGTGTTCTTGGCCAGAATGGTGATGCCGCGTTCACGCTCCAGATCGTTGGAGTCCATGACTCGCTCCACCGTTTCCTGATTCTCGCGGTAGACGCCGCCCTGCTTGAGCATCTGATCCACCAGTGTGGTCTTGCCGTGGTCGACGTGGGCGATGATCGCCACATTTCTCAATTTCTCGTTCTGCAAAGGTAAGACCCCTTTCTCTCGGGTATAAATTCACTAACCTTTGTATTATATGCTCTCAAAGAGGTGATTGCAAGCCTTTTCCCCAACTTTTTCTTTCTTTCACCGTTGACAAACCCGCCGTATCTGCGTTACAATGGCAGTCGTGGTATGTCTCAGTAGCTCAGCCGGATAGAGCGTGCGCCTCCTAAGCGTAAGGCCGGGGGTTCGAATCCCTTCTGGGACGCCAGATAATAACGCCGAAAGCCTTTGTTTTCAAGGGCTTTCGGCGTTATTACTGATCTGAGATCTTTCATTCTCTCGCTGGCAGGGTGAACTTGCTCGAACGACCGTCCGCCCTATCCGATACTTGCCTTTGGTATCGGATAGGGCGGGCAAATTTTTACAGGTCTGTTGTTTTTACTTTTCTGTCACAACCAATTCGATGCCGCGTTGTCAGAGCACTTCCTTCGAGACATAATTGGCGCTTTTTCCGCTGACGGCGGACTCGAAGTCTGCCACCAGCGGGTGCTTGTGCCAGCGGTGCAAATCCTCTGTGAGCCGGTAGGCGGTCAGCTGGAAAAACGGCAGGAACAGCAGGGGCGTCAACAGCGCGTCCGGTGAGGACGGCACAGGCAGATCTCCGCCGTCATCCGTGAAAAAGAACGTCTTTTCCGTGACCAGCGATGCGGCGCGGCTGAGTTGGGCGCCCCGCGCCCGATCATGCGGGTCGGACGCAAGGAAAAACAGGGTGTGATTGGGCGTCAGGTGCAGCTCCGGGCCATGGAGGAACTCCTCCAGCTCGTAGGCACAGGCGGGTATCTGAAGCGTCTCCATCAGCTTCAGCGCCGCCTCCCGTGCCACGCCCCAGGCGGCGCCGGCTCCCGCGATGCAGACGGTCTGCATGGCGGACAGCTGCCGGTAACGGCTGCGCAGCAGCGCCTCCCCTGCCGGGATGGCCTGCTCGTAGGCGTCTGCCCATTGTGCCAGCTTCTGTCGCTCCGCCGCAAGGCCATCCTCGGAAAGCCGTCCGGAAAGGTGGGCGCTCCGCAGGGCGAACAGGCACAGAAACAGACACAGCGCCGTGACGCCCATGGTCACATAGCCCACGGACTCCTGCCCGCAGCCGTAGTCGATCAGCAGATCTGCGTGCGTCCGGAAGTCGCTGCCGGGGTCAGAGGTGATGCCGATGGCCGTGCGTCCTTTGGCGCGGATGGCGTCCAGCGCGTGCAGCGCGTTGGTGCTGTACCCGCTCTGGGAGATGACCACCGCCAGTTCGTCCGCCGGCAGGCAGCTCTCATAGGCGCAGAAGGTGAACGGCTCCGTGACCAGCACCTCGCAGTCCAGCCACTTTCGGAGATAGGGGCGGACGCACAGGGCTGCGTTATAGGACGAGCCGCTGGCCACCAGACGGAGAATGCGGACGGGACGGGCGGCAAAGGCCGCCGCCAGCGGCTCCTCCCACTGCCCCGCCAGCTGATGCCGGAGAACGGAGGGCGTCAGATATACATAGTCCCGCATGGTGCGCTTTTCCATCAGGCTCCCTCCCTTACATTGTCAGGTCGCCGTCCTTGCTGATCTTGTTGAATATGAGCAGGGAGAGCAGGGTCATCACGGTCAGCACCGTGGCCATGGCGGAGGCGATGCCGTAGTTGCCCCGGACGATCTGGGTGTAGATGGCCACTGTCAGGGTCTGAGTCTTGCCGGTATACAGCAGGATAGCGGTGGACAGCTCGCTGATGAGCGTGACCCAACTGAGGATGGCGCCGGACAGAACGCCGGAGGACATCATGGGCAGCGTGACGGTAAAGAACGCCTTGGGCTTGGAGCTGCCCAGCGACAGGGCCGCCTCCTCCACATACAGCGGTATCTGCTGCAGAATGGCCACAGAGGAGCGGATGGTGTAGGGCAGGCGGCGCACCACCAGCGCCACCACCATGATGAGCATGCCGCCGGTGAGCACCAGCGGCTCCCGGTTAAAGGCGGAGATCATGGCAATGCCGATGACGGTGCCGGGGATGACATAGGGGATCATGGAGATCACGTCCACCGCGCCGGACAGCACATTCCGGCGGCGCACCGCCACATAGGCGATCAGCACGGCCAGGAACACCACGATCAGCAGGCTCACCGCCGGGATGACGATGGTGTTCTGGATACTCCTGCCCAGACGGGAGAACATGTCCTGATAGCTCTGAAGCGAGTAGCCGGCCACATAGATCTGGCCGCTGGTCTTCAGGAAAGAGGTGTACACCACATACAGCTGCGGCAGGATGGAGATGCCGACGACTACATAGGTGATAAAATGCACGATAAAGTTGGAAAAGCCGTGGAGCTGCTTCTTTTCGATGCGGTGCAGGGCGTTCATGGAGAAGGCCTGCTTCTTCGCCACAAAGTTCTGGGAGAAGTACACCACCATGGTGATGAGGATCGCGATGATAGCGATGGCGGAGGCGAAGCCCTTGTTCTGGGACACCTCGCCCACGAATTCGTTGTAAAGAATGACGGTGAAGGTACGGTAGCCCTCTCCGATCAGCATAGGGGTTCCGAAGTCGCTCATGGCGCGGACGAACACCAGCAGCGCGCCGGCCAGCACGGTGGGTGAGATCAGGGGCAGCACCACCGTGAAAAAGCGCTTGAAGCCGGTGCAGCCCAGATTTTCAGAGGCCTCCATCAGCGAGGCGTCCATTTTGCTCATGGCGCCCTGCACATACAGAAACACCAGCGGGAAAAGCTGGGTGACGAACACCAGCATGATGCCGTTGAAGCCGTAGATATCCGGCATGGTGATGCCGAACAGGCCGGAGAGGAAGTTGGTGACAACGCCGTTGCGGCCCAGCAGCATGATCCACGCATACGCACCCACAAAGGGGGCGGACATGGTAGCCATGACGATGCACATCCGCAGGAGCTTTGCGCCCCGGACCTTAAACACCGACATGAAGTAGCCCAGCACCACGCCGACGACCACCGAAGCGATGGTGGCGGCGATGGAAACCTTGAAGCTGTTGAGCAGCGTAATGGAATAATACTTACGGGAGAAGAACTTGGCAAAGTTCTCCAGCGTGAAGTGTACGCCGTCAGAGAATGCCATCTTCAGCAGCAGGCTCAGGGGATACAGCAGGAAAAGTGCGTACAGCAGCAGGATAACAATGGTCGTCCAGCCCCATACGTCCAGCCGAAACCGTTTACTGTTCTGTCTCATAGTCTCAGCCCCTCAAATAGTTCTTTGTGCCGTCCTCGGAGAAAATGTTGATCTTCTCCTCCTTCAGTGTCAGGGTGACAGCGCTGCCGGGCTCCAGCTTCTCGTCGATGGCGGACTCCTGGATCAGCTCCACGCTGGCGCCGCCGGTCAGCTTCAGGTAGTAGTGGGTGTTCAGGCCCAGATACACGCTGTCCTCCAGCACGGCGGAGAGGCCCCCTGCCTTTTCGTCAGCGTGATGTACCACGAATTCCTCGGGGCGGACGGAGACCTTCACCGGTCCGTCAGGGATGGTGCGCCAGCTGTCCCGGGTAAAGCGCTCACCGGTAGGGAACACCAGCGTGCCCTGCTCCATGCGGGCATCGAGGATGTTGGTGCGGCCGATGAACGTGGCCACAAACGTATTGGCGGGACGCTGATAGATATCGCGGGGCGTACCGATGTGCTGGATCTTGCCGGCGTTCATCACAGCGATGGTATCGCTGATGGACATGGCCTCCTCCTGATCGTGGGTGACGTAGACGGTGGTGATGCCCACCTCACGCTGGATCTTGCGAATGGCCTGCCGCATCTCCAGGCGCAGCTTGGCGTCCAGATTGCTCAGCGGCTCGTCCATCAGCAGCACGTCCGGCTTGATGACCAGCGCACGGGCCAGCGCCACGCGCTGCTGCTGGCCGCCAGACAGATTCTCCGGCAGTCGGTCAGCGTACTGCTTGATCTGCATGATCTCCAGAAAGCGGTCTGTCTCCCGGGCGATCTCATCCTTGGGGGTCTTGCGGTTCTTCAGACCGTAGGCCACGTTCTTGGCCACGGTCATGTGGGGGAAAATGGCGTAGTTCTGGAACACCATGCCGATGTTGCGCTTGCTGGGCTCCTTGTCGTTGATGCGCTCTTCGTTGAAATAGAAGTCGCCGCCCTCAATGGAATTGAAGCCCGCGATCATGCGCAGCAGCGTGGTCTTGCCGCAGCCGGAGGGCCCCAGCAGCGTAAACAGCTCTCCGTCGCGTATCTCCAGATTCAGCCCCTCGATGACGGTGGTGTCCCCGTACTGCTTCTTTGCGTTTTGAATGGTGATCTTGCTCATAGTCCTCTCGCCTTTCTTGATGCAGCAAGCCGCCCACCGCATGCGGCAGGCGGCTTGCCAAATAGAAAATTTAGAAGGTGCCCTGATATACCTCGGTGAACTTGTCCACGATCTCGGCCTTGTGCTCATTGACATACTGCTGGTCCAGAGCCACCGTCTTGATGTCGGAGGCGGGACGGAAGTATTCGGGATAGCTGACGTCATCACGGACGGGGCGCAGATCCAGATCGTTGCAGAGGATGTTCTGCACTTCCTGGCTCAGCACGAAGTCGATGAACAGCTTGCCGTTCTCGGGGTGGCTGCAGTTCTTGATCAGGCCCACGGTGCCGGGGGTCAGAACGGTGCCCTCCTCGGGATAGACGATGGCGACATTGGCGCCGGAGCGGGCCAGCGAGATACCGGCCTCCTCGTAGGTCAGCACAACGGTCATCTCGCCGTCAGCCACGGACTTCCAAGCGGCGCTGGAGCCGCTGGCCAGCTTGCCGTCCAGATTCTTGATGAGGTCGGAAACAAAGCCCCAGCCCTCCTCGTTCTCCAGCGTCAGGCCGCCGAAGTCGGTGAGGATGGTCTCAATGTGCATCATAGCAGAGGAGGAGGCGGTGGGATCAGCAGAGGCGATCTTGCCCTTCAGCTCGGGGTTCAGCAGATCCTTATAGCCCTTGATCTGGATGTCGCCGATCAGGTCGGTGTTGTACATCAGGATGGCGCTGTCCAGATTGTAGTTGGTGCAGTAGCCCAGCGTGTTGCGGCAGCTCTCGATGAGGTTGGCGTCCTCGGGGCTGACGTAATCCTGGAATACGTGCTTGTACTCGGAATAGGAGGACTCGCCGCCGCCGAATATCACGTCGCAGTAGGGGGCGTCGCCCTCGGCGTCGATACGGGCCAGCAGCTCGCCGGTACCGCCGGTGATGACTTCGACCTCAATGCCGTAGCGCTCCTCGAACAGGGGAACCACCGCATTGACCTGCGCATCCGTGGCAGCAGAGTAGATCACGAGCTTCTTTTCCTCTGCCGCCGTGCCGTCATCGCCGGCAGCGGGCTCGTCCTTCTGGGTGCCGCAGGCTGCCAGAGACAGAGCTGTCGCCAGTGCCAGAAGCAGGGTCAGTATTCTCTTGATACGTTTCATGTTTTCATGCTCCTTTTTTGTTTTTTGCGGGGGTATGATTTTATTATAGAGCCATTAAAAAATGCGAAAAGCAAAAATCATGCACAAATCCGGAACTATTCTACACACCATTCCCGTCGTTTCGCATAAGCCGCACATCCTGTGCATACTGCGTGGGCGAACAGCCGATCTTCTTCTGGAACACGCCCCGGAAATAGCGGTACTCCGAAAAGCCGCAGGCCTCGGCGATCTGGCTGATGCTCCTGTCCGTCTCCCGCATCATGGCCGTGGCCTTCTGCAGGCGGAAATGGGTGAGATACTCCGAAAAGTTGATGCCCGTCTCGCTTTTGAAGCGGCGGATCAGCAGCGTCTCGCTGTAATGGAACTTCTGGGCCATAATGCCGATGGTGATCTTCTCCGGATAGTGCTCCTCCACATAGGCCATGACCTGCCGCACCGGCTGGCTCTTGCCCTGCTGCACCGGCAGCTCCCCCAGCGTCTGGGTGGTATCCGTCTGGCGGGCCAGCTCGTGGGCCATCAGGCGGTGGTGCTCCAGCTTCTGCTGGGCAAAGCGGATGGCCTCCTCCAGCTCGGAGGCCACCACCGGCTTGAGAAGATACCGCTGCACGCCGCTGTACATGGCGCGCTTGGCGTAGTCGAAGTCGGAGTAGCCCGTGACCACGATGGGCACGAAGAAGTACAGCCCCCGGGTCTGAAACAGCGCGTCCAGTCCGTCCATCAGGGGCATGTTCACGTCCAGCAGCACGATATCCGGCCGGTGCTGGCGGATCATCTCCGCCGCCTCCTCGCCGTTGGAGGCCTCCAGCGGGATGCCGCAGTTCAGTCTGGCCCAGTCCGTACAGTAGATGATGCCCTTCCGGATCAGGGGCTCGTCCTCCGCGATCAGAACCTTGAACATGTCAATGCTCACCTCGTTTCATCCGCAGTGTCACGCGGGTGTATACCATGTATTCGCTCTCCACGGTGATGGTGCTCTCCTCGCCATACAGCAGGGCCAGACGCCGGGCGATGCTCTGCAGCCCGCTCTGGCGCACGTCCTTCTGCGGCGCGGTCAGAGAGCGCCGCACCTCCTCCAGCCGCTGAGGCTCGAAGCCGGTGCCGTTGTCCGTCACCACGATCAGCAGGAAGCCGTCCTCCATCCGCGCCGTCAGGTCGACATGAAGGGCCTGTTTGCGCAGAAATCCGTACTTCACGCTGTTTTCCACCACAGGCTGGATCCACAGCTTCGGGATCAGCACGTCCTCCACACCGCCGGCCAGCTCTATACGGTAGGAGAACTGGCCGTTCTGACGGAAGCGGATGATCTCCAGATAGTCCCGCAGCTTTTCGGTGTCGCTGCCCAACGTGACCATGGAGCGGCTGGTGTCGGTACTGTACCGCAGCAGCGCCGTCAGACGGCGGATCATCTCGTCCGCCCGCTCCGGCTCGCCCAGCAGAATGGCGTAGCGGATATTCTCCAGTGTATTGTAGAGGAAATGCGGATGGAAGCGGGATTCCAGCTGAGCGATCTCGGCGCTGTTGTTCAGCTTCGCCAGCTCCATGTTCCGCCGGTTCAGCTCGTTGATGGTGTCCAGCATGGAGTTGATATGCGCGGCGATCTCCTGAAACTCGTCGCCGGTATCCAGCCGGATCTTGTGATCCACATTGCCCTGCTGGATGATGCTCAGCTCGTCGTGGAGCGTCTCCACGGAGCGGGAATTGCGGCTGGCGATCTCCCGGGAGACGCGGAGCAGTGTGAAAAAGAGCACGCCGAACATCAGCACAGCGCACAGGCAGCCGATGATGTAATAGGTGCCCCAGTGTCCCCGCTGCAGCAGTGTGTATACCACAAGCCCGCCCACCGCGGACTGCCCGGCGCTGACCATATACTGCTGGCCGTCTCTGGTGAAGCGGGTCTTTCCCGCACCGGTGAAGCGGTTGAGGTCATCCACCATTTCGGCGTTGCTGGCCACCATGACGGTGCCGCCGGTATCCGTGACCACATAATCGTAGGGCAGGCGTCCCATGGAGCGGTTCCATTCACTGCCGTCCAGCAGCAGGAAGGCATAGCCCAGGCCGTCCAGCTGCCGGGCAAACAGCAGCCGGGAACCGCCGGCCGTCATGTAGTAAATGGTGGTATAGACATCCGTGCGCTCCGTCAGCCGTGGGATGACGGACTGGCAGAAGTACAGCAGATGGCTGCTGGGCTCCGCCATGGTGGAAAAGGCCGCGGCGCCGTCTCCGTTCAGCAGAAGCAGGTCACTGACCCGGTGGGAGGAGTAACTGAAGCGGTGGAACTGATAGGACATGTTCAGCTCGGTGATCTCTCCCGTGAGGAAGGACTCCATGACCGTCGTGTTGTCCCCGCTGCGCAGATAGTCGGCACAGGACAGGTAGGTGTCCCGGAATGCCTCGGTGAGCTGGCGGTTGTACTCCCGGTTCTCATAGTAGGTGTAGCCCTCGGAATAGATGGCCAGCAGCACGCCAAACAACAGCAGGAACGCCGTCAGGAGCACGGCGGTGCTGCGGGTGATCTGCGTCTTCAGCCGTTCCTGAAAGCGGGGCGCGGCGTCCGCCGCCCGTTTCATCCCGCTCATAGGGGCCGCAGCCCCCGCCGGGCCGCGCTCTCCAGCATCAGCGCGGGGTCGCAGCCCGCATCAAAGGGAAACGAGCTGTGAGTATGCATATCCGCCGTTGCAAGCATCTTGCAGCACCTCCGTTGAAGTAGTTGGCTGTATTATAGCACACCGCCGTCACATGGCAAGCAGTTTGTCCACCAGCTCCGCTATAGCGTCGTGCTCGCAGTCGTGCTGGAGCACGATGTCCGCCAGTGCCTTGATCTCCGGGACGGCGTTGCCTACCGCAATCCCGATACCGGCGTGCTCGATCATGTCCCGGTCATTCAGGTAGTTCCCGGCGGCCGCCACGTTCTCCGGCGGAATGCCCTCCATACGGCACAGCTCCAGCAGCGCGCTCCATTTGCCGACGCCCCGGGGCGTGATGTCGATGACACCCGGGTCACTGGACACATAGTCCAGCGCAAGACCGCCTCCGCGTATGGCGGCGACAGCCCGGCTCACGTTGCCGCTGGCCATCATGACCTGCACGCCCGCCAGCGGCAGCTCCTCCGCCGAGGCGTAGACCGCCGGGCGGCAGCGGATGCTGTCGGTGTATTCCCGGACGCCGGGGGTCATGCGGCTGACGCCCATGTAGCCGGCGGCGATGGCGTAGAGCACACAGTCGTCGTGCCCCAGACACGCGCCGGCCAGCGCACGGACGCTTTCCGCGTCCGCCAGATGCAGCGACAGCACGGCGTCGTCCGCCGCACGGAGGATCTTGCCGCCGGTGTTGCAGATGACATAGTCTGCCTCCCGGTGGTCGCCGCACATGTTCCACATGTCAAATTCGTTGCGGCCCGAGGCGAAGCACACCACATGTCCCGCCTGCCGGAACCGGCGCAGCGCCTGCCGTGTCTTTTCCCCCAGTCGGTGATCGCGGCCCACGGATGTTCCGTCGATATCCATGGCCAGCAGCATGCGGCCCGTTATTCTCTTATCCATCGGCCACAGCGCCTCGCAGCCGGGCATCAATACGGGAACTGGCGGTAATAGCGCCGGATCTCCATGGGATGGCGGTTGATCTGCTCCATGTGGGCGTCAATGCGCTGGGTGACGGCGTGGGTCACCAGATGGGAAATGTCACCCCGGAACGCAGGGCTGATGCCGGTGAGGGGGTAGTCGGCAGCGTCGATAATGGTGTAATTGCCGCAGACTCGGGGCAGGAAGTTCTTCACACGCTCCGACAGCGGACGCTGGGCGTCCTCGCCCATAAAGAGGGTCACGGGCGTGTCCTTGTCCACGACCTCCAGCGTACCGTGGAAGAACTCGGCGGCATGGATAGACTTGCTGCGCAGCCAGTGCTGCTCCTCCCAGTAGCACATGGCGTAGGAGTAGGTGGAGCCGTACTGGTTGCCCGCGCCCACGAAATAGTGCATGGCGTCATTGCAGTGCCGCTCCGCAAAGGTCCGGCCGAAGTCGTCCGCCGCCTTCTCCGTCTCCACCAGCGCCTGGGGCAGATAGCGGTCATACTCGGCGTACTGCTGCTCGTACTGGGGGAAGTCTCCGGCCAGCTGCATCAGGCGGTCCGCCAGCATGAAGAACTTCAGCTGCTCGTTCTGGGGATAGCGGATGGCGTAGTCGCTGAGCTTCTCCAGCGGGGTATCGGCGGTGTCCACGAAGCCGATGACCACCGCGCCCTGCGCCTTGGCCTTCTCCACCGCCGCCACCACCTCCTGCGTGGTGCCGGTGACGGAGGACAGTACGATCACCGTGTCTTTGCCGATGCGGCGGTTGCCGGTGGTGTTGTACAGCGCGGCGTTCTGCGCGATGATCTCCATGCCGCTGTACTCCTGCACATGGTTCTGAGTCTGCAGCGCGGAGGCGTAGGTGCCGCCGATGCCCAGATAGCAGATGTTTTTATAGCCGCGGCCCGCCACATCCGCCGCGATGCCCTCGATCTCCTTACGGATGGCCAGCGCACCGGCCACGCTGTCCAGCTGCTTCTGCTCGTCAAATTTTATCATAGCTTCCTATCCTTTCTGTTTCAGAATGATCCGATCATTTTTTGTAGCCCGACGGCTACCGTACATCGTTATCATAGCATAACGCATACGGCCACGCAGGGAAAAAAACTGCACATTTCAGGAAAAAAGCTGTCGGTTTTGCATATGCCGGCAGCGGAAGTCTTGCGTGGATTTTGTGATTTATGCTATAATTCTGTCACTATCGGACAAGGAGGTCAGTACAGAATGGAGCTGGGACTTTTTACCTGCGGCTACCAGTATACGAATATAGAGTCGGCCTTTATTGACGCGGCGGCCTTCGGCTATGATTTTATCGAGCTGTGGGGCGGACGGCCCCACGCATGGGCGCCGGATATGGACGCCGGACGCGTCGCACAGCTGCAGGAGCTTTCCGCCCGGTACGCCGTGCCCATCCGCGTCTACACGCCGGAGCACAACGGCTATCCCTACAACTACATGCTAGGGGACGAGGGACAATGGGAGGATTGCATGCGCTATCTGGCCCGCAGCATGGAGGTATCCTCCCGGCTGGGTGCGTCCCGCACGCTGATCTCCGTGGGGCACGGCGGCCATACGGAGCAGGCGCAGCGCCGGGCGCGGCTGCTGCGCTCGCTGCGCCGACTGGCATCGGAGGCGCGGCAGACCGGGCAGATCATCCTTCTGGAGCCGCTGTCGCAGTTTGAGTCCAACACCTGCACCACCGCGGCGGAGCTGGCAGAGGTACTGGCAGAGCTGAACGACCCCTGCGTGCTGCCCATGTGCGACGTGGTGGCCTCCTTCGTACAGGGGGAGACAGCGGAGACGCTGTACCGGCTCACCGGCGGGGCCATGGCGCACCTGCACATTGCGGACAGCGACGGCCGCAGCGAAAACCATCTCCTGCCGGGAGACGGGGTACTCCCCCTGCGGGAGCAGCTGCAAGCGCTGCGACAGGCCGGGTATGACGGCGCAGCCACCATCGAGCTGGTGTCCATGTATACGGACGATCCCACTTATTACGCAAAATGCGCCATAGAAAGGGTAAGAGAGCTGCTATGAAACGGATCGGATGCGTGGGCGATAACTGTGTGGATCACTACCGCCAGACAGGCGAGGATCATTTCGGCGGCAACCCCGTCAACGTGGCCGTCTACACCCGCCGCCTGGGCGGCGGCATCTCCTATGTGGGGGCGGTAGGGACGGACGGACGCGGCGCGGCCCTGCTGGACGCGCTGCGCGGTCGGGGCGTGGATGTCAGCCATGTCCATGTAGACGAGGGCAGTACCGCCGTGACCTATGTGGAGCATATCAACGGCGACCGCGTTTTCGGGGACTACGATGAGGGTGTCATGGCCCAGTTTGCCCTGACGGAGGAGGACATCGCCTTTCTGGGTGATCACGCGCTGGTGGTCAGCGGCCTGTGGGGACACGCGGAGGGATATCTGGCCCGTATCCGGCAGGCCGGTGCGGTCACAGCCTTCGACTGTTCAGACCGGCCGGAGGATCCGGCGGCGCAGACGGCGCTGCCCTGCACGGACATCGCCTTCTTCTCCGACGACGGCTCAGACGACGAAGCGCTGCGGCAGCGGCTGCGGCAGCTGGCGGCGCTGGGACCGCGCATCGTGGTGGCCACCCGGGGAAGCCGGGGCAGCATGGCCTATGACGGGCAGCTGTTTTACGGGCAAGGCATCGTGCCGTGCCGGGTGGTGGACACCATGGGCGCGGGCGACAGCTTTATCGCCGGGTTCCTCCACAGCTGGCTGGAGGGTCTGGACATCCCCGGCTGCATGGCAGCCGGAGCGCAGTGCAGCGCCGTGACGCTGGCCTATGAGGGCGCCTGGTGATGTGGGCGGCATGTATACGGAAAGGGCGTGATCTCCACGCCCTTTCTGTATTTCCTGTCTGTATTTATTGGAGCAGCAAGGCAGCCTCCGCAGGAAACCTGCGGAGGCTGCCTTGTTTTCTCCCCCCGTGCGGGCGGTCAGTCCCAGCTCTGGTCCCAGTCCGGCCCCCAATCCGTGCCGGGATCGTACACCGGAGACTCCCAGCCTGCGGCGTACACCTTTCCATTGGCGTCATAGGCACGGCCGTCCTGGCCCACGGCATAGCCCTCCGGTACGGCAAAATACTCCGCGCCGTCGTAGTACCACAACCGCCCGCCGTCCTCCGAGAACCCCGCCTGCGTCAAATCGGCATAGGCCGCGGCATCGCCGTCACGGTAGAACACACCGGAATAGCTGCCGTCTGGCGTCTGGGTCTCGCTGGCCGTGACGTACAGCGCCAAGCTGCTGCCGTCCTGACTGAGCCGCGGATAGGCGAAGCCGTTCAGAAAGAGGTACGGCCCCCTGCCGTCCTCCCTGTCGTAGATGGTGCCGCTGGCCAGCCCCTCCGGTGAACAGGCGATATACTCCCATCGCGCTGTGTCAATGAGCAGCGTCTCCCCCAGGGCGTTCTGCCACATGCCGTCCAACTGGCTCAGCGGTATCTCCGGCAGATCGCTGTCGGCGGGGACATAACTCACGCCGTCCAGCTCCCCCATGCTGCCCTCCAGGCTGCGCAGGGTAAAGCCGCTGCCGCTGCGGGCCAGCAGGTACGAACCGTCACCGTACCGCAGCAGCACCTGTCTATTCCCGATGTCCCACAGATCCCCCTGACCCGTGCGGCCATACCATGTGCGATAGGTATACAGCGCCTCATCCACCCGCAGGGCCAGCATACCGCCGTCCTCACCCTGCCAGGTGGTGCAGTCCTCCGCCAGATCCTCCCAGCGCAGCCACTCCGCCGTCACGGTGGAGCCGGATTCCTCCGGCTGGAACACGTACTCCCCGGTGTCCGCGTCCCAGAACCACACCATCCACATGTCTCCCCCCTCGGAATCGGTGAAGGTCATGGCCACATCGCCATCGCCATCGCCATTCCGGTCGGCAAAGTCAATAGCGGCAAAGGTGTCCCAGGGGTCCTGCACGTCCATGGGGTACACCACCTGTCCGAACAGCTCCTGGTCCGCGCTGTCGCGGTAAAACACAGCGTCTCCCTCATGGACGCATACCAGCACATCGGTGTCCGCGCCGGAGCGCGAGATGGTGCCTGCGGCCTGCACCACACCGGTGGTGCGCCAGTCGCCGCCGGATAGATCCTGCCCACAGGCGCTGAGCGCCACTGCCGCGGCGATCAGCAGCGGCATCAATGTCTTTTTCATAGTCCGCTCCTCTCCACACATAAAAAAATCCACCGTACTTATTGTACGGTGGATCGCTTTTCTCCACTACTAACCAAAGGTTAGTGCTGTGTCATTTCCACAAGCCGCTTGCGCTTGGTGCGGGTATCACCCTCGATGAACAGCTTGGCGTAGATGCGGTTGACGTACTGCTTCACGCTGCCCTCCGACAGATAGAGCTTCTCCGCGATCTCGCGGTTGCTGAGCCGCGCCGCGACCAGCATGGCGATGTCCCGCTCCCGCGGCGTCAGCACGTGGAAGGCCATCGGCACCGCGCTGCGCTGCCGCACCGATGCGCACCGCGCCTCGTACCGCCGCCCCAGCTCGATCATATGCGGCACATCGCCCCGCTGGGGCATGTCCGCCAGCAGCGGCGCCAGATAGCGGTAGTTCTCCACCACCGGCATCACCAGTCCGTCCGCCGCTGCATCCTGCAGCACCTGCTCCAGAAGGCCGCGGGCTTCCGCCCGCCGCCCCAGCATCTCACAGGCTCCCGCCGTCTGGAGCCGCACGTGCATGGCCACCAGCGCGTAGTGCATGGCGTCACACACCGCCAGCAGCTGCTGGCTGCGGCCGATGACCTCCGCATAAGCCCCCTGGGCCAGGTACACCTGGTTCTCGATGAGCTCCATCATGGGCTTTCCCGGCGCCAGATACCGCACCGACGCCAGCCGGTGCTCCCGAAACACCTCCGGAACGCTCTCCGTCTCGCCGATCAGCGCGTGGTAGTAGGCATCTGTACTGTTCAGGATATTCAGCCACGCCGCGTTGTGCTGGCACAGCAGCTCCCTGCGCCGCTGGTCAAAGTCCTGCCGCGGCGTCTCGCCGGTACACAGACTCAGCCGCCACGCCAGATGGTCGCAGCACAGGGCCATGTTCTCCTGTCCGTTGTCCCGGATCTGGGCGTAGGCGCCGGCCAGTGCGATCCGGGCATCGTCCAGCTGGCCCCGCAGGAACGCGGCCTCGCCCCGCATGATGTGCTCCGCCCCCTGTCCGTGGCCGTTGGTAACACAGTAGTAGTGGGGCATGCACTCGTCCATCTCCGCCAGCTCGCAGTCCAGCCGACCCGCCTGCCGGTGGAACATCATCAGCACCGACGGGGACCCGAAGGTCCAGCCGCCCTGCCGCCGGATACTCACCGCCGGACGGGACATCTGGGCGCTGGCGCTGCGGTGCAGGCGGCTCATACCCGCGATGTCGTTGTAGAGCAGGAAGCTCATGATGAGGTCGCACTCGCCCCGCAGGTTGCCCCGCTCCTCCCCGGACATATCGGGACGCGCATCGATGGCTGCCAGCAGCTGCTCCTTCAGCCGCAGCATCTCGGGGATGCGCCGCCAGTTGAACATGCTGCGCATCAGCACCAGCATGGCCAGCGGGTGCCGCTCCAGTACCTCCGGCAGGCACCGGTCCAACCAGGAGAGCACCTGCTCCGGCGGCAGCAACGCAAGCAGGATGCCCGCGTCCTTCTCCACCACCCGCAGCACGCCGTCAAAGTCCTCCGCCCCGCCGTAGGCCCGCAGGGCCTGGAGATACTGGCCGCGTTCCTCGTACCACTGGCCGTACCGGCGGCGGCAGCGCTGCTGCGATTCCGGCGGCAGTGTCCGGAAGGTCCGCTGGGCACACTCCTTCATCATGTGGTGGAATCGGTAGGTCGCGCCGTCCGGCAACCGCGTCACAAAGGCGTTTCGTGCCGTCAGGTCCGCGATCTGCGACGCCGCGTCCGCATATTCGGTGACGGCGTGCGCCATCTCCTCTGTGAACTCGTCCGCCAGCCCCAGCATGGCCAGAAACGTCTGACGCCGCAGGGACAGCGGCTGGATCATGGCGGCGGAGAACATGGTGTAGATATCGGAGCCGCCGTCCGGCAGTGTGCCACGCTCCGCCAGCGTCTGCAAGCTCAGATACGCGGCGGAGAACCAGCCCTCCGTGGTGTGCAGCAGCTGCTCCACCTGGTGGTCGGACAGCTCTGCGCCGCACCGGCGGGCGTAGGCATCCAGTTCCTCCCGCTCCAGGCGCAGCTGCGCCGCGCCGATGCGCCAGACGTGCCGCCCCAGCTGCAGCACCTCCTGGGGCGGCAGAAACTCGTCCCGCCCCGCCACGATGAGGTGCGCATTCTCCGGCAGCCGGCGGGCCAGCACGCACAGAAAGGCCGACGCCCGCGGGTCTGCCAGCAGGTGAAAATCATCGATAAAGAGATAGCACGGTCCCAGAAGTGCCAGCGTGCGGCACAGGTCGTCGATGAGCAGGCTGGCCGACGCCTCATCCTGCGGGCACTCGTAGTCCCGCAGCAGGTCTATCCCCGCGTGGGTAAAGGCAGCCTGCACGCTCTGCCAGAAGATAGGCAGACTGTCGGAGTAGACGCTGACACGGAGCACCGCTGCCCGCTGCTGGCGAATGCGCTCCGCCAGATACCAGCTGACCGCCGTGGTCTTGCCGTAACCCATGGGCGCCACCACTGTGGTCAGTGCGCAGTGCTCAATGGGCCGCAGCTCCTCCCGCAGCCGCTGGGAGATGTAAATGGTATTGCCCTTCCAACGCTGTTTTGCCACAGCGTTTCCCCCTCTCTGTCCCGCCTTGCGGCGGGTATGTCTGATGTGCGCTGCGGCCCTCACGCCGCGTTGTCCAGCTGCGTCAACGGCCGCTCCCAGCGGGGCGTGCCCCAGCCGGTGGTGTCAAAGCCGCTGCGCACCGCCTCCACCATCAGCGTCAGCTTCCGCCGGATGGCGGGCTGCGCCGCCAGTTCGTCGGCAAAATCATCGGAGCCCATGATGTACTCCATGATGCGGGCGCGGTCCTCCCGTGCATTCATGGTGGAGTAGTTGTCCACGAAGTGGACATCCTGCCCGCCGCCGAAGAACAGCCAGTCGCCGTCCGCCTCACTCATAGCCGTGTCGTAGTCCTCATAATAGGTGAAGCCCCTGGGATTGCAGGCAGCCCATGCTTCGCTGTCGATGGCGTCCCACTGCAGGCTTGTCAGACGGTCCTCCGTTGCATGCCAGATCTCGTGACACAGCAGTTCCTCCGGCGCACCGGCGTTCACCGTATAGGCGACGTAGTGCCACAGGGGGCTTTCGAAGGACAGCCCGATGACACTGTAATCCATGTGGAAATCCGCCACCGGCAGGAACTGTACGCCGCCCTCTCCCAGCTCTGTGCGGAACTGGGCGAAGAAGCCGTCCGGGTACAGAGCCAGCGTCCGGTCCAACGCCTCCAGTGCCTGATAGATAGCGCCCACCTCGTCGTCCAGACCCGCCTGGTCGGTGGTGACGATCTCTTCCCCCGACGCCTGGCAGGGCTGGGCGCATTGGCTGGACAGCCGGATGCTGACGCTGTACTTCTCCTCCAGCCGGTCGGCGTAATGCCGCAGCTCCTGCATATTATCCGGCAGCTCACCGCCGGCCAGTTCGCCCCAGTACACCTGAGGGATGCTCTGGTCCACCGTCATGGGCGACGGCGTCTCCTCCGCGGCGCTGCACGTCTCGAATGTCAGCTGCGCAGGGTCCACCGCCGTCAGCACGTAGCTGCCGCTGCCCTGCCGGTACAGTACGTTCACCAGCACCTGTGCCTCCGGCAGCCAGCAGCTGTTCAGCTCCATGCCGCCATCCATGGCGCAGTGTCCCACTGTCTGGCCCAGCCGGTACAGCTCCTGACCGCCGCCATCGCCCCCGCTGCGGTAGGCGTACTGGGAGCCTTCGATCATCTCCAGTTCCATGGCCGTGTCGCCCAACTCCGTGGCCAGTCGGTACGTGCCGTCCTCTGCGGCGTACCGCAGGTCACAGCTCTCCTCTTCCTTGAAGGATCGCAGGCTGATGCCATATTCCGTGAAGCTCATGCCCTGCACTGTGTTCTGAAGCATCAGGCACTTCCCGCTGTCCAGATCCACCAGCGCCATGCCGCACTCGCTGCTGTACGGCGACAGCATACACCACAGCTCCAGCACATTCTCCGTAGGGTGGTACTCCCCCGTAAATGCAAAGCGCAGGTTTTCCTCCAGCTTCACCAGCAGGGTATCGCCGGTGGCGGTGTCTTGCCGATACAGCGCCGTCCCGCTGAGGTAGTAATACGACGCGCCATCGTGACTCAATACGCCGCCGGGCTCCGCAGGCCGGAACTCTCCGGCGTCCTCCAGCTTCGCGTTCAGGAACCGGTACACCATTTGGGTGCTGTCGTCCCACTTGTAAAATGCCAGGCGGCCGTCCTGAAATGTCTCCTCCGCCATGGTCCAAGCGCCGTCCAACCGGCGCTCTGCCTCCAGACGGTCCCGCTTCACGTCCACTATCTGCACGGTGGTCCTGTCGCTTTCGTAGTCTGTCCAGCACAATGCCGCGCCGTAGCCGCCGGTGCCGGTCATGGCGGGATAGCCCTGGATATCCACGCAGGACAACTCCGTCACCGCCTGACGCAGCCCCGTCTGCTGCCCGCCGCAGCCGGTCAGCGCCCATATCAGCAGCACCAGCGCCGCCGTCAGCAGCACCAGTCTGTTCCCGCTCCTCTTCATCGGCCGCTCCTTCCCCTGAAAAACAGGGCCTCTCCCGCGAGGGGAGAGGCCCCAGCCGTTTGCACGTTATCCCGCCGCGCCCAGATCCAGCGTCAGCGGCTCCTCATAGGACGCCGCACCGGCGATGGACCCGATGGGCAGATAGACGTAGAGATTTCCCGCCGCGTCCGCGTAGGTCATCACATCCAGATTGATATTCTCGTCGGACAGCGTCCATGCCCGCCGCTCGGCCACCAGCTCATCCGTGTCGCCGCCAATACCGGCGTACTTCCCGTCAAACCTCTCGGCTGCCGCCTGACGCACTGCCGCAAGGAACGTCTCCGGCTCCACCTGCAGCGTCTCCAGCAGCTGCGCCGTGGTCATCTGCTCCCCCGTGGCCGTGTCGTACAGGTACACGCTGTGCGTGTTCATGTCGAAGCCCCAGCCGCAGGATACGATCAGCGACAGCACGTTGCCGCACTGATACGTCTCCCACGTGATGTACATGCACGACAGGCTGATGCCGCCGGCCATGCTCTCCTGCGCCTCCCGCACGATGGTGCCGTAGGTCTCGTCGATGGTCCGGTTGATGGCCGCCGCGCCTTCCGTCTCCGCCAGCAGCTGGGGCACGCGGTAGGTGTAGCGCCCACTGTTGCCCACGCCGTCGGTGTAGTCAAAGGACTCGCTGTAAAGCTCCTTCACCTGCGGCGTCTGGTGTACTGCGCCTGGCGTGAAGTTGTAGATCGTCCCCTTCTCCGTGATGGCATTCAGCATACCGTCCGCCAGGCTCAGGCACGGGACGTACAGCACCTCGCCGCTGTCCCCCGCCACCGTCACCGCCAGGTTGGCCATGATGTCGCTGACGTTGCCGCGCAGGCACACCGGCGCACCGTCGGCGCTCTCATACAAGATATCTCCGTAGGGCGATGCATCGTTCAGTGGGTCATAGCTCTGCACCGTAACCCTGGCGCCGCTGTCCGCAGACACGATGCAGTACACCTCGTCGCCGTCCTGCTCCACCACCTGCTGCTCCGTCATGTCCGCCAGGAAGGGGAACGTCTGGGTCCAGCCGCTCTCACTCAGCCACGCCAGCACGTCATCGCCCTGCATATAGCCCAGGAATGCCACGCCGCACTGGCTGCCGCTGTTCGCGATCTCCTGCCGCAGCAGGGCCAGCGTGTCCGTCTCCGAGGTCTGATCCTTATTGTTTTCCGCGCCGCCGCAGCCCGCCAGTATCAGCAGGCACGCAGCCAGCAGCAGTGTCCATACTCGTTTCATAGGTTTCCTCTCTGCGGGCCCCGCCCGCGTCCGCAGCCCCGCGCCGTCGGCGCCGGGGGTTGTTGTGGTTGCTGTGTCTGTTCTGATTATATAAGAAGCCTATGCAAATTGCAATCCCTCATCGCGCCGGGGGGGATGTTCCGCGCTCTTGGGCGTGGGGATATTTCGCTTAAATAATGGTAACGCACAAGCCATAAAAAGAGAGGACCGGTCAGCCGGTCCTCTCTTTTTATATTGTTCTTCAGCCCTGGGAGCGGATGTAGCAATCATATTCGCCGCCCCAGTAGAGAATGTTTTCGTCCGCCACGGTGACATTGTACTCCACGTCATCCAGCATGGTGGAACGGGCGAACCAGCTGCCCTCCTCCTGGGAGGGGATGAGCTCGCCGTAGTCCATCATGGCGTCCATGTCGCCGGTGCAATCCAGCAGGGTCCAGACGCCGTCCGCAGTGATCTCCACGCGGCTGTCGCCGTCCACGTCGCCGTCCTGATACCAGTCGCCGGCCAATACAGAGACGTCTGCCGTGGGTTCGGGCTCCACGTCCTGGAAATCGTCAGGCGTGCCGGAGCCGCCGTAAGTGAAGGTGCCGATCTCGGCCACGGTCAGCTCCGCGCCATCCAGCTCACAGCGGTAGGCTGTGCCGTTGTGGTCGTTGTAGGCGTAGACATAGCCGTACTCCTCCACATACTGGAGGTAGCCGCTGTACTCCCAGTTGGCGCCGGCGTAGAGAAGCCAGCGGACCTCGCCGCTCTCCCCGTGCTCCACCTCAAAGCTGTCGTAGTCACCGGTGCCGTTGGACCAGATGCCCAGATAGTCGCCGTAGTCGAACTGAACAGTGTCGTCCTTGGCCATGTCCTGGATAGTGTCGGGGGCGCTGTCGTCAGACCCGCTGCCGCCGCAGGCCGCCAACGTCAGGCAGAGGGCCGCCAGCAGGGCCGCCAGCACCGTTCGCCGCAAAAACTTGTTCATACTCATTCCTCCTGATCGTTCCGTTTCCCGCGCCGCAGGCCGGACGCCGCGGCGCCGCGTTCCGATGGCACTTCGCGCCATCGTATGCCATTATATGGCAGACAGTGCGGGATAACGATTAACCAAAGGTTAGGGATTCTGGGCAAAAAAAAGAAAGACGCATAGGCGTCTTTCTTTTTTGACTGTGTAAGAAACTTACTTCAGCTCGACCTTGCCGCCGGCCTCCTCGACCTGCTTCTTCATAGCCTCGGCATCGTCCTTGGACAGAGCCTCCTTCAGGGTGTGGGGCACGCCCTCGACGGCAGCCTTGGCCTCGGCCAGACCCAGGCCGGAGATCTCGCGGACGACCTTGATGACCTTGATCTTCTGAGCGGCATCGAAACCGGTCAGGACCACGTCGAACTCGGTCTTCTCCTCAGCGGCGGGAGCAGCAGCGCCGGCAGCGGGAGCAGCCATGGCGGCGGCGGAAACGCCGAACTCCTCCTCCAGAGCGTGCACCAGCTCGGACAGCTCCAGAACGGTCAAACCCTTGATCTCTTCGATCATAGCAGTAATCTTCTCAGACATTGTGATAGCCTCCTATTTGTGAGATTTTTGTAAAGTGTGTGCGGGCCTGCCGCCCGCGGGGGTCAGGGAGCCGATTTACTCGGCGGCAGCGCCGTCTTTCTCGGCGATCTGCTTCAGCACGCAAGCCAGGGCGGAAATGGGAGCCAGCATGGTACCCAGGACCTGAGCCTGCAGCACGGGCAGAGCGGGGATAGAAGCCAGAGCATTGACAGTTTCCATGGAAACGACCTTGCCGTCCATGAAGCCGCCCTTGATCTCGAACTTATCCTTCAGCTTCTTGGCGTAATCCGCGATCACGCGTGCGGGGGCGACGGGATCATCAGCGCAGATAGCCAGAGAAGTGGTACCGTTGAGCTGATCGTCCAGTTCGTTCAGACCGCAGTTGTTGAAAGCGAAACGCAGCAGGGTGTTCTTGATGACAGCGTATTCCACGTTGTTGTTGCGGCACTCAGCGCGCAGAGCGGTATCCTCTGCCACGGTGATGCCCTTGTAATCAACGATGACGCCGGCGGCTGCGTTCTGCAGCTTGTCGGTCAGCGCCGCCACGATCGCCTGCTTTTCAGACAGAACCTTTGCGTTGGGCATTCTTTGTTTTCACCTCCGTCAGAATTGTCGGTGCGTTCAAAAAAGGAAACCGTCCCCATGCCAAAGGACATGAGGACGGTGAAAAGCAATCATTACGATGTGCCATCCTCGGCAGGACTTACGGCTTTCGCCACCTGCTGTCTTTGGAACGCAACCAATATTATACCAATGGCATGACGGCTTGTCAAGCCAAAGATAACGGTTTTTTCAGCCTTACAGCTGCTTGTTGGCGTTCATCTTCACGCCGGGGCCCATGGTGGAAGCAGCCACGCAGGACTTGATATACTGGCCCTTGGCAGCGGCGGGCTTGGCCTTGATGATGGCGCCGATGAGAGCGGAATAGTTCTCAAACAGCTTCTCGGAGCCGAAGGACACCTTGCCGATGGGGCAGTGGATGATGTTGGTCTTGTCCAGACGATACTCGACCTTACCGGCCTTGGCTTCCTGAACGGCCTTGGCGGCGTCGGGAGTCACGGTGCCGGACTTGGGGGAGGGCATCAGGCCCTTGGGGCCCAGGACCTTACCCAGACGGCCGACAATACCCATCATGTCGGGAGTGGCGACGACGACATCGAAGTCGAACCAGTTCTCCTTCTGGATCTTCTCCACCAGATCCATCTCGCCCACGTAATCGGCGCCGGCGGCCTTGGCAGCCTCGGCCTTGTCGCCCTTGGCGAACACCAGAACGCGGACAGACTTACCGGTACCGTTGGGCAGCACGATGGCGCCGCGGACCTGCTGGTCGGCGTGACGGGAGTCAACGCCCAGCTTGACGTGGAGCTCGACAGTCTCATCGAACTTGGCGCTGGCGGTCTTGCAGATCAGCTCCAGACCCTCCTTGGGGTCATACAGCATCGCCTTGTCGATCTGCTTGGCGCTTTCCTGATATTTCTTACCTCTAAACATCGTTACACCCTCCTTACTCGCCAACGACAACGCCCATGGAGCGGGCGGTACCGGCGATCATGCTCATAGCGGCCTCCAGAGACGCGGCGTTCAGGTCGCGCATCTTCAGCTCGGCGATCTTCTGGATGGAGGCCTTGGAGATGGTAGCGACCTTTTCCTTGTTGGGAACGCCGGAACCGGACTCAATGTTGCACTCCTTCTTGATCAGGACCGCAGCGGGAGGGGTCTTGGTGATGAAGCTGAAAGAGCGGTCGGCATAGACGGTGATGACCACGGGGATGATCAGGCCCATGTCGTTCTTGGTGCGCTCGTTGAACTCCTTGGTAAACGCGGCAATATTGATGCCGTGCTGGCCCAGAGCGGGGCCGACGGGGGGTGCGGGAGTTGCTTTGCCCGCAGGGATCTGCAGTTTGACGTATCCAACTACTTTCTGTGCCATTTGTAGGCACCTCCTTCAATAAAATGTGGTAGCGGCCGGTCCATACCGGAACCGCTTTTGGCGAGATGACGCGCATCTCTCCCACTTGCGCCGGAGTCGTACTGCTCCGGCCTGTACAGCTGCGCCGTACTCAGTTGCTGCTGACCTCTACCTGATCCAGCTCCAGATCCACCGGCGTTTCGCGGCCGAACATGGAGACCACCACGCGGACACGATTCTTGTCCGGTTCGATCTCCTCCACCGTGCCGGTAAAGCTGGCCAGAGGTCCTTCGGTGATACGGACGGTATCGCCCACATGGTACAGCACCACGATCTCGCGCTTTTCCATGCCCAGAGCGGCCACCTCGTCCTCAGTCAGAGGGATCGCCTTGTTGGCTTCGCCCACAAAGCCCGTGACGCCGCGGATGTTGCGGATCAGGTGCCATGTGTCATCGGTCATGACCATCTTGATGAGAACATAGCCGGGGAACACCTTGCGCTGGATCTCCTTGGAGACGCCGGACTCGGTGATCTCGGTGACGGTTTCCATGGGGATCGCGATCTGAAGAACCATATCCTCCATGTTCCGGTTCACCACGGACTTCTCGATGGCGGCTTTCACCGCGTTCTCATAGCCGGAATAGGTATGGGCTACATACCACTTCGCGTTATCAGCCATTCCCGTTTCCTCAGGCGAACAGGCCGACCAGCGTGTTCACCGCCAGAACGCTGACTGCATCAAAGATCCAGATGCACGCGCCCACCAGCAGGGAGCACAGGATCACGGTGCCCGTGTTCTTCATGGTGGTCTTGCCGTCAGGCCATACGACCTTCTTCAGCTCGCTTCTCATTTCGCGGAACCACTTGCCGTGGTCCTTCTTGACCTTCTTCTCTTCAGCCATAGCTCACTATCTCCTTCCGGTTACTTCGTCTCAGTGTGGACGGTGTGCTTTCTGCAGAAGGGGCAATACTTGTTCAGCTCAAGCTTGTCAGGGGTATTCTTCTTGTTCTTCATCGTGTTGTAGTTTCTCTGCTTGCACTCATTGCATCTCAGGGTGATCTTCACGCGCATTAACGGCACCTCCTTATTAGATTAGGTCCGAGGACCCTTTGCCTCCCTGCCGGATGCCGGCTCCCTGCGCGCCCGAAGCGAAAAGCGCGCAAAAAGAAAGCACCCACTCACAGGTAATGCTCAGTATAGCACGGTTTTTGGCAGAGGTCAACTGATTTTTTGGAAAAAATACAGCTTTTTCGGGGGTTTTCCGACTTTTCCGGTTGCAGGCGGCATTCTTTTTGTGTATGATAGTGCCACTGAACGGAAAGTGCAGGTGCATACCTATGAAAATCATGGCCATCGACTACGGCGACGCCCACACCGGCATCGCCATTTCGGACTATACCGAGACGCTGGCGGGGCACTCCGAGGTGCTCCACAGCCGGAAGCAGGAGGAGGTACTGGCGGGTATCCGGCGGCTCATCGCGGAGCACGACGTGAAGCTGCTGGTGCTGGGCTATCCCCGCAACATGGACGGCAGCGAGGGGCCCCGGGCGGAGAAGTGCGCCGCCTTCGGGGAGCTGCTGCGGCAGGAGACGGGGCTGGAGGTGATCCTCTGGGACGAGCGGCGCACCACCATCGACGCCCACAATATCCTGTTCCAGAACGGGCAGAACGCCAAGAAGCGGAAAAAGACGGTGGACGCGGTGGCGGCGGCGCTGATGCTGGAGGGTTATCTCACCCGCCGCAGGCTGGAGGCGCAGAAATGAGCCGGGATGTCATCATCATCGGCGGCGGCGCCAGCGGTATGATGGCGGCGCTGGCCGCCGCGGAAAACGGCTGCCGCGTCACGCTGCTGGAGCGGCAGAGCCGGGTGGGACGCAAGCTGCTGGCCACCGGCAACGGGCGGTGCAACCTGACGAACCACAACGTCTCCCCCGCCCGCTATCACGGCGGCGACGGATTCTGCGCCTACGCGCTGGACGCCTTCGACGTAGGGGCTACGCTGCAATTTTTCGCCTCGCTGGGGCTTCTGACGGTCGCCGAGGACAGCGGGCGCGTCTATCCCATGAGCAACATGGCGGGCAGCGTGCTGGATGTGCTGCGCTACGCGCTGGATCGTCCCGGCATTGAGGTCGTCACCGGTCAGGCGGTCTCTTCCGTGAAAAAGACGTCCGACGGCTTCACCGTGCGGACGGAGACGGACACGTTCTCTGCCGAAAAGCTCATTCTGGCAGCCGGCGGCTGCGCCGGCAGCAAGGTAGGCGGCGTCATGGACGGCTATCAGCTGGCCAAGAGTCTGGGACACCATAGGACGCAGCTCTACCCCTCCCTCGTCCAGCTGAAGACCGACCCCACCTACCCCCGCGCGCTGAAGGGCATCAAGGCCGAGTGCGGCATTGCCATCCGGCGAGGCAATGCGTTGGTGGCGGAGAACCGCGGCGAGGTGCTGTTCACCGAGTACGGCGTCAGCGGCCCCGCCATCTTCGACCTCTCCCGTGCCGTGTCCACCGGCGGCGAGGGGCTGTGCTGCGTGCTGAACTTCTTCCCCGACTGGGATCTCGAGGAAGTGCTGCACTGGCTGCACCTGCGGCGGCAGACCATGGCCGCCCATGAGGCGTCCACCCTGCTGGTAGGCTCCTGCCACACCCGGCTGGGGCAGATGCTCTGTAAGGCCGCCGGCTTCACCAATCAGCCGGCCGCCTCCCTTACTGACGATGACCTGCGCCGCATCGCCGCGCAGGCCACAGGCTTTACCCTGCCCATCACCGGCACCTGCGGCTTCGATCAGGCGCAGGTAACGGCGGGCGGCTTACAGACCGGTGAGTTCGACCCCCGGACCATGCAGAGCCGTCTGGTGCCGGGGCTGTACGCCTGTGGCGAGGTACTGGATGTGGACGGTGACTGCGGCGGCTTCAATTTGCAATGGGCGTGGTCCTCCGGCCGGTTGGCCGGACACCTCCGGTAAAAAAGAAATCAAACCACCCCCCTATTTCCGGCGGCAGCCGCCGGAAATAGGGGGGTTGTCGTTTTTGGCGGAAGGCCGCTTCCGACCATTTCCACCGGAAACGGATGCTATAATCCTCCGCGAAAGGCAAGAGGCTTGCCGCATTGACGCAGGACAGGAGGACGGAGCGATGAACAGGTACGGAAGGACAGGGCTGCGGGTACTGGGCGGCCTGCTGGCGCTGGTGCTGGCGGCCACGCTGCTGCCCGCCGCGGTATACGCCGCAGGCGGCGCGTATCAGGTGGACGAGGACAGCGTCTATATGAACATGGAGGACAGCCGCCCTGCGGCCTTGGCGGCGCAGGCATCGATGGCCGCGGCGGACAACGTGGCCATGCAGCTGTTCAACTACACGGGGGACATCAACGGGCAGGGACCGCTGGAGTTCTATCACAGCTGGGGCGCCTCGGTGGACGGAGACGCCAGCGGAAGCGGAGCGCGGCCCAGCATGTCCCCCACGCTGGAGGACAACAAGTGGCCCTACGTCACCGGCATCCCCGGCAGTAAAGCCAGCGGCAGTCTGGGCTATCTGTTCAGCGACAGCGCCGTCCCCGGCAAGACCGTCTATTCCGTGGGGCGCGGCGGCAGCACGGGGCTGTTCCAGCGGGACAGCAAGGGCTATCTCTACTATGACTCTCTGCGGAATGCCGCCAGCTATGACGCGGCCAGCGGGCGGTTCCAGCTGTATGACGGCATCGTGCGGCCCTGGTACACCGGCTATGTGGAGCCTGACGGCAAGACGGTATTCGACGACAGGACGATCGCCTTTAACGGAAACTTCCTGCCGTTCAACGATCTGACCGGCGCCACAGAGGCCCCCAGAGGCAGGAGTCCCGCCGCTTACCGCCTGCCGGATGGCAAGGTGGACCTGTGGTTCGGCATGTCCATGTCCTTTGACTTCTACATGCCCGCCGACGGCAAGATCAACGGCGAGGACATGATCTTCCAGTTTCTGGGGGACGATGACGTGTTCGTCTACATCGACGGCGTGCTGGTGCTGGACATTGGCGGCACCCACGGTGCCAACAGCGGCTCCATCAACTTTGCTACCGGCGATGTGACCCATCCCAGAGAGGGGGTGTCCGGTGCGGCGGAGGCCGATGACTACGTCACCACTACGCTGGCGAAAAAGTTCCAGACCGCCGGTATGACCGGCAGCTTTGACGGCAGCACCTTTGGGGACTACACCAAGCACACGCTGCAGTTCTTCTATCTGGAGCGGGGCGGCAATGTGTCCTACTGCTATCTGCGGTTCAACACGCCTACCCTGCCCAACAACTCCCTGACCGTGGCCAAGGAGCTGTCCGGCGGCGAGCAGGAGCTGAACCGCTATCTCACCGGTGCCATGGACTATCGGTTCCGCGTGCTGCGGCCGGACGGCAGCCTGTACGTGCCGGAGGGCACGGCGTATCAGCTGCTGGAGAACAGCACCGCTGTGGGCAGCGGCGCC
>ERZ772883.143-NODE-143-length-82371-cov-12.750073_pt1 | contig 82371 bp, 84 predicted proteins | sample MGYA00580575_ERZ772883 | MGnify/ENA primary metagenome ERZ772883 (study PRJEB29015, sample SAMEA2737666) | human gut metagenome | biome: human gut; feature: human-associated habitat; material: faeces | place: China | collected 2012 ... | reverse complement strand
TTCTTTAGCCACAGCTTTAGTTTCATAACATTCATTAGTTAAATTATTTACTAACAAATATGCTGTTAAATTATCATTTATTTTATTATTAAAACTACATATTTCATAATCTATATTATATAAACTTAATCTATTTGCTATTGTAAGTATTTCTTTTTCTTCTTCAATAAGAAGTCTTGATAAATATAAAACATTACCAATTTCATTAAATACAACTCCAATTATTATTTTATTATTTGTAAATAAGCAACAATATTTAAAATTATTATTTTGATTATCAAATAATGTTTTATCTTTTATATTATTTAAAAAATTACTTTCTATTTTTATTTCATTATTAACTAAATTATATAAAAAATCATCACTTACTTTATATATAGGAATTTTTTTAATATATTTTATTAAATCATTTTCTTCCCATTCAAAAAACTCAATTAAAGAAGTATTAAAATTAAGTAATATATCATATATATAAATCATATTAGTCACCCTATAAATTATTATATACAATATTTTTTTTAATATTTATTTAAAATATTAATATATTTTATTAGGTGAAACTTATGTTAGATAAATTAAAATATATAATTCTTGGTATTATTCAAGGATTAACTGAACCTTTACCAATTAGTTCAAGTGGGCATTTAGTTATTTTTAAAAATTTATTTAATTTAGATTCTTTAAATGATTTAAACTTTGAAATAATAGTTAACTTTGCTTCTTTTTTAGCAATAAGTTTTATATATAGAAAAAATATAATAAAGTTAATTAAAGATAGTATTAATTATTTAAAAACTAAAAACTACAAATATTATCATAGTTTTAAATACATTTTATTAATTATTTTAGCATGTATTCCTGCGGGAATATTAGGTCTTTTATTTAAAGATAAAATTGATCTTATTTCAACAAATGTTAAATATATTGGTATAGCTTTATTAATAACATCTTTAGCACTTTTTATAGTTAGAAAAATAGATGGAAAAAAGCATGATAATGGCATTACTTATAAGGATAGTATTATAATTGGTTTATTTCAAGGAATTGCCCTTCTTCCTGGTATTTCAAGAAGTGGTGCAACACTTACCGGAGGATTACTAAGAAATATAAAAAAAGAAGATGCAGTTAAATTTTCTTTTATGCTTTATCTTCCAATAAGTATAGCTAGTTTTATCTTAGGAATAAAAGATTTTACTACTAGTAATAATTTTAATAATTTATATATTTCTTATATTTTAAGTTTCATTTTTTCTTTTATTACAACTTATTTTGCTACCAAATGGTTTATTAATATAATAAAAAAGAAAAAATTAATTTATTTTTCCATTTATTGTTTTATCGTGGGATTACTTGTATTAATTTTTATGTAATTCTAAAGTTTTTTTATTATCTATTATTAAAAAACAATAAACAAATTGACTTTTATTAAAAAAAATGGTATAATTTAGCATCAAATGGAGGTATATATGGAAGAAGCAATGAAACTAATGACCAAATTTATTAATTCGGGACTTGATCCAATGTTTTTTATAAAAGAATCTTTTCTTGGATATAAATACAGAAAAAGTAAAAATAAATTATATTCAAACGATGCAGAAATACCTACAACTCTTATAAAAGCTTATTATTTAATAAATTGGGATACAATTGAATTTGATAAAATCAAAACTGCTTTTGTTAATAAATATATAAAAAATGAAAGTGAAATTGAAGAAGTAAATAAAAACGATATTCATGGAAAAGTTGAAATAGAAGGACTTAAATACATGTATGAATATATCCATTCAAGTGAAATTAATTATATGTTTGATGTTTATACTTTATTAGATTTACACAGAATGCTATTTAAAACTAGTCCTCATCCTGAATGCGCAGGAACTTTTAGAAATTTTGATGTTTATTTACCAGGTACAGGTACTGAACTTTCTGAATGGAGTATGATTAGACCAAAACTTGAAGAAATTAATAAAGAAATTCTAGCATTAATAAATAGTTCTAAAAATGTTAGAGAAAGTAAAAATCCTAATATTTTACTTGATTACTTAGACAAGTGTATTGAAATCAAGTGTAAACTTATAAAAATTCATCCCTTTAGTGATGGTAATGGTCGTGTAATAAGAGGTTTTATTAATAAATTAATCGAAGATGTTAATTTACCTCCAATATATATTAAAGTAAATGAAAGAACTGAATATCATAAAGCTATGAATAAAGCAAATAATGAAAACGATTATACAGATATTAAAAATTTTTATAGATATAAAATATGTGATTCAATAATTGAGCTTGATATAAATAATAAAGTACGTGAAGAAAAAGATATTACAAGAACAAAACAAAAAAGAGATTAAATTTCTCTTTTTTGTTAATATAAATCACAAATATTTTAAAAAAAATTATAAAACAATTGATTTTTTATTAATCTTTTGATAAGATAATAATTGTTATTGCAGATGTGGTTCAATGGTTAGAACATGGCCTTGCCAAGGCTAGGATGCGGGTTCGATTCCCGTCATTTGCTCCATAGTGAAATCTGCTCGAACTTTTCGAGTTTTGATAAATAACTAATCTAGAAATGGATTAGTTTTTTTGTGTTTTAGAAAACTATCCTACTATGAAAAAGAAAGGATGGAAACTATGGTAAATATTATTAAAGAAGAAATAATATTAGATGAATCATTAAAAAAGAAACTTAAATTTATTTGTGATTTTGCTAAAGTAAAACCTACTATTATTAATGAAAATATTAGAAGAATTGATAAAACTAATTTAACCTATATTGAACCACATAGAATTATTATCAATAATACTACATTTCTTGCTTTTAATTATTCTAATGAAATATTTATAGAGAATTTATCTAATAAGATTAAGTTATCAGAATTAGAAGATTATTTAAAATCGATCTAAATGCTACTCTAGTAATAAATCAAAAAATATGATAAAATACAAACTCTATCTAGTACCTTAATTAATGCTAATGAAGAAGTAGAAAATAAAGATAAACAAATTAATATGCTTGTCGAAAATAATAAAGCACTTAACCTAAGAGTTAATACCTTAAACAAGACAATTAAAGAAAAAGATAATGAAATATCATATTTAAAATCTAGATTAGATGATTTAAAAAATACATTAGAGTATTTAAAGATAAATTTGGCATATTAATATCTTTCTTACATAGAAAACTTCTTAGTTGGTATGATAAAGATGATAAATATATTGATGTCGTTAACGAAATGTATCATGATAATCTACTAGATGATGATGACATTAAAGAATTAGATTTAATTAAAGAAAAAGATGACTTTGAAAGATAAGTCATCTTTGCACGTTATAATAGATATTATCTTTTTTTGGTACCAGAAAGATATTTTTTTGTATCATTAATTCTATTTAACAAATCTTCATATTTATCTGATAATTCTTGATAATCAAAAAAACTTGTTTCCATTTCAATATTATTTAGTTTTTCTATTCTTTTAGTTAATAAATCTTCAATATAAGTAATATTAACACTTTCAAATATGTTTCTAAAATCATTTTCATTAAATGTATATATTTGATGTATAATGTCTTCATCAATACTTAGTAAATCTAAATTTGATGCAAGAATAAGTGATTCCTTAACAGAAAAATAATTTAATAATACTAATACCGCTGGATTACTTATAATACTTGATATTATCTCATTGTCGCCCAAATCTGTACGTATTTTTTTCTGATTTTTTTTGACTTCGAACAAGTATTCAATTCTATCTATTAATTCAATATATAATGGTTCAAAGTTATTATGGAATCCGGGAAAAAATGCTACAGTTTCATTAGGAAGTTCTTCTTTTAATCTTTTATATGCTTTAACACGTAGTGAAGGAATTTCATTGCTTATTAAATTTTCAATATATTCGTCATCTAGTGAATATACTTTTTTTATTTCTTCAAGTGGAACTTCAATTTGTCTTAAATATGATGCAATAATTAAAGTATCTTTAATATCTTTTTTCATATTCCTATAAATAAACCAAAAGCATTCATCAAATGGTACCTCTGATAAACTATCATATTCACCAAATTTTTGCATTTCTTCTTTAAACTCTTTATATGCATCTCTATTGTCAGTATTCTCTAAGTTATTAGCTTCTTTTTTCTTTTTAAAATTAAACATAAAAAATCACCTCTAAATACATATTTATTATAGCATAATTTTACCATATTTTTTAGTTATAAACTATATTTTCTAATTTGTTTTTAAAATTTATTTATTATTTTTCAAAAATATGCTATTATTATTTTAGTGATTAGTTGTTTATCAACTTTTACTATTAGGATTTTCAAATAACCTATGTTATTGCTCCATAATAAAATCAACTTACAAACTTAAAAGTTCGTAAGTTTTTATTTTATATAAAACTTTAAAAGTTCTCCTATCACAGAAAGAAGAACTTTTTTATTCATTTGAAATTTTTAGTTATATGTTAAATTTTCTATACAATTTATTATTTATGAAAATATAAATTTAATTGCTTTTCAATATCCATTTTTAACCTTTCAATTGTACCATCATTATAAATTTCATCCATATCATTTCTTACACTTCTTGGAAATATATTTTTCATATCTTCAGTATAAACTTTATCTCTTGGTATTCTTGAATCAGTAACTTTATATTTATTATTAGTATGTTCTACTACAAACATATAAGGAATAGAAGAACTACTATCTTGTTTTATCTCGTTATTCTCCAAATAATATTTTTCTTCTAAAACCCATGCATAAACAATATAAAGTTTATGCTTGTTTTTTTCTTCAATTAAATAAGTTCTAATACTAACAAATGACTTTTCATTTTCATGATGCTTAGGTTCATTATCTGATTTTTCTAGCAAGTAATTTTCTACTCCACTTATAATTTTTTCTTCATGAAAATCAACCAAAGGAGCATACTTAAATCCCCATGTACTAAATACCACAGGCTCATTGTTATTCATTCTATTAACATCTACAAAAAACATTAATCCAATTATTGTAATTAAAATTATCATTATTCCAATTGCTATTTTAAACATCTTATTCTTATTTGCGAATTTTCTATTTGTATAATCAATCGTTTTAAATATGTTTTCTTCTAGTTTGCTTTGATAATCTTCCTTTTCAATTTGTTCTCCACTAATTAATTCATTTATTGTTATACCTAATTCCTTACACAATGGCATCATCAATGATAAATCAGGAAGGCCTCTGCCATTTTCCCATTTTGATATTGCCCTATCTGTAACACCAATTTTATCAGCTAATTCTTGCTGTGTCATATTTTTTTCTCTACGCAGTTTTAATATAAATTTTCCTATTTTTTCTTGATTCATAATTTTTCTCCTTTCGTAAATACATTATAGTACAAAGGTTATTAAAATACACCAAACTAACCGTAGAGTTTAATAAATTATAAGTTGTCGTTACTTTTTAAAGAACAATGAATCTATAATAAAATCACCAACACTTTGCCATTCTTTTTGTAATTCAGTAGTACAGTTAAATGTAACAATTACTAATTTATCATTATATGAAAAGAAAATCATATTATTATAAATACTTGTATCTTGTGCATTACTAATTAATTTTATTTTACCAATGTTATGCCCACTTACTTCATATAAATCACTAGTTATTATTTCACTATTATTTTTAAGTAAATTTTCCATAGCTTCTTTATATGACTTTATTTGTGTATTACTCATTTTATCATCTGTTAAACTAACTGCCACATTTATTGTTGTTTCATCATTAGAAAATACAATATTAGGAACATTACCATTATATTTTTTTGTAATAGTTTCATAATCTAATTGTTTAAAACTTTTAGGAATTTTTAAATAAAATTTACTATTATCAAAACTATAATATTCTGTTTCTATTTCAACACCACTTTCAGTTTTAATAGTTAGTATTTCTAATTTTTCTTTTTCTTTTTGTAACTTTTTATCTTCGTTTTTAATAACAAATTGTATTATTAAACAAACTCCTATTATTACTGCACATATTATACCAAAAATAACTGTTATTTTTTGTTTCTTATCTTTCATATTTTTAATCCTTTCTATAAATTAATATTTTATTTTCCATTTCAAATAGATTATATCATTTAATTTGAAAAATATATATACTTTAATCAAAATTAATTAAAATTTTATATATAATATTTTTATAATTTAATTATATTTAAAATTTTTATAAATTACTATTTTTTTATTTTTTCTTTATTATACTTATGTATCTAATTCATAATAGTAAATAATATTTTTATCTACATCCAAAAGTGCTAAAGTAAAATTCCAAGAAAACCTATTATTTAAATCAGAACTATCATACCTATCTTTAGATTCACTATGCCTATCCAAAAAATAATAATATCCATTTTTTATATCTGGTATTTCATATCTTTCATAAACATTTTTACACTCATCATCAGTACATTGAATCATTTCCATAGCAGTATTTAGCTCATCATTTAATGGCAATTTTTTCCAGTTTTTTGAAAGTTTTTCACTATTTAAATCAAAGCACCTCATCATTACAAAATAAGATTTATCACCAAGAAAACCTCTATGTGTATTAATTTCTTTTTGTAATTCACAATTTAAACCTTCTAATTCTATTTTTTTTAAAATATTATTTTTTGTTGAAAATACACATCCAGTAATTCCTACACTAATTACTATAATTAATAAAAATATTAATTTTTTTTTCATAACATTAACTCCTAAAATTTTTTTATTTGTTTTTAATATCTATATACAATTATATCATAATATAAATAATAAATAAAAATATTTATTTATTACAATTTATGCTATAATTATATATAGAAAGAATTAATATTTTATTATTTAAAAATGGAGGTAATTTATGAAAAAAGTTTATATAATAACCGGAGCAAATGGTTTTTTAGGAAATAATATTATAAGAAAGTTACAACAAAACAAAGATAATGAAATAAGAGCACTTGTTTTAAAAAATTCTTCAATTGAGTCATTAGAAAACTTAAATTGTAAAATTTATTATGGAGATGTAACAAAAAAAGATAGTTTATCTGATGTTTTTGAAAATATTAATGATAAACGAGTTTTTGTAATTCATTGTGCTGCAGTTGTATATATTAAATCTAAATTTAATCCTACTATCTATAATATTAATGTTAATGGTACTAAAAATATTATAGATAAAGTTTTAGAAAAAAATGCTAAACTTATTTATATTAGTAGTGTACATGCTATTTATGAAAAACCTAATAATGAATTAATGACAGAAGAAACTGATTTTGATAAAAACAAAGTTAAAGGATTATATGCTAAAACAAAAGCAGAAACTACGAAATATATTATGGATAAAGTTAAAAATGAAAATTTAAATGCCTGTATTATTATGCCTTCAGGAATTATCGGACCATATGATTTTGGGAATAGTCACTTAACACAATTAATAAAACAAGTTGCAAATGATAAACTTTTTGCTACTGTTAAAGGTGGGTATGATTTCGTAGATGTTAGAGATGTTGCAGATGGTATAATAAGTGCTTGTGAAAAAGATAATAAAAATGAATGTTATATATTGTCTAATAAATATATTACAATTAAAGATTTAACTGACTTAATTTGTGATTTACAAAATAAAAAAAGAATAAAACTAGTATTACCTATTTTTTTAGCAAAATTAGTTGCACCTTTTTTTGAATTATATTACAACATAAAAAAAGAAACACCATTATTTACAAAATATTCTTTATATACCTTATCATCTAATGCTAATTTTAGTAATGCTAAAGCAAAAAAAGAATTAGGATTTAAAAACAAAGATATTAAAGATACAATTAAAGATACTTTAATTTGGTTAAAAGAAAATAATTATATAAAATAATAACTTAATATTATAAAAATATACTTAAAATATTAGTATATTTTTTTTATTTTTACTAAAACTAACAATAGAAAGGAATTGATTAGTATGGAAAAACCACCAGTAATAATATCTACAAAAGATTTATCTTATATTTGTGACATTTTTAACTGGAACTATACAACATGTAAACTTGCTTATGACATTAGTTTAAAAGTTAATGATCCTGAAATAAAAGATTTTATTTGTGATATTTATAAAATGCATAAAGATATATGTGAAGATTTAATAAGTATGATTTATTTGGAGGAAAATTATGAATAATAAAGTTAATAATCCTGAAGTAAATGTTAGTAAAACTATAAATATGAATGAAAAAAATTATTTAGAAGTTATCTTAGAAAATGAAAAAAATATGTCTAATAATTTAAGTATTGCTATTGATGAAGCAAGTAATGATTTATTATTTGATAAATTTTATGACATTTTTGATGATGTTAAATGTGCTGCAAGAGATGCCTTTAATCTTATGTTTAAAAATGGATGGTACACTTTAGAAAAAGCACAAGATAATAAAAGAAAAGAAGAAAATACTAAATTAAATGATAAACTAAATGAACTTAATACAAAATAAAAATAATAGACTAACCTATTATTTTTTTTATATTTAAACTAGCATTATAAATATCTTTTTTACTAAAAGATGTTTCTTTATTTAATTTATCAACTGCTTCTTTCATTGAAAGATTATTTTTAATAATTATATCAATAAGTAATGCTTCGATAGAATAATTAATTTCTTCTTTCTCTTCTATTTCTTCTTTTTCTATAATAAAAGTATACTCTCCTAATTCACTTTTTGAATTATCTTTTAATTCTTCTAAAACTTTATTTATATTTCCATAATATACTTTTTCATGTAACTTAGTTAAATCAGAACATACACAAATATTAAAATTAACAAGTTCTTCTTTTAAAAATTCCAAAGTATCAATTAACCTTTTAGGAGATTCATAAAAAACAAATACTTTAATTAAACTTTGTTTTATTTCTTTAATAATTCTTTTCTTAGTTTTATTTTCTCTAGGAAAAAAACCATAAAAACTAAAATTTTTAGTATCAAGACCACTTATAGATAAAGCTGTTGTAACAGCACTTATTCCTCCTACTCCTATTACTTCAATATTATTTTCTCTTGCTTGTTTTACTAAAATATAACCAGGATCTGATATACATGGCATTCCAGCATCTGTTATTAACGCAATATTTTTATTATTTTTTATTATTTCATCTATTAAATATGGAGATTTTTCTTTTTCATTAAATTTATGATATGAAATAAGTTTATTTTTTATTTTATAAAAATTAAGTAATTTTAAACTATGTCTTGTATCTTCACAAAGGATAATATCTACATTTTCTAAAGTTTCAAGTTGACGCTTTGTTACATCATTTAAATTTCCTATTGGTGTTCCTACAATAAATAATTTTCCCATAATAACCTCCTTATTTTTTATTTAATACTTCTTTTTTTAATTCATCTAAAATATTTAAAGCCTCAAGTGGTGTTATTTCTAAAGGATTAATTTCAAGTAGTTTTTTTTCTACTTCGCTTTCTTTTTCTTCATTAAAATCAAAAGATAGTGAAGTTTGTTCGTATATTTCTTTTTTACTTTTTTTATTTTCATATAAATCAAGTATTTCACTTGCCCTTGTTATTATTTCTTTAGGAAGATTAACTAAACTAGCAACATGAATACCATAACTTTTATCTACTGCACCAGGTTTTATCTTATGCAAAAATGTAATTGTACCATTTTCTTCTTTAGCAGAAACATGAACATTTTTCAAATATCTCAAATTTTTTTCTAAACTTGTTAATTCATGATAATGCGTAGAAAAAAGTGTTTTAGCTTTTACTTTATCATGGATATACTCTAATATACTTTGAGCTAAACTCATTCCATCATAAGTTGCTGTTCCACGACCTAATTCATCAAATAAAATTAAACTATTTTTCGTAGCATTACTAACTGCATTATTAGCTTCTTTCATTTCAACCATAAAAGTAGATTCACCACTTACTAAATCATCACTTGCTCCGATACGTGTAAATATTTTATCAAATATAGGAATACTAGCCTCTTTACAAGGGACAAAACTACCAAGTTGAGCCATTATTATAATTATTGCAAGTGTTCTCATATAAGTAGATTTACCACTCATATTAGGCCCTGTTATTAATAAGATATTTGTTTTTTCATCCATCAATATATCATTTGGCACATAATCTTTTTGTGATACTTTTTCAACAACTGGATGCCTTGCATCTTTAATATAAATATTTCTTTCATCTACTAATTTAGGTCTTACATAATTATTCTCTTCTGCTACAACTGCTAAAGAACATAAAACATCTATTTCACTAATTATATTAGATATATTTTGAAGTTTAGGAATATAAGTTCTAACTTTATCCCTTATTTCTATAAATAAATCATATTCCATAGCCATACTTTTTTCTTCAGCATTTAATATTAAATCTTCTTTTTCTTTTAACTCAGGAGTTATATATCTTTCACAATTAGAAAGAGTTTGTTTTCTTGTATAATTATATTCATCTTTTATTAAAGATTTTTGACCATTTGGAACTTCAATAAAATAACCAAATACTTTATTAAAACCTACTTTTAAATTCTTAATTCCTGTTTTTTCCTTTTCTTTTTGTTCAAGAGCAAGAATAAAATCTTTCCCTCCAGAAGACATACTTTTTAATTCATCAAGATCTTTATTATAACCTTTTTTAATTATATTTCCTTCTTTAATACTAACAGGACTATCTTCATTAATACTAATATCAAGTAAATTATATAAATCTTCTAAAATTTCAAGCCTTTTATCAAACTTAATTTCATCTAAAATATTTTTAATATGAGGAAGCATTTTAATTGAATTTTTTAATTGAATTAAATCTCTTGCATTTAAATTACCATAACTAATTCTTCCACATAATCTTTCTAAATCATATACATTATTTAAAAGTTCTCTTAATTCTTCTTTTAAAATAAATTCTGTAAGTAAAGTAGATATATAATCATATCTTCTTTCTATTTCATGTTTATCTACTAAAGGATTTTCAATATATGTTTTTAGTGTTCTAGAACCCATCGCAGTTTTAGTTTTATCAAGTAACCAAAGTAAAGAATAAGTTCTTTCTTTTAATCTTAAAGTTTCTACAAGTTCAAGATTTCTTTTAGAATAAATATCTAATTCAAGATATTTATTTTTATCTATTACATTTACTTTTTGTAAATGACTAAGATTACCCATTTTAGTTTCATTTAAATAATTTAGTAAATGTTTTACGGAATTAACAATTCTTATATCCTTTATATCTTCATATATATATTTATAAGTATCATTTTCTAATAAATTATTACTTATTGTAATTAAAATATTATAATTTTCTCTTAAAGTATTTATTATTTTTCTATCTATTATATCATTTACAATTAATTCTTTTATATCAAGTCTTATTATTTCATTAATAAGTTTATCTATATCATAACTAACTAATTCTGTATAAAAATTTCCTGTTGTTACATCAGTATAACTTATCGCATAACAATGATTATAATCATAAATACTGCCAACATAATTATTAGTTTTTTCATCAATACTGCTTGCTTCCATTAAAGTCCCTTTAGTAACAACTTGTATAACACCACGTTCAACCATACCTTTTAGTTTTGGATCTGTTAATTGTTCGCAAATAGCCACTTTATGTCCGTTGTTAACAAGTTTTTCAAGATAAGGTAAATATGAATGAAAAGGAACACCACACATAGGAACTCTTTCTTCTAAGCCACAATTTTTACCTGTTAAAGTTAACTCAAGTTCATGAGATGCTAAAATTGCATCTTCAAAAAACATTTCATAAAAATCTCCAAGTCTAAAAAAGATAATCGCATCTTCATACTTATCTTTTATATCCATATATTGAACCATCATTGGCGATAACTTGCTTTTATCTACTTCATTTCTTTTCATGCACTTCACTCCTAAACTCAATTAATATTATATCAAAAAAACTATTACTTTTCGAGTAAAATTATTAGATTTTAAAGATTTTATTTAAAAAAGTTATTCCAGTACAATGGAATAACTTTTTAATGTTTTTTATTACTATTTATTCATATAATTATTTAGGTGAAATAAATGAAAGAAAAATTTATAAAAAAAGCATTAATTTTAGCATTAGGAGGATTTATTACTAAAATTCTTAGTATGGTTATAAGAATTATTACAACACGTGTAATTGGTGTAGATGGTTTAGGTCTTTATATGTTAGTTTTACCAACATTTAATTTATTTATTACAATTGCTACGTTAAGTTTACCTACCGCTATTAGTAAACTTGTCGCAGAAGGAACAAGAAATAATAAAAAATTAGTTTTAGGTTTTCTTCCCATAGCTATTATTTTTAATATATTTTTAATAATTATTATAATTATTTTATCACCCTTTATAGCTAATAATTTACTCCATAATGAAATACTTTATTATCCAATTATGTCTATTGGTATAACACTTCCTTTTATAACAACATCAAGTATTATAAAAGGATACTTCTTTGGTAAAGAAAAAATGTTTCCAAATGTAGTATCCAACATGATAGAACAAATAACAAGAATAATATCCATTATATTTATAATACCCTATTTATTAAAAATAAACATAAGTTATGCCGTATCAGGACTTGTATTTATAAATTGTTTAAGTGAAAGTTTAAGTATTGTAACACTTCTTTTATTTATGCCTAATAAAACAAAAATAAATAAAAATGACATAAAACCTGATTTAAATAATATTAAAGATATATTTTCTATATCTATTCCCACGACAACATCAAGATTAATCTCATCAATTGGTTTATTTTTAGAACCCATTATTATTACATTTGTTTTTCTAAAACTAGGATATCAAACAACTTATATAACTAAAGAATATGGAATAATATCAGGTTATGTTTTACCAATGGTTATGATGCCAAATTTTTTAAGTGGTGCAATATCAAATGCTTTACTTCCTGCTGTTACAAAAAGCTATGCAAATAAAAAATATAAAGAAACAAAAAGAAAACTACTTCTTGCATGTAATTTATCATTAATTATAGGTGCTATTTTTACTATAATATTATTTATATTCCCTAAAGAATGCCTAAAACTATTATTTAATACTACCCTAGGATCAAATTATTTAAAAATAACATCAATTATCTTTTTAATATCTTATATCTTAAACCCTCTATCAATATGCATGCAAGCTATGGATAAATCAAAAGAATTAATGAAAATTAATATAATTGCTGTTATTATAAAAACAAGTTTATTATTTACCTTAACATACCTTAATATAAACATGTGGCCTTTAATAATATCATACGGTATCCAATATATTTATATAACAATTAAAATAATTAATATAATAAGAAAAAACTTATGATTTTCATAAGCTTTTATAAACTAAATACATAAGGCTTAGAACTTGTTCCATCTCCATCTGTTATATTAACATCAGGATTTAGATATAAAACCGGAAGACTTTGTAACTCGCTACCTGTACCACATGTTTGAATACTATAAAAATTTCCCAAGTTCGAAAGAACATATGAAGTTCTACCAGCAAAAGAAGAACCAGTTGCTGTATAATTATTTAAAACCCAAGCACCATAAGTTTTAGACGATATAATATTGTATAACCAATTAGTAGTATTACATGCTCGTAAATCTGTCGTTGAAGTATCAGCTAATTTTTTTGTTTCACAAGCATCACTTGCATATCCATAATCACTTACATACATTAGTGCTATTTTACCTATCCAACTATTTGGATTTGTTCCATAATAGAATTCATTACTTGTTGTATTTTGTATTTTTCTTTCATAACTATACATATCAACAGGAGTTGGTGAATAACTATTATATCCTCCAAGATAATATTTAGCATCTTTTATCATATTTTGTGCTGTACTTGATAAACCATTATAATATGTACCATTTAAAGAAGTGTTAAGTGTTGCTGGCTTTGCCCAATTGTTCTCTCCATAACATAAATCTGCCGCTGTAAAAATAACATTATAGTTATTATAGTTATTATAGTTATTATAGTTATATGCTGTAGTTCCTAAATCCCAATAATAATTACCTATACTTTCATTCCTAATTAACTTTATTCTATTTTCTATATTACCATTACCATCATCTGTTGGGAATATTCCTATTATTCTCCATGTTTCTCCATTAAAATTAACATAGTTTTTTGGACTTGCTCCACGATATCTATATTCTGTTATACTTTCTGTTGCTCCTATTTGAAGGGTACTATCAGCATTATGTGTTATTGTATATAATCCACTATTATCTTTATTAGAAGTTAATGCAATAAGTACATCAGTTCCTTTTTTATTTTCTATTGTACTTACATTAACTTTAAACTTAAAAGTACAACCTGTTAAAGAAATATTAGTTTTACTATCATCTATTTCTTGTTTTACTGTATATTTACTCATATTAATATCACTTTTTAACCATACTCTTAATCTATATGTATGTGTTTGTATTTCATTTGAATTATTATACATAAAACTATTATTATATATTACTTTAGCATTAGCTATTTTTTTACTATTTCCTAAATTACTTATTAATATAGGATTTACTAATGCATTATCATTACCATCAGTTAAATATGCTTTAACATCATTTTCTTCAAAACTATTAGTAGTACTTGTTTTAAGTATAGATATTTCATAATTAATACTTATATCTTTAACTAAATTACTTGCTACATTAAACTCAAAATAATTTTCTTTAATTCCTTCTGTATCACTTTTTGGTTCCATATTAGTTATAGATATTTTATCTTCACTTTCTTTATATGTAAATGATATTACATCTGTTGATACAAAATGTGTTTTTTGTCCTTCTAATTTTATTTTATAATAAGCATAACTTACTAATATAATACAACTTAATAAAGTTATAAATAAAGGTATTAATTTCATAAACAATTCTTTTTTATTAACATTTTTCATAATATATACGCTCCTTTATCTTTCATATTAATTTTAACATATATTTATTATAAAAAAAAGAACTTTTTTAAAATTCTTTCTTACAATACATTTGTAATTTACAATTATTACAACTTGGTTTTTTAGAAGTACAATAATACCTTCCAAATAATACAAATTGTTTATGTAATTTACTCCATATATTCTTATCAAATTTTCTTTTTAATTTTTCTTCTATTTTTATTACATCATCATCTTTTTTAACTAACCCTAATCTTTTACTTACTCTTTCTACATGCGTATCTACTGCGATAGTTGGTTCATTAAACAATTCACTTAAAACAACATTTGTTGTTTTTCTTCCTACCATTGGTAAGTTTTCTAAAACCTTTCTATTATTAACTACTTTGCCATTATACTTTTCATCTAATATTTTAGCAATGTTTATAACAGCTTCACTTTTTTTATGATAACTTCCAAGTTCTTTTATAATATTTTCTATATCTTTTATATTTGCTTCTTTTAATTTTTTTAAACTATCATATTTATTAAATAATACTTTTGTTACTTTATTTACTCTGGCATCTTTAGTTTGGGCACTTAACATTACTGCTAATAATAATTCATAATCTTTATTATAATTTAATTCACAAACAGGATTAGGTATTATTTCATTTAAATAATTTAAAATTTCTTTTTCTTTATTCATTCTTCATCTAACCAATCATAATCAAATAAATCAATTTTTTCTTCTTTTACTTGTCTTTTTTTAACAACATCACTTGGTTTTTTATATCCTTTTTTATTCCATTCATATAAAATCCTATCAATATATTTTAAATTATTAACCCCATTTAAAATAGCTTCTTTTAATGCTTCTTTAATTAAATCTTCACTTATATTAGAATCTAACCATCCTTTTATAGTTTCATATTCAATAGGACTTAAACATCTACCAAATTCTTTTTCTATAACATCATATATATTAGAATTATCTTTATTAACAATTTCATTTTCACTGTCATTTAATGTCATAACAATTATTTTATCATATAAACTACTTATATCTAAATATTCCCTTATCATCCCTGTTTCTTTTTTATCTGTTACCATAGTTATAATATTTTTAGAAGTTAAACTATCTATAAGTTCCATTATTTCAGGTATACTAAGTGAAGTACTAATAGAAAACTTATTTATATCAAACAATATTTTATCATTAAATGTAATTAAATAAGATAAAAAAATCAACTCTTTTTCACTTAAATTAAGTTTTTTATAAGTTTTTAACAAATAACTTGGTATAACTATATTATTTGTTTTCATTATATCTAATATATTATTGGTTTTCATAAATCACTCTCCTAAAAACTCCTTTTATTATAACATTATTTATAGTTATTTAGTATATATTTTTCTATTTCTTCTTTATTATTCTTAATATTTTTAAGTAATATATTTTTTTCTAAATCATTATATATTTCCTTTAAAAAACAACCTGGTTCTTTATTTAATAATATACATATATCTTCAGTTGTTATATCTATTTCATTTTTTGCTTTAATTACTAATTTTTCATATTTATTACTATATTTCTTTTTTGATAATTTTCTTAAATCACATACAACATTAATTTCATATAAACCTGTTTTATATAATACAAATATATCATTTAAATCTTCTTTTAAAAGTTTATTTATATTATTAATAAGATCTTTTTCTTTTTTAGTAAATGGATAATTATCATTTATTGTAATTGTACTCCACATACCTATTAAATCTTTTGTTCTTAATACATTATCTATATTAGTTAACTCTAACACTTCTAGTAAATCTAATTCTTTTAAAAGTTTTATACCATAAGCTTTATTATCACTTGTAAATATTTTAGTTAATTCTTCTTTTTTTCTTTCATAAGATAAATCTTTAAGTAAATCTTTATTTTCCTTAATAGCAGTTTTTAAATTATCTTCTATTTTAAAATTTAAACAACTTGCAAATCTAATAGCTCTAAGTATTCTTAAAGAATCTTGTTTTATTTTAAAATAAGGATCTCCAATTGTTCTAATTATTTTTTTATTTAAATCTTTCTTTCCATTTAATAAATCTATTATTTTACCATCTTTATCCATACATATAGAATTAACTGTAAAATCTCTTCTTGTTATATCTTCTTCTAAAGTATCAACATATTCAATTATAGGTTTTCTATTATTAATGTAATCTATATCTTTTCTAAAAGTTGTTATTTCATATAAATAATCTTTTGTTTCTAATAAAATATTACCATATTCTAAAGGTGTAACTTTATAATCTTTAAATATTTCCATTAAATCTTTTACTCTAGCATTAGTACATATATCAATATCATTTGTTTTTATTTTTCTTAAATAATCTCTTACATAACCTCCCACAACATAAGCTTTAAAACCTTTATTAGTTATCATTTCTAATATTTCTTTTATCTTATCATTCATAATGTACTTCCCTTCATATTAATTATAACAAAAAATATAAAATAAAAAAAGAATAAAAAGAAAAAAGCCCTAAGGCTTCTTACTAATTTACAGATTCTTTTAATGCTGCTCCAGCTTTAAATGTAACAGCGTTTCTTGCAGCGATATTAACTACAGCGCCAGTTTGAGGATTACGTCCTGTTCTAGCTGCTCTTTTTGAAACTGCAAATGTTCCAAATCCAACTAGTGGTACTCTATCTCCTTTTGCAAGTGCTTCTGTAATTACTTCAAATGTTGCGTCTACTGCACGAGCTGCATCTGCTTTTGTAAGTCCAGCTTTTGTAGCTACTGCTTCAACTAATTCTACTTTTTTCATTTAAATTTACCTCCCTATAAATTTATAAGCAATTTATTTTCATACGATGCTTACATATATAAAGTAACATAGATAACTTGCAAAATCAAGAAATTTGACTATTTTTTATTAAAATTTAACATTTTTTATAAATTTTATTCTATATATTTGATAAAAATAAAATAATATGTTATTATTTTATTGAATAGGAAGGTACGAATATGGAAAAAGAAAATCATTTAAAAAAACAAAAAACTATTATTACAATAATTATAGTAATATTATTATCAGTACTCATATTAGGAATATCATATGCGTTTTTTACTGCAGTAATTCATAGTAATAGTGAAAATAAAATAACTACTGGTGTTATTAATTTTTCATACACGGAAAACGAAAATGCTATTAATTTACAAAATGCTTCAAGTATGACTGATGAAGTTGCTAAAGTAAATGAAAACTATTTTGGATTTAATTTAAATGTTACAGCAACAGGAACAATAAAATTGTATTATTATATTTATTTTACTGTAGATCCTACAAGTACATTAAATAAAGATAATGTAAAAGTAAATTTAACCCAAGCAGAAAATGATACTTCTACTATTGCAAGTGAAAGTCAAATCGTTAATCCAACTTATATAAGTGATTTAACACCATTTAATTTAGAAACATTTAAATATGATGCTACTTCAAATGACTATTTACTTTATTTAAATAATTTTGAATTTGTAAATGGTTCTACTGCTAAAAAAAGATATTATAGATTTAGAATGTGGTATTCGCCACAAACAACAGAAAATGGAAGTGGTGATGTTAATATAACTGAAACAGATGATGGTAATCATCAAGCAGTTATTACAGGTGGTAATTTAAAAGTTAAAATTAATATCTATAGTAGTCAAACTGAATTAAAAATGATTACAAAATAAGAGCCAATTAAGACTCTTATTTTTTTATTTTATTTTTTCTTTCTATTAAAACAATTGTTATAAAACTAATTATCCCTATAAAACTTAATAATTTTCCTATATTTAGCCAAGGACTTTTATAAGTTATTTCAACATCATAATTACCTTTTTCTAAATATATTCCTAAAAATCCATTATTTATATTTTCATAAGATACTTCTTTATTATTTACAACAACTTTAAATCCTTTATCATAAGGAATGCTAGTTACTAAATAAGATGAATTATCTATGGTTATATTTCCTTTTATTAAAGAGCTATTAAATGAAGTTATATTAAATGGTTTTATATCTTCTTTCCAATTTTTAAAATCTTCGTAATCTAAAACAAATGTTGAAATATTGGTTATCTTATATGTTCCTTTTGTTAAATTAATTGTTAACTTATCCAAATTATCTTCACTTATAACAAATTTAAAAGTATTATTTTTATTATCATATGGCCATGTTTTACATGTTAAAATGTTTGAAACATCATTAATAGTCATATTTATATTATCATAACTGCAACTATTTTTTTCAAGGCCTTCAAGAATTATAAATAATATTTTATTTATTAACTTTTGATTTAAATTTAATTCTAGTTTTCCAGTATCTTCTACTGTAAGCAAATATCCTTCATCAAGCTTCTTAATTTCTACGCCATCATTATATGTTAAAGTATAATCTAAATTAATCTTTTTAATATCAAATTTATTAATATTATTATTACTATTTTTATTTGAAACGACATTTTTCATTAACAACTCATTTGAATAAGGATACTTATATTTTTCAAAGTCATTTTGGCTCACAATATTACTATTTGCATAAATCAAAGGATAATAATTTTCATTTAAATATATATTATCATCAATTTTAATATATCCTTGTTTTAGTTCCATTTTAGAATATAAATATTTTACTCCCATGTATGAATTAAAAAGTAAATTATTATTCCCAGATACTAGAAAGTAATTATAATCAACCACACTTCCACCAAAAACATTACGTACAAAATTTAAATAATAATTATTATAAGTTGACGAATAAATATTTGTTGTAAAATAATTAGAACTATATATTTTATTAACTATTTTTGTTGGATAATTTAAATTATTCATTCTGTAATATGATTTATCACTTGCTAATATTTTATTTATCTTTTCTTCTATTTGAGGATTAAATATATCATTATATAATATTTTACTAACATTTTCTTCATGAAAATTTTCAATAACAAATATGGTTATAAAAACAAATAGAATATACCCCATAACTAATTTTATATTATGCTTTTTGTTATATAATAATAATACTAATAAAAAGCAAATTAATATTATATACGAATATGATTTAACATTAAAAGGAAAAAGAATTAAAAATATAAACAATAAATAAATTATAAATTTTTTAATATCTATTTTATTTTCAAATAAATCCTTTAAGAAAGCAATCATAAAATATATACATAATGGAATAAAAGGAATAAAACATTTTTCTCTTAAATACAAACCACCATTTAATAAAAATCTAAAAAATGGCATAAATAAGATTAATAAAATACATGATCCTGTTATTATATTATATTTCTTTTTGGTAAAAAATAAATATAGTATAGATATAAAAGAAATAACAGTTAATCCTATTGCATATGTACCTGAAAAAATTTTAGAAAATTTTAAATTAGGAATCAATATTTTTACTAAATCTATATTTGTTTCACTTTGCCCTCTTCCTTGTAAAAGGGTATATAATGTAGGTACAAGTAAAATACTAGCCATTAATATTGAAATCAAAACAATAATAATAAAAACTCCTAATTTTTTTATAAAATCTTTAAAAACAAATTTATCATTTATTTTAAAATAACTATATATAAAATAAATTCCTACAACAATTATTCCACCAACACTATAATAGTAACTTGTCATAATCATTAAAAATATACTTATAATTAATAATGTTTTTGTGTTTTTATTAAATAAATTATCTACACCCATAAGAGCCATAATTAAAAATGGCATATAGTTAACAAACATAATATGTCTATGCATATGAAAAATAAATGGAGCCGATAACACAAGTAACAACGCCCCAAGTAAACTTAAAATGTTATTAAACTTATGATTTTGTAAAAAATTATAAAATAATATACCTGATATAATAATTATTACTATATTTGTAATAGTTATATAATTTACCATACTTATAAAAGGAAATAAATATGATAAAAGAATAATAGGACTTAAAAATCCATAATAAGACAAATTATAAATATTTTGACCTGCTCCATAATTTAAAGAAAAATTAGGTAAAATTTTACCTGTTTCATAGAATAATGTTCTAAAGTATTCTGGTATAACTGTATGTTGATTAATCCAATCAGTATTAGATCCAAAAACATTAGTAAATCTTGTTGTTAATAAAACTCCAAATAAAACAAATATAATTATAATTAAATAATTTAAGTATTTATTTTTCATACTTTACCTCTTTTTTATTAAAAACAAAAAACTTACTAAAAACATAATTTAATACAATTACCACCACTTGAACGATTAATTTAATTATTTTATCATTAAAACCTAGTAACGTTACTAAAATATACATCATTATCATATCTATTCCTAAAGTAGATAACCTAGATAAATAAAAATTAACCGCTTCTTTTAAAGACATTTTTTGTGTTTGTTGAAACACAAAACTTCGATTAGTAAAATAAGCAAATGTTACTGATGCTATCCAAGATATAATATTAGTTATTTGAAGTTCAATTGCTTTTTTAGGATCAAAAATTGTTAAAGTTAAAATATAATATACACCTAAACTAACCATAGTAGTTAATACTCCAATAATTAAATAACGAATAATTTCACTATATTTTTTTAATAATTCTTTCATACTTTTACTCCATATTTGATTCTTTAACAATATATATTGGTCTATTTTTAACTTCTAAATACATTTTAGATAAATACTCACCAATAACTCCAATACACAAAAGTTGAATCCCACTAACCATGAATATTATACAAGCCAAACTAGGCCATCCTGTTGTAGGATCACCAAATGCAAGGGTTTTCACAATAACTACAATTATCATTATAAAAGCAATTAAGCAGAAAATAAAACCAATAGCAATAGCAATTGTTAATGGGATAGTTGTAAATGCCACAATACCGTCAATTGCATATAATAAAAGTTTCCAAAAAGACCATTTTGTTTCTCCTGCAACTCTTTGAATATTCTCATATTCTAACCATTTTGTCTTAAACCCAACAAAGCTAAATAATCCTTTAGAATAACGATTATATTCTTTTAATGATAAAACACTATTAACAACTTGTCTTGTCATTAATCTAAAATCTCTAGCACCATCAACCATTTCTACTTTACTCATTTTATTTATAATTTTATAAAACATACGAGCAAAAAAACTACGAATAACTGGTTCACCTTTACGAGTTACCCTACGTGTACCTACAATATCATATCCTTCTTCTTTTATTAGTCTAATCATTTCTTTTAAAAGTGAAGGTGGATCTTGTAAATCGCTATCCATTATTGTAACATAATCTCCAGTTGATGCATTAAGTCCAGCCCACATAGCTGCTTCTTTTCCAAAGTTTCTAGAAAACGAAATATATTTTACACGTTTATCTTTTGTTAATCCTTTAATTACATCAAGAGTTTTATCTTTACTTCCATCATCAACAAATATAAGTTCTAACTCTTGTTTTAATTCTTTAAATTCCTTATTTATTTCCTCATAAAAATAAGGAATACTTTCTTCCTCATTATATGCGGGAACAACAATACTTATTTTTTCCATATACTACGCCTCTTTTTAAAATATTTATTTTATATACATATAATAACAATTAGTATCTACAAAGTCAAGTTATTTAACTATGTCGCATCAAAAAAAGAATGATTTTTTCATTCTTTTTATATTACAATTGCTATTAAATTGTTTGAACCTTTATTTACAACCTTAGACATTGTTTGTTGAATTTTATATCTAATATTTTCAGGCATCATTGCTATTTTTGATTGAATACCCTCTTGAACGATAACATCTAAACTTCTACCAAATATTTCACTGTTCCAAATATTTTTAGGATCTGTTTCACTACCTTTCATTAGATAATCTATTAACTCTTTACTTTGCATTTCGCTACCTATAATTGGTTCAAATGTACTTTCTACATCTACCCTAATCATATGAATTGATGGTGCAGTTGCTTTAAGTTTAATTCCATATCTACTTCCTTGTTTTGTAATTTCAGGAGTATCAAGTTTCATATCACTAAGGGTTGGATTAGCTACTCCATATCCTGTTGTTTTTACCATTTTAAGTGCTGTTTTTATTTGTTCATACTCTTCTTTAGACTCTTTATAATCTTGAAACATCGCAAGTAAGTCAGCTTTTGTTGTTATATCTTGTCCCATCATTTCATTTAAAACATTTGTAAACAATTCATCACTTGCTTCAAGTTTTACAATAACTGTTCCTGTTGATGGTTCAACTTTTGACATATATGCATTTGAAATATATTCATTATCTTTAAAATGTCCTGTTATACTTTCAACATCACGAAGTTTATCAACTTCAACAACACTTTCTTTTATTGATTCAATATAAGCTTTTTTAACATAATGTTCTTTTTTTAATATTCCTATCCAACTTGGAAGTTCAACTTTAACTTCACACACAGGAAATTCATATAAAGCTTCCCTTAAAATATCAAATGTATCTTTCTCATTCATATTTAATACATCCATTGGTAATACTGGTACATTGTAACTATCTTTTAAAGATTCTGCAAGAGATCTTACTTCATTACTATTTGGTGTAGTTGAATTAAGAACAATTATAAATGGTTTATTTATACTTTTTAATTCTTGAACGACTTTTTCTTCTGCTTTTACATAATCATTTCTATTAAATTCTCCAATTGAACCATCTGTTGTAACAATAATTCCTATTGTAGAATGATCTTTTATAACCTTTTCTGTTCCTATTTCAGCAGCCTCAACAAAAGGTATTTCATCAGTATACCATGGTGTTTTAACCATTCTTGGACCATTTTCATCTTCATATCCTTTAGCATTATCGATAACATAACCTACACAGTCAACAAGCCTCATATTACATTCAAGGTCATCTATTTTTACTTTAGCAACGTTATTTGGAACAAATTTAGGTTCAATTGTCATAATTGTTTTTCCACCAGATGATTGTGGAGTTTCATCAAGAGCTCTTTTCTTTTCAAATTCATCACTAATATTAGGAATTATTAAATTTTCTAATACTTTCTTAATAAAAGTTGATTTACCTGTTCTTACTGCTCCGACTACACCTAAATAAATATCTCCACCCGTTCTTAAAGCAATATTTTTTATTATTTCTTGTTTATCCATATTATTTCACTCACTTTCCTTTTTCTTTCATTTAAATTTATGAGAAAAAACAATATATATGAAAAAAAGTTCAAAATTTGAACTTTTTTATACTGCTACAAAGAAATTTACATATATTAAAAACCCTAATACCATAATACTTATTACTATACCATTAATTCTTAAGTTTACATTTTCTCTATATTTTAATCCTACAACCATTGATGAAAGTATTCCTCCAACTAATCCCCCAATATGAGCAAAATTATCAATTCCAGTTGATGCAAAACCAATTAAAAGATTTATGATAATAATTGGTAACATTTGTCTAATTATAGTATTACCTAAATATACTCTATAATTATAACCAAAATATAACATTGCTCCAAATAGTCCAAAAATAGCACCACTTGCTCCGATACTAGGAACATTACCATTAAACATAATTGACAATAAACTAGATATTATGATACTGAAAAAATAAATAAATAAATATTTTGTTTTTCCATAAAAACTTTCAACTTGACTTCCTATAATATACAAAGCATACATATTAAATAAAATATGAAACAACTCTATATGAACAAATGCACCAGTAAAAATACGATAAATATCTCCGTGAACGATACTTGGCCCATGCGTTGAAAATAAGTTTATAAGTAAAGCTGTTTTATCAAATAGTACACCATATAAAAACACTAAAACATTTATAGCTATTAAAACATATGTTATATAAGGAGTTTTTGGTTTAAAAATACTTTCTGCTTTTTCACTTTCTTCTTGATTTTTTTTAGCAATATCTGATGTTATCTTCATAAATAATTCCATTCCATCTTCATTAAAAACTAATTTATTTTTTATATCTGTAAAATAATTCTTAAACACTTCATATTTATTTATATCTTTTTCATTATTTATATTAACACAAGTTATTGTATTATTTTTATTAAAATCTAAATTAACATTATCTCCTAAATCAACATATATACTTAAAACATTCATATTAAAATTAAATGTTTTCTTTTTTATATTATTAACTATTCTTTTGGTTTTAAATAAATCAAAATCTAATTGTTCGTTATTATGAATATAATTTGATACGATACGGACTATTTTATATTCATTATCCATATTTTCTAACCATATTTCATCTTGTGCTCCGTGAAGAACAACTGGATTATAATTTTTTTCTGTTATAAAATAATGTAATAATTTCATTACCATTTCATCTTTAACATTAATTTCCATTGTCATACTTTCACCACCTTTTTAATTATTATACTATAAAATTATTTTTTTGCATTATATTTTTCTAAAAATTCACTTTTATATTCTAAAAATCTATCCTCTTTTATTGCTAGTCTTATTTCTTCCATCATTTTTGTTAAAAATCTTATATTATGAATAGATAAAAGTCTTTGACCGAAAGTTTCATCTACTGTAATTAAATGTCTAATGTATGCTTTAGTATAATTTTTACAAGCATAACAATCACATGATATTTCAATTGGGGTAAAATCTTCTTTATATTTAGCATTTTTTAAATTAATTTTACCATTTCTTGTAAAAGCATTAGCATGTCTTGCTATTCTTGTAGGTAAAACACAATCAAATAAATCAACACCACGCATAACACCTTCAAGTATATCAATAGGATCTCCTACTCCCATTAAATATCTTAATTTATTTTCTGGTAAATAATTTATACAATTATCTATCATTTCATACATTGTTTTTTTATCTTCACCAACACTTGTACCACCAATTGAATAACCATCAAAATCCATTTCTACTGTTTTTTCTGCACTATATTTTCTTAAGTCTTTAAATTCTCCACCTTGAACAATTCCAAATAGCATTTGATCAGGATTACTATGTTTTTCTTTTCCTCTTTTTGCCCATCTAAGAGTTCTTTCAACGCTTTGTTTCATATAATCATAAGTACAAGGATAATAAGGACATTCATCAAAAGACATAATTATATCTGCTCCAAGTTTATTTTGAATTTCAATGCTTTTTTCAGGAGTTAAAAATAGCTTACTTCCATCAATATGACTTTTAAAAGTTACTCCTTCTTCTTTTATATCTTTTGGTTTAGCTAAACTAAATACTTGAAAGCCACCTGAATCTGTAAGCATTGGTCTATTATAGTTCATAAATTTGTGAAGACCACCTGCTTTATTTACAATATCTTCACCTGGTTTTAACCATAAATGATATGTATTAGCAAGAACTATCCCCGTATTACAATCATATAACTCTTCAGGTGATAATGTTTTTACTGTTGCTCTTGTTCCAACAGGCATAAACATTGGTGTTTCAAACTCGCCATATTTACTTTTTATTATTCCATATCTTGCATCATTATTTTTATGTAATAAATTAAATTCCATTTTACTCATTATTAAAATCTCCTATCAACATTGAATCTCCAAAAGAGAAAAATCTATATTTTTGTTTTACTGCTTCTTTATAAGCATTAAGTATTATTTCACGACTTGCAAAAGCACTTACAAGCATAACTAAAGTTGACTTTGGCAAATGAAAATTAGTTATTTGAACATCAACTGCTTTAAATTTATATCCTGGATATATAAATATATCTGTATTACCAAAACATTTTTTAAATGTATTATATTTAGTCATTACTGTTTCAAGCGTTCTTGTAGATGTAGTACCTACACTTATTATTCTTTTACCATTCTTCTTTGTTTCATTTAAAATATTTGCTACTTCTTCACTCATTTCATAATACTCACTATGCATATGATGTTCTTTAATATTAGTAACACTAACAGGTCTAAATGTTCCAAGTCCAACATGAAGTGTTATAAAAACAACATTAACACCTTTTTTTCTTATTTCATCTAATAATTCTTTTGTAAAATGAAGCCCCGCCGTTGGAGCAGCAGCACTACCTAAATTTTTAGCATAAACAGTTTGGTATCTATTTTGATCTTTTAATTCTTCATGAATATAAGGTGGAAGAGGCATTGTTCCAAGCTTATCTAATAATTCAACAAGTATTCCTTCATAAATAAGTTTAAAATGCCTTATTCCCTCATCAAATACACCAACACACTTAGCTTTTAACAAACCATCTCCAAATGATACAATTGTATTTTCTTTTATCCTTTTAGCAGGTTTAGTTAAACATTCCCATGTATCATTTCCTAAATCTTTTAAAAGAAGCACTTCAATTATTGCATTTGTATTTTCTTTTTCTCCGATTAATCTTGCAGGTAATACTTTTGTATCATTTAAAACAAGTGTATCTCCAGCATTAAAATATGAAACAATATTTTTGAAAGTTTCATGTTTTATTTTTCCTGTTTTTTTATCAACAACCATTAAACGAGATGCTGATCTATTTTCTAAAGGTGTTTGTGCGATTAACTCTTCTGGTAAATCATAATTAAATTCTTCAATATTCATATTATTTAAAAAAACTACTAAAAGTAGTTCCCTTTCCTTAACAACTTTCTGTGACAAATTATATCACATTTTATTTATATCTTCAAGGCAAAATTAAAAACACAATAATCATTAAAAAAACTATTAATACCACATACTTGTATAATTACCATCATTTTTATAAACAGAATCCATAAGCATTATATAAGTCCATGCAGTTGGCATTTTTTCTTTTTTATATTCTTTTACAACTAAGCCATTATAAAAATCCAAAGACTCTGCAACATAATATGTATCGTTATCAATTCCTACGATTACTCCTATATGTCCCCACCAATTAATAAGATCGCCTGCTTTTACTACATTTGAATCAATAAGTTCTTTAGTAACTTTTACCCTTTTACCTAAATCTGTCATTTGAAAATCTGAATCTGGTGTTTCACCTGCTCCACGATCTCCAACATCATAACCACCATTTAATAAAGCCCATGCTACAAATCCACTGCAATCAAGTCCATTTGAATTTGGTCTACCACTAATATATTTCCAACCATAATCTTCATAATTCATTAAAGGGCATCCCCATATTACAGGACCTGCAAAAGTATACTTTATCGAAGAAAATTTATCTTTATTTAAATAAAGTCCAACATGATAATATCTACCTTCACCATCTGCATAATTAGCTCCTGAACTATTTACCCTTCCATTTTCAAAAAAATAATCTATACGATATGGAAATTCTAAAGTTAAAAACCTTGCTGCTGCCACTACTGCTGCTCGCGTTTTATAACCACCGGCTTCTTCTATTCTTTTAAAAAGCAATTTATCTAAATCTTTAGCTTCCTTACTAGAATACCTATTACAAGTTAAATAACTTTTATCATAGTCAAAATGTTTAGGCATTTCTACAGTTAAAGCCTTTACATTAACATCAAAACAAACCTCTTTATCAAGAGCTTTTCCAACTACTTTTGTTTTACCATTTTTAATTCCTATTAAAGTATCATCTTCTATTTTTAAAACAGAATCATCAAAACTATCCCAAGATATATCACAATTTCCATACATTTTTAATACATATGATATTTTTGTGTCTAATCCTTTTGTTATATCATAACAATTTTTATCAACACTAAATTCTAATACCTTATCTGTTACATCATTAATATTAACATATTCTTTTACTTCTTTATTATATTTTAAAAATATATAATAATCATCATAAACTTCATTAAAGTTACAAATGTTATTATTTGCTTTAATAAATTCTAATTTTTCAATATCTTGTTCTTTGCTAATAGCACAATAAATGTTTATTGGAAGTTTATTTTCAATATAAACATCTATACTAACTTTATCATTTTGTTTATCATAATCAACTATTTCAACACTTTTTATTTTAATCATCTCATAATAGTATAATAAAGTAATCCCCATTCCAAGAAACAAAACACCTAGTATTGATATAATTATTATAATAACTTTATCTTTTCTCACAAAACCAACTCCACATAAGTGTATTACTAATACAAATTTTACCAAAATAAAATATAAAATTCAACCTTATACTAATTTTTATTAAAATAACTATAAGCTTTTTCCGTAGCTATTCTACCTCTATTTGTTCTTTTTAATAACCCTATTTGAATTAAATATGGTTCATTCATATCCTCAATTGTACTCGTTTCTTCTCCTAAAGATGTAGCAAGTGTTTCTATTCCAACTGGTCCACCATTAAACTTATCTATAATTGTTAAAATAAGTTCTTTATCTGTTTCATCAAGACCTATTTTATCTATTTTTAAACGATCTAATGCTTTATTAGTTATGTCAATATCAATATGATTTTTATTTTCTACTAAAGCAAAATCTCTTACTCTTCTAAATAATTTATTAGCAATTCTTGGAGTACCACGACTTCTTCTTGCTATTTCGATAGCAGCATCATCATCTATTTCAAAATTAAGAACTTTACTTGTTCTTTTTACAATTAATGTTAACTCATCTTCTGTATAGTATTGAAGCTTATTTATAATACCAAACCTATCCCTTAAAGGATTAGTTATATCTCCTGCTCTTGTTGTTGCTCCAACTAAAGTAAAAGGTGGTAAATCTATTTTAATATTTCTTGTTTGTCCTTCACTACCTATTACAATATCTAAAGTAAAATCTTCCATCGCAGGATAAAGAATTTCTTCAATAAATCTTGGCATACGATGTATTTCATCAATAAATAAAACATCACCTGGTTCTAAGCTTGATAAAATAGCAGCTAAATCTCCACTTTTTTCTATTGATGGTCCACTTGCTGTTTTTATATTTACACCAAGTTCATTAGCAATTATATAAGCCATTGTTGTTTTTCCAAGTCCTGGAGGCCCATATAATAAAACATGATCCAAACTTTCACCACGCATTTTCGCAGCTTCAATAAATATTTTCATATTCTCTTTTACTTCTGTTTGCCCGATATATTCATTTATTTTAGATGGTCTTATATTTTGTACATCAATTTCTTTTTCTTCAATCATTTCGTTCATAACATCCTCCTACTTAAGTAATAATTTTAATGCTTCCTTTACTTGAAGTTCAATAGGTAAATTATTATCAATTTTATTTATAATATTCTTATAATCTTTATCTTTATAACCAAGTCCCTTTAACACCTCTTGTAATTCTTCATAATTACTATCTTGAACTTCTATCCCCTCTATTTTAATCTTACCCTTTAAATCAAGAATAATTTGTCTTGCAACTTTTTCTCCTATTTTAGGAAATTTTTTTAAATATAATATATTTTCCCTTTCTATCGCATCTACTATTCCATTTATACTACCAGTTGCTAAAATAGGAAGTGCCATTTTAGGTCCAATTCCTTTTACACTAATAAGTTTTAAAAATAAATCTTTTTCCTCAAGTGTTTTAAATCCATATAAACTATTTTCATCTTCTTTTATATGTTGATATATATAAACTTCATATTCTTTATTTAGTTCAAATGAATATGGATTAGCAACATTTATTAAATATCCTATATTATTATTATCTAATACAATAAAACTTCCATATTGTTCTACTACTTTTCCTTTTATATAAAAATACATACACATCAACTCCCAACTTAATTATATATCATTTATTACTTTTTATCTATATTTCTTTTTCTATAACTCAATACTATCATACAAAACAAATGTTTGTCAATTGAATTATTAAAAAATTGTTACTATTTTTAATAACAATCTTTTCAAATTTTATTTAGCATATGGATCAGTTATATTTTCATTTGAAATAACAAAACCAGTTGTATTTCTACCTAAATGTTTAACATTATTATTTTCATCTTTAAACATTATTTCTGTAGAAATACTTGTATAACCTCCTACTTGATACATAAGAGTTTTTACATTTGATGCTACTTTTATCATATTAATATTTGTTACAAGTTTCATTTCACCATCAACTATTTCACCATAAGCAAATTGTTTATTTGATGAAGAATAATAAAGATTACCCTTATCATCTAACACTGCAAATGTATAATAAGCTGTACCTACTTTTACAGAAACTTCAACAGGTGTACCTTCAATACCTATAACTGGTATTTCATTATTGTCGTATCCTAAATATACTTTTTTATCCTTTATGTATAATTTATTTGTTTCATTTGAAATAGAAATAGCATTACTATAATCTGTTTTTACATTAATAACATTTCCATCCGAATCCTTTTCTTCTTTACTATCAAGTAAAACACCAACAACACCATCATTTGGATAATAAGATAATTTTACTTCCTCTTTTGTATTATTATCTTTATTAGGGTTATTATCCTCTTTTTTGTTTAATAATTCATATCCTAAAAATACTAAACAACATAAAATAATTCCAATCAAAATCCCCACAACAGTTTTTTTCATAAAAATTTCTCCTAATTAAATAATATTAATTTTATAAGTTTATTATATAATATAACCACACCATGTCAATAATTTTATTACCATTTTTTTAACAATAGTCATATCTTTACATTTTTTATTATTTTATATATTCTTAAAGAATCTTTTATACATCTATAATGTGATGTTTCATTTTTCTTTGTTTCATATATCGTAGTAATAGGTATTTCTTTTATACTAATATCGTTCTTTAAAAAATATAATAAAATATTTATCTCATATTCATATCTACTTCCTTCAAGATTAATAATATCTTTTATATATTTATATGGAATTAATCTTAATCCTGACTGTGTATCTTTTATATATTTTTTAGTCTTATTATATACAATTAAAGATGTTATTCTATTACCAAATTTAGAACTAAAGGGAACATGTTTTAAATTAAAATCTCTTGTTCCTATTATTAATGAAAAGTTATCATCTAATAAAGAAAGTTTTACTATATCATCACTACTATGTTGTCCATCAGCATCAGCAAAAATAACACTTTCATCTTTAAAATTATTTAAAACATAATTAAGTCCTGTTTTCATAGCAATTCCTTTTCCTAAATTAATATCATGTTTAAGAATTATAACATCATATTTAATTTTATTAAAAACATCATCGCTACTACTTCCATCATTAACTACAATTAATTTTAAATTTTTTTCTTTTTTTAAAGAGCTTACTAAATTTTCTAATCTATAATCTGGTTCGTATGCTGGGATTACCACGACCATAAAACCACCTACCCTATAATATTTCTTATTTCTTCAACTTCTTTTTTAGAATCTATTTTTTCTAATATTTTTTCTATTTTTTTATCTTTCTCATACATATGTAAAATATCTTCATAATGTAATAATTTTTCTTCAATAACTTTTAATTGTTTATGAATACCATTTCTTGAAACATGTAAGTTTTCTTTTATTTCTCCAAGTGATAAGTTATCAAAATAATAAGAAGAAAAATATTTTTGTTGTTTTTCTGTTAATAATTTACCATAATAATCAAATAAAATTGTTAAATAAACTTCTTTTTCCATATTACATTATATCCTTAAATAATCCATATATATATTTTTCTATATCAAATGTTATTAAATCTTCTTCTTTTTCTCCAAGTCCTACATATTTAACAGGTAATCCTACTTCTTGTTTTATTGCAAGAACTATTCCTCCTTTAGCAGTTCCATCTAATTTGGTTAACACTATTCCTGTTATTTTAATAAGTTTACTAAATTCTTTAGCTTGACTAATACCATTTTGTCCTGTTGTTGCATCAATTACTAAAAGTGTTTCATGTGGAGCATCACTAATAAATGAAGAAATGACTCTGTTAATTTTTTCTAATTCATTCATTAAATTAACTTTATTTTGAAGTCGACCTGCAGTATCTATAAAAACAACATCAACATCTTCATCAATAGCCATTTTTAAACCATCATAAACAACACTTGCAGGATCACTATTTTCTTTACCATAAAATTTACTACCTATTTTATCTGCCCATAACTTTAATTGCTCGTAAGCACCTGCTCTAAAAGTATCACCTGCGATTAAAAGTGTTTTTTTACCTTCCTTATTTAATTTAGAAGCAAGTTTAGCAATCGTCGTAGTTTTACCTACACCATTTACTCCTACAAAAAGAATAACTGTAGGTTTTTTACTAGCATAATTTATTTTACTTGATATAACTTCACCATTAACATAAATAATAAATAATTCATCTACAATAATTTCTTTTAAATCACTAGGAGAAGTTATATTTTCATGCTTTATTCTTTGTCTTAATCTATCCATAAATTCCATAACTGTATTAACACCAATATCAGCCATGATAAGTATTTCTTCTAGTTCATCTAAATATTCTTCAGTTACTTTACTATATTTATTTGTTAAATTAACTAATTTAGACACAAAATTTTCTCTTGACTTAGTTAATCCTTGATTATATATTTTTATTTCATTTGAAGAAACATCATTTATTTCTTCTTTTTCATTCTTTCTAAACGTATTTTTTATTTTGTCAAATATTCCCATATAAACTCATCCTTTCATATATAAGTATATCATAGATTTAAAAAAGAAAAAATTATATTTTTATAAATTACCTTTATAAAAATATAATTTCATAGCATTAGAAGAATAATTATCTTTTTAACAGAAATTCTAAACTATTTACAGTATCATGTGTAGAACATTCAATATTTTTATTAAATAATATCCCATTTCCATAATGATTATTCCAACCGGAAATATTTCTTCTTGAATCATCAATTAAGATTTGTCCGTTTGGAATAACTATTTCATGTTTTTCAATACCTGGTGGAACAAAAATTATTGGAACATATATATTTTGTTTGCTTCTTAAAATTTCTACTTTTAATTTCATTTCTTTTAATGTATTTATTTTAGTTAAAATAGCTATTCTTTTTTTCATTGCTTCTAATTCTTTTATTATTTCTATTGAATTATTAATTGGTTTGGCCTCACCAAGTATATAATCCCATTCACCTACTAGATCATCAACAATTTTAAAATAATTATCAAATTCAGTAGGATCCTCATGATTTAAAAAACCTGCTTCTTCCTTTTTTTCAAGCATCCTTTCTTGTGAATCTAATATAACCCCATCTAAATCTATAAAAGTGTATTTCTCATTCATTTGTTTTCCTCCTTTACACTTGATTTATAATTTAATTATAACAAGTATAAAGGAAATATTTTGTCTTTACTATTCAATATTTTCTATTCTTTCTATTTCAAAATGTCTTATATCTTTTCTTAATTCGCAATAAGCTGTTACATAATTTATATCTTTATAATTAAAAAATTGAAGTGGATGAATAGTTCTTTTACTTATCGTACCATCAATATTTCTATATTCTATATTAATTGCTTCTTGTTTTTTTATAGAGGATTTTACTATATTAAAAATTTCATTGTTATCAAGAGATTTTATATCTACGATAAACTTACTTTTTTCTTCTGCGATAGAATACATGTTTTTTGCTTTTTCTAATAAATCTTTATAAGATTTCATAAAAGGAAAGTTACTCTTTTCTAATACTTCAGATATATTTTCAAGTAACTGAACATCATATTTATTAAAAGAAATATAGTTTTTAACTCTATCAAGCATAAAGTATCCTCCATTAGGACCCTTAAATGATTCGATAAAAATACCATTATTTTCTAATTCCTCTTTATAATATCTAATCATTCTTTCAGTTACACCTAGTTTTTGTGATAATTCTTTTATTGAATATTTATTACCTGTATTTAATAAATCAATCATAAATAACATATTAGAAAACTTACCCATAAAAAATCCTTCTTTCTTACGTATTAGTATAACATAAAATTAATATATTCAAAGTTTTTCTTTCATAAAAAGAATATATATTATATAATTATAATGTGAGGTGTAATATGAAACATATAGGAACAGTAGTAAGGGGTATTAAAACTCCAATTATTACTAAAAACATGAATTTAAAAGAAGTAGTAGTAAATTCACTACTTGATGCCAGTATTGAAGCTAATTTTTCATTTAATGATAAAGATGTAGTAGCTATAACTGAATCTGTCGTAGCTAGATGTGAAAATAATTATGTTAATATGGATGATATTTGTTATGATATTAAAAGAAAATTTCATACAAATCATATAGGACTTGTTTTCCCTACTCCTGTTAGTAGAAATAGATTTTCATTAATTTTAAAAGGAATTGCAAGAGCAATGGATAAAATTACTATGTTATTAAGTTATCCTGATGATGAAGTTGGTAATTGTTTATTTGATCCAAATTTAGTTTATGAAAATAATTTAAATCCCTTTACTGATGTATTAAATGAAAAAGAATATAGAAATTATTTTAAAGAAGCAACACATATATTTACGGGTGTTGATTATGTAAAATATTTTAGAGATGTTTGTGAAAGGGAAAACTGTGAAATTGAATATGTATTTACAACTAATCCTCTTGAAATACTTAATTATACTAAAGATGTTTTAGTATGTAATATACATAATAGACAAAGAACTAAAGAAATACTAAAAAACAATGGTGCTAAAAGTGTTTATGGTACTGATGATATTTTAACAGAAAGTATAAATGGAAGTGGTTTTAATCCTAAATATGGTTTATTAGGTTCTAATATGGCTACAGATGAAACTTTAAAATTATTTCCTAAAGATGGGGAAAAACTTGTTTACGAAATACAAGAAATGTTAAAAGAAAAAACTAATAAAAATATTGAAGTAATGGTATATGGTGATGGTGCTTTTAAAGATCCAGTTGGTAAAATATGGGAACTTGCTGATCCTGTTGTATCTCCTTTTTATACAAAAGGTCTAGAAGGAACACCAAATGAATTAAAGCTTAAATATTTAGCAGATAATAAATATAATTCATTAAATGGCGAAAAATTAAATAAAGCATTAGAAGAAGAAATTAAAAATAAAAATAAAAATTTAGTAGGTAAAAATGTATCTTTAGGTACTACACCAAGAAGATATACTGACCTTCTTGGATCTTTAGCAGATTTAACATCAGGTTCAGGAGATAAAGGTACACCAGTTGTTTTAATTCAACATTATTTTGATAATTATTCTGATTAATTTTAATATATAAAAGAGTTTTTAAAAGTAAATATAACGTTCCTTTTAAAAACTCTTCTTTTTTTAAGGCTATAGAACAAACCATATTATAATTATTGCTACAACTATCTGTATAATGTAATTTTGAATGCCATACTTTAAATAATCAATGATATTCCAATTAATTTTTTTTGAGTTTTCTTCATCTAATATATTAGCAGAATTAATTTCTTTTGATAATATAAAACCTGCAGTAGCTGACCACATAAACAATGAACTTCCTGCGCATATAGAAGCAGCATATGCTATAGCTACCCAATCAGCTTGCAATACAAAAGTTTTAGAGCATAAATTAATTATAACAGGCATCATTGCACTTGTTGCTGGCCCTGCTCCAAATAATCCTGAAACAAGTGAAGTTATGAGCATTATAACAATCATTAAATATTTTTGATTTACTATATTCATTTGCAAATATAAAGCAATTTCATTTAATATACCTGTATTTGAAATAATACCAGCCAAAAATAAGAATGAACTTATTGTTAAAACAGGTTTAAAATCGATTTCTTGAACAATATTTACATTTTTAATTTTACAATAAAGCATTGCTATAACATATCCCAAAACTGCTATTATTTCTGATGGCATCGTTTCTTGAGGAACAAAACTCCACCCTAAAAACATAAATAAAAATATAACTAATAATCCAATTAAAACATCTTTTCTTACTATTAAATTTTTATATCTACTTTTTAATAAATCTATTGATAATTTTTTTTGTGATTCTTCTTTTCTTTCATCTTTAACTTTAAAACTCCACCAAATAATTAGTAAAAGTGATGTTAATAAGAAAAGTGGAAATGCTCTAATTAAATAACCTAAAAATGATGTTATTCCACTGTTCATAATAACTATGGCAGGAAAATCTCCTATTGGAGATGAAGCACCACCAGTATTTGATAATGCTAATATTGTTGCAAAAAATAAATTTAAATATTTTTTATTTATTCCTATTGTTTTTAATAAAACAAATATGATAGGTAAAATCATCATGACAGCGGTTATATTATTTAAAAAGGCTGAAATAAAAAACATTAGCAAATCAAATAGCACCAAAATAAGTTTTTTATTTCCTTTAGACAAAATTGCTAGTTTTATAGATAACATTTCCATTATGCCTGTACTTGATATTAAATTAGTAAATAATTCCATTACAATTAATATAATTAACACATTGTATTGATAATTATTCATGACATCTTTTATTGATACATTTGTAAATAAAGCAATTAAAGCACTACATACATAAATTAAAGTTATAAGCAAAAAACTTCCTATATTATTTTTTTTCATTAAATCCCCATCTTAAAATATTTTTGTAAAATATTTTTCTCCATTTATTGAAATCCAATTTTTAGGTCTTTCAGAAATATTTTCATCTAAACAAGAAATAAACACTTTTTCTCCTAAAAATTCTTTATATATTTCTAATGTTCTATAACTTTTTTTATTTAATAAACACTTATTTCCATTTTTATATCCAAACGAAATTATAACTGAATTTTTTGGCTTAATTAAAGTAGGATACTCTAATTCATTAATATATTTAATAATATTTCGATTAGGAGAATTTTTAACTATAATTTCCCTTTGTTCACGATTTAAATTACTGGATAATACAACAATAATATTATCAAAATACTCTTTATATTTTAATATTTCTTCTAAAATAGCTATTTCATTAGACAAAAACATTATATTTCTTTTTTGTAAGTTTAATATTTTAATTACAACTTCATTAACAGAGCGTAATGAAGTTGTATCAAATGAAACTGGCACAAACTTTGAAATATTATACATTAATTCCCCATTGTCAATATATTTATTTAATTGAGTAGTTGTTTCAAATATTCCAATTTCATCCATTGTGTCTATTAAATTCATATCTAATTAATTTTTTCTACCTTATTAAATACTTTTTGCAATAAACTTACTAAAATAGAAATTTCATAGGGAGCATTTTCAATTATATCTTTTATATCACATAATTCTAAATCAAATTTTTCAGCTAATAATTTAAAATCTTTTTCATCAAGTGTTGGTGATGAAAATCTTATACCTAAATCCATAATAATTATTCCCCATATATTTCATCTATTTTTTTATATAAATTTATAGTAATCTTTGCTATAATTTGAATTTCAACTGGACTATCTTTTAAAGCTTTAATTACTGCATCAGTAGTATATTCGTCATCAAAGATATTTAATAATATTTCATAATCATTATCTAAATCCAACTTTAATTTTTCATGTGGCTTAGGTTTTGGCTCATGATGTAAAGGCTTATGTATATGGTATTCTGGCTTTTTAGAATGTCTTTCATCAATAGGAACATCCTTTGAGACAATGTTTAATTTTTCTAATTTTTCATTTAAAATTTCATTAAGTTCACTTTCTCTAATCATTCTATCTTCTTCTAATTTTTCTCTTATCATTTTCTAATATTTCCTTTCTTTCTTCTTTTTCATAAAATTCTAATTCAACCAATATTTTTTTCAACTCCAATAATTGTGTTTTATCAACATTAAAATTAATAATATAATTAATTTTTCCTTCTACACTTCTTGGTCTTTCTTCAACTTCATGTTTTGGTCTTTCAACTCTTGGCCTTTCTTCAACCTCATGTTTTGGTCTTTCAACTCTTGGTCTTTCTTCAACCTCATGTTTTGATCTTTCAGCCCTTGGCCTTTCTTCAACCTCATGCTTTGTTTGTTCTACAATTATTACATCTTTTTCAAAATTTTCATTTTGAAATTTATTAAATTCTTTCATAATTTTCCTCCTTCAATTTAATCATACAATCAAAAAAAATAATAAGCAAATACTTATTATTTATGTCTTTAATAAATATATTTTATAGGTTTAAAAATTATTTATATTTTTGATAAATGAAATTTATATCAAAAACATTAATTATTTTTTTACTTCATTAATTAAATATTTTGCAAATTCTAATGCAGTTTTATTAATTGTGTTCTTATCATAAGCTACACTAAATTCCATTTTAGGCAATTCGATGTCCAAAGGAATTTCATATAAATTCCCATTAGATAATTCTTCAGTTATGCAATTCTTTAAAGCCCATCCAACTCCAATTCCCTCTTTTGCTAAACTAACTGTCATTTCAGTCGTATATAAATAAATATTAGATGATAAAATTAAATTATGCTCTTTAAATATCCTTTCTAACGAATTACTTGTAGTAAAACCTTTCAATGGCAATAACAATGGACAATCAAACACTATGTTTTGCTTGTTTGAAATCAAAAATGAATCATAATATTTTTTTACCCCAAAAAAACAACTATCACAAGTTAAAATCTTTTTTTCATAAATATTACTATCTTCTGAATTAAAAATTGGAAAATGTGAAATTAAAATATCCAATTGATGATTATTAAACATAACTTTCATTTCTCTTGTTGTTGAATTATAAATATTAATTTTTGCATTTGGATATTGTTTTATAAATTTTTTTACGATTTTAGGCAACAAAAATGTACCTATATTAGAATGAAGTCCTATATTAATTTCACCAGACAACTTTTCGCTAGAATCTTTAAGTTCATTACAACCAGCAATAATATTATTAAAAGCGTTCTCTACATAAAATTTTAATTTTTCACCTGCATCTGTTAATTTTATTCCTTTATTTAGTCTAATAAACAATTTAGTATTTAATTCTTTCTCTAATTTTTTTATACTATAACTAACAGCCGGTTGTGATATATATAACTCAGAAGCAGCTTTTGAAAAACTTTCCCATTTAGCAACAACATAAAATGTCTTATAAGCATTTAAATCAATATTATTCTCTATTATTTCCATACTCTACTCCTTTGTGAAATTTATTATTGATAACAAAATTCTACTTAATTTTTCACTTATTTCAATATTATTTGTTTTGTTTTTTATAAAATCATTTACCTGAATTGTTTTAATATTGGCACCCTTTGAAGCTTTAATTCCTCTTTCTGAATCTTCTATTGCAATACAATTATCGCATGATATATTTAATAAAGATAATGCTTTGTTATAAGCATCTGGATCAGGTTTTAAATTTTTGACGTCTTCACGTGAAATAACAATTTCAAACATATCTTTTATATTTAATTTTGACAACAAAATTTCTATAAATTTTCTTCTACTTGTGCTTACAAGAGCAAGTCTTAATCCCTTGCTTTTTAATTGCTTTAATAATTCAAAATTCAATGTAACTTCGTTTTCATCTAATAATTCCATGAATTTTTTTTCATATTCTATATATACTTCTTTCATTATATTTTCATTTAACTCATTTTTATCAATAATACCATTATTTTTTAATTTGATTATTAAATTTGCATTTTTTTTAAGCTCATTAATTTCGTATTCTTCGTATGTAATATTATAATTATATTTTGAGGCTATTATATTTCTAAAACTTTCAAAAAATTTTTGTTCACTATTTATCAAAGTTCCATCTAAATCAAATAAAATTGCATTTAATTTATTTTGAGGAAGAATACTTGTATAAGTTTTATGTGCCACAAAATCTCGATATGGAAGATTTGCACTTTCAAAATTCAAAGTTTCAAATTCCTTCACAAAATCATTTAATTTACCTTGCAAATAAATCATATCTTTTTCTGCATCATAATATAAAAGTTCAAATTCAACAAAATCTCCAAGATTTTCAATTTTATCTATCATTACATTATATTCAAGATCATTTTCTTTTTTTGTATAGACAATTCTATCCTTTTTCACAATAGAATAACTAAAATAACCTAGTGAATACAAAAGGCCAACCACACTATCATAATTAGATATTTCCAAATTAATGTTATTTTCAATTTTAGCGTAATTATTCGTTAACTCCTTTGATTTTCCTTTAAAAGTTAACTCTAAATACTCATTATTCACATTTCTAATTCGTAAGCAGGTTCTATTTTTTATGTATATACTATTAATATCAGTGAAATACTCATCGCTTTCAAACCTTTCACTACATTTGCAAAGGCCATTATTTTGCATTATTTGTAATAATTTATCATGATTATCACAATAAAACTTTTGCTCTATTTCTATTCTTTTACTCATTACATCACTTTCTTTCTTCAATTATAGCAATCATATACTTTCCCATTATATTTTCAAATTTTTGAAATTCAATGTTATATTTTTTTGAAAAATTATTATTAATTATTAACTGAAATTGTTGCTCAGATAAATAAGCGCCACCAACGTCTTTTAAAAATTTCATATACCAATATTTATTAAGAATTTTTGGAAAACCACCAGTTATATCAGGGTTTTCTATTTCAACTATAATTATTTTTTTTGCTATTTTATCCATACTATTTAAAAGATTAATTAAAATCTTTTTATTTGGCATATGATGTAAAGTATTACTACAATAAGCAACATCAAACACCTTATTTATAAAAGGTAACGAAGCAGCATTATGGTTAGTAAATATAACCTCCTGATATTTTTTATTTAATAAATCTATTTGACTCCAACTTATATCATTTCCAACCACTAAATTTATTGATTGTTCGCGTGCTAAATCAAATACATACTTATCATCACCACATGAAACATCTATTATTGATGTAGGATTTCCTATATTTTCTTTTATAATAGCATTAAACTCTGCTTTTTTCTTTTTCTTATCTGTAAGTATATATTTTTTCATTATATTATTATGTACTTTATATCTATTTTTATATTTTTCGTTAGTAGAAATTTCTATATCTTGAAAACAATTATCCGTTTTACTAATAATCTCACTAAATCTGCTTTTAAATATCTCTACTACTTTTTTACTTGCTAATCTATTTATATATGAAAATTCTTCATCAGTAATCTCTATAAAATCACCGATTAATTTTTTATTATCAATGACATATTTGTTTCTAATCCTAGCAATAAAGCCCATTCCATAATAAATAAATTTTTTGTTTTTATAATTAAATATATTTTCAATTAATGTCACAGGCTCAACATCACCAATTATGATATTTTTATTTACATTTTGTGCAATTCTGTTTAATGTTTGATTAATAGTTTCTGTATTTTTAACACTACCACCAGGCAATCCCCAACTCAAAATGTCAGACATATTTCTATTAAAATATATTTTTCCCTCATCATCATAAATAAGTAATAATATAAAATACTTCTTGCGCAAACAATATTAATATAATTTTTTTGAAACATTACATTCACTGTTTACCATTGGCAAATTATATATTTTTCTGTAATTTTCAAAAAGTAATTTATTTTTTCCATAATATTCCTTAAATAAATTATCAAATACCAAATCTACACTTTTATCCACAAAACCACCGCCTAAAGATATTATAACAGAAACATAATATTTTGGCTATAAAAATATATTCAAAGATATATTAATAGCTGTTTAATAAACAAAATTATATAATAGAATTAATAATTTTAATAAAAAAAACGCTTTATACAAGAAAAATACACATTTTATTTGACAAATTCATATAATTTGTTATAATTATTACTGCATAGACAAAAGAAACAGCATTTATTTATGAGTTTATAATGTGTTTTTTAAATTATTAGTAACTTTGCTGTTAAGTGAAAGTATTAAAGAAAAACTCCCTATAAAAATTATAAATAACATTTCGATTGTTATGTAATAAATCGAAAGGAGAAAAATTATGTCAAGATATACAGGTTCTAGTTACAAACAAGCTCGTCGTACTGGTTTTTCATTACTTGAAAATGGTAAAGAACTTGCTCGTCGTCCTTATGGACCAGGTCAACATGGAAATGACCGTAAAAGAAGACAATCTACATATGGAGAACAATTAAAAGAAAAAAATAAAGTTCGTTTTATGTATGGTCTTAATGAAAGACAATTCCATAAAACTTTCGTTGAGGCTGGTAAATTATCTGGAGTTCATGGTACAAATTTCTTAATTTTACTTGAATCAAGACTTGATAATTTAGTTTATCGTTTAGGATTTGCTCCAACAAGACGTGCTGCAAGACAACTTGTTAATCATGGTCATATTACTGTTAATGGTAATAAAGTAGACATTCCTTCTTACAGAGTTAAAGTTGGTTCTACTATTGCTGTTAAAGAAAGTGATAAAGATTTAAAAGTTGTTAAAGATTCTTTAGAAAAAGTACTAAAAAGAGTTGAATATGTAACATTTAATGATAAAGCTTTATCTGGTGTTTATGTTAGAACTCCTGATAGAAGTGAACTTAACCCAGAAATTAATGAAGCATTAATCGTTGAATTCTATAACAGATAGTAAAAAGAAAAAATCACAATTTCAAAAATTGTGATTTTTTTTTATTAATTAATACATTTTTATTACTTCTAATTTTTTAGCATTATCTTTATTATGAACCATAACTACAGTTACTTCTTTTGGATAACCTAAATCTTTTTCATAAGCAACAGTAACAACAGCTTTATATGCTTTAGAATCACTAACATCTTTATATTTATATGTAGTTGTATTTATACTTTTAATATCTACTGATTTTACAATAGGTAATACTTGAGTACGATCATTATATACATTAAGTTCAATATACTTATATACAGTTTCACTAGCTTCAAGGATAAAATTACTTTTATACTCTTCTTTTATAAATTGAACACCTCCGATATCATTTTTAGATACTTTATTATCCAAATTATAAAAGTCTGCTACTAACATTTTAGCAATAAGTGAAGCATAAGCTTCTTCATCTACTTCCTCTTTATTTAATGTTTTCTTTAATTCATTAAACATTTCTTTATCTAGTTTTGTAGCATCTTTTTCTAATGAATATCCATAATCATCTAGTTTATCTACAATTTCAGGTTTAACTGGTTCTTTTCCTTTATCAAAAAATCTTTTATAACCTAATATACCTACTCCTACTAATATAATTACTACTGCTGTAATAAATATAATTCTAAATAATCTTTTTGCACCTTTTTTTACTCTCATTCTTTTTCAAACCTCACTTCCGATAATTCCTTCCTAAAATAATTATACACTATTATATCATTTGATACATCTATAATTTTTTCTGTATATGTTTTACAATTTTCAATATAATTTTCTTCAATTGGAACATCCTTTAATAATTTATATTCATTTTTAAGTTCACTATAGTAAACTTTATCTGTAACAAAGTTACCATTTGGAAATACGACAATATTATTTTCTTTATTAAGTAAATCATTTCCTAAGAAATATTTATTATGAATACCAAGTAAATTCATAATTGTAGGACCTACATCTATCATACCTCCTACTTCTTTTATTTCTTTACTTAAAGTTGTTTTAAATTTTTCATCATTAGACCATATAATAAATGGTACTTTTTTATTTATTTCATAAAAATAATAATCTATATCAACATAACTTTCATCATCACTACTTTTAATCGAAGAAGTTTTATAATCATAATTATAAAATCTATTCCATTCACTTTTTTCAATTCTCGCATCATGATCGCCATATATTATAATAACTGTATTATCAAGCATATTTTCTTTTTTTAATTCTTCAATTAAAAGTCCTATTTGAGCATCTGCATAATGTGATGATTTAAAATAATTACCAAGTTTTGTATTTTCCATATAATCATATCTTACACCATCAACACTCATGCTAACATCATATTCTCCATACTTATCAACATCTTCAAAAGGTGTATGATTACTTAAAGTAATTAAGGTTGCATAAAATTTTCCTTTTTCTTTTTCTAATTTTTTTAATTTTTGAACTGACTGTTTTACAAATGATTTATCAGAAAGTCCAAATCCTATTGTTTCATCTATTTCATAAGAAGATTTATCATAGAAATAATCATAACCTAGTTTTGTATACATTTTATTTCTATTCCAAAAATTTCCTACATTAGCATGCATAGAAACAGTCGTATATCCTTTTTCTTTTAAAAGATTATACATACTTACATATTCCCTATCTGCATAATTTATAAATACTGTTCCAACTTTACTTGGAAGAAGTCCTGTTGCTATAGTAAACTCTGTATCACTACTTGTACCAAAACTTACTTGAGAATAGAAATTACTAAAATATATTCCTTCTTTAGCAAGTTTATTTAAATTTGGTGTAACATCAATACCATTAAAACTAATATCCATATTTACTCTTTGCATACTTTCAGCATGTACTGCAATAACATTTTTACCTTCAAAAAAGTTTGTATATTCATTATAATAATTATTATTCTTTTTGTTATCATAATAATCATTTATTTCTTTTCTTGCTTTATCACTTCCAAACATACTTGCCATCGAAGGTGAAATGCTTTTTAAAACATCACTAATTTGATAAGTATAAACTCCGAAATTATTAACAATATATTCTCTATTCCATTGGGATATAAGTCTTGCATATGCTACATATTCTAAACTACAAACACAAATAATAAGTGATATTAATATCCATTTTAAAGTAAATTTATAATATTCTTTACCATAAGTTTCCTTTAATTTTACTTTCTTTCTTTTATTTACAATATATAAACATATTGGCAACCATATAAAAATAAAATATTTTAATTTTAATAAATTACCTACAACATTAGCATCTCCTGTTTCAGTATTAGTAAAAGCAAAAGATATAAAAGTTACAGAAATAAAACTACTGTAATAACTATAATAAATTGAATTAGCAATGCAAACAATCGTAGATATAATAGAAAGAATAAATAAATATTTAAATCTATTTTTTTCTTTTATTAAAAAATAAATACTTGCAAAAATTAATGTAACAAATAAATCTACTACAAAAGGTGATATTTTATAAATTTGTCCTATTGTAAAAGCTCTTAAAAGAATATCATTTAATAAAGTGCCTACAACAAAAACAAATAATAAAGAATTATCTTTTATTACTTTTTTTGTTTGTTTAAAAAATTCAACTATCTTTTTTTTAATTTTATTTCCTTTCATCTTTTCACTTCCATTTATTTTTTATAATATGCATTAATATTTATAGCCATTCCTATTACAAAAAGATAAGCAAGTAAATATATCCAAAGAAGTAGAATAAGAATGTTAGCAAAATTACCATATAATAAAGTATAATTTGCTATATTTGATATATAGAAACTAAATATTGATGTAGCAATAATCCAAGTAAAACTACAAAATAATGCCCCTTTTGTTGCTTTTTTAGTTTCTATTTTAGAATTAGGAGCAATTGTATATAATGCTTTTACACTTACATATATAAATACAAATGATATTAATACTTTAATTATATCATATAAAACTTTATATTTAGAAAAGATAAATGATGAATTAAATAAATCTAATATAAATTTTATTATTGTTTCACCAAATATTGGTATAAATATCATAAATATAAATAAGATAATCATAAATATTGTCATAACAAATGATTTTATATATAAATCTATTGTATTAGGTTGTTCTAATTTATATAATGCATTTGATGCAATACAAATTGACCTAGGTCCATTTGATGCTAAAACTAAATAACCAACAAATAAAATAGCAAATGGAATATTTGAAATATTCATATTTACAAGAGGTAATAAAAGTTTAGCTAAAGCATCAGGCAATGTTTTTTCTAGAGTCTCTATTATATTAACATCAATAGTTAAACGAGAAACAAGAAGAAATACTAACATAATAATAGGTATTATTGACATAAGAAAGTAAAAAGCAAGTTGACCTGGTAAAATACGAAGTTCTGGCGTTTTTAATACTTCCATAAATCTTTTTAATATTTTCTTCATAAATTTCTCCTTTTATTTGTAATTTTCCTTATCTTTTCTCATATCAATTGTAGCTTCATTAATCGCATCATCGATTGTTTTTATTTCATCTTCGATCATACTATAACCTATCGCAGCTCCAAAATTATAAGGTAATTTTTCAAATTCTTTAGATAACTTAGAAATATAAGTAGATATTTGACTCTTACTATAACCTATTAAATATATTAAGAATTCATTTCCATCAGTTCTTATTATTTCACTTTTTTCAAGTTGAGTATTAATTAATATAGCTCCTGCTTTTTTAATTAAATTATTTCCTTCTTCATGTCCGTAATTATCATTTACATATTTTAAATTATTTAAATCTATTACTATAATAGTTCTAGGATATACTTTAGTATCATCCCATTTTTCAATATTAGCATTTAAATAATTTCTATTTTTTAAATTAGTTAACATATCATTATATTTTAAAAATTCTTCTTTTCTTGTTATTTTTAACTTTCTTGTTCCTTTTAAAACCACTATACTAAATAAACTAATTATAATTGGTACAAGAATAATAGCAAGTATTATTATATATAATCCTCTTAAATTACTATCGTCTGTAGTTGTTATTATAACATTACTTAAACCAATATTTTTATATTCTTTATTATCTGTATTATTTAAAATAAAATTAAATAAATTATATAATACTTCTTCTTTATTATTTATAACAAAATGATAGTTTCCATCAAAAGAATCACTAAATAAATATTTATAATTTTTAAGTTCATTTTCTTTTAAATATAAATAATCATTTTCATCTAAAATCATTATTCCATCAGAATCTATATTTGATGTATATGATTTTATTTCTTTAATACTAGCATTTATATTATTTTTAATATATTCATATAATAAATCATCATTTTTTAAATATAATTTATTATTTACTAAACCATATTTATTATCTATATTTTTATATTCTTTACTAATAGCAACAAATTTTTCAATAAATGGGCTTGATGTTTTTTTATAAGAATCATTTTCATAATTAAAGTTAATAAAAGCAATATCAACTTTTTTATTATTAAGTGCTTCTTTTAAAGCATTTTTATCTTTATATTCAACAAATTCAACATCCATATTAGTCATATTAATTAAAGTATTAATATACTCTCCACTTATACCATATAAATCTTTATTTCTAACAAAGTTATACGCTAAATCTTTAACATAACCATATTTATATACTTTACTAGTTAATGTTGCTTTTTCTAAAGATGTTATATTACCATTTTCTTCATAATAATCAATTAAAGAAGTTTCTAAATCTTTCCTATATTTATCATTTAACCATATTTCTAATAATTTTCTAACAATTGTATTTAACTTTTCATCATTACTCATTCTTAAAACTATTTTATTAGATAAATTATTTAAATAATAATTAATATATGTATTATTACCTTTAACAATAGAATCAAAATTAGCATATCTAGGTACAATTATATAATTAACACTACCTGATTTTAACATTGAAGCAAGGGTATTATAATCACTACCTGTTTTAACTGTTACTCTTGATTGTTTTAAATATGAAGTAACAACATCATTATCGTTAGTTAAAACTCCAATAATTGTATTATTTAAAAATTTTTCATCATTATAAGATGATGAAGTTTTACCTATTACAACATAAGAATCTTCTAAAATTAACATATCATTATTTTTTATTTTAGCATCATTTTTTAATGTTGCAATTGATAAGATATTTGTTTCATTTTCTTTATAATTAGGATAATCATAAGATATTTTATTAAATCTTAAAGATGTTGTTTTTTCTAAATAATCAAGAAAGCTAAAAATAACTCCTTCACCATTATTTGATATTATTCCTAAATTATTAGGAACTTCAATATCAATTAATGTTTCTTTATTATTTTCAATCCATTGTTTTTCAAGAATTGTTAAACTATTTTCTTCATCTTCACTTGTTAAAAAATAATATATTCCAAGTCCTACAACAAGTAAAACGAAAAGAACAATTAATAATTTTATTATTTTTTTAGGACTTTTTTTCTTTGTTTTTTTCATGCATTACTCCTTTTTAGTGCTTTCTTTTCCAATAGAATATGTAAAATCCTTAGCAGTTTTATTTTTATATCCTATTATAGAGTTTTCTTTATAATCTTCTTTTTCACTTTTTACAAATAATTGATAATCAAAATAATTTATTTGTTCTTTAGTAGAATTATCTAAAATTATTTTAGCAAACTTAGTTGCATCTTCTTTTTTAGGCTTCTCACTAACAGTAACAATAACATTAATTATTTTACCATTTTCATTAATCTCAGCATTAACAACCTTTTCTTCTTTAATCTTTTCTGCAATTACATTTAAACTATCTTTTGTGTAATTAACATCGTTGATTCCATCTAACCTATTTCCATAAATTGGTGTACCTGTATTTGGAAATAATAGTTTATATAAAAGAAATCCTACGATAATCACAACAACAAAAATACCAATTGCTATACAAGAATATTTATTATTTTTTAATGTTTTTTTAATATTCATAATCAATCACTCCTTATTTTATGTAATTATTATACATTATTATTTTATAATAATCAATTTACATCCTTTGACAGTAAATCAATTAACATATCATTAACTATTTTAGGATTAGCACTACCTTTTGTTTCTTTCATAATCATTCCCATAAGAAATTTTAAAGCATTTTGTTTTCCTGATTTATAATCATTTACGGATGTTTCATTTTCTTTTAATACTTTTTTTATAATTTCTTCTAGTTTACTTGTATCAGACATTAATGATATATTTTTTTCTTTTAATATTTCTTCAACACTTAAATTACTTGTTAATACTTCTTCTAGTATATCTTTAAATATTTTAGAAGATATAACATTTTTACTTAACATATTTACAATATTTACAAAGTTTTTATCCAAATTAGTATCATAAATAGACATATTATTTTTATTTAAATAACTTGTTATATCACCAAGTAATATATTACTAGCTATTTTAAAATCAATATCAAAATCTATATATTTGTTTAAATAATCAGATAAAGATTTATTAGCGATTAGTTTTTCTATATTAATATCACTTATATTTTTACTTTTATAAATATTTCTTCTTTCATTAGGTAAAAGTTTTATACTTTCTTTAACTTCATTTATATAAGAATCTTCTAAATATAAATATGGAATATCAGGTTCAGGAAAATATCTATAATCATTTCCAACTTCTTTTTTACGCATAAGAATTGTTGAAGATGTTTTAGCATCAAATCTTCTTGTTTCTTCTTCAATTTTTACACCTTTTTCAAGAAGATCTATTTGACGGTTTATTTCATAATCAATTGCTGTTTTAACACTTGAAATTGAGCCAATATTTTTAACTTCACATTTTGTTCCAAGTTTATTATCTTTGCTAACTGATACATTAACATCCGCTCTCATTGAACCTTCTTCTATTTTACAGTCACTAACTCCTAAATAAAATAAAGTTTCTTTTAATTCTTCAAGATACTTAACAGCTTCATCGCCATTTGAGATACATGGTTTTGTTACTATTTCAATTAATGGAACACCTGCTCTATTATAATTTAAAAGCGTTTTATTATTTATATGAATACTTTTACAAGTATCTTCTTCCATATGTATTCTTTCTATTTCTATTTTTTTAACACCATCATTTGTATTTATTAAAACATAACCATCATAACCAATCGGAGTTTTATTTTGTGTTATTTGATAACCTTTTGGTAAATCAGGATAATAATAATTCTTACGATCAAAATGCATTTTTTTATTAATTAAACAATTTAATGCTAAAGATGCCTTTAATGCTTTTTCAACCACTTCACTATTAACTGTAGGTAAAACACCAGGATATGCTAAATCTATTTCATTTATATTTACATTAACACATTCATCGTAACTATTTTTACTAGGACTAAATATCTTAGTATTTGTCTTAAGTTCAACATGAACTTCAATTCCTATCGTAGGTACATAACTATTTTTCATAAAAACCTCCTGGAATTAAATTTAAATCTAATTCTTTTTCAATATAACTAGCTAATTTATATATTGTTTTTTCATCATATTTATTAGCAATTATTTGAAGTCCAATTGGTAAATTATTTTTAGAAAAACCAATTGGCATACTAAGTGCAGGATTACCAGTCATATTAACAGGATTAGTTAAAATATCATCATAGAAACTCTTTAAAGCATCATTATTATTACTATTTAAATCATAAGCATATGATGTTGTTGTAGGCCCTATCATAAGATCATATGAAGAAAATATATTTTTAAAAGAATTATCAATACTTTTTCTTATTTTTAAAGCTTTTTCATAATACTTTCTAGCATTAACACCACTTAATAAATAAGATCCTACCATTATTCTTCTTTTAACTTCTTCCCCAAAACCTTCACTTCTTGTTTTTGTATATACTTCTTCCATACAAGTAGCATTTAAACTTGAATAACCATATTTTATACCATCAAACCTAGCTAAATTACTACTTAATTCTCCAAGTGCTATTATTTGATATAAACTAACTGAATTTTCTAAATAAGGAAGATCTACAATATCAATAGTTACACCACTTTTTTTTAACATAGAACACACTTCATTAAATTTATTTAATATTTCTTCATTAATTATATCTGATAGATAAAATTTAGGAATAGCTATTTTTAAATCTTTTATATCTTCTCCAATTAAAGATGTAAAATCTTCATAAGTATCAAAACTTGTTAAATCACGATTATCTTTTCCACTAATGGCATTTAATAAAAGAGCATTTTCATATACATTTCTTGTCATTGGTCCAATTTGATCAAGTGAAGATGAAAAAGCAATTAAACCATATCTTGATACCCTACCATATGTTGGTTTTAAACCTACTATACCACACATTGAAGAAGGTTGTCTTATACTTCCTCCTGTATCAGTTCCTAAAGCAAATGGTGTAAGTCTTGCACTAACACATGCTGCAGCACCACCACTTGAACCACCTGGAATACATGTTTTATCCCATGGATTTAAAACATTACCAAAATAACTTGTTCTGTTAGTAGAACCACATGCAAACTCATCCATATTAAGCTTTCCAATAATAATCATACCTTTTTCTTTAAGCTTAGATATTACAAAAGCATCATATATTGGAACAAAATTTTCTAACATTTTAGAAGCACAAGTTGTTCTTATATTCTTAGTACAAATATTATCTTTAATAGCTATAGGAAGACCAAATAAAAGATTATCAACTTCTTTATTTTCAAGTTCTTTAGCACATTTTAAAGCTTCTTCTTTATTTAATGTAATAAAACAATTTAAATCACTATTTTTTTCAATACGATCAATTGCTTCATTAACTAAATCAATAGGTAATATTTTCTTTTCTTTTAATAATTTATTTATTTCTTTTATACTTAAATCTAAATAATTATTCATCAAAAACACCCCTTACTTCGATATAATCTTCATATACATCTGGCGCATTAGCTAAAACAGGTTTTTTATCTATTTCATATACATAAGATTTATCCCTTAAACTACAAGGATTATCACAAGGACTAATTAATAATTCATCTGTACTTTCATTAACTAAAAGTATTTTTTCTATTTCATCAAATAAATCCTTTAAATCTTTTCTATACTTTTCTATCTCTTCATCACTAAGTTCTAATCTTGCAAGTTTAGCAACATGTAAAACTTCTTCCTTACTTAATTTATCCATAATTTCCTTCTTTCTAATTACTAAATAATTAAACTCTTAAATATTATACCAAAAAATATACACTTTTTCCATATTTTTATTAAAATAAAAGAACTATGACTAATCATAATTCTAAAGATTTATTAATCATCAATTCTTACTTCTTTCATTTTGGGTTTTTTTTAGTTCTTTTCCAATAAATACTCCACGGGGCTATTCATTGGAAATTACAAGACGCGAAGAGTAGCCAGAAGCCGAAATACCATAGCTGCCGGCGAAGCCAAACACTCCTGCACCTGCACTCGCACCATAGTAGTAGCTGCCGCCACGATAGAACCATGGGTAAATCGTATTAGCGAAGTAAACGCTATCACTATACCAGCCAGCTGTTTCTGTTAAGGCATGACCTGTATAAGATGATTCTGTATATAAATTATAATATTTACTATCCGGAAAAGAAACTCCTGTATATGTTGTTCCATCTTTTAACATACCAGTAAAGCCTGAATTATATGATGAACTATCACCTGATCTTGGTTTACCATTTGTATCTGCAAGTACTCCCATGACATATTCACTTGCTCCACCACTCATATCATATATTCCATATATATTCTTTGTTGTTGAAGCTCCTGTTCCTTTTCCTTTTGCCTTTTTTCCTTTTGTATTTGTATTATAGTTTAATAAATAATCATCATATGTATAAAATCCATATGTATTATAATTTGTTGTACTTGTTTGATCTGTATATGTTCCATTTATTGGTGTCTTCCCTGCTGCTCCTCCACTTCGCCCTGTATAATATCCTTCACTATTATTTATATATACTTCAGTACATGTTGTACTAGTAGTACATCTTCCATAGATACTTTGAGTTAAGTAAGCTACTGCTCCCCATTCATTATTTTTACTCATATGGGTATCTACTTCGCTTGAAACAAATCCAAAACTATTTCCTGTTTGTTCCATACTTCTACTTGCAAAAAAGAAATTACTTACATTATTATATCTTAAACTTTTTACATTTGGTTTTATTATTATGCCATTTGCGTTACTACATGTTGTAGTTGTACACCCTAAATTATTGTTAGTTGTACTTGATGATAAGGTACTGTGACTCACTTCAAACTTAGCATACCAAAATCCACTTAACTCTTTTGTTCCAAAAGTAAAGGCATCAATTGCTGTTTCATTTTGTTTTACAAATGTTACATCTATTGCTCCAGGATTATCTTTTGTTCCTCCATTATAATTACTTGGTGTTACTGCATTAAATCTTGGTATCCATACCCACATTGTTGTTATATCATTCATACTTATTGCTGTACCTATACTTGCATTTAAATATTTACTTCTACTTGAACTTGTTACAGTTACCGCATTAGCCCACATCCCATTATTATAATTATACCATTTATAAGTATTATTAGGATTAGCTAAATCTGCTTTTTTCCATGTTTCTGTTGTTTCATCATAATAAACTGGTATCATGTTTGATGCTAGAACTGGTGCATTTGGTTTTTTTTCTATTTTTCCTACAGTAGCTTCAATTACATTATTACTTGTTTTTGTAAAACTAAATAATGCATAACTTGAATATCCTATACTTATTAGTATAATTAAAATAATTGCAAATAAAAAATAACTATTTATTATTTTAATATCCGTTTTTAAAAACTTTATAAAATTTTTCATAACATCAACACCTTATTTTATTAACTTTATAAATTAATTATATAAAACACCCCCCCCAGGTTGTCAATATTTTTTATTAATTTTAACAATAAAACCACATAAACTTTTACTTTTATTAATTAAAAAAATACTTACTTAAAGTAAATATTTTTTTAATTTATCTTATAATCATCTTCCATAGAAAACTCTACATTTTCTTCAATCCATTCTTTTCTTGGATCTACTTTATCTCCCATTAGAACATTAACACGTTTTTCTGCTAAGGCAGCATCTTCAATTGTTACTCTTATAAGTGTTCTTGTTTTAGGATCCATTGTTGTTTCCCAAAGTTGAACTGCATTCATTTCACCTAATCCTTTATATCTTTGAATTTCATATTTATTTAAAGATTTAGTCATATCTTTTAATTCATCTGTTGTATATGCATATTTTGTTTCTTTTCCTGAAGTTATTTTAAATAAAGGAGGCATTGCTATATATAAATGTCCTTTTTCTATTAAAGGTCTCATGTATTTATAAAAGAATGTTAAAAGTAAGCATTGAATATGTGCTCCATCATCATCAGCATCGGTCATTATTATTATTTTATCATATTGCATATCTTCTTCGATAAAGTTACTTCCATAACCTGCCCCAATTGTGTAAATCATTGTGTTTATTTCTTCATTTTTAAAGATATCATCTAATTTGGCTTTTTCTGTATTAAGAACTTTTCCACGAAGTGGTAATATTGCTTGGAATTTTCTATCTCTTCCACCTTTAGCACTACCACCTGCTGAATCTCCTTCGACTAAAAATAATTCATTTTTTGTTTTATCTTTTCCACTTGCAGGAGTTAATTTATCACTTAATAATTGTTCTTTTTTCTTTGTTTTTCCTTTTCTTACTTCTTCTCTTGCTTTTCTTGCTGCTTCTCTTGCTAATTTACTTTTTAAAGATTTATCAATTATATCTTCTGCTACTTTTTTATTTTCTTCAAGAAAGAAAGTCATTTTTTCTGTAACAATACTTTCAACAACTGTTCTTGCTTGAGGAGTACCTAATTTTGATTTAGTTTGTCCTTCAAATTGTAAAAGATTTTCTGGGATTTTTAAAGATATAATAGCAGTTAATCCTTCCCTAACATCACTTCCATCAAAAGAAGTATCTTTTCCTTTTAGATAGCCATTTTTTTTAGCATAATCATTAAATACTTTTGTAATAGCAGTTCTAAATCCTACTTCATGACTTCCTCCATCAATTGTTTTAACATTATTTACAAAAGATACAATGTTTTCATTATAACTATCTGTATATTGAAGTGCAATGTCAACTTCAATATTTTGTTTTGTTCCTGTAAAACTAAACACTTTATTTAATGGTGTTTTATTTTCATTAATCATTTCAACAAATGATACTAAACCATCATCATAATGAAAAGAGCATTCTTTTTTATCTACTAAATCTACTACATCAATTGTTAACCCTTTTATTAAAAAAGCACTTTCTTGCATTCTTTCGGCAATTGTTGTATATGAAAAGTTAATACTTGAAAAAATAGTATCATCTGGTAAAAATCTAACTGTTGTTCCTGTTTTTGAAGTTGTACCAAGTTTTTTTAATGGAACTTTAACTTTTCCACCATCTTCAAATCTTATATAATATTCATAACCATCTCTTTTAATAGTTACTTCCATCCATTTTGATAAAGCATTAACAACAGAACCACCTACGCCATGAAGTCCCCCAGATACTTTATAACCATCTGTTTCAAACTTACCACCAGCATGTAACACTGTATAAATAACTTCTGGTGTTGGTTTACCACTTGCATGCATTCCCGTTGGAACCCCACGACCATGATCTTCTACAGAAATACTTTTATCCTCATGTAAAACTATTTTTATATAATTTCCATAACCATTTATTACTTCATCTATTGAGTTATCTACTATTTCCCATACTAAATGATGAAGTCCTCTTTTATCAGTAGATCCTATATACATTCCAGGTCTTTTTCTTACTGCTTCAAGTCCTTCAAGTATTTTAATACTACTTTCATCATATTTCTTAGTCATTTAAATCACCCTCATCATAATTATTTTATCATAAATATTTATTTATTCCAAATTAAAATGTCAAATACTTAACACTTATATTTGACATTTATTCACCAAGTGCTTCTTTTATCTTAGCTAGTTTTCTTCTTACTCTAGTTTGAAAATTAGGATAAGCATATATAAGTCTTTTAGATAAATAATTCTTTTTTAAAAATACATCTTTTACATATTTAGTAACTTCTTCTGTATTATCATAATTAGATTTATTAACAGTTGAGCTAAAGTTATTAATAATACTATAAGATATTATATTATCTATTATATATACCACGAGTAAAGTATAAAATAATATACTTAAAAATGGTTCTGTTATCTTTTCTATATAAGTAAGAATAAATGGATTTAAAAAATATACAAGAACAATAGCTAATATTCCAAAACAAAGTGTATTTCTTAAACATACTCTACCATTTATATTAAACTTTTTATTACTATAATCCCACCATCTAGCAGAAAACAATTTTTCCATAAAATAACTTGTTAAATATTCAAGGGTAGTACATACAAGCATTGACATTACAAAAAGAATAAATGGATTACTTGCAAAATCTTTTAATAAAATAAGCATTATTATTGCACCATGTCCGTATATAGGACATATTGGCCCCATTAAAAAACCTCTGTTAATAAATCTTTTATATTGAATTAATTTACATGTTACTTCCATTAACCATCCTAAAAAAGAATAAAAGATAAATAATAAAAATATTATTTTTATACCCATAAGAAAACTCCTTTATCATTGTAATAATATCATTATACAATATTATAATATAAAAGAAAAGAAAAAATTATTCTTCTTCTAATCCATATTTTAAAGTATATTCTTGATAAGTAATTTGTCTATCCATATGACTTCCATCTTTTTTTATTTCAATAAGTCTATTACTTACACTTTCAATTAATTCTTGATCGTATGTTGTAAATACAATTGCTCCTTTAAATTTTTTCATACCTTCATCAAGAGAAGTTATACTTTCAATATCTAAATGATTTGTTGGTTCATCAAGAAGTAAAACATTAGGTTTTTCCATCATTATTTTAGATAACATACTTCTTACTTTTTCTCCTCCTGATAAAACTTTAACACTTTTTAAACTTTCATCACCAGAAAATAACATTCTTCCTAAAAATCCTCTTACAAAGGTTTCTTCTTTATTTGAAGAGAAATTTCTTAACCATTCATATAAACTTATATCTTCATTAAAATAATAATCATTATTTTTTTCAAAATAAGATAATTTAACTGTTGAACCATAAGATACTTTTCCTTTTGTAGGAAGTTTTTTGCCACTTATTATATCAAGTAAAATACTATTAGCTTTAGAATTATTACCAATTAATGCTATTTTATCAAATGGTCTTATTGTTAAAGTTAAATCTTTTATAATAGGTTTATCATCTTCAAAATAACTTATATTATCTAAATAAACAACTTCTTTACCAAGCTCTTTTTCTATTTCAAAATTAATATAAGGATACTTTCTACTTGAAGGTTTTATATCTTCTAGTTTTATTTTTTCTAATGATTTTTTTCTTGAAGTAGCTTGTTTAGATTTAGAAGCATTAGCACTAAATCTTCTAATAAAATCTTCAAGTTCTTTTATTTTTTCTTCTTTTTTCTTATTTTCCTGTTTTAATTGTTCTTTTATTAAATTACTAGATTGATACCAAAAATCATAATTACCTACAAAAAGAGTTATTTTTTCATAATCTATATCTAACATATGCGTACAAACTTTATTTAAAAAATGTCTATCATGTGATACTACTAAAACAGTATTTTTAAAGTTTATTAAAAACTCTTCTAACCACATAATACTTTTAGCATCAAGACCATTTGTAGGTTCATCAAGAAGTAAAATATCTGGTTCACCAAATAAAGCACTTGCAAGTAAAACTTTTACTTTAATACTTTCTTTTAACTCTTCCATTTTTTTATAAAGTAAGTCTTCTTTTATTCCCAAACCTAAAAGAAGTACCGCAGCATCACTTTCAGCTTGATATCCATTTAATCTTCCAAATTCTTCTTCTAGTTCTGCCACTTTCATTCCATCTTCCATTGTAAAATCTTCTTTACTATATAAAGCATCTTTTTCTTTCATTATTTTATATAATTTAGAATTACCCATAATTACTGTTTCTAAAACAGTTAAGTCATTAAATTCATTATGATTTTGTTTTAAAACAGATAATCTTTCATTTTTACCTAAAATTACTTCACCACTAGTAGAATCTATTTCACCACTTAATAGTTTTAAAAAAGTACTTTTTCCTGCCCCATTAGCACCAATTATTCCATAACAATTATCATCTTTAAATTCAAGATTAACATCACTAAAAAGCGTTCTTGTATTAAATCTAAGACCTAAATTAACTGTTTTTAACATAATATCACTCCATTACTAAATATTTAACATTATTTATTATAAAGTAAAAGATTAAGAAAGTCTAGTTCTTAATCTTTGTAATATTTCTTTTTCTTTTCTTGATACCATTACCTGTGTAGTATTCATACTTTTTGCTGTTTCACTTTGCGTTTTATCTAAATTATATCTATTATTAATAAGTTCTTTCGAAAATTCATCTAAAGATTCAATTCCTTTTTTTAAATCAAGTATTTCAGGACTTATCATCTTTTCATTATATGAAGTATTAATATTTTCATATAATGAAAATTCATCTTCTTCTTTATAATCTAAACTTTCCACTAAAGATGTTGCTTCTTTAGCCTCAAGTATTTTTTCTTCATCAATTTCTAAATATAAAGCTATTTCAAAATAACTAGGTTCTCTTTGTAACTTTTGAGATAATAATACTTTTGCTTTTTCTACTAAAGTATTTATTTTAATAAGTTCTTTACTAACTTTAAAAAGATAACTTTCACTAATATATTTTTTTATTTCTCCAAATATATAAAAATAAGCATAACTAGAAAATTTAGTATTTTGTTTCTTATCATAATTTTTATAAGCATTAATAAGACCAATTACCCCTACTTGAAATAAATCATCTTTATCAAAATAAGATTTATATTTATTAACAATAGACCAAATAAGTTTTTCATATTTTAATATTATATCTTCCATAAAATTTCCTTTCATATATTTATAAGTTCAAATACTTTATCTTCATCATGAACTTGATATAAATTATTTGTTATACTATTGGTATAAGTAAATAACTTTTCAATACCACATATTATTAAATTACCATTGTTATTTGTTATATTAATATAATTTTTTAATATTAAATTAATTCCATATTTATCAATATAATCTAAATTATTTAAATTAAATAAAACATATTTTATTCCATTATCTTCGATTAAAGTAGAAATACTTTCTTCTAATTTCATACATGTATCTCCATTTAAGATACCATTTAATCTTATAAAAAGAATACCTTGTTTAAATCTCATATCTATATCTAACATATTTAACCTCTTTCATTAAAATTAAATCATAGAAAATATAAGTTTTTTGTCGAAAAAAAGACAAATATTAAAACTTGTCTTTATTTTACCTTGAAGTACCTTTTCTTTTATTATCTTCAATAAATTTTAAAAATCTTTCCTCAGCTAATTTACTTTTTTCTTGTTCTTTTATATATTTTTCAGGTGTTGATATATCTATTTCTTTATTTCTAAAAGCCATTTTAGAATAACCGTCATTATCATTATCTTTTTTCTTTGTTAAAACTCCTACGATTATATAGTTATTATCAGTTAAAGGATAAAATATTACTCTTACTTGATCATCTCTTAATTCAAGTTGTTTTTTTAATATATTATTTGATTTTAAACCTTTTACTTCTCCTCTTGAAAGTTCTCCTAATTTTAATCTATTAATTAAACGATTTACTTTTTCTAAATAATGAGGATTAAGGCTTTCTAAATCGTATTCTAAATAAGATTTATCTTCATTTCTAAAAGCATAAAATATATGATTTTTTTCTTCTTTTTCATCTATTTTATCAAACTTATCATTATATTTTTTCTCTTCATCGTTATAATATTGTTGTAAAACTGTTACAATATTTAAATAATTATTAAATTCTTGTTTAATTAAATTTCGATAATTTTTAAAATTATCTTTATCACTAATCAAATTAACTGTTTCTAACAATTCAACTTGAAAATGATTTATAACTATTTGTAAGATACATAATACTTCTTCATAAGAATATTCATCACTTTCAATTGTAGGTAAATATTCCAAAAATGAATTAATATCTATATCACTTTCTAAAATATTTATAATATTCTTACTTTCTTGTTCTACCCTATTTCTTGTACCTTTATCACTTATATATGTTATATCAAATTTTTCAAACCCTAAATTTAACATAAAAGGTATTGTATTATAATCAAAGAAACTATTTTTTGAAATATTTCCATTATCTTTTTTTACTATAAAATTATTAAATTCTATTTGATTAAATATTAATATTTGATCTTTTTCAGGAACACTTTTATTTTCTAAAAATTGTTCGATTGATATAAAATCTTGTTTTGTTATATACTCTCTATATTTTATCTTTCTTAATAAATTTATATATTCATTTTTTCTACTAGTTTTTAAAGTATTAATTAAATCACTTTGTTTTGATGATAATTCTACTAATTCATTTTCAAAATAATTTATCATTTTTTCTAACTCTAATTTATATTTTATTTCTAATTCATCAAGATTATTCTTTTTAGCATTTATAAGATTATATGCTATTTTATATACTCTATTATAGATAATCTTTGATGTATTTTCTTCATATATAATATTAAGAACTAAATAAATAATTGAAGTATAATCATATAATTCTTGATATGAAGAAGTTTTTAAATTTTTTATTATATCCATTATACAAGAAATATTATTTGAAATTAAATCTATTTCATTTTCCATTTCATTATATTTTTTTATTTCATAATGAAGTGCAGTTTTTAACCTCGTAACATTATTTATAATATTTTCATTCATAGTTACTCTCCTAATTTATTTTTATAACTGATCCATCTTCTAGAATTTTGATGTTTTTTATTATAATATAAGTATAACATATTATTATAATAAAAAAAACATTAGTAAAATTTCTTACTAATATTTTTATTTATTTCTTAAATTCCTAAGTAGGTTACTACTAGTGTAACAAGTGAATTACTAAAATAAGACTTTGATTTAATATCTTTGATACTAGGTGTATTTAAATATATCGTAGATGGACCTAAATTAACAAGTTCATATAAAGCATTAGTATCAGTAACTACTATTATTCCTGTTGCAGATAATTCAACTGCTTCCCCATTAAATACCCATTCTCCTGTTCCTACATAAACATTATCAGTATCTAATTGTCTAAATCCTACTGAAACAATATCTGTTGTAGGATCAAAATCCACTCCATTAACAGATGGATAAGCTGATATTTTAAATTCTATTTTATAATGCCCTGCTGTATTAAATTTAATTGTTTCTTCATTTGTATCTAATGTTATTAAGTTTGTTGGATCAAGTTCCATTCTATCAATTGGTAATCTTCCAAGAGATTCTACCGCAATACCATCTGCACTTGTATCATCGTTATATGTTACCATATAAGCTGCACGAACTATATTAACTCCTGCAGGACCTGGTGGTCCAATAGGCCCTCTTGCTCCACGAGGCCCTCTTGCTCCACATATAACAATTGGCTTTTTTGAATCATTATTATTTATACAATTGCTCATGTTATCTCCTTTCATAATATTTTATGAAGTTTAATAAAAGTCCAAATATAGCAATAGTCTAAATTTAAAAAGAACAATATTTCTTAAATTTCATATAATGACTTAGGAGGAAAATTTCATGAAAAAACATTTAACTTTAATAGTTAGTATTTGTATTATATTATTTTTTGCTTGTTTATATTTTATTGAAAGTAATAAACAAAAAACTTCTTCTTTAAATAAAATAACTGTTGCTGAAGTTACTCATAGTTTGTTCTATTCTCCATTTTATAGTGCAATAGCAAATGGATATTTTGAAGAAGAAAATATTGAAATAGAACTTTTATTAACACCTGGAGCTGATAATGTTATGGCTGCTGTATTATCAAATGATGCCCAAATAGGTTTATCAGGAAGTGAAGCTACAATATACATATATAACAGTGGTGAAAAAGATTATATTAAAACATTCGCACAGGTTACACAAAAAGATGGTTCTTTTATTGTAGCAAGAGAAAAAATAAATAATTTTACTTTGAATGATTTAAAAGGTAAAAAAATAATTGGAGGTCGTCTTGGTGGTATGCCTGAAATGACTTTAGAATATGCTTTAAAACAAAATAATATTGATCCTAAAAAAGATTTAACAATTGATACTTCAATAGCATTTAATTCAATGGCAAGTTCTTTTATTGGAGGAAACGGAGATTTTGTTGCACTATTTGAACCACAAGCTACCAAAATAGTTAACGAAGGTTATGGTTACATTGTAGAAAGTTTAGGAACTGTTGGTGGAGTTGTACCTTATACAGCATTTAATGCTCGTACAAGTTATATTGAAAATAATAAAGAAATTATAAAAGGCTTTACTAATGCCATTTTAAAAGGACTTAATTATGTTCACGAAAATGATTCAAAAACAATTGCAGAAAATGTATTAAAATTCTTTCCCGATACTTCACTTAATGATTTAACTAGTGCAATAGATAGATATAAGAAAAACGATACTTGGCCTACAACAACAACCTTTACTAAAGAAAGTTTTGATCATTTACAAAATATTGTAATTGAAGCAGGTTTTTTAGATAAAAAAGTTGAATATGACAAATTAATTTATATAAAATAAAAAAAGCAAAGTTTTGCTTTTTTTATTTAACTTTTTTTATTAAAAACCATTTACACCCATAAGCACAATAATCTTTTATATAATTATCTAATAATTTTATATCATTTATTTTATTTTTTAATTTATTATTACTATCATAAAATCCTTTTAATCTTAATTTATCATAAGCAATATCTCCAAAAATATAATCATAATTATTAAAATAATCTGTAACCATTTCTTCTAATAAATCTATATCTATTATTTTATCATTATCTTTTTCTACTATATATTCTATACCATTTATTTTTATCTTCATAATACATTACCTTCCTTGTTTTTAATATATCAAAAATTAATATTTTATTCAATAGGAATACTATAAATATTAGAGCCTTTAGATAATGAACCACTATAATATTCAGGTATTTTACCATTTATTACTTTATATGAAATAGGAATATCATTAATAATTTTTATTTTCTTACTAATAAGAGGTAACATTATTTGTTGTTTTATTTCTATTACTAAATTCATTTCTATTAAACAATTATTTATACCATATTCTTTTATTTTAACATCAACATTAGATAAAATAGATCCTATTGTTTTAATTCTAACAGGTATTTTAGGCCCTAAATTATTAAATATAGGATTTGATGTAATAGAACCAAAAGGAATATAAAATATTGTTCCATCATCATTAAAGCCCTTACCTATTATTGTTAAATCGCCTTTTTCCATTTTAAATAATCCATCTTGAATAGAATTTGTTACTTTATTAAGAAATTTATTTACTGCTACAGGATTATAATCAATCATTTCTACTTCATTATCACTATTTTTAGTGATTCTATATAAATTATCTAATTCTAAATCTGTTAACATATCATCAGTAACAGAATAATTAATTAAAGCAGATGTTATTTGTTCTACTTCTGCAATAGAGTTTTTTAAAAAATAATTAGATATATTATTTATTATTAATTTAGCTATATAAGATATTGTTATTATAATTAAAAAAATAATAATAAGTTTAAATATTTTATTATTCCTTTTAATATTATAATAATTTTTACTATTATTTTTTAAAATCATTCGGTTATTCATATTAGATTATATGAAAAAACACTTAGATTATACCAAAGTGTTTTAATAATAAATATCCTGCTGCCAGCAAAAGAAGAACTACTAAAATTATTATAATTGTTAATAAAGGACTTCTTTTTTCAATAAATTCTTCTTCATCATCTTCATCTTCATTTACTTTCATTTCTTTTGTAACTTCTATTTTTGTTACAAAATCTCCTGTTGTTTCTTTTACTTCTTCTTTATCTTCTTCTTTTTCAGATTTTATGTTTTCCTTTACAAGTTCTTTATCAGGTTTTTTTATTTTTTCTTCTTTTATTTCTTCAGGTTTTATTTCTTCTTTTTTAATTTCTTTATTTTCATCTTCCATTAAATCTGCAAATAATTCTTTTCCATCATCTTGTTTTATTTCTTTTTCATCATATAAATCATCAACCATTTTTTTATAATGATCTTTATTAAAACCATCATTACTTGTTACTTTATCTAAGTCAAGTTTAGTTAATATATTATATTCTGTATTAAGAAGTCTTTTTTTCTCTTCATCTTTATAAGTTTCTTTAGCTTTTTTTAATATATCATCTATATTATATAGTCTTTCTTCTTTAGGTAATGGTTTTTCTTCTAAAGGTGTAATTGTTCTTTCTTTTTCTAATACATCATCAAGTGATCTTAATTTTTGATATGATGATCTTCTTTTTGTAACATCATTTATAGATCCTATTTCATAAACATTAGTAGTATTTATATCAATATATTCAGGATTCATTTCTGTAACCTTTACTTTTTCATATAAATCTTTATTTTTATCACTTCTTTTAGTTATTTTTACATCTTCTAAAGAATTATTATATCTTTCCATTCTTGTTACCATAACTTCACACCTACTTTACTATATATAATTGTACCATATAAAAGAAAAAAATAAAATATATTGTTTTTTATTTATTTTAGTATATAATTTTATTAGGAGGATGTTTTATGAAAGCAAAAGTTAAAAATATGTGTATTGGATGCGGAGCATGTCAAGCTTTAGTTCCAGATGTCTTTGAAATAAATGATGAAGGAGTTGCTGAAGTAATTGTTGATATTATCCCTGAAAATTTAGAAGAAGAAGTAAAAGATGCAAGTGAAAGTTGCCCTGTTAATGCAATTGAAGTAAATGAATAAAAAGTTCTTATTTAGAACTTTTTTTACTTAAATAATATAATTGCTTTACTTCTTTAGGTGTTAAATTTCTATAATGTCCAGATGGTACACCATTTAAATTTAAGAATGCTATTTTTTCTCTTTTTAATTTTAATACTTCATGGTTTATACTTTCAAACATTTTTTTAACTTGATGATTTTTACCTTCATGAATTGTTATTTCAACCATTGAAGTATCAGTTTTTTTATTATAACTTCTAACTTTAACTTTACAAGGACTTGTTACATAATTATCTATTTTAACACCTGATTTTAATTTTTTTATTTCTATTGGTAATAAAACCCCTTTTACTTTAGCAATATATGTTTTTTCTATTTCATTTTTAGGACTAGTTAACATATTAGAAAACTCCCCATCATTAGTAAGAAGAATAATCCCTGTTGTATCATAATCAAGTCTTCCTACAGGATATATTCTTATATTTGTATCAATTAAATCTACAACAGTTGTTCTTTTTTTATCATCTTTTACACTTGATATAACACCACGTGGTTTATTAAGTAAAAAATATACTTTGTTTTCTTTTTCTAATAAAACACCCTCAATAATAATTTCAGCATTACTTAAAACTTTATATCCTAAAGTTGTAATTATTTCATTATCTACCATTACTTTACCTTCTTTAATTAGTTCTTCTGCTTTTCTTCTTGAACAATAACCAGTACTGGCAATAACTTTTTGTAATCTTTCCATAAACATCACCTTTTTAATAACTAAATTATAAAGGATTTAAAAGATTTTATCAACTATCGTAGTAAAAAAATTTTTTATTTTTGTAAAAATACTTTTATTTTCTTTTTCGATATAAATATCATTAGAATATATAATATCATCATTTAAATATATATATATTTTACCTATTTTATCATTATTTTTATATTTTTTATTTTCATCTATTTTAGTTTTAATTTTTATAGATTTAAATTCTTCTTCGGTTAATGGATATTTAAATGATTCTTTTATAAAAGGTTTACCCTCTAAAGATGTGTTAACTCCAAAGTTTGATTTATCTAAAATTAAATAATTTTTATATTTAGAAAATATTTCTTCATAAGTTTTTTTATGAAATTCATAAAGATATGAAGATTTATCTATTGTAACCATACACAAGTTTAAATCATTATTTGAAGCACTTGAAACAAGAAGTCTACCTGCAAGAGGTGTATAACCTGTTTTTCCTCCATTTGCTTTATCATATGTAAAAAGTAAATTATTTCTATTTTTCCAAGTATATGATTTTAAATCACTTGTTGTTTTATAGTATTTTGTACCTACGATATCTCTAAATGTTTTATTTTTATAAGCATAAGCATAAAGTATAGCTAAATCTTTTGCTGTAGAATAATTTTTAGTATCATCATCTAAACCATTTGGATTAGAAAATATTGTATTAGTAAGACCTAATTCTTTGGCTTTTTTATTCATCATTGAAACAAAGTTTTCAATATTACCACCAACATAACTTGCTATAACAACTGAAGCATCATTACCACTTCGAAGCATAAGACCATATACTAAATCTAATAAAGTCATATTTTCATTATATTCTAAATATATATTACTTCCATACATAGAAAGTATTTCTTCTTTTGCTGTTACTATATCTTCTAATCTATTAGATTCAATAGCAAGAATTGCTGTCATTATTTTAGTAGTAGATGCGATTAAACGAACCTCATTACTAGATTTTTCATTAAATATTCTTCCACTGTCAATATCCATAATAATTGATGATGCTGATACATTACTACTAAATAAAATAAAACTTATTACAAACAAAAATATTTTTTTCATACAAACACCTCTTTATCATTTAATTATATATTTTTAAATGTTAAAGTATGATAAATTAAACAATAAAAGATGAATCTTTTAAAATTCATCTTAAATGTTTTTATTCAAATTCAATTGTATCTATATAAGAAAATACTTTATCTTGCATTTTATCTTTTGTTAAAGATATAAAATTTAAAATATAGAAAGAATCTTTACCTTTAGCTACCATTATTACATAATCATAACTTGTATTATTAATATTTTCTGTTTTTGTATAATACATATAATTATCTTTTGGAATAAATGTTGGAGTTCTATTTGCTTCTTGTACTTTTACGGCATATTCTTCAATTGTTGAACTACTATCTAAACCTATATCACTAAGAATAGTAAATGGTTCTTTTATTCCTAAAAACATTAAACTATTATTAGCATATGAAATATCATAATCTTCTGTATCATAAACTAACATATCATTTGGTAGGGTTATTTTTAGACCTGATATTTCATAAAGTTTTGTTTTAGTATTAGTTTTATTATCACTAGTGTCAATAGAACCAACAACAGTAGATATAACAATAGCTATAACAATTAATATTGTATATAATGTATTTTGTTTTTTTGAATGTTCTTTTAATTCTTCTTCATCTAACCCTTTTGCTTTTATTTGATTTATCACACCACTTATACCTAAAATTGTAAAAATAATTGCTATTACTAAATCTCTTATAATAGCAAATACAAATGTTGAACTATTATATAATGAAATTAGACTTTTTATATTAACAGTAAATCCTTTTTTAGCTAAAAGTAAACATGGAATAATTATTAATGTAGATATAATAACAGTTAAAACAGATATTACTCCAATTATTACTGGAGTATTTTTTGTTACTTTTCCTTTTAATAATGTATAACCTTTAAAAGCTGTTAGTGCTATTACAAATGCTAAAAATGAAAACATTAAATTTCCATATACATAAACTAAAATCCATGGTATTGCCCCAATAAATGCTCCTAAAACAGCACCAAGTATTCCTAATAAATTATTGTTTTTTTCTTTCATATAATTTCCTCCTTACTTATTTACACTTTCAATATTTTGTAATTCAAATCTATACCTTTGTTTAATATTTGGATATTTTTTATGATCAACTTCACTTAAAAACATATCTTTAGGTCTTATATAAAGATTATTATTACCATATAAAGCACGATAAATAATATATTCTTCTTTTGTTTCACTATGAATAGCTATATCCTCAACAATATAATAATCACCTTTAAAATGTTTATAAATTCCTTTTATTTTTAATTCATTCATAAAACTTCCTCCATATAAATCTTAACATATATTATTTTATTTTGCTATATAAAAATTAGTTTTTTTTAATTAATAAAAAAATAACTTGTTCGCTTGTTTTATTATTTTTATTATTATATAATTATATTTAGTAACACCAATGTGTTACCATTATTTTTATAAAATGAATTTTAGGTACAAAAATTAAAACTATTAAAATCAAGTAAGAAGATATTAACAAAAGCAATCATTCAAAAACACAAATCAAAATGAAAAATTGAAATAAAGGAGTGAATTAGCATGTGTAAATTAGGAGATATTATAGTAGTAAAAGAATTCAAAGATAAAGACGGCAATACTGTACCAAAACATTCATTTGTTGTTATTAATGATGAAAAAGATTATGTAGAAGGACTAAAATATGATTTTGTTTCAAATATGATGTGTAGTTTCCATAATGATAAATACAAAAACAAAAAATTAAAATATCAAGAAAACTTACCAATTAAAGAAGAGTATATCTCTGGTGATAAAATCAATTCTAAAAGTGGTTACATAAAAGCAGATCAATTGTATTATTTTAATAAAAGTTTAATAGAATATAAAGTTATAGCTCATATGGAAGCAAAATTATTAGATGAATTAGTACAATTAATTCTTGTTCTTAATGAAAAAGGATTATTAAAAAATGTGACAGAAAATCTTGAAAAAATGGAAGTTTAAACAAAAACTTAAGTTAATTGACAAAATTACAGTTAAATGATATTATATACAACAATTGTTTATACATTTTATATTAAATTTAGTGTATAATTATAAAAAAGAGGTGTTTATATGCAAAAAAAAGAATGTTCTAAATTTCCAAAAGGATTCTTTAACCAACCTCGAAATACAATAAGCATGAAAGAAGCCTTAAGTGGTGTTGTTCCCTTCAAATGGAGTAACAATGTACTAAAAGGAAAAAGCAAAGTAAAAATAATATCAACAAAAAATAGTTAGCATTATCTGCTAACTACTTTTATTTTTTATAAATGGTGCGCCCAAAGGGAGTCGAACCCCTAACCTTTTGGTCCGTAGCCAAACGCTCTATCCAATTGAGCTATGGGCGCATAATTAACAATTACTAGTTAATTATAACCCAATTATTAATTTTTTTCAAGATATTTTATCTAATTTCAAAATAATTTCCTGAGTCTAAATATAATGTACCTTTTTTACCTTCAAATTTTGTTATAGCGTCATTATATTTATTTAAAAGTTCCATCTTTGTTAAAGTTATATAAACATAATTACCATCATTCATATAAAGAAAAAATCTATCTTCATCAATTGTATTAGGATCATATTTTATTTCTGATATTTTTTGTTTTACTTTATTATCTAACAAAATATATTTATTTACAAAAATATCATATTTTGTATCAGGAACATAATTAATTAAAGTAGGAACAACAATACCATTTAATAAAACTTCCTTTTTATTTTCTAAAACATATTTAGAAGTATTCTGATTATAAAATAATACTTCATATTCATCTACATAAATATATAATTTATTAAATAGTCTTTTTTTAATTTTAACATCTTTTACTAAGATATTACTTTTTAATTTCTTTTTTATTGAACTTGATGATACTTTATAAAAATTAGGATAATTATTTAATCCTGCAATATCTATTATTTCTTGATCGCTTAAATAATTATTATTTAAAACATAAATATTTTTAATATTAGGACCAAATCCATAATAAACTAAGTTTCCAATACCAAAAAGAATTAAAATAATTACACAAAACTTAATAAATCCCTTTTTTACCTTTTTCTTTTGTTTCTTCATATAAACCTCTTTTTAATCAAAATTAAATAACTCTTGTTCTTGTTTTAACTCTATATTAAATTTTTCTTTTACTTCTTTCTTAGCTAAATTTATCAAATCTAAAACATCTTTCCCTGTTGCATTATCTTTATTTATAATAAAGTTAGCATGTTTTAAACTTATCATTGCTCCCCCGATTTGTTTACCTTTTAAATTACATTCTTCAACTAATCTTCCCGCAAAATCATTAAAAGGATTTCTAAAAACAGACCCTGCAGATGGATATTCAAGTGGTTGTGTTTCCATCCTTTTTTCTTTTCTTTTATTAACAACTTCTTCGATTAAAGAAATATCTTTTTTTTCTAACTTTAAAGTAGCACTTAAACATATAAGATTTTCTTCCATTAATCTAGAATGCCTATAACTAAAATCTAATTCATCTTTATTTAAAGTTACTATATTCATATTTTCATCAAGAGCAGTAATTTTTTCTAACACAAAACTCATATCTTGTTTATAAGCTCCAGCATTCATATAAACTGCTCCACCAATTGTACCAGGAATACCATTTGCCCATTCTAAACCACTAAGTCCAAGTTTAATAACTTCTTTAGCTAATTTCATTAAACTATAACCTGCTTCTACTTCAATTACTTCATCATTTATTTTTAAATTATTTAATGAACTTAATTTTATAATAACTCCATCATATATTTTATCACTAGGAATAATATTAGAACCATTTCCAAATATTTTATAATTTATATTGTTTTCTTTAAATAAAGTTAATGCCTTTTTTAAAGATGTAACATTCTTAGGATAGAAAACATATTTACTTATTCCTCCAACTTTTAAAGTTGTAAGTGTTTTTAAACTAACATTTTCTTTTATATCTCCATCATTCTCAAGTAAATTTATAATTTCTTCAAGTTTTAACATTTTTTCACCTTCTAATTATTTGTTAATTTTTTTATTTCTTCATATATTAAAGTAGCACTATTATTTACTCCTAATTTTTTAGCATTACTACTTATCTTATTATATAATTTTTTATCTTTTAATAAAATATCTATTTCATTTATTAATTTTTTAACATCAAAATTTTTTTCTTCAATTAAAATACATGCATCGTTATTTTTTAATGATAAAGCATTTAAATATTGATGATTATTAGCAACATATGGACTTGGAATAAGAATACTAACAAGTCCTAAAGATAAAATTTCTGAAATTGTTGTTGCTCCTGCTCTTGATATGATTATATCAGTAAATTTTAATACTTCAGGCATATCTTTAATATAAGGGACTACTTTTATATTAGAACTTTTACCTATTTTAGAATTTATTTCATCATAAGAAGAATTACCTGTTACAAAAAGTATTTCATAATTTTTTTTCATAAATAATTCTTTATTTTCTACTATTTTATCATTTATTGAACTTGCTCCAAGAGATCCTGTTGTTATAAGAACAAGTTTTTTATTATTATTTAAATTATATTTACTTTTATCACCAATCTTAGAATTTAAAACAACTTCACTTCTTGGATTACCTGTAAATACACCATTTTTAAAATATTTTAAAGTATCTTTTATAGATACACATACAACATTAGCATATTTACTTAAAAATTTATTTGCTTTTCCAGGAACACTATTTTGTTCGTGTAAAATAATTGGAATATTAAGTTTATGTGCTGCTAAAACAACAGGAACAGTAACATATCCTCCTACTCCAACAACGACATCTGGTTTAAAACTTTTCATTATTTTAGAACATTTATCTATTCCTTTTAAAGTACTTGTTAAACATTTAAGACAAGTAATAGGATTTTTACTTAAACCATTTATTTTTATTCCTTCATAATCTATATTCATGTTAGGAATAATATCTTTTTCCATACGATTAGTTGTTCCTATATATAATATTTCACAAGATTTATCCATTTTTTTTATTTTATCTATAATTGATATCGCAGGATATATATGACCACCAGTTCCTCCTGCTGTTATAATTACTTTCATAACACACCTCATATAATATATTTATTTATTTATTTAATTATATCATAAATTTATAATAAAAATGAAAGATTTTAAAAATATCTTACATTTTTACTTAAACATTTCTAAAACTGCTTCTTCATATACTTTTTTAGCCTTTTTAACACCATCAGAAGTTAATTTTATATAGTTTTCAATCATAACACCTGAATTAATTTCTAAAACATAATATTTATTATCAATAGTTTTAATAATATCAATACTACCAAAACCTAAATTTATCTTTTTACTAACATCTTTTGCCATCTTACTAACAATAGTTTTTGTTTCTTTTAAAATATCTTCATTTATTATTGAACCTTTAGATAAATTAAATTTAAAATCATAAATAAACTCTTCATTATTTTTTAATATCTTATTATAATTAATTTTTTTCTTTAAATTATTTTTATTACTAAAATAATTTATATTAAACTCTTTTAATAAATCAATTAATTTATCTTTACCATTACCTATTACTACAGGATTAATTTTTTCATATATTATTTTAATTTCATTATTTAGTAAAATAACTCGATATTCATTTTTTACATTATAATAAGGGCATAAACTAATTGAAAAATTATATTTTAATAAATAATTATATATTTTTTTTAATTTATTTTTAGTAGTAATATGATATACTCCATCACCACATGTACCATTATTAACTTTTAAAATAACATTTTTATTATATTTTAAAAATAAATCATAACAATATTTAAAACTATTATAGTTTTTAGCATAAGAATTATGATTATTTGGTCTAAATAAAATATGATGTTTACAAACTTTAATATTTAAAGAATTTAATAATTCATATGTAGCATATTTATCATCTAAGATTAACCCTAAAGAATGACTATTTAAACCAAATTTATAACCATTTATATACCTAATTTTATTATCTTTTGTTAATTTAATTATTAAATCACACGATAATACTTCATATGATAAATTATTTTCTAATGCTATTTGTTTTATTATTCTTTGAAGATTTTTCATAAAGCACCTACAATAAATATAAAATAATTCCACTTACTACTGATATTAAATAAGTTAAAATTAAAATATTTATATTTTCTTTCATATTTTTATTTGATTTAAATAATATAATTATAGCTATACCACTATTAACTAAAAGTCCAGAAATTAATGATGCAAAATCAATTGCATTTTTTAAATATAATTCTGTAAGAAGAATACTAGATCCACAATTAGGAATAAGTCCTATTAAACTTGTAATAAAAGGACTAAAAATACTATTTTTAAGTAATAGTTTTGATAAATAATTATGACCTAAATATTCAAAAATAATATTCATAATAAAAGTTATTACCAAAATAAATAAAAATGTTTTTAAAGTATGAATAATTGTAGAAACAAATACACCCTTTTCACAATGACAGTTTTCTTCATTGCATATATGATAATCTAAATTATTTATTTTTTTCTTTTTCCTTATAATGAAATCTATTATTATTCCACAAAACATACCAATAAATATTTTTATAATAAGAATTTTAAATATTAAATTAATATCAACATTATGTGATAATAAAACAGGTAACATCTCATCACTAGTAGATAAATAAATAGCTATAAGCGTTCCTAAACTAATTATTCTTGTTACATATAAATTAGTAGCTAAAACACTAAAACCACATTGAGGAAAAGCTCCAAATAAGCTTCCTAAAACAGGCCCATATTTGTTTGACTTTGTAATTATTTTTTGAGTTTTATTACTTAATTTATGCTCTACTAATTCAATAATTAAAAAGGCAATAAATAAAAATGGTAATAGTTTTATTCCATCTATTAAAGTATCTTTTATAATATCTAACATAAAATCATCTCCACTTAATAAGCATTTATAATTATATAAGTATTAAAAAAGAAAGTCAAGCAAACTTTCTTTAAAATCAATTCATTAATTTATTAATTTCTTTATTTCTTCAAATGCTTCATGTTTCTTTTTATAATTTTCAAAATAAGCATTAAATTCTTCATCTGTTAAATATCTAACTTCTTTTATTTCTTCTTTATCTTCTTTAGGTTTTTCTTCATAATCTAATTTTTTTATTATTTTATTTGCTAAATATTTTATAAGTAATGTTATAAACCAAATTAAATATACTGTTGTATTAGCTTGAATTAATACCATTAATGTTTCATTATTATATATTGATGTTTTTTCAAATATATCAATATTTCCTTTTACTATAATATCAATAGATAAAACAAATAATAAAACTGATATAGTAAATAACATTACATTACTAATAACTATAAATTTAGATTTTTCTTTTTTTAAAATCATTTTTACTAAAATAAGTATTCCAATAATCATTAAGCATAAATACGCAATAATACTTGGAAAGTATAAATAAGTAAATAATTTAGTTACTAAATTATCAAAAAATTTAGTAAATGAACTACCATAGTTAAATATAATTAATATAAATGATATAAAATATAAAACTGTTACAATTATTTTTAAATTTCTATTATTTGATTTTTTAGATAAAACAAGAGTTAATGTAGCTGCGATTAAAAGAAATAAAATTATAACAAAAAAAGGTGAAGATGAAATTAGAGAAAAAAGTAATTTTATTCTTTCAAAAAATGTTATATCTTCCATAATTTTCATCTTCCCTTCTTTTATTCTTTATTTATTAATTCTGCAATTACAACAGTTTGTTTATTTTTTGTTCCCCAAGTACATGTAACAAGAGCAAGACTTGTTACATCATTATTTCTATAAATTGAAACATAACCAGTTTTATTAACTGTATATTTTTTTGTTACTTTATATGTATACTTTTTATTTTTATAATTGACATAAATTAAATCATTATTTTTTATATTATCAAGATGTTTAAAGTAACAATTATAACATGTACCATTATGTGCTGCTAAAATGAATAAACCTTTGTCTACATCAGGATAACTTGATTCTTTCATTATTTGAACATTATAATTCACATTATTATAAACAGAATTTTTATCAACAAGCCCTTTTTTAATATTTATACTGGGTATTTCTATGTATCCTATATAGTTATATGAAGGCCTAGTTGGTTTTGGTTTTGGCTTTGGTGGTGTTACTGGGGTTTCGTTAGGAGTATCATTATTATTTATGTTTAAATCTTCATCGCTATCGTTTAAAATATCATCACTAACATCTTTATCAGGATTTACAATAACTGAATTATATGTTAGTTTTATTCTCATTTCTTGATAAACATAATCTTTTTTAGATAAGAAATATTCCCAACCGATTATTATTATACCCAAAATAATTAATACTACTGATAAAACTATTACCTTTTTTCTAGTATTCTTTTCTTTTTCCATATTTAAAAGTTAAATAACTTCCTCCACCTATTAATAAAGTTCCTACTACAATTAAAACTACTTTCATTGTTTTTCCAGTATCAGGTACATCAATTGGTTTTTCATTATATATTGTAATTTCATTATCTACACTTTTATAATACTTAGATATTTCACTTATTATTGTTACAACACCATTTTCATCAACACTAAACTCTAATACAATTGGATCATTTTTATATCCTGTTGGAACTTTAAGTTCTTTTAAAATATAAGTCCCAGCTTCAAGTTCTATTCTATAAGGAGTCTTTGTTGAAGTCCATTTAATAACTTCAACTTCTGTTTCACCAGTTTTTTTAATAAGTACTAATTCTGCTCCTTCAAGTTCTTTATTTGTTGTTATATCAGCTTTTGATATAGACACTTTTCTTGTATCATTTTTAATTGTCAAAACATTATCATCTAAAGTTACATAATCATTTTTACTATTTAAAGTTATTTTACCTTTATTATCTACTTTAATTTCAATTGTATCAAATAATTTTTGATAACCAGTTGGAGCAACTACTTCTGTTATTATATATTCACCTGGTTTTAAAATTAAAGTTTTATTATCTTTAGTGATTTCAATTTCTTTATATGTTTCTTTTGTTTTTTTATCTAAAATATTAAACTTAGCATTTTCTAGTTCTTTTGAACCATCAATATTAGTTTTATTTATAATAAGTTTTATTCTTTTATTTTCAAAATTACTTTTATAATACGCATTATCTTTATCAATAATAACTGTTTGAGATTCCGCAATTACATAACCTTCTTCAGGATTTTCAACTTCTACTATTTTATATTTTCCATATGGAAGATTTTGAAAAGCAGCCTTTCCTTCTTTTGTTGTTGTTTGAATTCCTACTAAATTACCATAAATATCTTTTGCTTCTTCTTCATTATTGCCATTAATAAAATATAAGCTAAACTTAACGCCTTCGATAGGTTTTTTAGTATCAGCATCTACTTTTGTTAATACTATTCCTCCTGCTTCAAGAGTATTTTTGACAATAGCTTTAACTTCTTCATTAGGAAGAACTTTAACATTTGTAGAATCACCTGTTATAAAAGCATTATTTCCTATTTTTATTTGAACTAAATTATTTTTTAAATTAGTTACATCTTCTGTTAATGTATAATCACCGGGAGTTAAATTATCCCAAGTATATGATGTATTACATGAAAATTCTTTTGTTACATTATTTAATGTTATTTTAAATTTTTGATTATTTGTTATATAACCTGTACATTCTTTTGTAACAGTTACTTTACCAGGTTTTAATGAATTTGTTACTGTTACTTCACTTGTTTCATTTGCTTTTACTGTAACTGAAGAACTTGAATATTCTACATTATATTTACTATCTGGATTTATTTCTTTAATTGTATAATTCCCTACAGGTAAATCAAAAGTAACATTTCCACCACATGAAACATCTTTAGACTCAGATAAAACATTATTTTTATAAATTCCTATTTTAAATGTTCCAGATACACCTGTTTTACATACTTTATTAACTTTAACATTACCTTTTTTTAATGAATTAGTAAATGTTGCTATTTTACTTTCACCAGAAGTTAAAGTTATTTCACCTTCAGTATCATATAAAACATCTTCTCTATCTTCTTTTTCTCTTATTAAATATGTTCCAGTTGGTAAACTACTTCCAAAAATAGCTTTTTCTTTTTCCCCACATGATATTGTACCTGTTTTATAAATACTACCATTTTTTACTAATTCAACAGTAAATGAACCAGTTAAACCATTATTACATACCTTAGATACATATATTGTTTGAGATACAGGTTGATAATATGTTTCAGTAGATAATGTTACTACTTTTTGATAAGTTTGATAACTATATTCAGTAAGTAAATATAAAGTTCCATTAGAACATGCATTTAATATTTCACTATTAGAGGGACTACATGAAATTTTCTTTGGATTATTTTCCATTATATCCCAAATATTATGTTGGGTAGTTGCATAACTTCCTGTGTTTGGATTACTACAACTATAGTAACATGTTCCAGTAGTTTGATAATCATAAAATGTACTGCTTCCACCCCATGTATGATTTGGAAATTGCTTTCCACATTGACTGCAAAAATAATCATTTCCATATTCATCACCTATTTGTATTACACCTGTAGCGTAACCATGACAATTATAACTATTTGTTCCGTTATATTCATACCCTTTAATACCCCCATAATTTCTTAATGATATTGCAGATACATTAAAATAACATGTTAAAAACACAAAAATAAATATAAATATATATGAAAATATTTTCTTCATAAGTTTCACCATCCTATATCATAATTAAATTATAACATTATAAAAAAAAATAGTAAATACTATTTAACAACAATATTTACCACTTTTCCTTTTATTACAATAACTTTTACAATTTCCTTATCAAATATATGTTTTTTTACATTTTCTTCATTAAGTGCAAGTCCTTTTAAAGATTCTTCATCTATATCTTTTAATACATTTATTGTACTTCTTAATTTACCATTTACTTGTACTGCAATAGTTATTTCATCTTCATCTAATTTACTTTCATCGTAAGTAGGCCAACTTGATTTATATATTTTTTCTCCAAGATTACAAATTTCATTTAATTCTTCAGTTATATGAGGACATATTGGATTTAATAGCATTAAAAATGTACGAAAATCTTTTTTAGTAATTTTACCTACTTTTTCAAATTCATTTAATAAAATCATAAGAGCACTAACTGCTGTATTATATTTAATATTATCTATATCATCAGTTACTTTTTTTATTGTTTTATTAATTAAAATTTCAAGACTTTCAGTATATGAAAAACTATCTATTAAATTATCCTTCATACGATACACTCTATCTAAGAATCTTTTACATCCTTTTAAACCTGATTCATTCCATACTGCTTCTTTTTCATAATCTCCAATAAAAAGTTCATAACATCTTAAACTATCAGCACCATATGAATCTACCATAACATCAGGATTAACAACATTACCTCTACTTTTACTCATTTTTTCGCCATTATTACCTAGAATCATTCCATGAGCCACTCTTTTTTTGAATGGTTCCATCGAAGGAACAAGACCTTCATCATATAAAAATCTATTCCAGAATCTCGCATATAAAAGGTGCCTTGTTGCATGTTCCATACCACCATTATAATAATCAACCATGCCCCAATATTTCATTACATCATAAGAAGCAAAAGCTTTGTCATTTTTAGGATCCATATATCTTAACCAATACCAAGAAGATCCAGCCCAGTTTGGCATTGTATCTGTTTCTCTTTTAGCAGCACCACCACATTTAGGACAAGTTGTATTAACAAAACTATCTATCCTAGAAAGTGGACTTTCCCCATCATCTGTTGGTTCATAAGAAGTAACATCAGGAAGTGTTACTGGTAAGTCTTCTTCCTTAACACCTACCCATCCACATTTTGGACAATTAATCATTGGGATAGGTTCTCCCCAGAATCTTTGACGAGAAAACACCCAGTCTTGTAAACGATAATTAACTTTTCTTTTTCCAATACCTGTTTCTTCAAGATAATCTATCATCTTTGAAATTGAAGTTTTTTTATCAGTAAGACCATTTAAAAAACCTGAATTAACCATTTCACCATCTAAAGTATAAGCTTCTTTTGTTATATCTCCACCTTTTATTACTTCTACAATTTTTATATTAAACTTTTTAGCAAAAGCATAATCTCTTTCATCATGAGCTGGAACAGCCATAATCGCACCAGTTCCATAATTAGTTAAAACATAATCACTAATCCAGATTTCAATTTCCTCATTATTAACAGGATTAATCGCAGTTAAACCATCTAATTTAACTCCTGTTTTTTCTTTAGTTAAATCTGTTCTTTCAATTTCAGTTTTCTTCTTTGCTTCTTCTTGATACGCTTTAACTTCTTCAATATTTTTAATTAAATCTTTATATTTATTTAACATTTCATGTTCTGGTGAAACAACCATAAATGTTACACCAAATAAAGTATCAGGGCGTGTTGTAAATACCTTTAAAGTATCATCAACTTCCTTAAGTTTAAATAAAACTTCTGCTCCTTCACTTTTTCCTATCCAGTTTATCTGAGCTGTTTTAACTCTATCAACAAAGTCAGTCATAGAAAGACCATCAAGTAATTTATCAGCATATAAACTCATCTTTAACATCCATTGAGATTTAAGTTTCTTTTCTACTTTTCCCCCACATCTTTCACAAACATTTCCTTCACTTTCTTCATTAGATAAACCAATTTTACAATTAGGGCACCAATTTATTTCTTTTTCTGCTTTATAAGCCATACCTTTTTCAAAGAATTTTAAAAATTGCCATTGTGTCCATTTATAATAATCTTCATCTGTTGTTGAAAACTCCCTACTCCAATCAAAAGATATTCCAAGTGATTTTATTTGACGTTTAAATGTTTCAATATTTTGTTTTGTAGCAATTTTAGGATGAATATGATTTTTTATCGCATATTGTTCTGTTGGAAGTCCAAAAGAATCCCAACCAATTGGATATAATACATTAAACCCTTGCATTCTTTTTTTTCTAGCCATTGAATCAAGCGCAGTTTGACTTCTTACATGTCCTACATGAAGTCCAGCTCCACTTGGATATGGAAATTCTATTAAATAATAATATTTAGGTTTATCACTATTATTTTCACAAACAAAAGCTTCTTTCTTATCCCAAATATCTTGCCATTTTTTCTCTATTTTTTTAAAATTATACATCTTTAACCATTCCTCTTTTCTTATAATAAACTCTAATAATATAAAAACCAAAATATGTTAATCCAATAAGAAGGATAAATCCTACCAATATTTTTAAAAAGATACTTTTAACAAAAAATGTTGTTAAAACTGTTATAGGAAGTACTATAGAAAACATAAAAGTAATCTGCTTTAATAACTTTTTATAATTAACTTTTTTCATATCTAAATTAGCCATTCTTACTAAAAGTTTTACTTCTGGTAAATTAACTTTTTCTTTATCACTATATTTTGCTTTAAATCTTTTCGTAGCAATAAAATAATAATACAAAAAAATTATAATAAAAAATAATATAAATTGAATCACATATTCCATAAATACACCTTCTTTATAAGGTTTATTATAATAAAAAAAGTAAAATTATTCAAGGGATGTTAAAAAATAATTTTACTTGAAGTAATAAATTGTTTATTTTATAATATTTATTGGTGATATTATGTTTAAAAATTCAAATACAAATAAAAGATATTATACCTTAGATTATTATTATAAACAAAGATATGGTAAAAAAGTATTTAAAGTTAGTTTAAACTTAAATCTTACATGTCCTAATATTGATGGTACAAAAAGTTATGGAGGATGTATTTATTGTAAAAATGGCAGTGGTGAAGATAAAAACTTAAGTTTAAAAGAACAATTTATTAAAGTTAAAACACTTCTTCATAAAAAATGGCCTGATGCTAAATATATTGCTTATTTTCAAGCTAATTCTAATACATATTGTTCTGTTAATTTCTTAAAAGAAAAAGTAGATGAAGTCTTAAGTTATGATAATGTATGTGGAATTAATATAGCTACAAGATGTGACTGTATAAAAGATGATATGTTAGAATATTTAAAAGAATTAAATAAAAAAACTGATTTAGTAATTGAACTTGGTCTTCAAACAATAAAAGATGAAACAAGTAAACTTATTAATAGAGCTCATACTTTAAAAGAATTTGAAGATATGTATAAAATTTTAAAAGATAATAATATTAAAGTTGTTGTTCATATAATAAATGGTTTACCTTATGAAACAAAAGAAGATATGATTAATACTGTAAAATATTTAAATAATTTAAAAATAGATGGTATTAAAATTCATATGTTACATATTTTAAAAGATACTCCTTTAGAAAAACTATATAAAAAAGAAAAATTTCATGTCTTAACAAGAAAAGAATATGTTGATATTGTATGTGATGAACTTGAATATTTAAACGAAGATATCGTTATAAATAGAATAACTGGTGATCCTCACGAAGAAGATTTAATCGAACCTTTTTGGTTACAAAAAAAGTTTTGTGTTTTAAACGAAATAGATAAAGAATTAGTAAAAAGAAATACATACCAAGGAAAGAAGTGCTAACTACACTTTTTTCTTTATTTTCTATTATTTTTCTTCAGGATTTAATAAAATTGCAAAATTTTCTAAACTAATAACTTTTTTTCATTAATAATTTTATATGTTGTTTTATATATATTCTTATTAGTACAATACCTCATTACTAAATAGTTTCCTTCTTTTGCTACGAGTACTCCAATTGTAGGATTAAAACTTTCTTTTTTCATATTTTCATCGACATAATTTATATAATATTCTAATTGACCTATATCTTCTTTCTTTATCTTTCTTGTTTTTAATTCTATTACAACAAAACAATTAAATTCATAATTAAAGAATAATAAATCACAATAAGATT